>Ga0070699_100000059_pt1 | contig 105638 bp, 100 predicted proteins | sample KBSK1503metaG_FD_65473 | JGI IMG/M metagenome (GOLD analysis project Ga0070699, IMG submission 65473) | Corn, switchgrass and miscanthus rhizosphere microbial communities from Kellogg Biological Station, Michigan, USA - KBS K1-50-3 metaG | ecosystem: Host-associated > Plants > Roots >... | reverse complement strand
GTCGTCTTGAAGTATTCGCGATCAGCCTCAGCCGCGTAAGCGTTGCTGCGCGCGGCGGCTTCGTAGTTGCCAGATCGAATGTCGATATGCGCCGGCATGTGAACAAGGTGACCGGCCGCGGGCGCCAGCGTCTTTAATCGCTGAGCGCTTGGCAGCGCCCACTCAGGATGCAGCGACGCTTCGACCGCGTGAATGTAGTAATGATTTGCGCCGATGTGATCTGGGTTTCGTCTAAGAACAGATTCAAGCACCGCGACCATTTCTTCGGTGCCTTCCGCGGGCTTACCGTCGGGTGACCAGAATTGCCACGGACGCAGATCCATCACCGCTTCCGCATACAGCGTGGCCGCATCAAGATCATCGGTATGGCGGCGCACCACTTCAGCCATCGCGTTTTTGTAGTCGACTGAGAGTTTTTTCAGGTCGGCCCTGGGATCATTCGAATATCGCTTCGCCAGCGCATTGATGTAATCGCGTTCGGCTTCGGAAGCCTTCGATGCAAGCGACAACGCCTTCTGCACGGCTTCGTATGCGGCCTTCTCGTGCTCGGCATCAATCGGCATATTGATGTTCGGCCCAAGCGCCAGCGCCACTCCCCAGTGCGCCATCGCCAGATTTGGATCAAGCTCGGCCGCGCGCTTGAAGCTTCGAATTGCTTCGTCGTGATTGAAGCCATAGGCGAGCGCGAGCCCTTGATTGAAGAAGCGCTGAGCCTCAGCGTTTTTCGTGGAGACCGGATGATTGACTTCGCCGAGCCCGGCAATAATTGAGGCCGGGCCTGATGAAGTTTCGTGCGCGTGCTGGGCGGAAACACCGGACGCGATCGTGAGGATCGCGAGCGAAATCAAAATCATTTTCATGTCAGTCTCCGATCTTATTGAATTGGTGCTTGGGAGATTTGCGTCATTCGTTAGGCGCAACAAAGACGCGCCGCTCCGGCAAGATGCTAAAAGATCACATCGAAGTCAAGCCGGAACCTGCGGCGATGGGTGTTGAAGAACACGCCGGTCTGCGGATCGTCGATGTTCGAATGCACCTGCAGTGGATTGAAGTGATTCGTCACGTTGAAACTGCTGACTGAAAAGCGCAGCGTGTATTTATCGCTGACCTTGAAGTCCTTCGACACGCGCGAGTCAAACGACAGGAAATTCGGAAAGCGTGTCTGATTTGGTATCCCAACGAAGTCCTGCTGAGCATCGGTCAGCGCGTAGGGGAACCCGTTGCGCCATTCAATCATCGGAGCAATTCGCATCTGCCAGGGCAACCGAACAAGCCCCCACGCCAGAAATCGGTTTGGCAAATCGCCCGGCAGATTCGTGAAGGAATTGGGCCGCACTACCGGGAACGGATAGTTCCCAAGATAGTTGTTGAACTCATTCAAGTCTCCGTGCGTGCGGCTGTGCACGTAAGACATAAAGAGCTGTTGGCCCTCTTTCCACGAGACTCTCGCCGTCAACTCTAACTGCCTGTAGCCGGATTTGCCGCCGCCTCCCAGTACGAGCGCATCGCGGCCCTCGACCACTTTCGGAGTAAAAATAACAACGCCAAATGAATTGCTCTGAAGATAATTGGCGCGCACCCTCAGCATACTGGTGACGGGATGCTCGACCTCAACGTTCCAGGTTTCGCTATACGGCGCGAAGTTTCCGACAACGTCCCGGCCAAAGACGAACGGGAAGCTGCTCGTCTCAGCGCGATCGGTGATGTTGAAGAAACGGCGCGGGCCATCGATGATCTCGCCGTTCGGACCGAACGATGTCACTACTTGCTCGGGATAATTATTGAATGCGTAGACGCTCAGCGGCACTCGATCGTAAAACAAACCGAAGCCGCCGCGAACCGTGGTTTGGGCGTGAGCGAAGGGACTCCACGCAAGCCCAATGCGCGGCGCGACGCGAACGGTTTCGGTGATGCCTTGCCGCTCGAACCGCGTTCCTACATCAACTGCAAGCCTTGGCGAGATAACCCAATGATCCTGAGAGAAGAACCCAGTCTCGAGATCAAAACGGTTGAACCTGTCGCCTCCGACCCAATCGATGCGTTTCAGCAAACGTCCGGTTTCGTCCTGAATCTCAACCGGCCGCGCGACGAAATCACCGCTGGTGCCGGTTCGAGCGACGGTCGTTCCAAACTTCAAGTTGTGAGCGCCGAACAAGGTCATCGGCGATAGAGAATACGTCTCGATCCACTCTGCGCGTGATGCTTCGCGGTTCTGCTCGCTGAAATAGTTTCCGAGATTGCCTGTCGGCCTCAGAATCATGTTGTCGTCGCCCTGCCCCCATACTTTGCCTGTGAAGCGTTTGACGGCGAGGGTGCTTTCGAGCAGGTTGTTCCCGAGAGTCCAACGATCAATGACCGTTCCGGTATAGTCGTGCGCGCGAAACGTCGGCGTGACTGGCTGCGGATTGAAAAAATTCAAGTTCACGAATTCGATCTGCCGCGGCGCGAAGTGGAACGTTCCAGTCAGCGTGTTCAGCGGCGATACAATGTAGTCGAACTGCGTGAATGAGTTAATCGATTCCTGCTTGCTCTCATTGGATCCGAAAGGGAGCGTTCGATCGGGCCGTTTCTGAAGATCATACTCGAGGCCTTCGGAGAAAAAGAGCTTGTTTGCGATCAGCGGGCCGTTGAAGGTTATGCGCGGTGAGGCCTCGCGCAATCCCTGCAGGTGACCGCTTCGAATGCGAAACTCGGGCAGCGGATCGTTCAACTCGAAGTTCCACTTATCGCCGCCCCTGCGCGTCTCAACCGAAACAACTCCGGCGGTGAACCGCCCGTACTGAGCGAGGTATGGCGTCTTGAACACTTCGATTGATTCAACGCTGTCGACCGGTACTGTCACGCCGAATTGTCCCGTGGCCGGATCGGTAACATCCGCCGAATTCACGACAAGCGCGCTGCGATGCTCGCCAGTGCCGGATATCTTGATCTCACCCTCAGTCGAGCGCACGACGCCCGGAACAAGCGGCAGCGTATCCTTCACCGTTGCCGGCTTGATCGGGGTGCTCTTGATTTCAGCTCTCTGAAGCTGATTCGCGGGAGACGCGCCTTTTTCAATTGGCGACTCGGTTCCTGCCTTTACCGTCACCGTGTCCTTGAGTTCAATCTTCGGAACCATATTGAACTTGATTTCGACGGGCGCTGTCGTCAGCACAACGTCGCTCTGGGTCAGGGTCTCGAAAGCTTCTTTCGAGACATTGACTTCGTAAGTTCCGGGCGCGAGTGATTTGAATTCGGCTTCGCCTTTTTCGTTAGTGGTGGCTGTCGCCGTGACCGAGCCTTTCAGTTTCAACTCGACCGCAACACCCGGCATCGGCTTTTCAGCTTCATCGGCCACAACAACGCGAATCACGCCCAGGCGATTTTGAGCGTGGACATTGAATGCAGACGTTATGAGGAGAGTGAGAGATAAGGCGAGACTAAATGACTTCACAAAGCGACGTCCACTGGCACACATGATAATTTCCTTCTAAGGTTTCTGCTTCAAAACCCGCGTCAATAATAACCGATTCGGACAACTTTGACTACCGTCGACATCGAACGCTAAATGAACTCTCGACCTGAACACTACGACCGCAATCCGAAATTCGGATTCGCTTTCGAGCGTCATTTGTTGCCTCAAAGATTGGCTGGCAATAAATCATTGGAGCAAAGCGAAAGCACTTTGCTATAACAACTCGGTTAATGCTAAACCGCACATACGTTCTCATCCTCGTCACTTTCTGGGCGATCGTCTACGTTGCCGCGTGTCGTTATCCGCCTCCGCTGCTTGATGACGCCGACAGCGTACACGCCGAGGCAGCCAGGGAAATCGTCGAAACCGGCGACTGGATGACTCTGCACGCGAATAAGATCAGATATCTCGAAAAGGCGCCGTTGATGTACTGGTCGGTTGCGCTCTCGTACAAGATCTTAGGTGTGAGCGAGTTTTCGTCGAGGCTGCCGATTGCGCTTGCGACCCTCGGCCTGATGCTGGCGACGATGCTTCTGGGCACGTTCGCGTTCGGCGAGAAGGCAGGCTTTTATGCCGCGTTATCCATCGGCAGTTGCATCGGCATTTTTCTTTTTACGAGAGTGCTGTGGCCCGACGTCCTGCTGACGATGCTGATCACGATGGCGTTCTACTGCTTTCTCCGAGCCATCGAGAATCCGAGCCACTCACGCTACGCTTATGGGATTTACTTATTCGGCGCGCTTGGAGTGCTGACCAAGGGCCTGATTGGCGCCGCGTTTCCCGCGATAATAATTCTCGTTTTTCTGCTGGTCACCGGAAAGTTTAGAAAACTGGCGACGCTCAGGATCTTCAGCGGGTCTCTTCTCTTCCTTCTCGTCGCTGCGCCCTGGCACATCGCCGCCGGCCTGGCCAATCCCGGTAGCCTGATGATCGCGACGCCCAGTTCCGGTCAGGGCCGGGGATTTTTCTGGTTCTACTTCATGAACGAACATTTTCTACGCTACATCGGCAAGCGCTACCCCGCGGATTACGACACGGTCCCGCTGCCACTGTTTCTCGTGTTGCACGTTGTTTGGCTCTTTCCGTGGAGCTTCTTTCTTCCACTTGCGATCAGAGAGATGCCGCGAAGCGTCAGGAATCTGAATCAAATTGATAGAAGAATCCTCTTTGTCGCGATGTGGGCGGTGCTGGTGATTCTGTTTTTTTGTTTCTCGACTACGCAGGAGTACTACACCATGCCCGCGTATCCCGCGTTTGCATTGTTGATCGGTGTCGGGCTCGCCAAGGCTGAACCTAGATGGCAGGAGGCTAAGACGAAAGCACTCCTCAACGGTACGCAGATCGCGCTGGCGATTCTTGGCCTGCTCGTTTTCGCCGGAGGCGCAATCGCGTTCTGGTCAGCCAGGCATACATCCGTCGAAGGTGACATATCGTCCACGCTTACTCGCAATCCCGATGCGTATGCTTTGTCGCTCGGGCACGTGCTCGATTTGACGCCGGCCTCGCTTGCGGAACTCAGGGTGCCGGTGATGGGAACAGCGCTGACCTTTCTACTGGGAACCCTGACGGCGTTCTATCTGAGACGCCGCGCGAAACATTTCGCATCGAACGTGACGCTTGCGTTGATGATGGCGTCATTCTTTTTCTTTGCGCATTTGAGCCTGGGCGCTTTCGGTCCTTACCTTTCGTCCCGCTCGCTTGCCGAAGTGATCAACCATGAATATCAGCCGGGAGACGCGATCGTAATCAACGGCGAGTATGAAGGCGGCGCGTCAATTAACTTCTACACTCGCAAGATGGTGTACATCTTGAATGGCCGCTCAGCAAATCTTGAATACGGTTCCTTCTTCGAAGATGCGCCGAGGATCTTTCTCGATAACGGTCAGATCGCGCAAATGTGGAGAATGCCTAACCGCATCTTTCTCTTTACCGATTCGTCTAAACTTGCCGAGTTGACTCGCGTAGTTGGCGAACCTTCCTATACTCTGGCTGAAAGCGGGGGCAAACTTATTCTCACGAATCAACAATCTGAATGATTATGACGAAACTGATTCTTATCGCCCTGCTTCTGTGGCCCGCTCAGACGAGTCCGCTTGCGCGAGTGGACGAACTCTTCACGGCGCGCGACAACCCCGACAGCTTGAAGCAAGCGGTGCTGTTGATGGAACAGATGACAACACGCGAGGCCTCGAACTACGAAGGGTGGTGGCGACTTTCGCGGCTCAGATACTATTCCGGCGATCGCGAGCCGGATGCCGCCAAAAAAAGCAGGCTCTTTCAAGCTGGAGTCGAAGCCGGCAGGAAAGCAGTCGCCCTGGATGACAAACGCGTTGAAGGTCACTTCTGGTATGCGGCGAACGAAGGCGAATACGCGGACTTGAAGGGCGCGCTCCAGAGTCTGGGTCTGGTCAAAACGATTCGCAAAGAGTTCGAAGCTGCTTTGGCGATCGATCCTGCATTTGAGAACGGCGCGATCTACTCTGCGCTTGGCCAGATCGATTGGAATCTGCCCAGACTTCTGGGCGGCAACGAGCGGCGCGCGATCGAGCGACTCGAAGAAGGCTTAAAAGTCGGCGCGCGAAATGCGGAACTCAAGGTGACTCTCGCCGGGATCTATAAGAAAAAGGGAAGAACCGACGAAGCAAGAAAACTTCTGGAGAGTGTTCTAACTGACTCGGACCCCGCGAGAAGCCCGAGGGAAATGGACGAACTCAAAGCAAAAGCACGCGCGTTGCTGGAGAAAATCAAGTAAGGACGTCTTCCGCAGATGACGCAAGATTGCACAGATTCTCGGGATAGGCATAGAACGACGCCCAACGTCAGACCATTACATCATCCAAAACATCTGCGAAATCTGCGTCATCTGTGGACCAGCTTCTCACGTCCGCAGCGATACGTAGATCAGCTCATCAATAGTCTGGCCATCCTTTGTAACGCTCTTGCGGCTTCTACATTCACACTCATATCCGGCTTTCTCCAGCACCCGCATCGACCCCGGGTTCCACTCAAAGACTCCCGCTGACAGCCGGCACAAATCAAACGTCGCGAATGCGTAATCCGTCACCGCTCGAAGGGCCTCGGTGACGATTCCGCGACCCCAATACTCTTCGCCAAGCCAGTAGCCGATTTCAGCGGATCTACGAAACACATCGCCCTTCAATTCAATTCCGATGGCTCCCACCGCGGAGGCCTCGACCACTATCGCGAAGTTGGTGATTTTCTCGGTGGGGTTCGCCACTTCGATCCAATGCGACGCATCGGCAAGCGTATAAGGATGCGGAAACGCGTCTCGCAGATTTCGCCAGATTGCCCGGCTGTTCGCATGCCGAACGAGAGATTCCTCATCTCCAATTTTCCACGCGCGAAGCGTTGCGCTGCTCAGCTCTATTTCCATTTCCTTACCAATCACCTCGTTTCAAAGTGTGTCCAATTATACGGAACTCAGTATGGTGATGGAAACATTGGCGGCCGATGGAAGAAGGATGAACCTGCGCGCGTCCAACTACCGAATGAATTGAAAGAGGCGCTTTAGTGAAGTTTGGTTAGAAGTATCACGATCTCAAAAGGAAGGAATCTACAATGTCGAAAACATCGAACAAAAGAACAGTCCGAGCCTGGACGGGCACAATCTCTACGACTGCGGCGCTCGCGATAGCGCTCGTGATCGCGCTGCCGTCACCAACATTGGCCGGCGGCTTTCAGCTCTCGGTAGAAACTCCAAACAAGTCCAGCGATCCCAAACTGACTGACGTTGTGCTGGTTGCGCGCACGTATGGATGTCATCAGCCCGCGGCCGCAAAGCTCTCAGCAACCGCCGAAGGTTTGGTCGGAGGAAAACGCCAGTCGTTGCCGATCGAACTAAGCTCAGTTGAATCGGGCGTGTACGGGATCAAACAACAGTGGCCGGCCGAAGGAACCTGGGTGCTTGCGCTGACGGGCGATTACAACGGAATGACGTGCAGCGTGATGATTGAATTGGGTCCCAACGGAAGAGTACTGCCCGGCACTCGGCTCGCCGAAGGCAATCCCACAGGTGTGCACGCAAAATCTGCGCGGCGAAAATGGATCGCGGCCGACATCGATTCGGCGCTTCGAACGACGGCGGGATTTACCGGCCAGACCTCGGATGAACCTGAATCGGCGCAGTCCCCGCTGAAAGCCATCTCCCTGTTAATCGGTGGACTGGGCGCAGTCGTAGTCGGCGGCCTCGCGCGGGCGCGGCGAAAACGAGGAATAGCCGCGGCGTAATCTGAAGGCGTCGATACAGGACGGGAGATGGGACGGATCAAGCTTTTCTGGCTTGTTGTCCCATTTCCCCCAGATGCTTGTCCGCGGCCGCGACCAGCGTAGCCATACTGATAGGCTTGTGCAGGACTTCATCAGCGCCGGCGGCAAATGCTTCGGTTTCCATACCGCCCGTCCCAGTTACCATAAGCACCCGCAGATATTTTCGGTGTGGCAGTGAACGCGCGAACTTGATCAGCTCGATCCCATCCAAACCGCGGACCTTTGAGCTAATCAGCATTATGTCGAGGTGCTCTGTACCGCCGAGCGTCTTCACAGTGTGTTTGGCATCCGGGGACGAGGCAACGCGCCAACCGGATTGTTGAAAAGCGATGGCAAAGAGTTTAGCGACGCTCGGGTCGCCTTCGGCTATGAGTATTGATTTCATCGGTTGAAGGGGCTACAACCGCACACTTGCGAAATTCAAGAACCCACTCGTCACCACGCAAGTGCGTTGTTCTCGATACGCTATTCGGAATAACAGTTCGAACTACCCCGCCAGTGATCCCGGATACTATGCGAGGAAAGAACCTCTGTCAAACAAGAGTGCCAAGCTACCAAACATATTCTTGCGATAAACAATTCTTGACACTGCTCTGTGCTGGCCATCCCCGAAACTTTGAAAGGGCAACACACCCGTGATAACCTCTGTTTAATCGCGTGTGCCGGAATTGAGCGGACCAATGATGAAGGGCCTTTTAGTTTTTTCGCTAATCATTGCGGCTTTGAACCTGAGCATACCGGGGCTGGGGCAACACGGGGAACAGGTAATCAAGCTGGAAACCGACCTCGTTACGATCGATGCCACAGTCACCGACAAAGACGGCAACTTCATTCGGAAGCTCAAGCCGGAAGACTTCACATTGTACGAGGATGGTGAGGTTAGAAAGCTCGATTTCTTCGAGGCGAGCGAAGAAGCCGCGCTCACGCGCCCGCTGGCCGTCGTCTTCCTGCTCGACATTTCGGGGAGCATAGAGCCTGAGCAATTAACAAAGCAGCGCGAGGCCGCACAAAGTTTCATCCGCCTGGTTCAACCCGAGTCCGCCTTCGCGGTCGTTACCTTTGCTACTGAGTTTCGCCTTCTTCAGGATTTCACCAGCGACCGGACAAAAATCGATCGGGCTTTCCAAAGGATCAAGGATGTTGGCGGAAGCACGCGGCTGTTTGGCTCGATCGATCGGAGCATATCGCTGCTCAAGCGGGCGCCCCGGTTTCGCGGCTCGCGAAGGCTCCGCCGTGTGATTGTCGCTATTACCGACGGCATTGATTCAGTCGACACCACAGATCAGCCTGACCTGATTCGGCGCGCGAATGACGCGGAAGTGACTGTGTATTCAATAACGCTTCCGTGGTACTCGGCGGCGCTGGGCGGCGAGAGAATCATGACTCTTCTTGATGTCTCACGAATCGTCCCCCTTACCGGGGGCAAGGATTTTTCCGCTGATACAAAAGACTTCACACCCGTTTTTAAAGCCGTTGCCGAAGAGATTCGCTCGGGCTATACGCTAGCCTTTTACCCGCCCGACAAAAACAAGCACGATGGCCGGCTTCATCAGCTCAAAGTGGAATGCCGCAAACCCGGCGGTATAGTTCGCGTGAGTCGCACAAGCTACCAGGCAGCAAAATCAAACACCTAGGCCCTAGCAAACCCAACACCCATCCGTTAAGATGAATGTTTCGCCGCGCACCACAGGAGCTGACTGAGCGATGTCCGATAAGAAACGAGTAGGCATGGTGAGCCTCGGCTGCCCAAAGAACCTCGTCGACAGTGAGGTGATGATGGGCCTGCTCGCGCGGCAGGGCTATGAACTCACGACCGATTCGCGGACCGCCGACGTTCTCATTGTGAACACCTGCGGCTTTATCGATTCGGCGCGACAGGAATCCGTCGATGCGATCCTTGAGATGGCCGAGCTCAAGAAGACCGGCAATCTCAAGCGCTTGATCGTCGCGGGCTGTTTGGTCGAGCGCTATCGCGACGACCTGAAGGCAGAGATTCCTGAAATCGACGCCTGCATCGGTGTGAATCAGTTGAAGGAAATTGGATCAGTAGTCGAACCCAGCGGCCATCGGATCCTGCCCGTGTATAGCGAAGGCGCCTCGGCGCCCGAGCTTTTTCTTTACGACGAAACGACTCCGCGGCTTCGCGCCACGGCCCCTTACACGGCGTATGTAAAGATCGCCGAAGGCTGCGATCACACCTGCGCGTTTTGCATCATCCCCAAGTTGCGAGGAGTCTTTCGCAGCCGGTCGCCCGAGTCCATCTTGCGAGAAGTTGAAATGCTCGCCGCTCAGGGCGTTAAAGAGTTCGTGTTGATTTCGCAGGACACGACCGCCTACGGCACTGACCTTGGGCTAAAGGATGGCCTCGCGCGATTGGTTGATTCAATCGCCTCCGTGCCCGGCGTCGAGTGGACGCGCTTTCTCTATTGTTATCCAACAGCGATCACCGACCAGTTGCTCGACGTGATGGCTGCTCGTCCGAATGTCTGCAACTATTTTGATATTCCGTTGCAGCATGCCAGCCGTCGGATGCTTGCTCGTATGCGGCGCGGCGGCAATCGCGCGGCTTATGAACGAATGATCGAGCGGATACGCTCCCGCGTCCCCGGTGTCGCTGTTCGCACGACGTTCATCGTCGGATTCCCGGGCGAGCGCGAAGAGGACTTCCAAGATCTGAAGGATTTCGTCAGAGCGACAGAGTTCGATCGCGTCGGAGTGTTTACCTATTCCGATGAAGAAAACGCGCCCGCCTTTGAGCTGGATGAAAAAGTCGATTACGAAGTCGCAAAGCAACGGGAAGCCCGTCTGATGAAAGAACAGGCCCGAATCTCTCACCGAAACAACCGCCGAATGATCGGCAGCCGCGTGCGTGTGTTGCTGGAAGGCACTTCGAAGGAAAGCGACCTGCTGCTCGAAGGCCGAATGGAATCCCAGGCGCCGGAGATCGACGGATCGGTTCTTATCAACGATGTTCCGGCGGGCATCGACGTGCGTCCGGGCGACTTCGTTACGGTCGAGATAACCGAAGCACACGAATACGATTTGGTCGGCCGCGTCATCGACTCGCCAGCCCGCGAACACGCAGCATAGACTACATCGCGTGAATCGCTTCTCACTCAAAGACAAACCCAACATCAGCGCGGGCGATCGATTCGCATATCTGCTCGCCTCGGGATTTGGAGCAGGCTTCTTCCCTGTCGGGCCCGGCACAGTGGGCTCACTCGAAGCCGTGGCAGTTTTCCTGGCGGTTGCGGCGTTCAGACTCGATCACTCGCGGTTCGTCTTTGCGATGATCATTCTCATCGTCGCTTCGTTCGCGGCGGGCGTCTGGGCAGCGGAACGCACTTGCAGAGTAACCGGACTCGAGGACGCTCAGATCATCGTGATCGATGAAGTGAGCGGGCAGTTGATCGCGCTTGCGCCACTCGCGATGTGGCCGTCGTTTTCAGTGGCTATGGTAATCGCCGCCTTTGCGTTGTTTCGGTTATTCGATATCTTCAAGCCGTATCCGATTCGAAAGCTCGAGCGGCTTCACGGAGGGCTCGGCGTCATGGCAGATGACACGCTCGCCGGAGTGTACGCCGCGGCGTTGTTATGGCTTGCGCGAACGATTCACATCGTCTGATCACTGCAATGCAAAGCGATCGATCAGCAGAAAACCCTGGCGAATCTGGCGATGCGCCGGTCATCGAACTAATCACCAAAGCGGAATTAACGGGTCCGCGACTTGGCATCTTCGCAGCTTCATTCAATCCTCCGACCATCGCCCATGCCGAGTTGATACGGTGCGCAACCAAGACTTTTTCCCTCGACGAAGTCGTCGCTCTCGCGGGGCGGGCAAACGCAGATAAACTGGAATACGAATGCTCGCTCGAGGATCGCGTAGAGATGCTGGGGTTGACCTTCGCAAGCGAACCTCGCATATCGATCGGCATCTCTTCGCACGCTTTCTACGTTGATATGATCGAGGCAATCGGCCGCGAGTATCCGGGTCAAACTGGTTTGCACTTCATCGTTGGCTTCGATACATTCGAGCGCGTGATTGACCGCGAAGACCGCTACACCCCGCGCTACCATCGCAGCTTCAGCGATCGAATCGAAGCCCTCCAGTATCTATTCGCCCGAAGCAAGTTCATCGTTGCCGCTCGAGCGGGAGCGGGCCGTGAGGCAGTCGAGCAACTTCTCGAAACTGAGCGCGCCGTGCCTCGCGATCAAATCCTCTTTCTCGAGTTCCCTCAGGCGCTCGGAGAAGTTTCAGCAAGTGAAGTTCGGCGACGGCGCCGCACCGGTGAAGCGATCACGGGGATGGTGCCAGTGCAAGTCGAGCAATACATACGGGGGCGCAATCTCTACGCGGTGTAGTTCAAAGAACAAGGGAAATCATGCTTAGAGCTGAAATCATAGCCATCGGTTCAGAATTGCTTACGCCTCATCGAACGGATACGAACTCGCTGTGGCTGACCGAGCGGCTGAACTCGGTAGGAATCGAAGTGCAACTCAAGACGATTGTCGGAGATCACGAGCCGATTCTCGAAGACAGCATACGCGATGCACTGGGCCGCTCAGACGTAATCATCTCGACTGGAGGACTGGGGCCGACTGAAGACGACGTCACCAGAAAAGTGTTTGCGCGAGTGACCGGCCGCCAGCTCAAGCTCGACTTCGCGGTGCTCGAGCAGATACGCGAGCGCTTCGCCAGCCGCGGCTATCAGATGACTCCTAATAACGAGCGCCAGGCGCTGATTCTACAGGGCGGCATTGTTCTTCCAAATCCCAACGGCAGCGCGCCGGGTATCAAGCTCAAACACGAGGGCAAGCTCCTGGTGATGCTGCCGGGGCCGCCTCGCGAGAATCAGCCGATGTTCAACGACTACGTCATGACGGACCTCGCGCGCCTCTCGCGCGGCGTGCGTATCTCAAAACGAGTGCTGAAAGTTACCGGGCTCGGAGAATCGGCGCTCGACGATCTGATAGCTCCAACCTACAAGGAGTATACCAATCCTTCGACTACGATTCTGTTCACTGATTCGGAAATCGAGATACACCTCACCGCAACTGCGGACACAACCGCGCGCGCCGAAGGGGTTGTTGATGAGCTGACCGATAAGCTCGAAGAAAAACTTGGCTACTATTGTTACTCCTCGAGAGGCGAGTCGCTTGAAGAAGTCGTGGGGCATCGGCTGCGGCTCAAGCAATTCACGATTGCGACGGCCGAGAGCTGCACGGGCGGATTGGTGGCCGAACGCCTGACGCGAGTCCCCGGATCCAGCGACTACTTCATCGGCAGTGTCGTAAGCTACTCGAGCGACGCAAAAATCCGGCTGCTCGATGTCGGCAAAGAACTCATCGAGCAACGCGGCGCCGTCAGCGGTGAGGTTGCCGAAGCGATGGCGCGCGGCGTCAAGGCGCGAATGAACTCCACTATCGGCGTCAGTGTGACGGGAACCGCGGGCCCAGGCGGCGGGACGGATGCTGTTCCCGTGGGCACGGTATACATTGGTCTCGCCGACGACGTAGTGACTTCAAATCGCCGGTTAATACTGCCGGGCGATCGCCATTTGATTCGATGGAGAGCATCGGCGGCCGCGCTGGAGATGATCAGGCGCAGGTATTTACTTTGATCGTTCTCTTCTACGCCTGAGCCTTCGCGTGCCTCTCGCGGGCCTCCCACAAACTCGAAACCCCAAACTAGACATGCCCTCATACGACGACCTGATTCTTGAACTCGAAAGCTCGAAGCGTCAGTTCGGCGGCAAGGGCGGGAAACACACCGAGGCGCTTTTGGCGCTGGTGAGTGCGCGTCACTTTTCTGACGCGGACTCATTGATTCGTTTTCACGAAACGCTCTTGTTTATCCGCGCATTTCCCCAAACGGCGCGCGCGTTTCGTTTGGCGGAAAAGCTGCTGTCGAACTTCAATCGACGAGTCGATGCGCTTAGAGAGTCGGGCGCGGATCTTATAGCCTTCGACTATATTGAGTATTCAGGGATTGCTGAAACGACGTTGTCGGGGACCTTCAGCTACGACATTGTCAGATGGCTTGTCCAAAACTATCCCGCAAGCGTAGGTGTCGACTGGGAACGAAGCGAAAGGCGCGAAGGTCTCGGCCACACGCTACCTCGATTTCTGCCGTTGCTGTATGAGGACTCGCTTGTCGAAGCGAACATTCCGTATCTGGATTGGCTTCACGCGGCAAAAGGCAAAGACGCGCGGGATCTCGAATGGCTGGTCGAGCGTATCGAGCGAACGAAACTTTCGAATAGAGAAAAGGTTGAGATCTTCTATTCTCTGGACCTTCGGATCAGATGGGACCTCGGGAAATCGCGCGCTTCCAGAACCCGTAATCTGCTGCGGCCCTCGAAGGTGTTTTATCATCGAAGTCCGCTTATTAGGCGAAACCAGATTTCTCTCGATGCCGAATTCACATCGGCGACGATTGAAGTCGAAAAACTGTCTCGCGTCGAGGGTCTTGCAATGCAGGACATGCTGCGTGCGACCACGACGGTGCGCTATCGTGAACTGTACGGCATAACACACGGAGACCCCTCGACGGTCGTTCGCGCTGACGTAGGACGGGGGGTGCAAATCTTCCTTTGGGGTTTGCCCCCCGAGCGCCGCTTGCCTCTTCGCGCTTATCACGCCGGATTTACGCTCAAGAACGGTGTTCCGATCAACTACATCGAAGGCATTACAATATGCGAGCGGATGGAAATCGGATTCAACACCTTTTATACGTTTCGCGACGGAGAGTCGGCGTGGGTGTATGCAAAGGTCCTTCGGCTGCTGAATCAACTTGTGGGGGTTACCTGTATCTCGATTGATCCATATCAGCTCGGCTTCCACAATGAAGAAGCGATCGAGTCGGGCGCATTTTGGTTCTATCGAAAGCTTGGTTTCAGGCCGACCCGTCCTGATTTGGCCAAACTAGTAATGATGGAGGAGAAGAAGATCGCCTCTGATCCAAAGTATCGAACCCCGGCGCGCGTGCTTCGAAGGTTGTCCGAGGGTAATGCCATCTACGAGGCGCCGGGCACCAGGCGCGGTGATTGGGATCGATTCGCAATTCGGAATGTGGGTCTTGCTGTTCAACGCCGTATGCGTCGAGAGTTCAATGGCGATGCCGACAATATGCGCGAAGCTTGCATGCAGGTTGCGAGAGATTTGGCGTTCAAACCGGGTTCAACTCGATTGGAACGACGGGCATTTGAAGATCTCGCGCTGGTTCTTGCCCTGATCCCTGATCTGAATAAATGGACCGACGCCGAAAAGACCCAGGTAGGTCGAATCGTTCGCGCCAAAACAAGTCCGGATGAATCGCGGTTCGCGCGATTGTTGCGCGCTCACGAGAAGCTTCGGCGGGCGATCATCACGCTGGGTGAGCCGACGCGGGGTGCTTCTTAGATCCCGTGTTTCTTTTTCAAGTTGTGTACGTGCACCTTTGACACTCCGAGTTTTCGAGCTGCGCGCGTAAGGCTGTTATTGGTTTGCCGCAATGCGTTTCGCAACAGGAACCCTTCAAGCGTTCGTTTTGCTTCCTGCCATCTCGGAAGCTGATTGCCGTCAAAAACAAGCCGGTTGTCGTCGGTGAATACGATCTGCTCTTCGTATTTTGCCGAGACTCGGTTGTATTCATCACCAAGCCAGGCATCCTCGATACGATTGAGCAGGTCGCTGGCACGGAGGAGTTCGGCGCGGCCGGCGCGCGTGTCGGTGTTGTGAAACGCCTCGGCGAGGTAAACAGTGGCTTCAAGCTCGAGGCGCCGAGAAGAGGCTCCGAACCCGGATCTGGCAAGCTCAGCCGCCTCGTTGAGCGCATCGGTGGCTTCCTTGAATTCGCGCATTGCGAGTTTCACATGCCCAAGGGCAAGTCGAGCGCGTATTCGACTCTCGATTGAGCGCGTCGTCTCGCTCAGTTCCATCGCGTTCTGAGCGTGTGTCGCGCTCGCTTCCAACTCATTTCGCTGTAACAAGACCATAGCGAGGGTGCTCAAAGCGTCGGCCTCTCCCGCCGGGTTGCCCCGCTGCAACTCGCGGCTCTCTTCGGAAAGTTTTTCCGCGCGTTCGACCCGATTCAATCTGATCAGCGCCCTGGCAAGCTTGAGCTGACTATCCGCCAGAACTCGACGAATATCGTAACGTTCGAGCACTGTGTGAGCTTCTTTGAAGATCTCCAGCGACTCCTGAAACTCGCCCATCGCGCACTTCAAGTCAGCCGTGCCGATGACGGCGCGCGCATAAAAGCGTCCGCGCTCGGTCGCCTTTAGCAGACGCATTGCTTCCGAATACATTTCGTTTGCAGCTTCGATTTCTCCGCGTTCCGCGGCCACCGCGGCTTGCTCGGATAAGATAATGCCGCGCAGATACTCAGTCCTCTTACTGGTGCGCCCTTTGATTCCGTTGTGAGCGATCTCAAGCTTTTTTGCGGCCTCGTCGATTTCACCGCGATACCTTGCGAAGCGGGCGAGATTGAGCAAGGCTCGGCTTACGCCAAAACTGTCGTTTAGAAACGAGTAAAAGTGATAAGCGGATTGAAGCTGTGTCTGTGCCTGCTCTTCATCGGCAAGCCATAATGCCAAACGGCCCTTCGTCAAAGAAAACCTGGCCGCTACCTTTATGTCATTGATGCGAGGCCCGACCTGTTCCATTAACGCCGTTGCATCATCGAGGCGGTCAAAGTACATCGCAACCTCAGAACGAACCACCATTTCCATCGGCTCGTCTGTTCTTCTTTCAGAAAAAATCTCCTCCGCCGTTAAAAACTGGCCGCTATCGATCAACTCTACTAAGCTTTCCTGGGATGCTCGCCTTTCCATTGATTGTCCTCGCTTGGTATTTCACGCATTTGGTCACACGTGGGCGCAGATACACGAACCCCTCGGCGTCTCAACAGCGACCTCTTCCCTCGAACCTCTTTATCTGTTACTCAGCCCAAACCCGGAGAGCTTTCAAAACTACCATCCCATAACTCTCGAGGTTGATCGGATTCTATCAGTTATTTCTCACGGCTGGAAGCAGCATTCTTACAAAAGCTGAGCACAAGCTCATTTTTTCATGCGAGCAGGTACCTAAGAAAAAACAAAATTCATTAGGTTACGGCAATTATGTTGCGATCAGCCTCGGACGAGGCGTTTGGCCGCGATGCGTTCCGCTACCAAATCCCTACAGCTACCCCCGACTGCTGTCGGGGGCAGCCGCTCAATCACTCCGAGACAGCATAGCGATGACCTTCAGAATCGCTAATCCCGCTTCCTGTCTCTGAATGGAATCTATGACCTAACGGGCAAGTGAACCACACCGAATCCTCGGTGGATGCCACCCGTCGGAGGGGGTTGAAGCACTTTGGGCATTTCATACTGGCATTGTAGCATGAGTTCTGGCCTTCGTCGGCGTTTTTTTTTGAACGGATCCGCACATTGATGGAGTGGATAGCAAATAATAACCGCCGCAGTTTTGCGGTTAAGCGCACGTAGTGACCAAGTGTCGCAGGCTGTCGAATTTTCCCAAGCTGGCAATCACTTAGGCAGACATCGGTCGGGTTGGTGCGGGCCGAACGTTGACGATGGAAGCGTCGCCCCATAAAGCATTCGGAATCCCAACCTAAGGTCTTGGCACGTCTATCTAGCGGGGGCCAGAAACTGCCGAAAGAATGAGTAAGGCATACCGCATTATTCTGTTGACATCGATTAGGATTTGTCGTAGAGTCGCGCTGCTTCAATGGTGCTTACCACGTGGGAGGTTAGCGATATACGCTGAAGCGACCTCTTTTCTCTTGCTTTTGAGTTACCAGTCGAGACGCAGATTTTGATGCAACCATAACTTTGGCCCAAAGCAGGCCAGGGGTCTATCGAGCCAATCGGGTTACGGGTTTTCTTCTTCAGACAATGTGGTTTAAGAAGCAGGGATCGTCTTGGAAGAGCTGCGTTCCAAGCCAAAAAAGGAGGAACACTGTGAGAATGAGAAGCCTTAAGATTTCTGTTCTGTTCCTGTTCGCGGCGGCTCTCGTTTTGCCTTTCACCTTTACGAGCTCCGTCGAAGGTCAAGCTGCAACTGAAGCTCTAACAACACAAATGGATGCGCGCCAACCCGACACCGACCTTTTCAATAATTTCGGGACTCTTGGCGCGGCCGTCGATGAATGCACGAACCCAGCGGTAGCTGGACGCTCATTCCGCGATAACAAGGCAATATTCGAGGAAATTGAGCACGTAGATGAAGGCCTTGGACCTGTCTACAATGATACGTCGTGCGCGAATTGCCACCAGGGTCCGGTCACTGGCCACGTAAGTCAAATCAACGAGCTGCGGGTCGCGGACGCAAACGGCAACCCGCCGCCGGGAACACAAACCCTCGTGCAGGACCGAGCCATCGATCCTGATGCCCAGGAACACATAAACACTGGGTTTCCTCTCCACGAATTCCGATCGACAAGAACCGTCCTTGGGGATGGCTTTGTCGAGGCAATAAACAGCAATGACCTGGTTGCCAACGTCAATGCTCAACCGGCTGCCCAACGTGGCCAACTGCGGACTGTGGCAGTACTGGAAGCGCCCGGTAACAATCGCACAGGCCGCTTTGGACACAAATCTCAGCACGCCAGTCTGTTCTCGTTCTCGGCGGATGCTTATCTCAACGAGATGGGAATAACCAGCAGCTTGTTGCCGACGGAGAACAACATTTTCGGTGCTTCCTCCGCTCCGTTTGACACGGTAGCCGACCCCGAGGACGCAGACAACGAAGACGTGGGTGCCTTCACAGACTTTATGCGCGCTCTGAGGGCTCCTGGACGCGGTCCAATTACGGCGGATGTAAACACCGGCTCGACTCTGTTCACCAATATTGGATGTGCAGTGTGCCACACACGCAATTTCACAACTGCGCCGGCGGGAACGGTAATCAACGGCGGAGCGTTTATCGTTCCGGTGGCGTTGGGAAGCAAGATCATTCACCCGTTCAGTGATTTCGCGCTGCACAACATCGGGACGAGCGCCGGAATAGGCGGCGAAGCAGGAGTAAACGATCGGTTCTCGACAACCACGATCGCTCTGTGGGGTGTGCGTACGAAAGGCCGCTTCATGATGCAGGGCAACACGATGACCATCTTTGATTCGATTCAAGTTCATGGTGGTCAGGCATCAACGGCGAGAAACAACTTCAATAATGGGTTGACCAATACGCAGAAGGCACAGCTGATCGCGTTCGTGTTGTCGCTCTAGAGTTGATCTGCAGGATAGTCACAAATCTCATTGAGACTCGTCAGGCAGCTCGCCTGACGAGTCTCTCTTTAGCGTGTGGGGAGCATTCAATGTTACTCAAAAGCGTTATTACGACATCATCATGGTTAGGCGTCATTGTGGTTTCCGCTGGCTTATGCGGATGCGCAAAACCACCGTCACCGCCAATCGTCGAGCAGCCCCCGGCTCCGCAGGCGCCGGCAGCGATTAGCTTACCGCCACAAGGTTCGGAAGCACCGAAACTGCCGCCTCCTAAGCTTGAAGAGGTTCAGGCAGCCGTGAAACGCATCTTCAAGGACGCTGTTGTAATTGACGCCGGTAGAAAACCGAACTTTCTGGACGGTGATTTCAACGGCGATCTTTCGCAAGACCTGGCTGTCATCCTGAAGCCTGCTCCAGGCAAACTTTCCGAGCTTAATCAGGAGTTCCCAAACTGGTTGGCCCGTGAACCGTTAAAAGAGGTGCTGCTGCCGAAATCGAAGATCCTCGCTCAACCCATCGCCGCCAGATCTTCCTCCAACCCGGCGGCCGGCCAAACTGTTCGGTTTGTACAAGGCGATGTAATGCTCGCAATAATCCACGGAACCGGGCCAAAAGGATGGCGTGATCCCGAGGCCACACAGACCCACCTTCTCAGAGATGTCGTAGGAACCGATATGAAAACATTGGCGTTCAAGAGCGCAGCTCTAGCGTACAAGGGGACAAAACCATTCCCGGTTATCTATGGCGATTTGATTCAGGAGACGCTCATCGGGCAATCAGGATTTCTCCATTTCACCGGCGGCGTCTACGCCTGGTATGACCCAAAGAATTACCGCCCCAAAACCACCGGCATGCCACGTCATGCTGGAATGTCCGCGATGAACGCAAAACCAAAACAAGGTAGTCCAAATCCGGCGGAGACTCAGCGCTGAACAGGTTGAGATTATCGATCAGCAGGGTGAGCTTATGAGACTAATAATGCGAATCGCCGTTGTGATATTGGCTGTTGCCCCGTGCGTCACCATCACTTTCGCGTATCAGAAGCCCGACACGCAGCGCGAAAAATCCCAAGGCAAACAAGATCAACCCGCGGTCGAGTTCATCACTGCAGAAGAACTGAAAGCAAAGATCGCGAAGAACGAGCCTCTGGCAATCCTCGATTTGCGCGGCGAGAGTGCCTACTCACAGAGCAACAAGACAATCAAGGGGTCCTTACATACCAAAGTTCGAAAGGTCGTAACGCGGCTGAGGGATGCCCCTCGCGATAAAGAGATCATAACCTACTGCGCTTGTCCGGCGGACGAAGCCGCCGCCATCGCCGCGAGGTCGCTTACGGCGTCAGGCTTCAAACGCGTTCGGGTGTTGAAGGGTGGCTGGAACGCCTGGCTTCAGGCTGGTGGTCAAGTGGAACCCAGACCGTTGTAGGATCTCAAATGAAATCTTCGATGTCCTTGAACGGTCGCTTTACATCGCCGAAGTCGGGACGATAGTACTCCGCCGCCGAGTCGAAGTCTTGCATCCATCCTTCTTCAAAACCGAACGACTCCAGTTGATCTATTGCCGTCGCCCATTCGCCCCAGCGGATTTTGCGAGCCAGAAGCGGATATCTTTCGATGCCGACTTTATTGGTCGGGAAGTATTGAGCCATCAGGCTGACTGAGACTCGCGGCGACAGCTCGTCGCGAATCCACTGAAGCGATTCGGCGATGCCGGCGAGGTCATTTGGCAGCACGAGTAACCTGATAACCAGGCCGCGCTTCAGAAGACCGTCGTCGGCGAGGATCAGACGATCGCCTGTCTGGCAAAACATTTCCTTGATGGCAGCACGCGAGAACTCGACATAGCGGTGAACCTTGGAGTACTCGCGTCCGGCATTCTCCGAGCTGTACTTAAGATCGGGCAGGTAGACGTCCACAATACCATCAAGCAGTTTGAGCACCTCCACGGAATCATATGCGTTGGTGTTAAATACGACCGGAAGTCTCAAGCCACGCTCGGCGGCGATCACCAGTGATTTGACGAGCTGCGGAACAAAATGAGTCGGCGAAACCCAATTAAGGTTGTGACAACCGCGCTGCTGAAGCTCGAGGAATATCTCCGCCAGTCGTTCAAAAGACACCTCATTTTCGCGTTGCGCTCTGAAGGTTTGACTGATTTCGTGGTTCTGACAATAAACACATCGGAGATTGCACAAACCGAGAAAGACGTTTCCGGCGCCGTGGCTGCCGACGAGAGCCGGCTCTTCGCCGAAGTGCGGCGTATAGGTCGAAACGATCGGACGCAATCCGGAATAACACGCGGCAACCTCATCGTTCAACCTGTTGACGTCGCAATCGCGCGGACAGATGCGGCAACTGCCGAGCATTTCCATGAGCAGGCGGCTTCGCTCGGCCAGCTCTCCGGATTCAAGCCGCTTGATATAAGACGCATCGGGCATACGCTGGATTCTACCGATTGCGCAACGCCGCGGCAAACGAAGCGCTTGTCAAAGCGATGGAGGGATTATGAATCGTCGGTCTAGCAAAGCACTTGCGAAACTCACCGCACTTACTTTCGTCTTGTCCTGTACTTTCGAGACCCAGTCAACAATCCCAGCGACTCCAGCGCATTTCTCCAAAAATTTCAAAGCCGGGGACCAGTTATCCGCAGAATGGCGTGTAAACTGCGAAGTACGGGTCTATGAGAATGGCAAGCTGTTGAAGACTCTCAGCGACGCGAAAGAATCCCTCGTCGTCATCGAGTCGGATCCCGATGGCAGCTATCATCTTTACAAGTTCCCGGCCGGATTCGGCGAGGCTTTGCCCAGGCTGCGAAGGATCAACCAAAGCCAATTCAACGGCGAAGACACCGTGCGAGGCGTAAGTACCGTGATCAAACAAACCGTGGAGTTGTCTGGCGGCAGAATCGCCATCAGGCAGACAGTAGTCGACGCGGGCAGCAATCAAGTTCAAACCGAAACGACTTGCTCCGGTTCGAGATCACGCTCCTCGATCAAAGTGGATGCCGCTGGCTCCGTTCAGGTATGCCGTCCTGACCCTTCCCCCGACGACTTGCCGGACAAGACGGTGATCGCCGTATACAAATCCGTAAGACCGTTCTCTGATGATCTGGCGGCGGTTGCGATCCAGTCGCGAAAGTCTCAAGCACTCAAATGGGGATTTGTCGACAGGACCGGTCGCGTGGTGATACCGATGCGCTACGATGTGGTCACTTCGTTCTGCGATGGCCTCGCGGCTGCGGGGATCGTTCACGGGACGGGAAGAAACGTGAAGTGGGGCGTGATTGAAAAGCTGGGGCCTCAGGTCACTCCATACGCTAAGTACGATGCGGTGAAGATCCTCGGTGAAGGATTCGCCGCGGTTGGCTATGTTGTTCCCGGCCGCCGGGGACTTAGGTGGAACCTGATCAACCGTGAGAACACGACAATCTTTCACGGACTCGATGATATTGTTTGTTTCGCTGATGGCCGGGCACAGGCATCCTACAGCGAAGGCGCGGTTATCCGATCGGGATACTTCAACAAGGTAGGAGATTTCATATCAGACAAGAAATGACGAGCCGAGCGATGTAGGGTAACTAAAAATGGCATCGCTTCCCAGCGAGCATTGATCGATTGCGCGTAAGACCTTTCCGCCCTTTACGTCGGCAGCAGACTGGGATTAATTGAACCCGCGATTCCCTGGCGCTTGAGAGAAACGACGAACGACCGGATTTCACGTCGATCGATTATTTGTTCGATGTAGTCGTGTGTCTCGGCGATCTTTCGTATTTCACCCCATTCAGCGTCGGGCACGCTCAGAAAAGCGTTAACAACGCTGGGGTCAAAGTGGCTGCCTGAATTAGCTACGATCTCGTGTCGCGCGTTCTCGTAGGGCGCTGACCTCCGATATGGGCGGTCGCTCGTGATAGCATCGAAGGCGTCCGCTACGGCGAATATTCGCGCGTTGATGTGAATCGAGTCGCCGGACAAGCCTGACGGGTACCCACTTCCGTCATATCTCTCGTGATGCGAGCCCACGACCGGCGCCGCGCCGCTCAAAAAATCTATTCCGTCAATGATCCGGAGACCAAAATTGATATGCTCGCGCATCTCGACCCATTCATTGGGGGTGAGCGCTCCGCATTTCAGAAGTATCGAGTCGCGCACACCGATCTTTCCAATATCATGAAGGAGCGCCCCCTGCTCCAGGGCAATCAATTCCTTGTGCGATAATCCAAGCTCCCGGCCAAGCCGCAGCGAGTAAGCAACCACACGATCCGAGTGTCCGGCCGTTTCAACGTCTCTCGCCTCCAGAGCACCGGCGAGCGCGCGCAAGGTTGCTCGGTAGTTCTGATATAACGCTTCGAGCATCTGATTGAGATTGTCGTTCAAGCCGCGCAACTCGCCGGTTCTTATCCGCACGGTTTCTTCCAGCGACTGCTCGTAGTTTCGCTTCGCGGCGATGAGCGCCTGATAACGCAAGGCGCGTTCGACCGCAATCATTACCTGCGGCAAATCGAACGGCTTGGTGATGTAATCGAACGCTCCGTGGCGCATGGCTTCAATCGCGCATTTGATGTCCGTCATACCGGAAACCATTATCACGACCGTTTCCGGGTACGCCTGTTGAACAAGCTGGCATAACTCGATGCCGGACGTGCCGGGCATGGTTATGTCGGTAATTACGAGGTTGAATGACTCGCCCGCTAGTAACGCTGCCGCTTCATCCGCGCTCGACGCGGTGGCGCAGGCGTAAACTTCCGACAGATACATCGCCAAAAGCCTGCGAATTGGCTCTTCATCATCGATTATCAATATTGAGAATTCTGTGCCGCTCGCCATTGTTTCTTGGCCTCCTGGACTTGCGCCTCGCCGCGCTGTTGAAAATCCGCTTCCGATCTCTAATGACTATTCAGGCTAAGAGCAACACGCATACCCACGAGGAGATAGTTGGGAGACTCTCCGAAAGTGCGTGACAAAGGCTCATATTTGCAGGGGTCCGTGAGTTTGTCCGTGAATCGGGTAAAACCGAGTGAAAGATCAAATGTGGAGAAAAGCAGCAAGCGTATTGCGGGGATGGTCAAAATCTGGAGAGTCTCAGCGTCCATTGCCGGCGAGCAGGTCTTTGATGGCTTCGCGAATAGCTACTGACGTCCGAGCACCAGTTTCATTCCGAACTCGATTCTCCAAGCCGAAACGTCCTGCTTCATTCGCCACTCAGGAGCGGGAGCTTTGGAGTAATCAGATAAGCCCGGATAGTGGCGGTCACGTTTATCGGTAGACCTCAGCTCTCCGACTCATAAAATACGTTCACGGTTTTGTGCGGCCGGCCTGTTTTCGAAGCTTGGTGATTGCATCGCGGATTTCGGTCTCGCGCTCGGACGGAAGATTTGGATTTTCTTTTAGAAACGCTTTCAGCTCCTGGATCCCTTTCTCCGGGTCGCCTTTCAGTTCATACAGATTTGCGAGGTAGAGGTGCGCAAGGGGCGGCTTTCCGATCGCATAGGCCTTCAGGAGATTGGTTTCGGATGATTGATAATCACCGGTCATCATCTCTGCGAGACCCAGGAACAAGTAGGGCGCCGAAGAGTGTTTCTCGATTTCGAGACTGCGGCGCAGAGGCTGAATCGCTTCGGCATATTTTTTCTGCTTAACAAGCAGCATACCAAGCCCGACGTAAGCGGGTGCGCGGTCGGGTCTTATCTCGATCGCTTCTCGATACGCCTGAGCCGCGTCAGCCTCCCGTTTTAGGTTTGTACATTGCTCCGCAAAGGCGACGCGGGCGCTGTAAAACGGAGAATGGGCCGCGATTGCTCCCCGAAAGTGCATTGCGGCTTTCTCGGGGTTATTGTTCCGAGCCTCCTTCATACCTTTCTCGTATTCCTGCCGCGCCAGAGTTGGAAGGTTTGGGTCGGCGATCTCAGCCGCGGTCACTGCTGCGGGAGGTGACACCTTGCGAACCTTTGTTTGGAGCTGAATGTTTTGAGTGAAGGACTGCGGCGCAGAGCCATAAGCGGAGATCTCAGCCCTGACGCTGGTGGTCTCGAACGTCTCGCCGTCGCCCTCCGCAATTAGTACGTAGACTCCTCGGCGCAGACCTGAGAAAGCGAAGCGACCGCTAAGATCGGTGAAAGTCTCATATACATGCATACCGCCGAATGTGATCGCAACCTTGACGGGATTGGGAGGCTGGGATCCATTCGGCAACGAAACTCTGCCTTGAAGCGTGTGTGATGATTGACCGAATGCGGCAATGGCCCCTAGCACTATTGCGACTGCGATGGAAGCGATTCGACCAGCATTGCTCATGGCTTTCCTCACTCAGGCACGAGCAAAAAGGCCGGGGCTTCCCATAAGCCCCGGCCTGAAGACAAGAGCCTTCAGCCCTTACTAAAAGCTGAACCGCACTCCGAACTGTCCCTGGAACGGAATGCCGATGGGCTCGGAGAAACCGGTCGCTCCGAAAAAGTTGATCGGCTTCTTGAAGTTCGGACTGTTGATGTTGTTGTCTATCGAGCACGCGCCCGCCACGTCGCCGCTGCAAGCACCGAAGTTGCCGGTGTTGAAGAGATTGAACGCCTCGAAGAAGAGTCCGAGTTTCATTCTCTCGGTGAAGTTGAAGAACTTTGAAACCCTCACGTTCACCTGGCTGAATTTGTCGCCGCGCTCGGTGTTTGGCGGCAACTTGTGCTGATCATTACCATCACGGCTCTCGCGATCGTTTGTGACACCGTCGCGGTTTATGTCGATGGTGCCTGGAATAACGCTGAACGGCCGGGCTGATGCAAGCTGAATAACCGGCGAGACCTGAAAGCCCCACTTCAGATCGAACACACCCGACACCACGAAACGGTGCCGCTCGTCCTCACCCGTCGGCCCGAAGTCGGCCAGCGGATCAAACTTGTCGAATTGGTTTTGAGCGGTCAACTGGAACGATTGCGAGCCGCCAAACCAGCCTTGTGACTTCGACAATGTGTAATGGGCGTTCAACTGGAACTTGTTTGCGTAGCGCTTCCGGAACGCTATCGTAAACGCGTCGTATCGCGAGCGGCCGTCTGATTGGGCAACGCGGATGCGAGTAAACGGAACCGGCTGACCGAATGCCGCAGTGATCTCGGCCGCGTGTGCCGCAAATGCCCCGGCCAGTGCACGAGGTGGATTCGGGCTCGTTCGCTGCGCACCGATGAGCGGTCCAATGCGCGGGTTGATGTCCAACTGTGTGAACTCATGAAGACCCAGGATGTGAACATAGTCGAAATCCAGAGCCATGTTCCTTCCAAGCTCCTGGGCATATCCGAAGTTGAACTGCTGCGTGTATGGTGATTCGAAGTCGGGGTCGATCAACCGTCCATTAACGGGGAACCCGATTGGCGGATTCTTGAGTGGCCGCGGAAACGGCGGCGGCGCCGAGTCGAAGCTCAGGTTCGCCGAGTCATCGATGATCAACGCGTAGATTTCGTCATTGGCTGATTGCACCGCGAACAACGGCACGTTCAAGAAGGATTGATCGTAGTAGATGCCGTACCCGCCTCTCACGACCGAGCGACCGGTGCCGCGGATGTCATACGCGAATCCGACGCGCGGGCTGAAGTTATTCCTGTCGTCCTCCGCTATTCTCGAGCCGTAAGGGTTACCAATAATCTTCAACAGCTGAACGGCTCGATTGTTCGCCTGGTGCCCGGAATCGAAATAACCGTAGTCGGCATCATAACGCACGCCCAGGTTCAGCGTGAGTCGCGGCGATACCTTCCAGTCGTCCTGCGCGTAAAATGAGAACAGCTTTGCCCCATCGCGAAGGTCGAACTTCGGATCCCCGCCCGCAAGCACGATGTCAGCGACAACGCCCAAACCGTTCAGTTGTCCTTGCGTGCACGTAGAGGTTCCGACGAACGTGCTGCAGGTAAGCGGTCCAGGCTTGATCTGGCTGGTTCTGAAACCCTGCGGGAATTGGCCCGGGTTGTTTGCGATTTGCGCAGCCGTAAAGAAGAAGTCGTACTCAGGCGCGGACAGGAATGCGAACAATCCGCCGAGCGTGGGCTCGTGCGTATAGTCGACTCCGAATTTGAATCCGTGTGAGCCGTGGTTCCACGAGAGATCGTCGCGGAACTGATGCTTCCGCTGAAGAGTTTGCTGCGGAACGTTGCCGTTCCGGCCGACGATCAGCCCGTCCGCGAAAGTCAGGAACGGGAGATCCGTAGTCGCTCCGATTTGATTGTTGAAGTCCGAGTACTGATAGGTGAACTGGTTGACGACGTTTGGCTTTGCCGTCCATGTCCACGATCCGAGCATGTTGTATAGGTCGTTCTCGGTGGTATTGCCCCCGGACAAGTCCGTAAGCACAATCAGGTATCCAGCCTGGTCGTTCAACCCGTCGTTATTCTGACCGGCAAACCTCGCCGAAAGCTGGTGATTCTGTGCCGGCGTGAAGTCTGTTTTCACGGTGTACTGGGTGTCGTTGAACGGCTGTGGAAGAAACCGCACGGCCTGATAGCCCAGCGGTTCGAGTAACTTGATTTGGTCAAACGCGAAACTCGGAACTATTGAGTTACCGCGTTCGCGTGTGCGCTCTACGGTGCCGAAGAAGAACGCTTTGTCCTTCTTGATAGGCCCGCCAATCGAACCACCGAACTGTTGCCGGTTGAAAGGCGGCTTCAACGCGTCGCTGTCCGGATCGAAGATGCTGTCGTTTGCTTTGTCGAGCAGCTTTGGCGCATTCGCGTTGAGTTTGTCATGTCGAAAGAACCCAAACAAGGACCCGTGGTAGTTATTTGTTCCACTCTTGCTCACTACCGACAACAGCGCGCCCCCCGAACGGCCGTTTGCCGCCGAGAACCTCTGCGTCGATAGTGCGAATTCCTGGATTCCTTCCATCGTGAAGTTCTGCAAGATGCCACCGACTGCGTTGTCCTTATTGTCACCGCCGTCAACCACGATGTTCAGGTTTCGTCCAGTCGCCCCTCCGACGGAGAAGGTGCCGACGCGCGCTTTGGTCGGATCAAACGATGGCTGAAGCGTTGCCCCGGGGAGAAGTATCGCCAGAGATGCGAACCCGCGGCCATTGTTCGGCAGGTTCTCCATTTGGCGCTGGTTTATCACCCCGCCCACCTCAGTCTTGGTCGTCTCGATTAATGGTACTGATTCGCCGGTAACCGTTACCTGCTCGGTTGCGCCGCCGGCCTTCAAATCCGGATCTATCGTAACGCGAGCCAGCGCGTTGACCGTAACAGGTTCCTGGACGTACTTTGAGAAGCCGCGCGCTTCAACCTCGACTCGGTAGTCTGCCGGTAATAGTGGTGTCAACTCGTATGTCCCGGATTCGCCGGTTGTGGTCTTTCGTTCCGCGCCCGTTGCCTTGTTGATCGCCTTCACCGTAGCGCCGCTGACGACGGCACCGGACTGGTCTTTAACTATGCCGGTAATGCTGCCGGTATTCGCGGTTTGCGCATGTGACCGGCCAGGCAGCATCCACGCAAAGCCCATCAACATCATTGTGAGTGGCAGCATGCCTACGAGTATCCTCTTCCATGGATTCTTCATGCAGACCTCCTAGATTGGGTGTCGTTCATTTGGTTGCCAAGAGTCTTTTAGTTCACGTGTATGTGAGTTCCCAACTCCCAGCGAAGCCTGAGTGGCTTCTTCTTGCGTCGTTCTTTTTGAAAGCGTCTGATCGATTGCAATGAGGCACAACCCAAAACAGCAAGCGCCATTCCAACACCTCGCTGCAATGTAAACCTGCTAAGAAACTGTGTTTTTCGAACTCTGGCGCTGAACAGCAGGCGCATTATACATCAGACGCGCAAGGACGCCAGTATGAAAAAATGGATTTATGTCCAAATTTTTGAACCCATTCGAGTGCCCCGCTCAACCTTCAATTGCGTCTGAGCACAAAAAAGCGCTGGGCCGAAGCCCAGCGCTGAATTCAAACTTGCGATTTTGATTGGTTAGAACTCCAGGCGGAACCCAACTTGCGCCGTAAACGGCCTGCCCACCGGCGGACCAAATCCCGGACCGTAGAGCGCGATTGGCTGGCGGAATGCGCCCGCCGAAGTCGCGTTGCTCAAGGCCAGTCTGCCGCCAATGTTCAGGTTTTCGGTGTTGAACAAGTTATAGAGCTCGGCGTACGGCTTGAGCCTGACTCTCTCACCTATGCTGAAGATCTTGGTCGCCCTGAGGTCAACGTTCAAATAACGGCCGCTCCGTTTCCCGATAATCTGGCCGTTGTCGTCAACGATAAACCCTTCTCGCGTACTGTTGACTTTGATCTGTGTGCACCCCGGCCGGTTCAACGCCTGGAGCGCGGTCGCGTTACCACGGGCGGCAAACACCGCTGCCAGATCCGCGCCTTCGCAAACGCGATCAACCGTAGTTCGTCCGTCGCCGTCAACATCGAAGCCCGTGTTTATCGAGTACGGCCGCGAGCTCGCCAACTGAACGATTGGCGAGAGCTGAATACCCAGCGGCAGATCGAACACGCCGCTTCCGACAAAACGATGGCGCTCGTCGATTCGCGTCGGTCCAAACTCCTCTGGTCTGAACTGCTGCTCCGGCGTTATCGCCACCCCGTTGCCGCTATAGGAAGCCGTCGGCTGTCCACCCCACGATCGCGAACTCGACAGCACGTAGCTTGCCTTGAACAGCATTCGACGGACGCGGCCTTGAATCGAAGTCGTCCAACTGTCGAACATCGAACGATTGGTCGTCGTGAACATGTTGATCTGTTCGAGCCGGCCCGCGCCGAGTCCCGCATCAACAAACGCACGGTCGAAGAAACGCGTGTTTGCGCCTCTCACGCACAGCGACGAGTTCGGTGTCGAGCCGGGAAACGCCGAGTTGCAAATCGGCGCGATTCTCGGATTGATGTTCTGTATGCGGTTTTCGTGAATGCCAAGCGTATGCACATAGTCGCTAGACAATACGTAATCCTTCCCGAGGTTTTTCTGAATCCCGATCGAGAACTTCTGAACGTACGGATCGGTCATTCTCGGGTCATTGATTCTCCCAAACCCTCCAAACTCCAGATCGGCATTCGATGCGTTAGCCGGCGGTGCAGGCAGCGGATCGACGCCGAACCTGAAGTTAGCCAATTGTCCGACTCCCACCGAATCGTTCACCAGCGCCAGAACTGTCTGGTAGATCGTCGGGTTGGTCTGCTGAGTGGCGAACAACGTCAGGTTCTGGAAGATCTGATCGTAGAAAATACCGTACCCGCCTCGTATCACCGTTCGGCCGTCGCCCTTCGGATCCCAGGCGAAGCCGAGCCGCGGCTGAAACTCCTTGAACCCCGGCGTCGTGCGATTCAAATCGCTGCCGGTGATCGCCTGAGCGCGCGGATTGTTCAGCTTCTCAAGAATCTTCATTGTGCGGTTGTTCGTCTGATCAACCAACAGATTGATGTTGGCGTCCCAACGCAGCCCCAGGTTGAGCGTAAGCCGAGGAGAGATCTTGTAGTCATCCTGAATATACGAGGCGAACTGATGAACTCGCGGCTGGCTCGTGTCTCCATTTCCCGTGGAGAAGTTTATCGCGGATACTGCGCCGCGAGTAGCGAAGCCCTGCGGGTAGGTGGCGTGATCGCTCAAGATTGTCAACGGATCATCAAAGAAAAAGATCTGATACCCGTTGGCGCCGAAGAAGAAGAACCCGCCGAGCGTTGTCGGGATATAGTTCACACCGGCCTTCAGACTGTGCGGCCCAACCTGCCACGAGAAGTCATCGCGGAATTGGTATTTTCGCACCGCGGTTTTCTGCGGAACGTTGACGTTGGCCCCGGTCTGCACCGAGGGAAACGTGATGTTCGGTTTGTCCGTTACGCTCAGGATCTCGTTGACGAAATTCTGAAAATGAAAAGTGAAGACATTGAGCTTCGTCGGGCTGATCGCATAAGTATGGTTGAGCACGAAGCTGTGCAGATGGTTATCGTTCGTGTTGCCGCCCGTAAGATCCGACGGCACTGTGGGATCCACCTGATCGTTGGGCGAGTTGTTCTTCTGGTACGAGTACCGATAGAACATTGACTGCGTATCGCTGATCCGGTGATCGACTTTGGCGCTGCCCAGATAGTCATTGTACGGAATCGGAATCAGATCAGTCGCGGTGACTCCCGGGATGGCTGCGATCTGAGCAACCAGATTCGTCGTGATGAGCAGGCTTTGCTGTTCCTTAAAGCGTTCGAAGGCGCCAAAGAAAAACAGCTTATCCTTGATAATGCGGCCGCCGATTGAGCCGCCAAATTCCTTGCGATCGAAGTCGGGCTTGTCTGCGTCGTCGCGCTTTTCGAAGAAGTCACGCGCGCGCATGCTCTGGTTGCGAAAGTTGAAGAACCCCGAGCCGTGAAGCGTGTTACTGCCGGACTTGGTCACTACGTTGACCACGCCGCCCACCGCGCGCCCGCTTTCGGCTGTCCAGCGATGCTGGAGAACCTGGAATTCCTGGATGCCCTCGTAGGCAAAATTCTGAAGCAGGCTTCCGACAACGTTGTCCTTGTCGTCGCCGCCGTCCACATTCACATCGAGCTGCCGTCCGTCGCCGCCACTGAACGCAATGTTACCAACGCGCGTCTTTGTTGGATCAAAGCTGCCGATCGGACGAGCTTCGGGAAGGATTGTCGAGAGGTTGGCGAAAGTTCGATTCAACAATGGAAGATTCTGAACTTCGTTTGGTGTCACGACTCCGCCGATTTCAGAGCGGGTCGTCTCGATCATCGGCGCGCCGCCCTGCACCTCGATCGTTTCAGTTGCGCCGCCAGCCTTCAGCTCGAAGTTGAGTGTAGGCTTGGCGCCCACATTCACATCGAAGCCCTTCTGCACGGATCGTGAGAAACCCTTTCCTTCGGCTGAAACTTCATAAGTGCCGGGTGCCAATTGAGTGATTGTGTACTCGCCCGTATCGTTCGTGGTTGTGGCGCGTGTTGCGCCGGTCGCGACGTTTCTCGCCGATACCGTGGCGCCGGCCACCACGTTGCCCTGCGCATCGAGCACACGACCCGTGATATCGCCCGTCGAAGTTTGCGCGAGCAGCGGCGAGGATAGCAAACTACATAAGGTGAACAACGTTGCGAGCCTGCGTGGCAGACCCTTTAGAAATCTCATCACTACACCTCCTTGAAATCCTGACAAAGTAGACTCGTCACTTTGAATTTGAGACGCTCAACCCTCTGGTGAGATTGAATTGCCCAGAGCCGCGGGACACACGCGTGATTACACTCAACTCACATTCCAACCCAAGCCCGTGGTCCCGAGATTCACTAAGGTCAAATATAAGTTTTCTTTAGGACTTACGGGAACAAAAACTTCAATGATTTGAAAGTTCGAGAGGAATGAAATTATGGATTTTTTCCGAGAACTCGGACTACTGAATCGTGTCCGAAGTACTGTCGGGGACCACGATCGGAATCGGGGAGGCGTGATGATGAATCAGCAGCCATCGGTTGTTTGCCCGCATGAAAAGGTTCGTCGCCGCGGCAAGCGCCGAGTCAAAGCTGGCTTCGTTAAACACCGTTATGTTCTCGGTGCACGTCACCCACGCGAAGTCTCCGTCGGTCTTTACCCAAACATCAGACGCGCTCGCGCGGAGCTTCTGTCCGCTTTCGAATATCATTTCCCAGCTCTCGCGAACGCGATTCCATCCGGTTAACAAGTCCCATCCCGGATGGACGCACCTGACCCAGTCTTCGTGCGCCCACACCTCATCCATGCGTTCGAGCAATCCCGATTCGAGCGCTCGATAAAACGCGGTGTTGGCTTCCTCAACTGAGATTTTTGTTTCTAGGGTCATACGTCGCCGAAGACTATACTCCAGTCGGCCCGGAATTCAAGTAGATTGAACACGACCAAATTGCTTCATTGTCAGCGCGGCGGACCGCTTTAATTGACAACATACCAGCGCCCGGCTATCCTGAAGGCGACTCACACAGTGAATGCCGCAGAGGCTTCTCTCTGCGGCTATCTTTATTGAAAGGGCTCAACTTGACCGCGAACGACAGACCGATAGTTGCCATACCGTGCCGGTATAATTGGACTACTTCGTACTACGAACTGCGTGAAACATATTGCGAAGCGATCTATGCGGCCGGCGGCACACCCTTGCTTCTGCCGTTGATTCCCGAGCCCGATTACATTGAGTCCGTCATGGCCCACGTTGACGCTCTTTGCCTGTCGGGGGCGGTTAACGATGTAGATCCGCTTCGATACGGACACGAACCAAAACCGAAACTCGGACCTGTCGTTCCACGTCGCGACGAAACCGATATGATGTTGCTCGCCGCCGCCGAAGCGCGACGGCTTCCGGTGTTGGCGATTTGTTTCGGCATACAGTCGCTGAATGTGTATCGCGGCGGCACGCTGATTCAAGACATCGACAGCGAGGTGAAAGATCCGCTCAAACACATGCAGGGCGATGTGTTCACGCGCCGCTCGCATTCGATCAACGTCACCGAGGATTCGCTAATCGCAAAGCTTGCCGGTTCGACTCGCACCGCGGTCAATAGTCATCATCACCAGGCGATCGACATCGTGGGACGGGATCTCGAGCCCATAGCCTGGGCGCGCGATGGCGTGATAGAGGCGGTCATCAACACGAAGCCCGAACAGTTCGTGCTCGGCGTGCAGTGGCACCCTGAAGTCGGGTGGCAAACCGATGATCTTTCACAAGCACTGTTTGGTCATTTCATTACCGTGGCGCGCGAACGTTCAATGTCACGAGCTGCAGATGCGGTGAGTGCAACCAGCTAACGTTTCTCATCGTCGATGCACCAATGCGCAGAAGAGACAAACTTACCCTCGCGACTCTGTGCGCCGGACACTTCGTCAACGATTCCTATTCCAGCATCATCTATCCGCTGCTTCCGCTGATTAAGATCAAGCTCGGGCTTACGCCGGCCCAGGTGTTCTGGCTCGCGCCGCTGTATGCGATCTCGTCTTCGCTGATGCAACCGGTCTACGGTTTCATCTCCGATCGTTACGCGCGAAGATTCTTTGCCGTATTCGGCCCAACCATCACCGGGGTTTTCGTCTCGCTGATCGGACTCGCGCCGTCTTATGGAATCCTGATTGTTCTGCTGGTAGCCGGAGGCATCGGCATCGGCTCGTTCCATCCGCAAGCCGCCGCAATGGCCGTGAGGGCCGCAAGCGACCGCCGCAGAGTCGGCATGGCGCTCTTCTCGGCGCTTGGCACACTCGGATTCGCGGTGGGCCCGTTGGTCATCACCCGAGTTGTGTCCGCGTATGGCCTCGAGCATTCGTATTACATCATCGGAACCGGCCTGGTGATGTCAGCCATCCTGTACCGCGTATGTCCGCCGCTTCCGGCTCACGTCTCATCGACGCCCGGTGTCGAGAAAATCAAGTGGCAACTGCTCGCCGCTTTGCGTCCCGTCTGGAAACCGCTGTTACTGCTCTATCTCATAACCGTCATCCGCTCAGGATTGCAGATGACGACTAATAATTATTTGCCGTTCTTGCTCGAGTCCCGCGGCTACGGGCTCACCGATACCGGCAACATGCTCACTGTCTTTTTGCTGCTTGGCGGACTGGGTGGAATCGCGGGAGGCTTCACGGCTGAGCGGTTCTCAGGCCGCGCTGTGACATTGTATACAGGAATTCTTGCCGGGCCGTTGATGATAGGCGCGTTCGCTTTGTCGGGCCCCTTGAGCATCATTTGCCTGGGACTCGGAGGGTTCATGCTGTTGTCGACGATTCCCGTGATCGTAGCGATGGCTCAGGAATTGGTGCCCGGTCAGACCAGCACGGTTTCGGCGTTGATGATGGGAGCCGCGTGGGGAGTCGGCGCGCTCGCTCCGCAGGCGCTGTCGAATTTCGTGCCGGCATACGGATTCAGCAAGGTGCTGATATTCGCTTCGGCGTTCACGATGGTGAGCGCTGTGCTGGCGTACTTTCTTCCGCGCGAAGAACACCACCATCGCTCGGTTGAAGCTGATCTTGCGGTCGCGGCCGCGACGGGTGACTGATCCAATTCCCACTTCCCTCGCACGATGATCAATCTCTCAAACAAAGTCGCGATCGTCACCGGCGCTTCGCGAGGCATCGGCGCCGCCACCGCAATCCTGTTTGCGAAAGCCGGCATCCGCGCGGTAGTCATCAATTACAATCGCGATCGCGATGCGGCCAATCAAGTTGTCGCTGATTGTGAAACCCTTGGTGCGGAAGCAATCCCTATTCGCGCGAACGTCTCGCGAGTCGCCGCCGTTGACCGGATGATCGAGAAAACTGTTGCGCGCTTCGGCCGCCTGGACGTTCTCGTTGCCAACGCCGGCATCTGGAAGGAAGCGCCGATTGAAAAGATGACCGAGAGCGAGTGGGACGAAACGATCGACGTCAATCTAAAGTCAATCTACGCGTGTTGTCATTCGGCGGCGCGAGTGATGATTCCAAAGCGTCGCGGCACAATCATCCTTGTGTCATCGACCGCCGGTCAACGAGGCGAGCCGTTTCATTCGCATTACGCTGCATCGAAGGGCGCGATCATTTCGATGACCAAGTCGCTTGCCGGTGAGCTTGGACCGCGCGGCATTACGGTGAATTGTGTAGCGCCAGGGTGGGTTGCGACCGATATGACGAGCGACGCGTTGAACGATCCGAAGGAGCGTCGCAAGATTCGCGAGCTGATTCCACTCGGACGAGTCGCAACGCCTGAAGAAATCGCCGGCCCGATTCTGTTTCTGGCATCGGAGCTTGCGAGTCACGTCAACGGCGAAGTGCTCAACGTAAACGGCGGCTCGGTGTTATGCGGATAATCGCAAGTATCTTGTAGGGGCGGGCCTCCGGGCCCGCCCCTCTTCCCAAGCCAAGCGGTCTGTAATCAGCGAGGGGCGGGCACGGAGGCCCGCCCGTACAAGCTTCGGCAAGATGAAAATTGGACTCGAAGTACTGCTTGAATCGAAACCCGATCTGCTCGACGGCGCGCGAGTCGGACTCATCGTCAATCCCGCATCGATCGACTCTCACTTGCGACACGCCGCTGATCTGTTTCACCAACATCGGCAAATCAATCTCACTGCCTTGTTCGGTCCGCAGCACGGCATTCGCGGCGAAACCCAGGACAACATGATCGAGTGGCAATCGTTTCGCGATAAGCGAACCGGCCTGTCCGCGTATTCACTCTATGGCGAGACTCGCAAGCCCACGCCCGAAATGCTCGACGGGGTTGACGTGCTTGTGTTCGACTGCCAGGACGTCGGCACTCGCGTGTACACATTTGTCTACACGATGGCGCTCGCGATGGAAGCGGCGCGCGAGGGTGGCAAGCGATTTGTGGTTCTCGACCGCCCCAATCCAATCAACGGAGTTCAGATCGAAGGCAACATCCTCGAACCCGAATTTCAGTCGTTCGTAGGAATGTTCCCGATCCCGATGCGTCACGGGATGACAATCGGCGAGCTGGCGTTGATGTTCAACCGGGAATTCGGAATCGGCTGCGATCTTGAGGTGGTGCGAATGGAAGGCTGGAGTCGCGAGATGTGGTTCGAAGACACGGAACTTCCCTGGGTCATGCCTTCGCCGAATATTCCAGGCGTCGACACGGCCGCCGTCTATCCGGGCAGCGTGATGATCGAAGGAACAAACATTTCCGAAGGCCGAGGGACGACGCGGCCGTTTGAAATCATTGGCGCGCCCTTCATCGACCCCGAAGCGTTGAGCGCCGCACTGACAAAATCAACCTTGCCTGGCGTTGTATTTCGCCCGATTCATTTCCAACCAACCTTTCACAAGTTCGCAGGCGAGGTATGCGGAGGAGTTCAGCTTCACGTAACCAATCGCGAGGCGTTCGAGCCTGTGATCACCGGCGTCGCAATCATCAGCGCGATTCGACGGCTCTATCCCGATCACCTCGAATGGAAGCAGCCGCCCTACGAATACGTCAACGACAAGCTGCCGTTTGATGTGATCAATGGAAGCTCACGCCTTCGCGAACAGATTGAATCAAGCGTCGCGCCAACAGTGATCGAGCAAAGTTGGCGAGACGGTTTGAACGAATTCGACGCGCGACGTGAACCATATCTTCTTTACGAGCGGACTCAATAGAACAGCGATGACGCGGATTGACCCGATTCGCGCTGATCCGCGCGGAACCCGTCGAATCCGCCCGATCCGTGGTCTATAATCCAGCACATGGAAACACTCGACGAACTTCTCAACCGAGCCGAGCAATCTCACGGTCATATGTGCGCGGGTCAGGTGCTTGGCGTGAGAATGGCAATGCTCGGATGTGAGGCTGTCGGGATCGCGGAGCCACTCGGCGCCGATCGAAAGAGCTTGATTGTTTTTGTCGAAATCGATCGCTGCGCCGCCGATGCCGTGAACACTGTCACCGGTTGCCGGCTCGGCAAGCGAACGTTGAAGTATTACGATTACGGCAAGCTCGCGGCAACGTTTCTGAACGTGAAGACCGGCGATGCGGTTCGAATCGTAGCGCTCGATTCGTCGCGTGAGGCCGCTGACTGCGCGTTCCCGGAAATCGCAAACAAATACGAACGCCAACTTCGCGCATACAAGTCGCTCCCGACCGAAGAGTTGTTCAAAGTAGAACGAGTACGCGTGGAGTTGCCGCCGCAGGATCAGCCAGGGAGGCCTGTTTCAAGAATTCAGTGTGATGAATGCGGCGAGGGAGTCAACGATCGCCGCGAAGTCTTACGCGATGGCCGCACGCTTTGCCGCGCATGCGCCGGCGAAGGTTACTACCAAAGGATTTGAAAACTATTCGCCGATTCCGGGCACCGGCGGCACGAATTCATAGATCGCATCACTGACAATGGCTAGAGGTCTCCGCGACGTGACCTCTGAGCGAGCCACCGTATCGAACTCAAGCACCCACACTTCAGACGGGGCGAGTGCCTTAATGGCCATTGGTATCACGAAATCTTGAGTGATACCCCGCGATCCAAAGACGGCTTCGACTTGGCTCAACATTTGATCTTCAAGGATGTCATCACTTCGTCCTTTGGCCTCGCAACAGACGATCACCTCCTGAGTGCGGCCACCGTTTATTTCCTCAACTGCGAGGAAAAGTGCATCTATCTCCGATTTGCGAAGCTTCACGCTCATTTGAAGGTGATCAATCTGAACAATCCGTCTGGTAGAAAACAGGGCCAGATGGGTTTCTATGACCCTGAGCCGCACTAGAACTTGCACCAACCACGGCTCATCCGCTCTGCCGAGCCGGCGCGACGCAAGCGGAAGACTCGCACTCTCGATACGGTGTCTCGGCGTCTGCGCGCCGGGGCCGGCGATGGAGATCGGCGGAAACGCAATGTCCTGTCCTTCGCCCAACCTTACGAACTCAAAACAAGCGTTGCCTCCAGTTACCTGCTTGGCCGTATAGCCGCGCCCCAAAACGCTCGCGGGCCAATTCTTGTTCGCGCTTGCCTTCTTGCGAATAAAATCCTTGAAGAAGTTCGCAGGTTGAATATGGCTCAGCGGGTTCTTTTGATCGCGATACTCATCGTTGTATTCCCTAATAGCAGCTGACACTTCCTGCAACGTAACCAGAGGTCTCGATAACTCAGACTTGTCTTTGTCCCAGCGCTTGTTAAACAGGATCTCGATGATTGCGGTTTTCTTCGAGGCCATCTAATTGCTCATTAACTTGTATTGGTTTCGGCCCAGTAACTCTTAACTGGAAAACTGTACTATCTCGACGTCCCCACGTTATTGTTACCCCGGCCAGCGAAGGAGAACGACCTCTTCGCGGAGTTGTTCCTTGGTCGCGGTTGCCAACCGCGTTCGAAAAAGGTCGATCCCAACAAGTTCATAACCGAATGACTGGGCGATATCGGCCAATATTTTTCCGGTCCGAATCATCACTCTAAGGTACGATGCTTGGTCACCGACAACATAGGCCAATCTCGCGCCGGGTCGGAGCACAGGTCGAAGGTCACTCAAGTGGCGGGCCATTCCGCCAAAATACAACTTTGTGACTTTCGCGTATAAGCGCTCGAAGCCACTCGTCTTTCCCAGTTCGATGCGTCTCTTCTCTATAGCATCTGCAATTCGTTGAATCTCAGGAAACGATGCAACCCACAAATCGTCGTCGTCGCCCTTGTAAACGTTCCGCGTGTTCGATCTCACTAGCCGTCGCTTGAGGTCTTGTAATTCTCGTTTCGTGCTGATGAATCCCAAGAGCACTGACTCAAGTCGCGTGGTGCGGGTGTAGTCCTTTTCATTTGGATACGGAGGTGACGTGATCACCGCATCTACGATGCCCCCCTTCGCTTTCAGGGTCATTTCACGTGCGTCATTGCCATAGACTATTGCTCGCGTCTTCGAAAGACTTCGCAAAGAGCGTAGATCATTTGCCATGGCCTCTACCGCAAACAACCACGGATCGATAACGGGAGCATCTCGTTTAATGACGCCCAGACCTACTTCCGGTCCGAAATTCAGATTGCTGGCTGAGTAGACAATTATCTTCGCAAACGCCAAGCTCTCGTGCTTTTGATATCTATCGTCGTGCCTTTTCTTGATCGTATCGAGCAATACGAGAGCTTTGTGCAGGGGAAGAGGGCTAATCGAGTTAGTCAATAATAGGTTTTGTTGCTCTTCGGGCAGAGTTCGAAGAACGTTTTCATAGTGCTCGGATAGCTGGAACAAAGATGTCGAATCGTCGAGCAGTCCCAACTTTCTCAATCCAAGGCTTGCCTCGCTTGCTATGCCAGCCGCGTGATCCATCAAGCCATCTGGATCCACGCTCCAGTCGAGCTTAACCGAACTTGCAAACGCCGCCATCGGATTTGCTTCAAACCCAATGCTTGGTATTCCAAACTTCTTACATTCCACTAATGTTGTGCCAGTTCCGCAGAACGGATCCAGAACCAATTGACTCTCACGCACGGCAAATCGGCTAAGATAATCGCGTACGAGATGTGGGGGGAAAGACAAAACAAACCGGTACCAATCGTGAGCAGGTCGATCCTCCGGGCTCAGCTTGTTGTCTCCATTCTGACCGCGGCGTTTCGAGATTTCGTAGACGGGCGCGACGACGGTGTTACTCATAGTCCGGTGTATATTTGCTTATGAACTCTCAAAGCGCAAGGAGACTTGAGAACAAATTGCACCAGGGATGCCGGTTTCAAGGATTCAGTGTGATGAATGCGGCGAGGGAGTCAACGATCGCCGCGAAGTCTTACGCGATGGCCGCACGCTTTGCCGCGCATGCGCCGGAGACGCGTATTACACGCGGCTTGCGTGAACTCAGGCCTCGACAGGTATGACTCCGAGCGCCGTCTGAAGCGCTCCGATCACCTGATCCTTTACCTCAGAGAGTTCGCCTTTGACGCGACAGCCCGCGGCGTTTCGATGCCCGCCGCCGCCGAACAACTCCGCGACTTTGGCTACGTTGTTCTTGCCCTTTGATCGAAGGCTAACTCGCCAGGCGCCCGGCGCAAGCTCCTTGAAAAACGCGACCGCGTCCAGGTCGCCAATTGACAGAGCCTGATTCACAATTCCGTCCGCGTCCTCTTCCTCGGCCTCGGCAACATACATGGTTGCGCGATCCATCGTTATCCACGCGATCCGGCCCGATTCGTCGCGCTCGATGTTCGAAAGGACAAGGCCTAACAGTCTGACCTTGGAAAACGAATTCGAATAAAACAGCGCTTCCGATATGCGAGCCGGCTCAACGCCGCGCCGCACGAGTTCCGAAGCTATCTTGAGCGTTCGCTCGGTGGTGTTCGAGAAATGAAAACTTCCTGTGTCCGTGAGCAGCGCCGTGTATATGCACTCGGCGATTTCCTTAGTCACCTCGACCCCCAGCGCCTTGCACAGGTTATAAATCATCTCGCCCACGGCGGCGGCAGTCGAATCGATCCAGTTAATATCGCCGAACGGAATCGTCGTCGAATGATGATCGATGTTGACTACGAATTGATCCTTCAGGCTTGGAAGGCCGGGCCGATCGACGTCGCTGCACTCGATAATGAACGCCGCATCGTAGGTGTCGGTTACGTCGGCCTGCACCATGACGTAATCGGATCCTGGAAGCACGTGATACGAGGGAGGCACGCGGTCGTGCAACACCACTTCGGCGTCTTTGCCCAGGGACTTGAGCATCCAGTAAAGCGCGAGTCCCGAACCCAACCCATCGCCATCGGGTCTGATATGCGACGTGATCATGAATCGGTGCTTTTGTTCTATGAGTTGTACAACCTGGTCTAACATGATGTGAAAAAGCGGAAGCCTTATACTTCGGTTTCGACGATTGTGTTCGGATTGTCCGCGAGTTCGGTTGGCTCCTGCGCCTTTGCTACCTCCTGATTAAGTAACTCTTCGATTCTGGCAGCCCTCAAATCGGTATCATCGTATACAAAGTGCAAATCGGGCGTCCGTTTCATTCTGAGTACGACCCCAAGCTGATTTCGGATGAACCCGGCGGCGTGTTTGAGCGCGGCCATCGACTCCCTGACCTCGTCCTCTGTCCCGAGCACGCTCACGTAAACTTTGGCGGTGCGCAAGTCGGCGCTGATCTTCGCTTCAGTGACGGTGACGAAGCCGACCTTGGGGTCTTCGACTTCACCTGCGATGATCAAACTCAGTTCTTCCCTGATCTGTTCTGCGAGCCGCTCGGCTCTTCTCCCCGGCATACGTCCCTCTGTCAGCTTTCGACGCCTCAATCAAACTGATTATGCTAATAGCAATCCCGGCAACATGCAACCAAAAGCATGTTGCGGTAGTGGGGCCACAGTGTGCTGTTTAAGCAGTCTGCCACTTAGTGCGACTTGGTGTCTTCGTGACTTTGTGGCAGGAATGGATTATTACCATAGGCAAACAGTGACCCCCTACCCATATTGCGTTTTGGTGAGGATGGTAATGAAGCAGAAACAACGGGTGAGGAGCTAGTGGTTTAGTCAGGGCGGCCCGTGTGGCCGCCCATTTCCTCAGTCGCAGATGAGACTACTTTTATTTCTCATCAAGCTTGCGGCCGGCGTTCAAGTTATCGAAATTCATGATCGCATTGAGCACCAGGAAATAACTTCCCTGCGTCTCGCCGCGCCAAATCGGGTTGTTTGAAAACACAACCACGTGACCATTGCCAACCGGAACGTCGATCACTGCCGGATGTTGAGCGATCTCAGCGCCGCCATCCAACAATCCCGATACCAGCAGATCGCGAGCGTCACCATATCGCAACACGACTCGCGGCCGGTACTGCGGCGGAATGATGCCAATACCGTTGCGGCGCTGCTCGTCGGTCACCGGGACTGCTTGCCAGGTTTCAACCTTTGGATCTTCGGGCGCTTCGACCACGCTCCTCGCTTGCGGCGTGTCCGGATCATCGGCCGTTCCGCGTCCCGTCGGCCGCTCCCGATCCTCAGTCGACCGTCGCCGCCCGCGTCCGCCGCCAATCGAGTTGCTCACGTTGAAGATTGGTCCTTCGTAGCTGTATATCGAAAGCGAGTCGCCGTAGCCGTACGCGATCGGACTTGCTGAATCGACGAACTTCGAACGCAAAATGCTGCCGGTGACTTTCAATCGCTGCGGCGGCATAATCGAAACGCCCGGTGTGAATCCAAGCGTCACCGCAAAGTTCGCCGTGTCCATCACGCTGACGAGCAATCCGCCCTTCTCAACAAAGCTCTTCAGATTGGCGACGCCGGTCCAGCCGAGGCCCGGACGCATATCATCCGTCTCATCGGTCTTTCCGAGATTCGGTGTAAGCGATGTGACTTTCCACGGCAGCGGATTTCCCCACATCGGCATACCTTCGATGATCGCCATCGGATTCCCGCGTCCGACCGGCGCGAACAGGATCACATCGTACTTCGCTCGCAGGTTGCTCTCCTTTGCGACGTCCTGAGTGCTGATGTAATCGAACGGCACCTTGATGTTGTCCAGCGCCATTCGCCACCACCCTTCGTCCTGAGTGCCGAGCCACGTGTGCATCATCGCAACGCGCGCCGCTTTGATCGCGTGAGTCTTGACCGAAGGCGCTGATTGAACCGCAAGCACCTGCAAACCAAGCTCGGAAGCCGCGCGCTCGAGATCCGGTCCGCTCACGTTTCGAATGATGAACGACCCGCGATTGAATTTCTGACCCGACACTTCGAACGGATCCTCGGCGGCTTCCATCGCGGCTTCTTTGAATCGATATCGAAGCGTCGCGAGCGCATTATCGGTGTTGTGATTGATGACGAAGATCGACCCGCTCCCTTTCATTCCTCCGGGCGCGCGCACGTCGCCCGAGACTCGTTCCATCGGCGCTTCGAGGACCTTCACATCGGTGACTCTTACGACTTGAACGTTGCCAAGCTCACCAAACGTCCACGCGGTGTCGTCATAAATTTGCTTCTGCGGATCATTCGGGCTCCAGTATTGATAATCGAGAAGCATATCGGCGATCCGGCTGTAAGGCTGATCCATTCGTACGATGTAGCTTCCGGCCGGGAACTGGCGTTGCTCGGTTTCGGCGGGCTTCTTCGGATCTGCTGCCGGTTTGGCGTCAGCCGGAGTTGCACCAGCGTTGCCGGCCGGCGGCGGTGTTTTTTTCTTCTTGACTGTCACGGTGAAGGCCGCGGTTGCGCGAGAAATCTCACACCCCTGAAGCTGAAGAGTGCGAAGCAACTCGGCCTGACCGCCGGGGCGCGGATCGTCTCCGGGAAACACATACGCCGCCGGGCCGTTTGATTTCGGTTTCTCGATCGAGCGCTTGCTCTTCAAATAGAAATTGTGAAGAAAGAGTTTGTTGTTCGCGCTGAAATAAGAAAGCGCGGTCAGCAATCCCGTCTGCTCATAGTTGTTGTTGTTGCGCTGAGACCATTTCGTTTTCGGCAGCGGCGGGTTCTGGCGATACCACGTCCGCGAATACTCGTTCGGCGACAGCGTTCGCTCGACGGTGTCGGCGCCGCCGTTGCCAAACGTCTCGTACAAACGGCTGATCCCGTTGTGAGTCGCTGCGATGAACATCAGATACCCGGGCGACCACGTATCAAAAGTGCCGTGAGTGAACACGCCGGGCATTCCAAACTTGGTCATCTCCGAAATGTTGTTCCATCCCATCAACTGCCATTCATCGGTCAGGATTGGATCGAGCCACGCGTTGTAAGGTTCATCGCCCACGGTGTTGTCGTACAAATACGGAACCGATTCGTGCAGATCGTGGAGCACCTGGGCCTTCCAGTTCATGAAAGCCTTTGCAACGTTCTGAGTCAGCTTGAGGGTCATTCCCATCGCATCGCGATTGTTGTCGTGCGCGACGTAATGCCCCCAGTAGATGAGCTGCGGCCAGTTGTCATTCGGATGCGCCAGATGCCAGTTGTAGATATCGACTTGCCGGTCGCGACCGTCGACTTCGACGATCGGTGTGATGAGCGTAATCACGCCGTCGCGAATCGCTTTGATGTACGGGCTCTCATCGACTGCAAGCCGATAAGCCAATTCCATCAACGCTGTTGGCGCTCCGGTTTCTGGCGAGTGAATCGTCCCGGTGATGTAATATATCGGCGTCGAAGCGGCGACGAGCCGGTCCGCTTCGGCATCGTCCATGTTGATCGCGCGCGGATCGGCGAGCTTTGCGAGCCGGGCGCGATTCTCCTCAAGCTTCGACATATTGGCTTCGGAGCTGACGGCGACGGCGATCATTTCGCGACCCTCTTCCGTTGTGCCGATCGAATAAACCTTTACACGAGGGCTGGCCTTCTCGAGCATTCGCATGTACTTGTAGACGTCGGCCGAATAAGGAAGCTTGCCCGGAGCTCCGGCGATATCGCCGATCACGGCTTTCGGGGTCGGGACGGTTTTTGACGCCGGGAGATAATCAACAAGCGGCGAGCTGAAGAACGTCTCGGTGGTGTATTCGCGAATCTTCTTTGTGTACTCTTCGTCGATTGGTTGATTCGGATCGCGGCCTGGTTTGATTGAAGTAGCGGCGGCGGCAGCCTTCTGTTGCCGGCCGCCCGCGCTGACGGTTGAACTCAAAATAGAGACAATTGAAACCAATAAAACAAAAGCGATTGAATAGCGTCTGAACATTTTCTCTCCCGCGAGGAGACAGCCGGTAATAAGCGATTCCGCCCGCTTCATTATCCGTTCCTCTCTGCTGTAATTGGAATCAGTGAGTGTTTCACCGTTGCGGCGCATCGTAACAAAGCGATATCGCAAACGGCAAGTTGCGGCCCTTAGACGCGCCGCCATACCTCAGCGTAAGCACACTTCTGTTGAATTCAGGATAAGGGAGGTCGGAAGAGCAGTGACAAGATGACTGTTTGATCGCGGGAGTCAGCGGCGGTCATTGCCAGACTGGAGCGCGAGCGCAATTCGGCGCCCGCGCCCCAGTTTTTTGAAGGTCCAATCTGGCCGCGGCTACTCCTGCTGCTTTCGCTTTCGGGCTGTGGCGATCACTTGCTTTACTCTCGTGCGCAACGATTTTGCTTTCGCATTGGCCGTCTCTGTATGAGAGCCCATCGTTGTTTTTGCGAGTTGCAAAGATTCGCCGGTGAGTTTTCTGACAGCGTATCTCTCGGGTGTGTTCCGGTAGAGCAACGCTCGCATGTTCTCGCCTTGTTTCGCCGTCAGCTTGCCTATGTCCCTGAACCGGGGCTTCGTCCCCGAAAACCATGTCTCCTGAAACCAATGGTCGGAAATCGGATCGTGCCAGCTTATGTAGCCTCCCTTCAAAACCTGCCGCGGAGCTTTGATGGCGCCGGTGAAGCTATACCGCACGTTCGGAGAGGCAACGGGATCGAAATAGTCAGGCGTGTAGAAATCGGAGACGAGGATTCCATTGACGCGATAAGCGTACGGAGTGTCCTCGCTTGGATCGCACACCTCGACCAGAAACTCGACGCGTCCCTGGCCGGGCTTCGGCGACTGCCCCGCGGTCATTCGATTGCCGAATGGATCGACCAGCATTTCGAGCACCTCGTGGCTGGCCGTAAGCCCCCAGCCATAATCGTATTTGACCAGTGCGAACGGTTGGCCCTCTTTGTCCTCGTGAATACCGGCTGCGTCGCCCAGGTCGTCTTCGGAAACAATGATCGGCCAGTATCCGATTGGAACGTCTTCAAGCGTGGGGAAAGTGTCGATCGTAGCTTTGACCTGCCAGATAGGCGCCAGGTCGCGAGTTGCCTGCTTCTGCAGCGCGGCGCTCACGCGCGACAGCGCCGACGCAGTTATTTTTTTTGTTTCAGACACTAATGCGAGTTGACGTATCAGCATATATTCTCCTTTTCACAGTTGTGCGAGTCTGACGCTCGCGGTTGAGCCTCCGTGTCATCGAGTCCTTGCGAATCTTTGCCCGGAGGCCAAAACGGTATGGTTATTTGCTTCTTTCACCCGACGCGTCGATACGCCTCCAACCGCGCCGATTCTAATTCATTCCCGTCGGTTTGTAATGTCGATCGGCGAGATCAAATTTCATCGTAACCAGTCGTCGAATCCGGTTCTTTCTTTTGCGATTGCCCGCCGCTGTATAGAATTGCATCTCCTCTATGAGTATGACGTAATCGCGACCCGGCCTTTTCGGAAAGTCTAGAGCGCCGGGCCTCGGTTGAGGATCAGCGAATGTTGATCATTCCGGCGATTGATTTGAAGAACCGGCGGTGCGTCCGATTGACTGAAGGACGCGAGACGAGCGCGAAGGTCTACGATCGCGATCCGATCGAAGTAGCCCGGTCCTTTCAAGCCGTCGGCGCGACATTGATCCACGTTGTTGATCTCGATGCGGCGTTCCTTGAATCCCAGTCGTCAAATCGCGAGATCATCCGCGAAATCGCTCGAGCCGTAACCATACCAATTGAAGCGGGAGGCGGCGTTCGGAGCTTATCCGATATTAAGTATCTGATCGCGGAAGTGGGCGTTCGTTACGTTGTAGTTGGCACACTCGCCGCCGAGGATCCGAATGCGCTCATCGAAGCGGTCAACCAGTTTGGCGATTCGATCGTCGCCGGCATCGATGCGCGCGAGAATAGAGTCGCCGTGCGAGGATGGACCGACCAAACAACGATCGACGCGATCGAGCTTGCAAAGCGCGTCGCGGAGATCGGCGTGCGAAGAATCGTCTACACTGATATCGCGAGGGACGGCAGACTCGAAGGGCCCAACTTCGATATGACTCGGCGGATCGCGGAAGCTTCCGCAATCAAGGTGACGGCGTCGGGAGGCGTCGCGTCCCTCGAGGACCTGGATCGTCTGTGCGAGACTGAACCGTTTGGCGTAGACTCAGTGATTATTGGAAAAGCTCTTTACGAGGGCCGATTCACACTTGAAGCGGCGCTTGCGCGGGTTAACCGCTCGCGGCCTTCGTGAGGCGTTATGTTTGAAAGGATTAAAAGGTTCTTCTCTCGCGCTCCTGATTATCCGAACGGCGAGCCTCCGGAAACCTGGGATGATCGCGATGCCGGTATACCTGTTCCGGTCCGCAGAAATCCTCCCGATCACGGCTCGTCCGTCGCCGTAGCCGAGCCCGATGAAGATGAATAAGGAAGTGACGCGAAACTGGGTAGTCTGATATTCCTGTGTTGCTTCGATATCACAACAACGTTTGTAGGTCGGCCTTCAGGCGGAAGTTTGTACCGTGAACCGCAATGCATTACGAACTTCCGCCCAAAGGCCGGACTACGAACACCACGCGAAACTGGCTCTGACGGCCAGTTACAGAGTTGCAAGCACGCGTGACGAGCAAATATGTTGGCCAAGCGAATCATTCCCTGCCTGGACGTTGACCGCGGCCGCGTGGTCAAAGGGATTCGGTTCGTCGATCTGATTGATGCCGGCGATCCGGTGGAACAAGCGCGCCGCTACGATCGCGAACGCGCGGATGAGCTCGTCTTTTTGGACATAACCGCTTCGTCCGAGAGCCGCGGGCTGGTGCGAGACATGGCGCGCCGCGTGGCCGATTCTATTTTCATACCATTCACGGTGGGTGGAGGCATTCGCACGACTGAAGACATTCGAGCGATGCTGGCATCCGGCGCGGATAAGATTTCGATCAACACCGCTGCTCTGAATGATCCGTCGCTGATCTTGGACGGATCGAAGTCATTCGGATCCCAGGCGATCGTGGTTGCAATCGACGCCCGCCGGAAACCCGAGACGCGGAGACAAAGCGACACGGGGACGCGGGGAGTCGCCGCGTCGCCCAGTCCCCCCATCTCTGTGTCCCCGCAATGGGAGGTCTACACACACGGGGGACGCACCGCGACCGGCATCGACGTAATCGACTGGGCAAGAAAAGCCGAAGAGTTGGGCGCCGGAGAGATTCTGTTGACGAGCATGGATCGGGACGGCACGCGCGATGGCTACGACATCGAGTTGACCCGCGCCGTAGCCGACGCCGTTTCGATTCCCGTTATCGCATCCGGAGGCGCCGGAACGCTCGAACATTTGCGCGAGGCGCTGGATGAAGGCAAAGCGTCCGCGGTGCTCGCCGCCTCGATATTCCACTTCGGCGAGTTCACCATTAACGCGGCAAAGGATTATCTGCGATCGCGCGGCTTGCCGATGAGGTGATAACGATGGGCGACACAATCACCGGTGTTCTGAGCTTCGATGAACGCGGACTCGTGCCTGCCGTCGTGCAGGATGCCGCAACTGGCGAAGTGCTTATGCTCGCCTACATGAACGCTGAGTCAGTGGCAAAGACGATTGAAATGGGCGAGACATGGTTTTGGAGCCGCTCGCGCGGTGCCCTCTGGCACAAAGGCGAAACCTCCGGCAACACACAGCGAGTCGTGTCTATCGAAATCGATTGCGACGGCGACACGCTGCTGATTCGAGTCGAGCCGCGCGGCCCCGCTTGCCATACAGGCCAGCGTACGTGCTTCTTCCGCTCTCTTTGACTTCGGTAAAAACTTCCCGCCCCGCGTGTAGTTTTCTCTCCCAGGAGCCTGCTGAAAACAACGCAACGCTCCGTTTCCTCGTTTTCTAAATCAGCTTGCCAAGGCACGGACATTGCTGAATTGAACGCCGTCACTCGGAAGGATCACGTCGTGGTGTATCCGAGCGTCGGCAACTTGAGTTGTAGCGGTCACCCAATACACCGAAAGCGGTTGAACGAAACTCATTGTGAACAGCAGTCATTTTTGAACCTCCCCCACATCCATAAATCGGAGGACGCATGAGAAAGTTGTTTGTAGCAGTCGTTATGACTTTGGCGGTTTCGTCATTCGGTTTTGCCGCGCAAGCGGACAAACCGGCCCAATCAGCGACCAAGGCAACCGCGAACGCAAATGCCGGGGCCAATGCGAACGCCCAATCGTCCAGCATCACACTCGATGCAGGCTCCCAGATCAGCGCGGAGTTGACTTCCGCGCTCGATCTGAAGAAGGCCAAGCCCGGCGACTCATTCAAGATGAAGACGACAAAAGCGGTGAAGAGCCAGGGTAAGGAAATAATCAGCAAGGGTTCGACGATCACGGGTCACATTCAGCAAGTGACCACCGTAGACAAGACCACGCAGGCCACGCTGGTCTTTGATCAACTCCAGGACAAGAAGACTCAAACGTCGTCCGCGCTGTCGGCGGTTGTGACAACCATCGCGAAACCTGCGAGCGCTACGGCGATGGCACAGGAAGATACGATGACGAGCGTTTCACCAAGCACGCGAAGCCAGCCGCGAAGCTCGCAGCAGGGCTCGCAACAAAGCGGCGGGTTGCTTGGCGGCGTCACCCAGACCGTCGGCGGCGTGACCCAGGGAGTTACGCAGACGGCGGGCGGCGTGACGCAGCCGGTGATCGGTGCGACTGGTCAACTAGGCTCAACGATGAATTCGACAACCGGCGCCTCGCTGGGCACGGCCGGCGGGCTCATTCAAATAACGAATGACACCGCCACAAGCGCGACTTCCGGGTCCACGCTGACGATGGCAAACAGGAATGCAAAGCTCGAGACCGGCACGCAGTTCCTGCTTCAAACGACTTCAGCATTGACGATAACCACGCCGGCCAAAAAGCAGTAGTCAAAGGGGAGACCGCGGACACGGCGCTGATTGAAATGGCTCGCCACTAAGACGCTAAGACACCAGGCAGCACGAAGTTTGGTGCTGCTTCGTGTCCTCGAGTCTTAGTGGCGAGTCATTTAGGCCGCCTATCGAAATTTGTAGAGATCCGCTGTGCCAACCTCAACCCCCATCAGTTTGAGATAAAAGAAGAGCTGATACTTGTGATTGATCAAGTGCTCGAGGTTTCCGAGCAGTACCGTCATTGCCGCTTCACCCTGTTGCGCAAAAACCGTCGGAATGCGTCGAGCAAGATCGTCATCGCCGATCAGCGCAAAGCCTTCCCTTATGCACTTCGAATACTCAGTGATCCGGCGGCGAGCTTCCTCGATTCCGCAACAGTGATTCACCGGCCGTTCTTTCAAGCTCACAAAGTGCGCGAGTCCGTCGGGATTCACCGCAAATAACGCCGCGCAAAAACCCGCCAGGCATTCGAGCAAGTGGCCCAGCAAATCGCACACACGCCGCGAATTCGGCATTGGCTTCCACTCAAGTTTGTCCGCGGGGATCAGCGTGAGCAGATGTTCGGTGCGCTCGATTTGTTCTTCGAGTTTTGAGAGCAACAGCGCAGCGAGGTCATGGGATTCGCGGGTCATTCTTTGCTCGACAGATGCTCTTTGATCTTCGTCGTCCATCCGGACACCGTCCTGACCAGAGAAAACTCGCCTTCGATGGATCGCGTGAATCGCGGGCTTAGTGAGGGCAGGATCGGGACGCTGAATTCCGTTTCGAGCGAATAGTGAACATCGAAGCCGCCGGAGATGATTCGCCAGGCAACGCCAGGCAGCGCCGTCAGGTCTACGGTGCACGGCAATTCGAACTGAGTGCTTGCGTGCGCAGGCACCGCGATGTCTCGATCGTATTTGCCTTCGGCCGCCTGCTTGTCATTCAGCATCAACCTATAACTCAAGTCTTTGACGTTGAAACCAGGACCCGAGTTCTCAATTTCCATAAGAAGCCGTGTGTCCGCCGTTCCCTTCGCCCAATCGACATGCTCGACGGTAACGCCCTTCAAGTGAACATCAGGCTTTCCCGGCGCATCGACCTGAGCATGCGTGGTGAGCGTCGCAAGAAATGAAAAGACCACAGCGACCCACGTGATGCGCCTAGCCCGGTAAGTAACGCAAAAGAACGCAGACGATCCCGCCTGCGTTCTTTCACGAACATGATGTTTGTACATCCTAAACATCGAAGTACATCTGGAACTCGAGCGGGTGAGGCCGCATTCGAATAGGATCGACTTCTTTCGTTCGTTTGTAGTTTATCCACCGCTCGATCAGAGCCTCGGTGAAGACGTCACCCTTGAGCATGAAATCGTGATCGGCTTCGAGCGCGTCGAGCGCGCGATCGAGCGAGCCCGGCAATGTCGGAACGTCTTTTAGCTCCTCGGGCGACAGATCATAGATGTCCTTGTCGAGCGGTTCGCCCGGATCGATTCGATTCTGAACCCCGTCCAGTCCCGCCATCATCATCGCCGCGAACGCGAGATACGGATTGCACGATGGGTCAGGAAAGCGAATCTCGAGCCGCTTGGCCGACGGTGACGCCGAATACATCGGTATGCGAATCGCCGCCGAACGGTTGCGCCGCGAATACGCCAGATTCACCGGAGCTTCGTAGCCCGGCACGAGCCGCTTGTAGCTGTTCGTGGTCGGCGCAGCAAGCGCCGCGATCGCCGCCGCGTGCTTCAGTATTCCTCCCGCATAGTGCAACGCCATTTCGGAAATGCCCGCGTACTTGTCGCCGGCAAAAAGCGGCTTCTCGTCTTTCCAAAAACTCTGATGGCAATGCATTCCGCTGCCGTTGTCGCCAAACATCGGTTTCGGCATGAAGGTCGCCGCTTTGCCGTAATAGAATGCTGTGTTTTTGACCACGTACTTGAACAGCATCACGTTGTCGGCCGTTCCAAGCAGCGTCGAAAAGCGAAAATCGATTTCGCACTGGCCGCCGCTCGCGACTTCGTGATGGTGCATCTCGGGTTCGATGCCTACGGATTGGAGGTTCTGCACGATGTCGGATCGCAGATCGTGCAGCGAATCAACCGGCGGCACCGGCACGTAGCCTTCCTTGGTGCGAACGCGATATCCCAGATTGTCCTCCGTGCGGCCCGAGTTCCAGATACCCTCCGAAGAGTCGAAGTGATACCCCGCGCTGTTGACGTCATTGTGATAGTGGACCTGATCGAAGATGAAAAACTCGGCTTCGGGACCGAAGTAACAATTGTCCGCGATGCCCGTGAACCGGAGATAACTCTCGGCCCGCTGAGCAGTAGCGCGCGGATCGAATTCGTAGCCCTCTCGTGTCAGCGGGTCCACGGCATTCGCGAAGAGGCACAGCGTTGGTTCTTCGAAAAACGGATCGATCCAGAAGCGGGTCGGGTCTGGTATCAACAGCATGTCGGACTCGTTGATCGACGCCCAGCCGCGCAGGCTGGATGCGTCAAACCCGATGCCCGAGTCGAACGTGCCTTCGTTGAATTGATTGATGGGAACGGTGACGTGATGCCATCCGCCGGGAAGGTCAGTGAACCTGACGTCGACGAATTTGACCTGCTCGTCTACGGCGAACTGCAGAACTCTCTTCGCGTCCATTGGCTGGAATCCTCCTGAAAGGTGAGCATTGAAATGATTGCCGGGGAGTATGTTCAACCGGGAAACTGAGCATAAGGGCCGTGCTATGGCAGTGTCAAGGAATTGCGATTTGAGGTAGTGGGGTCTTAGTGTGTTGGTCGCTGATTATCGCGCTGCTCCTCAGCGTCCTCGGCGTCCACTGCGGTTAAATCCCGGCATTGATTAGGAAAAACCGCAGAGAACGCCGAGGACGCTGAGGACTGCGTTGTCGGCCAACGCGCTAATACACCACTACCCGATTTGAGGGGTGGCTAACCGTACTCGGTGACAAGTCAAGCGGTGATGAAGTCGATTACCACTTGTAAGGGCGTCCCACCGCGGGCGCCCCTCTTCGCTAATGAGAACCATTCGACAGAGGGACGCCCGCGGTGGGACGCCCCGTACAAGTTATTCTCTCACTGGCTGGCGAGCTTCAACTTGATCGGCACTTCGAGGCGATTGCCGCCGTCGGTCTCAATCACGATCACGCCAAGGTGCGCTCCCGGCTTGAGTGGCTTGGCCGCATCGATCGTAACTCTGATCAGATAATTGCTGCCCGGCACGATCACAACCTTTTCGAATTTCAGAAACGGCAATGTAGACGAGACTGATTTGATCTCGAACGAGCCGACTAATTTTCGCACGCCGAGGCGCTTGAGCGTCTTCCCTGCGCTGTCGAGCGTCAGCTCTCCGAAGTCCAGTTCACGCGGAGTCGTGACGAGATTCTCCGCCGGAACATTCACCGTCAACTGCACTCGAATCTCGCGAGAGCGGCCGTCCGGAAGCTCGACAACAAGCGGCACGGTTCGCGAGCCCGACCCGTTTGATGGATCAACGGGAATATCCAGCCAGTACTCCCGCCCGCCGGCCTCGCTTCTAAGCTTCCACGAAGGCGGCGCGTCCGTTCCAAGTTTCAGTGTGCCGGCCGTTGCAGTGAGCGATCGAATCCGCAGCGCGACAGCAAGCCGTTCCCCTGCCTCCAATGTTATCGCCGGGCGCGCCGTTGGCCAGATGTGAAACGCGCCGTTCTCTTCGCCGCGTGCTATGTTGGCGGAACTAATCCGCTTCACGTAACCGGGAAGCGGTTTTACGTTCGCCCGAACACTCACTTTGATGAATGGATGTTTCGGGTCATTTGTTTGAAGCTCGTAAGATGCTTCAATCAGACCGCGCTTGTCGGTGGTGTGCAGCTTGACTAGGATTGTCCCAACCTGACCAGGCTGGATGGCTTTGTCGAAATAGAAATCGCCGACGACGCATCAGGTGGGCGCCGCGAGCATGGCGGCGGCCGGGCGAATTGCGTATTCGCTTCCGGGATGCCACACCGCCGCGGTTATGTTGAGATTCGAATTTGTTTCCGCGCGTGAGAGCGTCGACTTCTGTGAGAACTCGAGCAGGCTGGTCCCGGCATTTCGCACGGGGAAGTTCTGTTCGAGTTCTTCTCCGTCGAACACGTCGCCGAAATCGCGTGAGGTTGTCTCCATCGCGAGTTCAGGCCCGTCGACCCGCGCCAAGCTTCGCGCGTATGATGCCAGAGGCGAGGCGGAAAGTGAAAACATCAGTAACAAAAACGAGACGCCGCCGAAAACTCGTGGTCGAAGAAATCTATTTACTCGTTCTCTAGAATTCAATTTCACGTGAGGCATTCATACTAACGGCGAGAGATGGGCATTTCAAGGCGTCACCGGATCGCGGGATCTCCTATAGGGCCGCCCTACCGACTCAGCACATGATCAAACAAGCGCCCGGGGAGCAATCGTTTCACCGCCAGCGCGAATCTTGCGTGGCCGGGCGCCGCATATCGCGCACGCGGTTTCTTCGATGAGAGCGCTTTGAAGACTGCTTCCGCGATGTCATCGGGATGGCCGGCCAGTTTTCTCAGTCGGTGAATAGCGGCGCCCGTCCGCTCGATGGACGCGGTGTAAGGCCCCGCGTTCTCGATGATGTCGCGAGCGTTCTCATTCGCAACACCGAGAAACTCGGTGATGATAAAGCCGGGTTCGATGATCACGACCTTGATCCCAAACGGAGCCAGCTCGCCACGCAGCCCGTCAGAAACGGCTTCCAGAGCGTGTTTCGTGGCGTCGTATACCGACGACAGCGGCCTCGCAATACGCCCCGCAACCGAGCTTATGTTGACGATCCTTCCGCTCTTGTGTTCACGCATTATCGGAATGACGAGCTGAGTGAGCGCGATCAGCGAGAAGAAATTCGTTTCGAAATTCTGCCGGATCGCTTCGACCGGCACAAGTTCGATCGGGCCTCGCTGACCATAGCCCGCGTTGTTGACCAGTGCGTCGACTCGGCCAAACGCTCGCATCGTCTCCTGAACCAGCCGCTCGCGATCAGCCCCCGATGTGACATCACCTGCGACGGAAAGCGCGCGCCCGCCCGCGGATTCGATCTCTCGCGTTATTGTCTCGAGCCGCTCCGCACGCCGCGCATTGATCACCACCGTTGCGCCTTCGCGAGCGAGCCATCGCGCCGTAGCTTCGCCGATCCCCGCGGAAGCTCCGGTCACGATTACGATCTGTCCGTCGAGTCTTCCCATCGATCCTCAATCCTCTATTCTCAAAATTTCGTCTGCAGATACACCCGCATCATCTCGCGCCATGTCGGCCAATCGTGCGGCATGTCGTAGCCCCACAAATCCAGCTCGTGAGGAATTCCCTTCGCCGACAGTATCGCCGACAGCCGCCGCGACGCATCCGGATTCTCGTACGAGCCCTGCCCGGTCACGAGGTGTATGTGCTCCTTGTGCCGAAGCGCTTCCAGATCCGGCCCTCCGATATTCGGCAGATAATCGACAGGATTGTTGAAGTAGACATTGTCGTCGTAGTAGTCGCCCTTGTAATAACCGCGGATGTCGAACGCACCGCTCATCGCAATGCATCCCGCGAAAAGATCCGGGCGGCGGCACAACTGATTCATGCAATGAAACGCGCCGAGGCTCGCTCCGGCGGTGATGATTCCAACTCGCCCCTGGCAACTGTTCCAGATGTAAGGCACGACTTCTTCGGTGATGTAGTTGTTGTAATGAACCTGACGGAGTGCTTTGTATTTGGGATGCAACTGGTCATTGAGCCAGCCTTCGCGATTGATGCTGTTGATCGAGAAGACCTTGACCTTGCCGCTGTCGATAGATTCACGAATCGCATCGATGACGTAGAAGCGTTCGTATTCCAGAAAGTCCGCCGCGGCGGTAGGAAACATCAACAGCGGAAAACCCCAATGTCCGTAGGTGACGATTTCCATCGGTTTGTTCAGGCTCGGGCTGTGCCACGTTTCGATTGAGCGATGCATAGATTTCTTTCCTCTTTTTTGAGCGGGATAATTGCGCGTTGATCAATTTGGCAAGCGTGTACGCTAGCGGGATCGGCTTGTACTTTCAAGCTACAGGTCAGACCGATTGCAATCACTTGACCTTGCCGGGACCCCACAATGCGCGGCCCGGCTTTGCATTCGTGTGCTCGCCGTCCTTTAGCACTTGAGTGCCGTTTACGAAGACGTGCTTCACTCCAATCGAGTATTGATGCGGGTTCTCAAAGGTCGCGCGGTCGGCTATCGTCGCGGGATCGAACACCACAACATCGGCAAACATTCCCTGCTTGAGAAAGCCGCGATGATCGAGCCCGAGATTATCCGCCGGCAACCCGCTCAGCCTTCGAATCGCTTCCTGCAGCGTGATCACTTTTTCTTCGCGCACGTACTTGCCGAGCAGCCGAGCAAAATTCCCATAAGCTCGCGGATGCGTTGACGAACGCAGAAACGCACCCTCCGGCGCCATCGAAGCTGCGTCCGATCCCAACGACACCCACGGCTGGCGAAGCTGCTTCTTGATATTGTCTTCGCTCATCATGAAATAAACGGTGCCGACCCGAGAGTGGTCTTCATATACCAGGTCCATGATCGTTTCGATCGGATCTTTGCCGCGCATCTTCGCAACTTCAGAGAGAGTTTTTCCGGTCAGCGGCTTTAACGCGTCGCTCCTGAACCCTACGAGCAATATTCGATCGGGAGACCCGGCAAGCATGTAGAGATTTTCCCAGTCATTCGACGGCGTGCGAATCGCCGCGGCAATCTTCTTCCGAGTCTCCGGGTCCTCGAGTCGCTTATCCGCCGCGGCGCGTCCGCCGTCGAACACCCACGGCGGCATTGCCGCGTCGAGCCCGGTCGCACCCGCGGTGTACATATACATGTCCGCGGTTATTTTCATTCCTTTGCGGCGAGCTTCGTTGATCATCGCGATGACTTTGTCCATCTTGTTCCAATTCGATTCGCCGGATGTTTTGAGGTGATATATCTCTGCCGGAAGCCCGGCTTCGCGGCTTATGCGAAGCGTCTCCTCGACCGCTTCGATCAACTGGTTTCCTTCGCTTCGAATGTGCGCGATGTATTTGCCTTTGTATTTCGCGGCGACTTTGCAAAGCTCGATCAGCTCTTCGGTCTTGGCATAAAACGCGGGCGGATAAATCAGGGCGGTGGTGACACCGAGCGCGCCGGTTTCCATCTCCTGCCGTACAAGTTCGCGCATGCGATCGAGTTGTTCGGGGGTCGGCGGCTTGTCTTCGAGGCCAATGACGTTTTCGCGGATCGTTGTCGCGCTGACAAACGACGCTGCGTTTTGAGAGATGCCGTGCTTCTCGAGATAGATCAGGTATTCGGAAAGCGTCGTCCACGGCACTTCGAATCTCAAATCGCCCTGGCCCGACACACGCCGGCGTTTCATCTCATCGCTGAGCGGACCCATCGATCCTTCACCAAAAATCTGGGTCGTCACACCCTGCCGGAGTTCACCTTGCGAGCGGCCATCCGTAATCAACGAGCTCTCCGAATGCGACAGCATGTTGATGAAACCGGGCGCGACCGCGAGTCCCGTTGCGTCGATGATTGTCGTCGCGCTCGCGGATTTGAGATTGCCGATAGCTGCGATGCGATCGCCTTTGATGCCAACATCGACGCGCCGGGGCGCGGCTCCGGCGCCGTCATAGACAGTTCCGCCTTTGATGATGACATCGAATGAAGCGGCGCGTTGGGCTTGTATCGAGCTCGGAAGCGCCAGAAGCACAAGCGAAAGCGCAAGCAACCGAGCGAAGTTTTTCTTCACAGCGTTAATCACAATATTCTTCTCCTGAAAGCTTGTATGGGCGGCCCTCCGTGGCCGCCCCTCTTGCCGCAACCAGCTTCCTATGAGTGAGGGGCGGCCACGGAGGGCCGCCCTTACAAGCTTCCACTGCTTTTTACTCAATTGTTATTCGTTTTCTTCTTCTCGCGTTTTGGAGCGGGCGGAATGATTCCCGGCTTGAGCAACTCACCAATTGGAGTACCCTCGGAGTTTGCGAACCTCAAACCCAAAACAGCCGCGGCCGTCGGTCCAATGTCGATCATTCTCGCGAGAGCCATCTTAGCGCCGACGCGCGCGCTTGCGCCGTAGACGATCAACGACGATCGCATCTCTGCTCGCGAGGGCAACTGACCGTGCGTGCCGCGGTAGTCCTTTGCGTCATGTTCCGCAGGCCCGGTCAGGTGTTCGTCGAACGAGACACCCGGCGCCGCGTCGAGCATCACCAGCGCGCTGGGAATCGCTTCCAGCTTTTTGATGTCGGCCTGATTCAGCATCGAATTGATCGGGCCTTTCGCGGCTGCGATTTTGCCGAATATTTCGATGACCTTGGCCGCGGTTTCCTTATCGTTCGGATCGCGCAACACGATCGCGCAAGACCCGCCCGCGGGCCACGCCGCTGCTTTCCAATCAGTTGGCTTGCCATCCGCCCCGAGCGTTATCAGTTTGTTTTTTACCAGAACAACACCCGGCTCGAACTTTCGGTTCACATCGGCGAAACCGTGATCGGACACGAGAAAGAAAGTCGTCTGATCGAGTATGCCAGCCTTCCGAGTTGCCTCGATTATTCGGCCGATGTAAGCGTCCATGCGTTCGGTGGTTTCGATTGCGGCTGCGGAGCGCGGACCGTTCTTGTGATGCGCGTCGTCGAGCGCAAGAAGATGAATGAGCATCAAGTTCGGCTTGGCCGTGTTGATAATGTATTCACTGATCGCTGTCCGGCGCCCGTCGGTTGAGTTGTCGCCTCCCGATCCGTTCTCAAGCGCTTTCGCCAACAGACCGGGCGTAGCGTATTGAGCAGTGCGTTTCCCGGATTGAGTCGTACCCGCTGGATCGGCGATCTCCGGAACGCTGTAGTCAATGTCGGCGCCAACAGTCACCGGCCAACCGACGTTGGCGGTAACCAGTCCCGCTTTCTTTGCCATGCTCCAAAGCGTTTCCGTCTTCAACGCTTCAGCGAACCAGTACCACTCGCGAGTCTGAGGATCGGTGGGCGCTTCGAAGATTCGATTCTGAATGATTCCATGAATCGCGGGGCGCACGCCGGTGATCAACGTCGTGTGCGCCGGGTAGGTGACCGTCGGAAACACTCCCGCAACGCCTTCTGCGTATGCGCCGCCGAGTTTCATTGATAAGAGATTTGGCACGCGAAGCCCGAAGCGCGCGGGCTCGACATAGTATTCCGGCACCAGCCCGTCGATCGAGATCATTATTACGTGCGCATCGCGCCTCGGCTGCGGTTGCGAGGCGGGCTGAGTTTGATTTCCTCGCTGCGCCGCGGGAGCTATCGATGCGAGTAACAGCGAAACGACGACAAGCAGTCGCCGGCGGAGCCTTCTTGATTGGATCATTCTCTTGCGCCTCCAAAACGATGAGTGATCAAGTGCGGAAGATTCAAGATTACAAGCACCTCGGTCGTCCCGGCCTGCTCAATCGGCAAGGGCCACGCTAATGCTTTGCGTTTCCGAGGTCAAGGTGAACAACTAAACCCCAACACTCAAGCCATCCCGGCCTATGACAAGGTCGCCGTCGTAGCCGCGCTCCAATTCGGCTTTCAGTTCGGCTTCGTCGACGTCGAAATAAAAGTGCGTGACCACAAGCTTTGCGACTGACGCCCGAGTGGCCAGGCGGGCGGCTTCGGCAATCGACAGATGCCGCTTATCAGGCCAGGGCTCCCGGAACGAGCATTCCGAAATCAGCACATCCGCGCCGCCGAAGAAGCCTACGAGATCCTCGCTATAACCCGTATCGCCAGTGTAACCGAGAGCACGGCCGCGATTCTCAATCCTCACCGCAAGGCTTTCTGCCGTGTGCGGTGTCTTTGAGACCGCAAGACTTGATTCGCGTCCGAGTTCGACGCGATCACCGGGCTTCAAGAGTTGAACAACGACTGGAAATTTCGGCTCGAAGACTTTTCGCCCGAATGCGGACTTCAATCCGTCGATGATGTTTTCGAGTCCGGCCGGACCCAGAAGCGTGAGCGGTTCAGTGCGCTCGCTCCTCATTCCGTAGCAAAAGGCGAAGAACAAGGAAGCCAGCTCGCCCACGTGATCGACGTGAAAATGACTGATGAACAGGTGAGTCATTCGCTCCCAGGGCAAGCCGTATCGAGCGAGCGCGTGAACGGTCCCGGCGCCGCAGTCCATCATCACGCCCGCGTCGGGGAGTTCGGCGAAGTAACCGGCTGAGTTACGAGCGCCGCTGGGAACACCGGTCCCGGAACCAAGTATCGTCAGCTTCATTGAGAGTTGAGTCTATCACCCGCTACCGAGCTAGTGTTTGATGTTCGATAAGCTTTAGCTTGTCGTCCCCGTCTAACGAAACCTCAATTTGTCGAGTGAAACGACAAGCTAAAGCTTATCGGACATCATTTCGACGCCGCGATTTCGATGACCGCCCAATAGATGTACTCGACAAACTTGCCGAGACCGTCGATAGAGATTCGCTCATCGTTGCCGTGAACGCTCGCGCGTTCTCTGTCTCCGGCAACGCTTCCCAATCCGTAAGCCTCGACGCCCTTCGCTCTCAACTGGGCCGAGTCCGTTGCGCCGGTCAGCATCATTGGCAATGTGGGAACGCCGGGAAATACTTTTGCCTGGGAGATCTCGAGCGAACGAAACATCTCCGTTTCGAGCTTCGAGGGCGGTGACGCGGGCCGTCCGCGAGCCGCTGGTGGAATCACCTCTACGGCCGGATCGTTGATCAGTTTTCGCAAAGCAGCCGCGAGCGCTTCGATGTCTTCATCGGGCACGGCTCGCACGTCGAGCGTCGCTTCGGCGTCGCCGGGGATTACGTTGCTGCGGAATCCTCCCTTGATGATCGTCGGAACAATCGAGGTTCGAAGCATGGAGTTGTAAGCTCCGTTCCGCGCGCGAATCGTTTGTTGGACCATCTCAGTCTTCGCCGGGTCTTCGAGATGATCATACAACTCGGCCTCCGCCGACGGGCTGATCTTCGCGAGCCTCGAGAAGAATGCACGCGTCGTCTCGTTCAAACGCATCGGCGCTTGCCAGTTTCCGACCTTTGCAACCGCCGCCGCCAGATGCGTGATCGCGTTGTCGGGCCGCGGAATCGAACCGTGGCCGCTGGTCCCTCGAGCGACCAGCTTGAAGCCTCGCGGGACCTTTTCGGTGGTCGCGACGCCGACGTACTTCACCTTGCCTTGCGGCGCATAAATCGTACCGCCTTCGTTTAGCGCGTATTCGCATTCGATCTTGTCCCAATGCCGCTGAACCATGAAGTCGATTCCAACGCTCGATGTTCCTTCCTCGCCCGCTTCGGCGAGATATATCAAATCGCGATCGAGCGGAACCTTGAGCCTGTTCACCAGCAGGAAGACTTCCAGGCACGCGACGGCCATTCCTTTGTCGTCCGAAGAGCCGCGGCCATACAAATAACCGTCCTTCACGTCTCCGCCAAAGGGATCGACGGTCCATTTCTCGCGCTCGACTCCGACGACGTCGATGTGGCCCATCAGCAGAATGGGTTTCTTCTTGCCGTTGCCTCTTATGCGCGCGACGATGTTGCCGCGGCCCGGCTCCATCTCAAATATCTCGGACGGAATACCTTCGCGATCCAGAATCGCTTTCAGGTACTGGGCGCCTTTCGTTTCGTTGCCGGGCGGATTGCTGGTGTCTATACGCACAAAGCCCGAGAGAATCTTGACGGCTTCATCTCGCGCGGCGACGAAGTCCGGCTTGTCAAAGGACTGAGCAAGAAGCGAATTCGAAGCTAAGATCGTGAGTGCGGCGGCAACAGAAGTCAGCGTTCGAAATTTCATCAGTAGTCCTCGTGGTGAGTCGAAGTCGGTGTAGGCGAGCCGTAGCTTAGCAACGCCGTCGTTAAAGCCGCAAGAAGGGGCGAGCAATCTTCCGATCAGTCAAAACGAAAGCCCTGCTCGCGCGTTGACGGTCAATTTGAGACAGCGCGGTATCATCAGATTGTTGATGATGATCTATTTGGCCGAAAGGAGCGAATTCAAGCTCAAGGGCCAATGGCACGGTGTGTGCAGATTCATCTACCGGAAGCTTGAGACGCCTGATGGTCTCATGGGCCACTGTACACAGCGCCGGATTACTTGGCGCGAGCGATGATGAAGTCTTCGCCAATTCGGGCCTCACCGCCGAACCGGTGAACACTCAATGCCTCGCTCGCGCAAAATAAAAACCGAGTCAGAACCCTCTCTACGGCATCTGGCGCTAATGTATGGTGGCCCGCTTTCTTGATTGTCGATTGCCGATTTCGGCTTGCCGATTCCCCGCTGGATCACTTGATCACTTCCACTCCATCCATAAACGGTCGTAGCGCTTCAGGAATAACTATCGAGCCGTCGGCTTGTTGATAATTTTCCAGAAGAGCCAGCCACAACCGGCCAATCGCCAGTCCCGATCCGTTCAGCGTGTGCGCGAATTCCGGCTTTGATTTTTGCTCGCGTCGAAATCGAATCCCGGCCCGGCGAGCCTGAAACGCTTCGCAATTCGAACACGACGAGATCTCTCGATAGGTGTTCTGGCTCGGCAGCCACACTTCGATGTCATAAGTCTTCGCCGAGGAGAATCCGAGGTCGCCCGTCGCAAGCGCGACTCTGCGATAAGCGAGACCCAGTTCCTCGAGCACGGTTTCGGCATCGCGAGTCAACGATTCGAGCTCATCATACGAATCCTCGGGACGCGTGATCTTCACCAACTCGACCTTATCGAACTGATGTTGCCGAATCAGCCCGCGAGTGTCCTTTCCGTGGCTCCCGGCTTCGGACCTGAAGCACGGCGTGTACGCGGTCATCTTTATCGGCAGCCGGCCGCCGTCCAGAATTTCATCGGCGTAGATGTTCGTGAGCGGCACTTCTGCCGTCGGTATCAAATACAATTCGCGGTCGTCTCTCAATTTGAACAAATCGGTTTCGAACTTTGGCAGCTGGCCAGTGCCGTACAGAGTTTTCGAATTCACAATGAACGGGGGCAGCACTTCCTGGTATCCGTGCCGCTTCGTTTGTATATCGAGACAGAAATTGATCAACGCGCGTTCGAGCCGCGCGCCCAGGCCGGCCAGGATCGCGAAGCGCGCGCCCGAAAGCTTTGCGGCGCGCTCCAAATCGAGGATGCCGAGCGCCGCGCCCAGATCAACGTGATCGCGAGGCTCGAAGTCAAAAGTCGGCGGTGCGCCCGAGCGCTTGATTTCCTCGTTCGCGGATTCGTCGGGTCCGACGGGCGCGCTGTCGTGCGCGATATTCGGAAGCGTCGCCATCAGATTGTTCAAATCTGTTTCGATCGCATCCAGTTCAGTCTCAGCCGCGGCAATCTGGTTTCCAAGATCGCGAACAGCCGCGCGGCGAGACTCGGCCTCATCCTTCCGGCCCGCTTTCATGAGGGCGCCAATCTCCTGGCTCTCGCTATTGCGCGTAGCTTTGAAGTCATCGCGCCGGCGAATGAGCGCGCGGCGGCGCCCGTCGAGTTCGTTGAAGCGGTCGAGCGCCTGCAACGAAAAGCCTCGCTCTCCGAGTTTTCTTGTCACGAGGTCCAGATTGGCTCGCACAAAATTTATGTCGAGCATACACAGTCACCTTTCATGGCGGAATGATAAAACGTCAGCGTAAGCCGCGCCGCGGAGGAGTGTCAATGATCGGGTTCGCAGATTGACCGGTTGCGTGCGCCCGGACCGGCTCGGTAGCATAACATCACGATGAGCCAGCCAATTCCTGAAGAAATCCAAGATGACGACGAGGCTTCGCCTGCGTTCGTGCTGCGCAAGAGAGAAGTCGACACAGATAACGGCACGCTCGCAATCTCTCTGCTTGTGTGCGAGCCGCTCGAGCGCGCCGGTTTCATCAACGCATTCAGCACGCGGCTGGGCGGCGTGAGCGCGCTTCCATCGCGCGCGCTCAACCTCGCTTATTTCAAGGGCGACGAAAAGGAAGCCGTGGCCGAAAACCGGCGACGCTTTCTGAAGGCGCTGGGATCGGAAGGCCTCCGGATAGTCACCGCCCGGCAAACCCATTCGACCGAACGTTGCGCGATCGAATCACCGGAACAAGCGCGCGGTCCGCAGCCGGAGTGCGATGCGATGATCACTCGAATGTCGGACGTCCTGCTCGGAGTTCAGACCGCCGACTGTCTTCCCGTGCTGATCGCCGACACCCACGGCGGAGCGGTGGCAGGGATTCACGCCGGGTGGCGCGGGACCGCCGGGCGAATCACCGAGCGAACGATTGCGGATTTGATGTTGTCCGGCGGAGTCAATCCGCGTGACTGCATCGCGGCGCTTGGGCCGACTGCGTGTGCTGAATGTTACGAAGTCGGCGAAGACGTGATCGAGCGATACAAAAGCGAATTCGGATACTGGAGAAACCTTCTGGTTAACTTCAAGGAGGACGGCAAGGCTCATCTCGATATTCGCGCGGCGAACGTTCAGCAACTCATGTTTTGCGGCTTCACCGAGGATCGCATACACGTCGCGGACTTTTGCACGATGCATCAGAACGAACTCTTCTTTTCATATCGCAAGGAAGGGAAAGGCATGCCGTCGCAAGTTGGGCGGCTGTTGTCAGTCATAGGCAAACAATCCGGCGCGTAATGAATCACCCTGGAACTTGCGGTTATGTTTAGGACGATGATAGAGTCCGCGACACCTAAAGCAAGAGAAGCCTGCACGGTCTATTGTGCAGGCATTTTTTTGCCCGATCGCGCCGTGGGTTGAGCCCAAAGCCAGACTTCGTGCAGCCTGGTGTCTGCGAGTCTTCGTGGCTAGCGCTGCCGCTGCGCCGGATTACTATGGCGCGAAATACCCTCGGCGGTGCCTCACGTTAAGATCGGTGTGATTCTTCACCTTCAATTGAATTGTTCGGAAGGACCCGTCCTTCACGGCGTTCGAAGGCGTGTATGCCATTATGTACTGAGACCTGAGGTCCTCGTCGATCTGAGCGTAAGCCTTGTCGAGGTCCTCTTCACTGCGTGGGAAGAAGGCCCGGCCGCCGGTTTCGGAAGCGATCTTTTTGAGAGTCCCGGTGTCGATGCCGTATTCGGCGGCGCCAATGCCGATCGAGTAGACGATAATCTCGCTTCGCCACGTTCGCTCGATGGCCTCGCGCATCTTTACGCTGCTCGAGTTGTCCTGGCCATCGGTTACCAGAATGATGACGCGGCGACCCGCCTCACGTCTCAGCAAATCGGACGAAACCGAATAAACCGAATCGAACAGCGCGGTCGAACCGACGCCGGAGTTGTTGATTGGCGGCGTGCTGCCGGGGCGGCTCATAGTTGCGGTTTGCGCGGGAACTCGAACGTCGTCGAGCGCGCGATACAGCTTATCGACGTCCGATGTCAGATCCTGCACAAGCACCGATTCGTGCTCGAATGTCACGACGGCGGCAAGGTCTTTCTTCGGGCGAAGCACGCGGCGAAAAAAGCGCTGACCGGCTGATCGCTCCTGGGGAAGCGTGTATTCCTGGCTGCCCGATATATCGATCAGCATCGCGATCGTTATCGGCAAGTCGGTCTGGCGTTCAAATGAAAAGATCTGCTGCGGCTTGCCGTCTTCCAGCACTTCGATGTCGTCTTTTGTGAGATCGTTTATGTAACGGTTCTTCTTGTCGTTGACATTGAAAGGCACGGTGACTAGTTGAGTCCCGAGCTTGAGAGTCTGCTCATCCTGCGGACCTTCGTCCGGCTTCTTTTCGTCTTTGTTTGTTTTCTGCGGGTCCGGCTTTGCCGGCTTTTGAGTTCCCGCCATGCTTGCCGCAAACAGAGAAAGTATGAACGCCAGGTTGATTGCCGCAACAAAACTGATTCTTCTTAACTTCATTTCCTTACATCTTCCGTAGCCGCGTAATAACCGCGGCGATGAATAATGCGCGCATCAGGCCGCGCGTTGACACGAACTTCGACGCGCCTGAATCGCCCATCGTGCGTCAGGTTCGACGGTGAATAAGCCACCAGGTACTGGCTTCGCATCTCGGATTCAATCTGTCGGAAATCGTCCAGCAGGTCGTCCGCGCCTCTGGGAAAGTAAGCTCGCCCGCCGGTTTCCTCGCCAAGCCGCCTCAGGACGTCTTCGCGGATGCCCTCGAATCGGAACCGGTCCCCGATACCGATCGAATAGATGACGACACCGGCGCGCCACGCCCGGTCGATCGCGTCGTCGAGTTTGCGGCGGCTCGCGTTATCGACGCCGTCCGTCAACAGAATGATCGCGCGCCTCGTTACTGCATCATCAGACGCTTTGCGATAATCATCGTGCGCGAGTATTTCGTCGGCGGTGATGTATATCGCGTCGTACAGAGCCGTTGCCTGGTGCCGGGAGCTGGATGGAGCCAGCCGGCTGGAATACTGAATGGTGTCGAACGCGCGATTGAGCGTGTCGATTCGCGATGACAATCCCTGAACCAGCTCGACGTCATCCTGAAACGTGAGGATCGCCGCTGAATCTCGATTGGGCCGGATGATCGATCTAAGGAACTCACCGGCCGCGATTTTCTCCTGCGGAAACGTGTACTCCTGACTGCCCGACAGGTCCATCAAAATGGCGATGTTGATTGGAAGCGTCGTCTCTCGTTTGAAGGTAAAGATCTGCTGAGGCCGTCCGTCCTCGAGCACCGATATCTCTTCCTGCCGGATATCCCCGATCACTCGGTTGTTGCGATCGACGGCGGTGAACAGGACGTTTACCAGATCGGTACCGAGCCGCACCGCGTCATCGCTGGATGCGACCTCGGCTTCTTTATTCGAGTCCTGCGGCGGTTTCTTCTGCGCGCTTTGAGAATCGTTTTTCGGCGGACGCTCGGCCGCCGGTCGCGGCCTCTGCGCCAATCCGCCGAGAGAGCATACGGTGAGGACGATCAATGCCGTAAGAACTTTCATAGCTTGATAACCTCAGTAGGCGTATCCGCGTTTGTGATGCAGTTGCCCATCCGCGGCAACCAATTTGACCTTAATCTCGCGCTTCTTTCCGTTCTTTGTTTGATTGGTCGGCGTGTAGAAGAGAACGTATTCGAGTCTGAGGTCGTCCCTCACTTGCGAGAACGCCTTGTACAACTCAACCTTTTCCGACGGAAGAAACAACTGCCCGCCGGTGTCTTCGCACAGCCGCCGCAATTCCTTGTCATCCGAGTTCTCGACTTGCCCGGACGTGATGCCCTTAAAGTTCTTGGTGCTTATGCCGAATACGGTGACGTCGTATTGCTGGGCCATCGCAATAGTCTCTCGAAGGGTGTGCTCGCTGGCTGTGTCTTCGCCGTCTGAGAGAACAACGACAATGCGGCGCGCCTCGGACCCCTGCATGCCGGCCATTTTTTCTTCGATCACGCGATAGACGCCGTCGTAGAGTTTGGTATATCCGCCAGCCTTCAGTTTCCTGATCGAATCGACGAGCGGTTGCAGGTTGTCCGTGAGGTCCTGATGAAGCTCGACGTCCGAATCGAAGGATGCGACCAGAACCTGATCCTTGCGTTTGAAGGTTGTAACAGTAGCAACGAAGTCTTCGGCGGCGTCTTTTTCGAACGGCAGTTTGAGCTTTACGCTGTTACTTGTATCGATCAGCAGTCCGATCCTCAGCGGCAGCATGCTCGGAGACGTGAATCTTTCGATCTGTTGACGCGTGCCGTCTTCATAGACTTCGAAGTTGTTGATAGTCAGACCCTCAACAAACTTCTTGTCGTGCTTGACGGAGATCGGCAATCGCACGTTCAGCACGCCAATGCGTTGCGCGGGGTCGTCCCTCTGCTGAGCGGGTTGTTGAGTTGAAGTCGTTGCGGGTTTCTGCGCCGATGCCGCCACGGCGAAAGCTAATGCGATGGCTGAAATCGAGAGCGCAAGCGAGGATCTTCTCATCTGACTTGGGGAACCTCCGAGGGGTCTGATGCACGGGATATCGATTAGCGATGCTAAATCGAATGAAAATTATAGGGGGAAACCACCGCGGTCACAACTGAGCGCGCGGTCCGCGTGATTCGGCGGCGGCGCGAGCAGCACGCGTTTCGCGCCTGAGCGCCAGCCATACCCGAACCACATCCTTGCCGGCTTCGATAACAGACGACAGCTTTGCGCCGCGCGCTTTGCCGCTCCCGCGCTCGGAGATATTCACTGGATGAGACGCGATTCGATACCCGGCTCGCTCGGCTCGTATCAAGCGCTCGGCTTCCGTGAACGGCGACCGCGAAACAAGCGCGAACCGTTTGATCACTTCGCGCCGGACAAGCTTAACCGCGCCTGCATCGTAGGTCTGCACTCCGAAAAGCAGAGGAGGGATCAAATTGAAAACCCACGAGGTGAAGCTTCGCGCGAGGCCGTAGTGTTTTTTCCTGCGCGAGGCGATCACAATATCGAACTCATCCATCAGCGGCAGCATCTGGAACAGGACGCCGGTCTCCCACTGACGATCGGTCGAGTTGAGGAACACGAGTTCTTTTGAGGCCTCTCGATACAGGCGCTCGAACGTTTCGCGAATGCCCAGATTTTTCCTGTTGCGAAGCACACGGACGCGCGGCAAACGCGCGGCGATTTCCTCGGCGATTTTCGCCGTATTGTCTACCGACCCGTCGTCACAAACGAGGATTTCGTAGTCGAGGCCCGAGCCTGACAACTGCTCGTGCGCTTCATTCAACACCGATCCGATCGTGGCTTGTTCGTTATAGGCGGGAAAGCAAACTGAAACGCTGGGCAATCCTTTGGCGCTCCCTTCAGAATGTCCGACAAACTTCAGTTTGTCGCTTGGTATCGACCGGTGAGCATTGAATGTCGGCCGACAAGCTGAAGCTTATCGGACATCTAGAGCCCAACAAGCTCTCCGCGCGCGCGCATCGATTTTTCGGCAGCTTCCAGCACGCGGACAACCCGCAAGCCCGCCGCGCCATCAGTCTCCGGGCGCTTGCTGTTTTCGATACAGTCAATGAAGTGGCGGGCTTCGGTTTGCAGTCCCTCCGTTTGGTCGAGCTTCGGCGCCCACATATCACCCGATCGATAACTCACCAGCAGCTCGTAGACTTCTTCGTGGCCGCGCGAGAGCGCGACGCCCTTATCGTAGACTTTCACTTTTTCGCTGGGCTCGATGTCGTCATACACGATCATCTTCTCGCTGCCGCCGATCAGCGTTCGACGAACCTTGACCGGCGCGAGCCAGTTCACATGCAGGTGCGCAAGCTTTGAGTCTCCGAAAAAAAGCGTGATGTACGCGATGTTCTCGGGCTGACCCGAGATGTGACTGACACCGGTTGCCGATACCGCGACTGGTTTCTCCCAAAGTACGAAATCAAGTATTGAGAGGTCGTGGACTGCAAGGTCCCAGATCACGTTGACGTCGTGCTGAAACAAACCGAGGTTCACACGGACCGCGTCGTAGTAGTAAATATCGCCGAGCGCGCCGCTCGTCACCATCTCGCGAATCTTGCGGACGGCGCCGGTGTACACGAAAGTGTGATCGACCATCAACACAAGGTTGCGGCGCGCGGCTTCGTCGATCAGCCGGGATGCTTCGTCCGAGGAAGCCGCGAGGGGCTTCTCGACAAGCACGTTCTTGCCGGCCTCGAGAGCCTCCATCGCGATGTTGAAGTGACTCGAGACGGGCGTGGCGATGGCAATCGCATCGACATCTGTTGCGCGAAGGAGTTCGGAGTAGTCCCGAGTGGTGCGCGCGCCGGGATATCGACGACTCGCGTGATCGAGCCGTTCGGCGCGAACATCGCTCACACCGGCAAGCCGGGCACCCGGCGCCTCCGCGAAGTTGCGAACGAGATTCGGTCCCCAGTATCCGTAACCGATTACTCCAATGCCGATCATTTCAACTCCAATGTCCCTTGTCCTGAAGGCGGCTTCCAGGGCCAATTTCACGGGGCTCAACGTTTATTCGGGCTTTACATTTCGAGTGTCTCCGACCACTCGAGCCGGTACACCCGCGACGATTGCGAAAGCAGGCACGTCTCGCGTAACGACTGCGCCCGCGCCCACCAATGCGCTGTCGCCGATCGTTATCCCGGCAAGAATCGTCGCGTTGCTGCCGATCGATGCGCGACGCCGAACCGTTGTTGGAACGACTACCCAATCCGATTCAGTTTGCAGCGCGCCTTCGTCATTGGTTGCGCGTGGAAAGCGGTCGTTTGTAAACATCACCCCGTGGCCGACGAAGACTTCGTCCTCGATCGTGACGCCTTCGCAGATGAACGTGTGCGAGGAGACCTTGCAGCGCGCCCCAATGACTGCGTTCTTCTGAATCTCGACGAATGCTCCGATCTTCGTATCTTCGCCGATCTGGCAGCCGTAAAGGTTGACGAGATCCGGCTGGAAGATTTTCACCCCTGCAGCCAAACGGACATCGGGCGCAATAGGCATTGATTTCTTCTCTCTGCGCTTCAACCCTGAATATCGAGCACGTCCTGGCGGGTGACGATGCCGACGATGCGCCCGTATTCTTCAACAAGCAGCGCGGGCGAGCCTTTCAGATACTTGACCGCCGTCTCAACGCCGACGTCTTCGTTGACCACCGGCAACGCGCGATCCATCACCTCTGAAACCGGCGACTGCATTAACTCGCGGTTCTCGAGCAGCTTCGCCATCAACCGTCCTTCGCGAATGCTGCCGACGGACTTCGCATCATCGAGAACCGGCAGTTGTGACAGCCCAAAGGTCTTCATCATCTCAAGCGCATCAGCGACCTTGTGATTGGGACTCACGGAAACCAGATGCGGCGTCGAGTCATCATTCTTCAACTGGTTGATCAACCCAACGGACATCCTTTCGACGCCCAGCATTCGCTTCTCTTTCATCCATTCATCGGAGAGGAACTTTGACAGATAACGCTCGCCGGTGTCGCATACGATGAATACTACGACGTCATCCTTACCCAGGTCGCGAGCGACTTGCAACGCGGCAACCAGATTCGTGCCCGTCGAGCCGCCGCAGAATATTCCCTCCTCGCGTCCAAGACGCCGGGCCATCTGAAACGAATCCTTGTCGGTGACATTGATGACCTCGTCGATGTACTTGAAGTGAACGTTCTCGGGGATGATTTCCTGGCCGATGCCTTCGACCAGATACGGCGTGGCTTGCATCAGCTTGCCGGTTTCTTTGTAGGTTTTGAAAACGGAGCCATAAGGGTCCGCGCCGATCACTCGAATCCGTGGATTCTTCTCTTTTAGGAACCTGCCGGTTCCACTTATCGTCCCGCCCGTTCCGATGCCCGAAACGAAGTGCGTAATTCGTCCCCGAGTCTGGTCCCAGAGTTCCGGCCCTGTCGTCCGGTAGTGGGCCTCGGGATTGGCGACGTTGCCGTATTGAAAAACGAACAGCGAGTTCGGCGTCTCCTGCGCGATGCGCCGCGCTGTCGCGACGTAATGATCCGGTGAGTCGGGCTTCGCGGCGACCGGAACGACTACAACGTCGGAGCCGAGCGCTTTGAGGTAACGAACTTTCTCAACCGAGCACTTATCGGTCATCACAAACACGGCTTTGTAGCCGCGCACGGCGCATACGAGCGCGACGCCGATGCCGGTGTTGCCGCTGGTGGCTTCGACAACGGTGCCGCCGGGCTTGAGACGTCCGTCGCGTTCGGCTGCGTCGATCATTGAGATGCCTATGCGATCTTTGACCGAGCCTCCGGGATTGAGCGATTCCATTTTCGCGAGCACGAGCGCGTCGATGCCTTTCGTTAGCTTGTTGAGCTTGACGAGAGGCGTTTGGCCAATGAGCCCGAGAACATTCTCCGAGTAGTTCATGATTCCTCTATTGAGTGACCCCACCTTGATGTGTCCAGCGCGAGATTTTAGCACAAATGTGGAGTGCGGCGACTTGTCGCCGCTTTTTGAGATGCAAGTCGATCGATCGGAAAGCGGCGACTCTTAGCCGCGTTTTGAGATCCAAGTCAATCGATCGGAGAGCGGCGACAAGTCGCGCTTTTTGAGATCCAAGAGTCAATCGATCGGAAAGCGGCGACAAGTCGCCGCTTTTTGAGATGCAAGTCAATCGATCGGAAAGCGGCGACAAGTCGCCGCACTCCATGCGTCAAATTTGAGTTTCAAATATCACAGGTGCTATCCTCGAAAAACACGCCATGGACGCGAAGGCCAGCTCAAAACTAGTCGACGAATTGTTGCGAAGAATGCGCGAGCCTATTGACGCGTGGGAGCTTGTCGGCAACACCCCCCTGCTTCGGCTGCGCAATATTCCTTCTTCAGGCAAGGTTGAGATCTACGCAAAAGCTGAATGGTTCAACCCCGGCGGCTCCGTAAAGGACCGACCGGCGCTCAGCATGATTTTGGACGGCGAGCGCTCCGGGAAACTCAGGCCGGGCAAAGTCATTCTCGATGCGACATCGGGCAACACCGGAATCGCGTACGCGTGGATCGGAGCCGCTCGGGGGTACAAGGTGAAGCTCGCTCTGCCGCAGAACGCGAGCGAAGAGCGCAAACGAATCCTGCGAAGCTACGGCGCGGAGCTTGTGTTGACCAGCCCGCTCGAGGGTTCGGACGGCGCGATAAGAGAAGCTCGACGGCTGTATTCAGAAAACTCCGATTTGTACTTCTATCCGGATCAATACAACAACCCGGCGAACTGGCGGGCTCATTATGAAACGACGGCGCTCGAGATTTGGCAGCAGACATCGGGGCGCGTGACGCATTTCATCGCGGGTCTCGGCACGAGCGGGACCTTCGTAGGAACAACGCGCCGGTTGAAGGAACTGAATCCTGAGATCAAAGCGATGTCGTTTCAGCCGGACTCTCCGTTTCACGGGCTTGAAGGCCTGAAGCACATGGAATCGGCGATCGTGCCTGGCATCTACGATTCAACTCTCGCCGATGAGAATTATGAGATCAACACAGAGCAAGCCCACGAGTACACGCGCCGGCTCGGAAAGCGCGAGGGTTTGTTGGTTGGGGTTTCATCGGGGGCGGCGCTCGCGTGTGCGCTGAAAGTAGCGGATAAGATCGAGTCGGGTATGATCGTAACGGTCTTTCCGGACGCGGGAGATAAGTATCTGAGCGAGCGGTTCTGGGATGAGGGCTAGGGATTCGAAATGCATGATTACTCGCCCGCGAGCTGGAGTGCGTGAGCAATAATCTGGGGAGTAAGATAGAAGCCCGCAGCAGTCAACTGAGCGAGCAACGGTTTGATCGATGCAACCAATCCAGCGTTCTTAGCGGCAATGAGCACGCCGAGTGTTCCAGTGACGGGAAGGCCTCGCTGGCGAGCGACGGTTCGAGCTTGGCTCTCATCCAAAATCAAAAGCTCCGCCGAAAGCTCGGAAGCGAGAACGATGGCCTCACTCTCGCCCTGGTCAAGTCCCACGCTCAACAACTGCGCAACAGTCTGTCGGTCTGAGGGCGCCCGTTGCACAATCCACGAAGTATTCGCTACAGCGGTTGCTCCCGGCCGTCCTGCGCCCCGAATGACTACTTCATAGAATACCGCTTCGGGAATATTAATTGGTCCGTAGAGTGCGCGCAGCAAGTCCAGCGAATTGATAATAGAGAGCGCAATGAGAGGCGAGGCGTTACTAACGACGATCAACTAGTTTTCCCGTGCTTCGTCGTGCCGCTTTTGGCGACTTGGACGTCCTGTTCTAGAGCCTCAGGAGTGGAGGCGAAGATAGAAACCTGGTGCTGGCCGAGGAACTGGATAAAATCGTAGAGCGGCATTTGCAGCAGTTCAGCACCGGTCCCTGTTGATATCGAACCTTCTTTGTAGAGTTCAACCACGGCTTGTTCCAATGCATGCTTGTGCGCCTTCTGCAGCAGCTTTTTTTCAAGATCGGTACCGCGTATCCGCTCTGGGATTTCGATCTCAACGCTCACCTTCGACATTGGGCAATGCTCCTTTCGCTGGTATATCCTACCACAGAGCGGAACGGGCTCTTGCTTGAGAATCGGCTGATGGGGTGACCGACAGTACAGATGGGAAAGATAGGAGTTTGACATGGAACTAAGTCGGACTGACGAGATGGCATTAATTGAAGATCTCGACGTTGAAATGGCGGCGACTGGTATCACTTTTCGACGTAGACTGACCGAGACGGAAATGCGTGTGGTAGGTTGGGCGATTGTGAGGCTCAAGAGTCGAACGCGTGCCCAGACAGACCAGGCAGAATTTGCGCTCGGCGACTGGATGATAAAGGCGGACGAGTGGTTCGGCGAAGGCATCAGCCTTCGATGGGCAGCGCAACTTGAAGTCGTTCACGAGTACTACGAACACTTATTGAAGTTGATCGGCGCCACACTGATTCAACTCCAAACACTTGAGTACTTCGTGAACATATGTTGCTCGTTCCTGAATCTAAAGATCAAAGGCCCGAAGTTAAGCGTTTCCGACCTTCTTCATCCTAACTTAGAGCATAGAACCAAAACGATAGGCACTTTGCATAGGGCCTTAGCAGAAAGCGGGATGTTTCAAGCAAGTTTTTCTTCCGTAATCGAGGAGTCCCGATTGGGAAAGTTCGTCGCGGATCGAAATCGGTTCACACATCATTTTTGGGTAGACATATTCAAAGCGGATTCTTCTGCACGCGTACCATCTCTTGAGGTATTACAGAAGGTTGAACAGTTCGTGTCGGGCCTACTCAAATCTGCTGTTGAACTGGATGCAACATTCCGCGGCCTGTTCTATGTCATCGGAAAGCAACTAGCAGGGAAGAGCAATAAGATGGATGATTTTAACCGAGGGGTTTTCGCTAGATGGTCTGAGTACGAACCCGAGCTTCAATCCGTGCTGAGGGAGCCGGATGAGGAATGAAAGGCAACCGAACGAGGGGAAGTGCTCACCGCCTTATTCGTTTCGCGAGACTCTAAAAACAGAGGCTGCGATGGTACAAAGCAACCGAGTCAGTGCCGCGTTAGTAATCATCGACGTTCAAGTCGGCATCATCGAAGGCTTCCACGCATATCGAGCTACAGAAGTGCTCGGCCATATCAACAAGCTTCTCTCGAAGGCTCGCGCGGCAAACTTACCAATAGTCTATGTTCAGCATGACGGCGAAGCCGGGCACCCTCTCGAAGTCGGCACCGAAGGCTGGCAGATTCATCCGGACATCAATCCTCACAAAGAGGACTTGATCATTCGCAAACGAGCTTCTGATTCTTTCTTTGAGACGACGCTCCAGCGAGAGCTTGAGTCGAGAGGCATCAAGCATCTCATCATCACCGGATGCATGACCGAATACTGCGTGGATACGACCTCACGAAGAGCAGTCAGTCTCGGCTATGACGTGACGCTCGTGAGCGATGCTCATACGACTATCAACAACAAACTTCTAAGCGCCGCGCAGATCATCGCGCATCACAACGCGTTGCTCGATGGTTTCGACGCGGGCCCGCATTCAATAACGGTGAAACCAACCGATGAAGTGAATCTCTAAGCGAAGGACCATACCTGTGGCAATCAGACTCAAAGAGGAACACCTGGACCAAATCAGAAAACACGGCGAGCGCACTTATCCTTACGAATGCTGCGGCTTTCTGCTGGGCGTTCGCGACGGCGAGACGAACGTTCTCAACGAAGCGTTTCCAGCCGAGAACGAACGTCAGGAGTCCCGTGAGACTCGATACCTGATAACGCCGCAGCAATACAAACGCGCCGACGATTACGCACGCACTCGAGGCCTCGGCATCATCGGGTACTATCACTCTCATCCGGATCATCCCGCCGCGCCGTCGGGCTACGATCTCGATCACTCGTGCTGGCCGGGCGAGTCTTACATCATTGTCGCAATCGAGAAAGGCAAATCCGCTGCGTTGAATTCGTTTACAAAACCCGACTACACAAGCTTCGAGCAGGAAGAGATTCTGATCGAAGAAACGAAGTATTAATGCTTGTAGGGGCGTCCCACCGTGGGCGCCCCTCTCGTCGCGAAAGGCTCTCGCTTATCAAAGAGGGGCGCCCACGGTGGGACGCCCTTACAAGCCCTCACCGCAGCCACGTGAGCCTGCTCTTTGCTTTTCAACGCCTCGTCTCTACAATCAACCAATGGAGAGATAGCCGAGAGCTTTTCGAAGGAGACTCCCAATGTCAGTCAACATTCTGATCCCGACCGCCCTGCGCAACTACGCGGGTGGCAGCGATGCTGTCGCGGTCGAGGCCAGCACAGTCGGAGGCGCGCTCGATGCGCTGATGACCACTTATCCCGAGTTGAAGAAGCATCTGTATAACGACGAAGGCGCGCTGCGTCACTTCGTCAATATCTACGTCAACGACGAAGACATTCGATACGCGGAGAAACACGAGACGCCGCTCAAGGACGGCGACTCGGTGAGCATCGTGCCGTCGATCGCCGGCGGCGTTGCGGTTATTGAAGAAGCCGCCGCGAGCGCGGTCGAATTGGATCACGACGAGATTCTGCGTTACAGCCGTCACCTGATCATGCCCGAGGTCGCGCTCGAGGGGCAGAAGAAACTCAAGGCCGCGAAGGTGCTATGTATCGGCGCGGGTGGACTCGGCTCGCCGCTGGCGTTGTATCTGGGCGCGGCGGGAGTCGGCAAGCTCGGCATCGTCGATTTCGATGTGGTCGATTTCACGAACCTTCAGCGGCAGATCATCCATTCGACTTCAAACGTCGGCCGCTCGAAGCTCGACTCGGCCCGCGAGCGAATCGCCGAGATCAATCCGTACGTCAACGTCGTGCCGCACGAAGTCGCGCTCACATCCGAAAACGCGATGGAGCTGTTCGCCGATTACGACATCGTGGTCGATGGGACGGACAACTTTCCGACTCGCTATCTGGTCAACGACGCGTGCGTGTTGATGGGCAAGCCTAACGTGTACGGTTCGATTTTCAGATTCGAAGGTCAGGCGACGGTGTTCTACGCGAAAGAGGGCCCGTGCTATCGCTGTCTGTATCCCGAGCCTCCCCCGCCCGGGCTTGTGCCGAGTTGCGCCGAAGGCGGTGTGCTCGGAGTGTTGCCCGGCGTGATCGGCGTGATCCAGGCCATCGAAACGGTGAAGCTCATACTCGGCAAAGGCGATTCGCTGATCGGGCGATTGCTGCTGTTCGACGCGATGAAGATGAAGTTCCGTGAGTTGAAGCTCAGGAAAAATCCCGAGTGCCCGATCTGCGGTGAGAATCCTACGATTCACGAGCTGATTGACTACAACGAGTTTTGCGGCGTCACTCATCAGCCTGAAGTCGCGGTCGGAGCGGATTTCGAAATCACGCCGGTGGAGCTCAAAGCGAAGATGGATCGCGGCGATGATTTCGTTCTTGTAGACGTGCGCGAGCCCGAAGAGTACGCGATCTGCCGAATACCCGGCTCGAAGCTGATCCCGAAAGCGACGGTGCCCGAACGCTTACACGAACTGTCGACGGCGGACGAAATAGTCGTGCACTGCCGCAGCGGAGTTCGAAGCGGACAAGTGGTCGATTTGATGAAGCAGGCGGGCTATCGCAAGGTGAAGAACCTTGTCGGCGGAATCCTGCGATGGTCGGATGATGTAGATCCGAGCGTGCCGAAGTACTGAGACACCGCCACGAAGACACCAGGGCACAAAGCTGCACTAAACTCCCGGTGCTCACTTTGTGTCTTCGAGTCTTTGTGGCTTTTCCAAATGACCGCTAAGACTCAAACATTGCCGAAGCCGGTCATTGATAAACTCAAGGCCGCGATTGGCCCCAGCTTCGTTCTGACTGATCCCGACGAGCTGCTCGTCTACGAGGCAGACGCGCTCACGATTCACAAACACATTCCGGTCGCCGTAGTTATTCCGGGCACCGCCAAACAAGTCGCTGCCTGCGTAAAGATCCTGGCGACGGAGAAGATTCCGTTTACGCCGCGAGGCGCGGGCACCGGACTCTCCGGCGGCGCGTTGTCGCTTCACGGAGCGGTCATCTTCGAGTTGGCAAGGCTCAACAAGATTCTGAAAATCGATTATGAAAACAAGCTCGCGGTTGTCGAGACCGGAGTGATCAACGTTCACCTTTCACAAGCGACCGCGGCGCACGGTTATCACTACGCGCCCGATCCTTCGAGTCAGATGGCCTGCACGATCGGCGGCAACGTCGCGGAGAACTCAGGCGGACCGCACTGCCTGAAATACGGGATGACCACGAATCACGTGCTTGCGGTTGAAGTCGTTTTGCCCACTGGTGAGATCGTCACGCTTGGAGGCGGAGGCGTGGACGCGCCGGGTTATGATCTGCTCGGAGTGTTTGTCGGATCAGAAGGCACGTTCGGCATCGCTACGAAAGCGACACTGAAGCTGACTCGGTTGCCGCAAAACATCAAGACTCTGCTTGGCGAATTCATGACCGTCACCGATGCAAGCCGCAGCGTTTCTGAAATCATCGCCGCCGGCATCCTTCCCGCGGCTCTGGAACTGATCGACCAGGCGACCATACAGGCGATCGAGAACTCGGTCTTCGCGGGGGGATTTCCCACCGACGTCGCCGCGCTGTTGATCATCGAGGTTGATGGACTCACAGCCGGGCTTGAGCAGACCGCCGCGCGCGCGGTTGAAATCTGTCAGCGCAACAACGCTCGCGCAGTGCGAGTTGCGAAAGACGCGGCTGAACGCGAGCGGCTCTGGGCGGCTCGCAAGCGCGCTTTCGGGGCGATGGGCAGAATGAAAGCTGACCTGATGGTGCAGGATGCGGTTGTGCCTCGCTCGCGGCTGCCCGAGGTGCTCGATGAAATCTATCGGATCGGCGAGCGCCACGATTTGATTGTCGCGAATGTGTTTCACGCGGGCGATGGCAATCTTCACCCGAACATCAGCTTCGACGGGCGCGATCCGGATCAGGTTCGGCGCGTCGAAGCCGCGTCCAAAGAAATCATGCAACTGTGCGTGAATGCCGGGGGATCCATCACCGGCGAGCACGGTGTGGGGATGGACAAGATCGAATCGATGAGACTGATCTTTTCAGAGAACGATATGGATCGAATGATCGCGGTGCGTCACGTATTCAACGCGATGGGGCTTTGCAATCCCGGCAAGGTCATTCCTACATTCAAGACGTGTCGTTATTGCGGCTTTGGAATGGAAGACTTCAGACACAGATTGCTGACGCCTCACGGGATGAGCACGAACAAGAACTGACTCGAATGCCGGCTAAGAACCGCCACTTGTTTCCCGAAGCCACGAACGAACAGCACTCGCAGCCTTCCGCTCTCCTTCCGCGAACCCAACAGCCAGGAACTCGGATGGTTTTTGATTCGTCAGAAACGGGAACGCGGCGCTGGTGGCAGATTCGACGTATTCATTTTCAAAGAGGAGATGACATTCGATGAGGTCCCCGGCTACTCGCCAGATTTCGGGGACGCCAAGCGCCGCATAGATTGAGAACTTGTCCAGCGAAGACTTTGTTCTGTCGATCTCCACTACAAGATCAGGCGGCTGATCGTGGATAAGGTTCAGATCGCCCTTGCCGATCACGGCCGCCGCATTCTGAATTTAGAAGCAGTCATCCGGCTCCGCGCCAGTTGCTTTCATCTCGGCCTTGAGGGTTGTCGAGCCGAGGGATTCTACGTCAATGCCCAACTCGTCTCTCAATGCAGTTACGATTGTATGCAAGATGCTCTTAGGCTTCTCATGAGTTGATGCTGGAGCAATGATCTCCATCCTCCCCTGATCGTAGAAGACGCGAACAGAATATCCGTCTCCCAAATCAGCGAGCAGATTTTCATACTCATCCCAGGGTACATCGTCGATTCGCAGCACAGCCCCGGCGGGTAGATGGTTGATCGCAGCAAGATAATTGTTGGTTGCAACGCTCATGATCTTGAGCCTCCGTCTCAACCGGTCAGTGCGGTTGGTTATGAACGAGATGCTATCACGATCGCAGTGGTGCAGCGAGCGGTCACCTTTTGTCGTGTTCCGGCCATTGCGAGCACTTCGCGCATTCGATAAGCTTCCACTTCAAACCGCGAACCCTCTGATGTGAGTTAAGCGAAATGGCGATTCTTAGATTTGAATCTGGTCCGCGAACCGGCGAAGGGATTCCGCTCGATAAGAACAAAGTAACTTTCGGCCGGAGCCCGTCGTGCGAATGCGTGCTGACTCACCCAACCGTTTCGCGCGAGCACTTCTATGTCGAGCTTAACAACGGAAAGCTTTTCCTGGTCGATCAGGGCAGCGAAAACGGCACGCTGGTGAATGGCGAGCGCGTCTCGTGGATCGAGCTGAAGCAGGGCGACAAGATTCGAGCCGGCCCGTTTGTGTTTGCGTTCGAGAAGGGTATTTCGAACACAGGGGCGCACAGCGAAGCCGGGGGCGACGATTTGGTCAGCGACACCACGATCGACGCTGCGATTGTCAATGTCAGCACGGCCGGTTTGTATCCGCTCGAATACATTGAAGGCATCGAGCACTTCAATGCGGCGCGATATTTCGATGCGCACGAAGTATGGGAAGAGATTTGGCTGCGGTCTTCGGGTCAGACGAAGGTCTTTTATCAGATGCTGATTCAAGCGGCGGTTGGGCTGCATCACTACGAGAGGGGCAACGCCCGAGGCGCGCGCGGCATGCACTCAAATGTGATTGAAAAGCTTGGCCGGCTGCCTTCGATTTTCATGTCGCTCGACCTTGTCGACTTCTCCGCGCAGTTTAGAGATCACCTTGCGGAGTTGATCGAAAACGACAATGAAGCCCCTCCAGTCGACAAACCTCGCCCTCGCATTCAGCTACTCGATAACGCAGAATGGAGTTTGTAAAAGTTGAATGGCGAGCACACGAACTGATCTCCGGAAGACTCTCGCAACGGTCATCGGCGACGAATACGTGACCGAGGCGTCGATTTCAATCGGTCGTCTCACCCCAAAACTCATCGTGCTCCCCGGATCAAGAGAAGAGGTGGCCGAATGTCTAAAGATCTGCGCGGATGCGGACGCGGCGGTGATTCCCGCCGGCCGGATGACGTGGCTCGATTGCGGCAATCCGTTGAGGCAAGCCGACGTCGTGTTGAGTCTTTCACGCTTGAACCGGATCAAGGAATACAGCCCACCGGACTTGACCGCTTGTGTCGAAGCCGGAGTGACTCTCAGCGACTTCACAGCGGCCACGATGATGCACAGACAATGGTTGCCGGTTGATCCGCCGGGCTTCGCGCGCGCGAGTATCGGTGCGATTGCGGCGTGTAATTCGAGCGGCGCGCTGAGGCTTGGATTCGGCACTCCGAGAGACTACGTCATCGGGTTGAAGCTCGCACACGCGGATGGGACTGAAAGCAAATCGGGCGGCCGGGTCGTCAAGAATGTTGCGGGCTACGATATGAACAAACTCTATGTCGGCAGCTACGGAACGCTGGCGGTGATCACCGAAGTGAGAGTGAAGCTCCGCCCGTTGGCGGATTGCAGCTCGACGATGCTGATCACTGCGAGATGCAGGGGGCCGCTTTTTCATCTCGCACAGCGAGTATTGTCTTCCGAGCTGCAGCCTGCATCCGTCGTTCTCTGCAGACGATTGTCCGCGTTGCCGGAGAATGCGTTGCTGATACGATTCATCGACAGCGAAGCGTCGGTCCTGAGTCAGGTCGCGTGGGTGAAGGCGGCGGTTGATGACGACAGCACTGCCGCGTTGTTGAGCGAAGCCGACGCTCGAGCGGCGTGGGCTGGAGTGGCGGACTTTGATGAGCGCGGTATTCGGTTGAGGATCAGCCTGCCGTTGTCTTCAGTGCCCGCGGAATTCGAAAAAGCGTTTCTCACCAATCTCGAGTGCGTTGCCACCGCGGACATCGGCACTGGTATAATTCGAATGTCGTTCGACGCCGATGAACGATTGGTTGCCGATCAAATCAAACGCCTTCGCAAGGGAGTAGTATCGAGCGGTGGAACATTATTCATAGAGAAGGCGCCTCATGAAGTGACGGCCGAAGCAGATGCGTGGGGCGATGCGGGCGCGACACTCTCGCTGATGAGATCGCTTAAAGAAACGTTCGATCCCAAATCTTCGCTGAATCCGGGGAGGTTTGTTGCCGACATCTGAATCCGTCGGCATTCGATCCCGACTGTTCCTTCTCGAAATCAAGTTTAGTCAATGGCGACTACCGCACAGAACATCAAACCAAGCCACTCGCTTGATTCGCTGCTCGAGGAGAATCTCGAGAAGATCCTGACCTGCGTTCATTGCGGGTTGTGTTTGCCCGCCTGTCCAACATATCGACAACTCGGAAACGAGAACGATTCGCCCCGCGGGCGCATATACCTGATGCGCGGGGTGGTCGAGGGGCGGCTCCCGTTAGGTGAGGCGTTCACCAACCACATCGATCTGTGTTTGGGTTGTCGCGCTTGCGAGTCGGTGTGTCCTTCGGGTGTGCCTTACGGGACTTTGCTCGAAGCGGCTCGAGCTGAGGCTTCGACCTTCAAGACGGCGAAGGCCGGCGGAAGCGAGGCGGCCGTTCGCTTCGTGTTGAATAAGATATTCACGCGCCCACGCCTGCTCGCGTCGGTGCTTGCGCTTGTTCGTGCATTCAGGGACATAGGGCTCGCGAGTCTTTTATTCAGGACAAAGTTGATTCGGGGACGATTGCGGTTTGCGACGGCGCTGCTGTTATCAAGCCGCTCCCATTCTGGAAACACCAGAGGTCGCGGCCGCCCTCGAGACGTGCACGATCGTAAAGCGGTGCGCGTTTCGATTCTGACTGGCTGTGTTATGGAGGGACTGTTTCGCGATACAAACCGCGCGACCGAGCGAGTGCTGGCACGCAACGGTTGTGAGTTGGTTGAGGCGCGCGGACAGGCGTGTTGCGGCGCGCTTCACGCTCACGCGGGGCAGCTTGAAACCGCTCGTGAACTTGCCAGGCGGAACATTGAAGCTTTCGCCGCGGGCGGCGGGGATCGAATAATTGTGAATGCCGCCGGGTGCGGCGCGGCGATGAAAGAATATCGCGAGTTGCTGGCTGATGATCCCAGTTTCGCCGAACGAGCGATCGACTTCAGCGCAAGAGTCAGGGACGTGTCTGAGTTTCTGATCGAAATTGGCGTTCGCACGCCGAGCCGTTCAATGAATAGAGTTGTAGCTTACGATGCGCCGTGTCATTTGATTCACGCTCAGAGAATCGCAAATGCGCCGCTTGATTTACTGCGAGCAATTCCGGGCATAACGCTTGTCCCCTTGCGTGGATTCGAGAGTTGCTGCGGCGGCGCGGGAATTTATAACCTCCAACATGCTGAGCTGAGCTCGGAGATTCTCAACGACAAGATCGCCGGCATTAGGGACAGTGGCGCCGATACTGTTGCTACCGCGAATCCCGGATGCATCATGCAACTAGGCGCGGGAGTTTTGCTCAGTGGTTTGAACGTGGACGTTGTACATCCAATTGACTTGCTGGACGCGGCGTATGAGGAGTAACGCCGCTGAGCTTGATGGGTACGACGGGTGAGAGTAAGAATCAGGTTCAAGGTGTGCCTCATCGCAGCGCTGCATTTATTCATGTGGGCTGCGGCTCACGGGCAAAGTTCAAACGGGAGCGCGTACGGTCCGGAGGTCAGGTCGTTCCTCGATTTGATGCGCCACGAGGAAGACGAGCTCGAGTTTCAAATCAAGCGCAAGGAAATCTCCCGGCGCGATTATCTTCGAGCTAAGAATCAAATCATTATTCACCGCCAAACGGTTCTTGATCTGGCGCGAGAGAGTGGCCAGGATAGCGTCCCGGAGCTGCACGTCGTTGCGATGGATCAACTCGATCAGTTGATCGAAGATGGGACCGGGAAGATCAAAGGCCTCAAGCCCGGTGAGATAATCGCCGCGAAGTGGCGCTATCTTGGGAGTGTTCATCGAGTGGAGACCTTTTACATCTTTGAGCGACTGACGCCCAAATGAGCGATTGTGCTTACAAAGCGCTTGTCCGGCAGCAAAACATAGTATTGACTTCGCCGCGTCCCCGGTTAATATCGACGCAGAAGAGTTAACTGCCTCCTCACGAGCGTTTTGACCCCTTACGGAGCTATCTACTAGCCCCTTTTCGTTGAATATCCGCCAGAGGATTCCTCGCGATGTCGACCATCAATTTCTCCCAGGTTGTGCAGGCAATGCTTGCGGTTTCGGACAAGATATCCGATCTCATTTTTTCACCCGGCCGTCCGCCCCAAGTAGAACTGATCGGCAAACTGACGCCCGTCAATCTCCCTGGCATGGAAATTCTGACGCCGGCACACACAGCGGCCATCGCGAAAGCGCTGATGGGAAGCAATAAGTCCGCCGAGGAATCGCTCGATAAGAACGGCTCGGCCGATTTGTCATTCAGCCTTACGGGGCTGTCGAGATTTCGAGTCAACATCTTTAAGCAACGCGGAACCCACGCCATAGTGATGCGCGTGGTGCCGAATGAAATTCCATCCTTTGAGCAACTCGGGGTTCCCGAGGTTCTGAGGGACGTCGCGGAGCTAAAGAACGGTATTGTGCTTGTGACCGGCCCTACCGGATCCGGCAAGTCGTCGACGCTTGCTGCGATCATCGACCTGATCAACGAAGTGAAGTATTACCACATCGTCACGATTGAAGACCCGATCGAATTCATGCATCGACACAAAAATTGCACGGTGCATCAGCGGGAATTGCACTCCGATACATCGAGCTTTGCATATGCCCTGCGCGCCGCGCTTCGCCAGGCGCCAAAAGTGATCCTGGTGGGCGAAATACGCGATCTGGAAACATGCGAGGTTGCGCTCGAGGCGTCGGAGACGGGACACCTGGTGCTCTCGACTCTCCACACAACCGACGCCGTGAAGACGGTCGAACGCCTCATAGGGATGTTTCCAAAGAGCCAGGAACACATTATTCGAATGAGACTGGCCGGCGCATTCAGGTTTATCGTTTCGCAACGATTGATTCCGCGAGCCGACGGGCGCGGCCGCGTTGCGGCGATCGAGATACTCAAATCGACGGCGCGCACACGCGACTACATAGAGAAAGGCGAGCGCGAAGGGAAATCGCTCTACGACGCGATGCGTGATGGAAACCTTGAGGGGATGCAGGTGTTCGACGGCGAGCTTGACCGCATGATCCGAAGCGGAACGATAACGATGAATGAAGGGCTCGCCTACGCCACGAATCGACAGAATCTTCTTCTTGAGCTCTCAGACATGGGGGGCGGTTCGGTGGGCGATATGATGGGCGCGGAATCGAACGCGAACGATCTCGTCGCCTAGCACGCGCGGAAGCGGAGAACCACAGCCCGCGGTTTTCCAAAATAGTGTCCGGTCGCTCATCACCCAAGGCTTCGCGCAAGTCAGCTCTTTCAGCAATAAGCGCCTTTATTCAAGCATCAAGGAACGCGTCGTTCATTCGCAATTTAAAGAACGCGGTATCGAGAAGCACCATGGCGAACAGCAATAGTACCCAAGAGCGCAGGCGCGGGCGGCGATTCGACGTCGGCTGGGAGCTTGCGGTGAAAGGCAGGGACCAGGCTGGAGGAGACTTCGATGAGGCCGGACGCCTCGAGAACCTCAGCTCAGGCGGTGCGTATTTTTACCTCCAAAAGCGATTGAAACCCGGCGCGAGAATTGAGCTGCGCGTCAGGGTGCCATTCAAAAATAACAATTGGATGAAGTACGCGGCGGAGGTTGTACGCCTGGAGCACTCCGGCGAGGTAATGGGCGGCGTTGCTGTAAAGTTTGATACACCACGGCCGGTCTTTGTTGGTGCCTGATACCAGTCTATCTTATGCGCACGACGTGTTCCGAGCCTGGAGCTTGAGGATCCGTTCCTTCAACCTGGCCAATACTTCTTCGCGCTCGTCCCTCGTGTTACAGCTTCGCAGAGTTTCAACCAGGCCATCAATCTCACCCGCAAGCGCAGGAGGCTGTTCGTTTCGCCAATCCATTGGCTCGGGCACTTCTCTTTGCTTGCTCGCCCCAACCACCTGATCGATCGCCGACCAGAACGAATCGATGCTGATGGGTTTCTCGAGGCAGCAGTTTGCCCCGGCCGCTTCCGCCTCAACCAGTATCATTGGCCCGCAGCCGCTGATGACGATAATTGGAGTAGCCTGGAGTGCCTGGTTTTTTCGCACGGCGCCGATAAAATGGAGTCCACTTTTGCCGGGCAAGGCGATGTCGGTGATTATCAGATCGGGATTAAACTGGCGAGCGACATCCAATCCCTGTTCTGCTTCACTCGCCGTGCTTACGTCGTAGCCTCTCAACCGAAGCAACTCGGCCAACGGATGCAGAGTGTCGAAGTCGTCTTCCACCACCAACACTCGCCTCTTTACGGACATTCCTGGCGTGCTCATAAGTCTTTTCCGTTAGACAACAAAGGTGAGGTTAGTCGTCGGTTCGAACTCGGGGGCAGGGAATCCTACGCGGTGATAATACAGCCGGATGCCGCTTTCCGCAACGACCAACTGCTAACGCGGCGCGTCGGCGGCGATGTAGTGAGTCATAACCAGCTCCGTATATGTCGTGTATTTTCCCTCATCAAAGTCTCGGAGGAACACCGGGATTTGCTGCAACAACGTCGTTGTCCGATGTCCTGCAAGCTGCGCCGGGTGTGAGAAGCGAGTGTTCGGTACCGCTCGAATGAAAAGACTGTGCTCGTTAACCGGCAGCTTGCGCACATTCTCGGCGAATCCACCGAATACGCCGTTTTGAAAGAGGTACTGTTCGACGTTCGAAGTATAAAAGGCGGTCACAATGAAACCGTTCTTCTTCAAGTATTCGCCGACAGCGGCAAGCGCTTTCTTGCCCGCGAAATCACCCACAATCGGAATGATCAGGTTTCGCCGCTGCATGTCACGCACGAATTCAAAGTCCTCTTTCGTCGCCAGAAAATTCCCAAGCTTGCCGTTCTGGTCTGCCTGCTCGATCAGTTCTTTCAAATTTGGAAACCAACCGCCGCGCATTCCCTCCATTCGATATCCAATATCCAATCCGTCGTCGCGGAAGTTTCTGTACACATAGTCGAGGCTCGCCTGATCACCCTCGGTCAACTGCACCTGGAACGTTTCCTTGATCGTCTTGCGAATCGCCGCAAGGTTCGCGGTGTATGCGCGCTCGTCGGTTGCGGCCTGGCCGATGGCCTTCAGAATATCAGCGATCGAAGCGTCGGCGGCGGGAACTTTGTCTTTTGGGATCGGCTTGCTCAGCAGCAGCGACAGATATTCGGCGCGCGTCGTCGCAAGCTGAAAGATAGCCTTGGACATCAAATGTTGAATCATCGCCTGACGCCGAATGTCCACGATGAATGCGATCCGCGGTCTGACCTTGGCGATGTATGTGAAATTCTGCTCCGGGCCGACTCCGATGTAGGCGCCACCGGTTGCGCCAAGCGCTCGCAGCTTTTCGACGATGTGCAGGTAAGACGTCTCGTTCGAAGTGAAATTATCCGAGCGAAAGTAGCCGCCCTCTTCGGAAAGATCGCGAACGAGCCGCGCGAACTCGCCGGCCGAAAGTGCGTCGCTCTTTGCTTGCGCACCCGAGATCAAAGCGAGCGCTGAAATCTGGCTAACCGTGAACGCCAGCACGATGGCCGAGGCTATAACTACGCCGGCTCTGCGCACGGGTTGCGAACTGACACCCGATTGAGAAAAACGTGCGCTGCCGACTCTCAGTGATCTCTCAATTCGATTCATTCGCTCTCTCCGGATTTGAACTCGCAACCGCCCACTGCCTACTGCCTACTGCCCACTGCCTACTGCCTACTGCCCAAAGCCCACTGCTACTGGTTACCGCCCTCCGTCTCCTGCCCACCGCCCACTGCCTCCGACGCCTGTTTCTCAACAAGCCCTCCACGCAGCACCGCCAACTGCGCGAGCACCGGCGCCTCTTCCCCGTCGAGCTGTTGAGCCAGGAGCAACGCTCGGTCGAAATCGGATGCGGCCAAGGTCGTGAGCGCGTCCTCAAAGCCCGCGGAAACAAGTTCCTCCAGTTTTGAAGGGGGCGGCGCTTGCGAAGAAGCTTCCTTCGAGTCTTGCTGCTTGATGATTTCATTGATAGCCGTAACCGCCGACTCCAGCGCGTTGAACGTGCGCATCGCGTCGAGCGCGGAAAAGCTGTTCGCGATCTTGACCAGGGCTCGCGCGCGATCAATGGTCGGGCTTGCCTTGAGAATTCCGTCCTCGGCTTCGCTTAAGAGTTCAACCGCGCGGATTTTGTCCTTCGAAGCCGAAGCGGCGGCGCCAAGAAGCACCAGCCCGTCCACGCGCGCGATAATGTCAGTTATTCGGCGTACCACAAGGAGCGCGTCTTCGCTCTTGCCATCGGCTGCGTATCGACGCGCAATTTGAATAAGAACACGGTCGCGCGTTGCGCCTTCTGAGATCTTTAAGGCAGCAGTCTGTGCCTCCTTCATGTCTGCCTGGCCGAGCCACGCAAGCGCCGCCCTGGCGTAAAGCGCGTTGCGTTGCGATTCATCAGTTGCTTCGCGAGCGTCTCGCGTAATGTCGCCGGGCGCGCTGACCTCGAGCAGACCCGGGTCGATTGCTTCCTCGCAAGTTGATTCGTAGCCGGCGCTGATCAGATAACGCTGTAGTTCGCCCAGCCGGTCGATCTCAAAGCGCGTCGCAAGTTCCGTGAGTTGCCGCGAGATAAAATAAACCGTCGATTCGTCACCAGCACTCGCCGACGAGTAAGCATCACGTTGTGTGATCTGATCGATTCCGAAGTTCAAGAATCGGACAACCAAAGGCTTGCTTAGAGGGCGGCTCGCGGACGAATTCACCGTCGTCAAAACGTAAGAGCCAAGCGTGTGAATATCTGCGAGAGCCGGGCGCTGCGCTTGCTGAAGCCGCTCAAGCGCATTTGAGAATAAAAGGTCCGCGCGCTCGTGATCCGCGTTTCGAAGCATCGTCAGCAGCCGCGCGAAGTTCGGGGAAACGCCAAGCGCCAGGCTCATCTGAGCGAATGCCATTGCCTGCTGAGGATCGCGATCGACGATCTGAAACGCGGCGCTCATCAGCACCTCGCGGCGCTCGGCGGAATCTCGCACGGGCGTTTGCGGTTCCGCGGCCGGGAGATTCGCCGAGTTCGATGCCGGGTCATGCGTGGAATCAACGGACGTGTTTACGGATGATTCGATCAAGTTTCGAGCAAGTTGTTCGGCCAGTTCCGGGTCGCGACTGGCAATTTGATTGAGCAACTCGCGGCTGAGTTGGCGGTTTTGTGGCTGCGCGCCGGACTCTGAAACGGCCGCGCGATCGTCTTTGCTCGAACCGCTTTGAATCTGGTTTGAGGTGCGCTGCAGCGAATCAAACGCGCGGCGATAAATTGCGCGGGCTTGCTCGGGATCGAGCGGCCACAGTAGAGCTGCCGCGTGTGACTGAGCCCGCACTGCGAAAGCAAGGTTTTCAGAGGCGCGCGCCTGATCGGCCAATTGTTCGAGCAGGAGAATAATTCTTGTTCGGTGCTGCGACGTTATCGGGGAAGCTTCGCGTGTGTGATCGAGCGCGCGAGGTGTTTGACCAAAGACATTGATTCCCGCGAGGGCCAGGGCGATGGAAACCGCGCAGTTGACTGCCTTCCGCGCCATGACAGCGAATTTAACACGCCGCGCGAATCACGCAAAGGAAAAGTCGAGGGGAGGTTAAGATGACGCCCTTCGTCTTTCAACGCAAAACGTTATAAGGGAGCGTGTGACCGACTCGGTCTAGTCCACGAATATGCTGTCAAGGTCTTGCGAGCCGTGCAGGACACGGACAATCTCCAAGCCGTCTTCGGTAACGTAGTAGAGGACGACATACTTTCCTACGGGAAAACTGCGCAGGCCCCTCTTGAGCTCATTGCGGCGTCTGCCCACCTCGGGAAACTTAAGCAGTGTTTTGAACTTTGCCTTGATCTCGCGAACGATGCGAGTTGCCGCCGGCCTGTTTTCAGAAGCGATGTACTCCCTGATGTTCCTGAGATCAGAGCGCGCAGAGGGTGAGAGGACAAGGCGTTTCATCAACGCGACTTTGACTTTTTCGTGGTGCGTTTTGCGGCGGCGGCCTCGATATCGTCAAACAACTCGTCAACGGAATCGTACTCGAAGTATTCGCCGCGCTCGATCTCGTCGATCCCGATCTGGATTTCCCGTCTCAGTGCCGCGAGCTTTTGCCTGCGGAGCCGCACGAGCCGCAAACCTTCGCGCACGACTTCATTCGCGGACTTATATTGTCCGCTCTTCATTTCGTCATTGACGAGCTTCTCAAGCGCCGGGGTTAATGAGACGTTCATATTCAGCTACCTTGGCGAAACTTGAACCATTGATTCGGTATCAGAATATACCTGAAGCGAAACGAACCCGAAAGACTGGTCCTCTCTCTAGCCGATCAAGACTCGGGTGTGGGTATCTTCGGAAGATCTTCTCTTTAGCCGAGATACGCACCTCGACGTTGTGGCCTAAGCGATTGAGAATCGCGAATAGGCGGTCGCCAATTGAGCTTTCCACAAACGGTCGTCGGCGTCATGAAAGCCAAGATCCGCGAAGACATTTCCGCTGCTCCGCTCGACCGTCTCAGCTTTGACTCTCGTGGATTTCTTGGCTCTTGCGTCTCGAACCTTCTTGTTCATCTCTTGTCGCCTCTTTTTCCCGGACCTTCTTCGCGACGCCGCCTGCAGCTTGTGAAAAAAGCAAACCGCACGGGCCGGCTCTAAAAACATTCACGGTTCGTGTGGTTTGATCGTTGAGTCGTAATACATTATGCTTCAACGTGAAACGTAGAAGAATCCGATGTCGAGTATTGACACTACAAACATTGAGATCGATGAACGCGGCGTCGCTTGGGTAACAGGCGCGAACACTAAGGTCATCGAAGTTGTGCTCGATAAGCTTGCCTACGGATGGAGCCCGGAGGAGATCCACTTTCAGCATCCAGGTCTATCACTCGCTCAGATTCACGCCGCTCTCACCCACTACTATGATCCCCAGGCCGAGTTCGATGTGGAGATAATGCGTCAGCTCAAGGAAGTCGAAGCGTACGCCGACGCAGCGAAGGATTCTCCGGGCCGACGCCGCCTGCGCGAACATGGCTTGCGTCCGTGAAGGTCATTCACTACTTGAATACAGCGATTCGATCAACTCGCCATACTTTTCTTCCACGACACGCCGCTTTACCTTCAACGTAGGCGTCAACTCCCCACCATCGACGCTGAACTCTTCCGCCACGAGCGCGATGCGTTTTACTTTTTCATAATCCGCAAGCTCGCGCGTTAACCGATTCACATCAGCTTTGATCATATCCACTACGCGGCGGTCCGCGACCAATTGCTGTTTGTCGCTCGTCGAGACGCCTTGCTCCCTGGCCCACGCGCGCAAGCTATCGAAGTCCGGCACTATCAACGCCGCCACGTATTTGCGCTTGTCGCCGATGATGACCGCCTGTTCTACGTACTGGCTTTGATTGATCAAGCCTTCGATCATCTGAGGCGCGACGTACTTGCCCGACGAAGTCTTGATCAAATCCTTCTTGCGATCGGTGATGAACAGAAACCCTTCCGGATCGAAGAGACCAATGTCTCCGGTCTTGAACCAATGATCGCCGCCCGAGGAATTATCCTCGAACGCAGCCGAAGTCTCTTCGGGCTTCTTGAAGTAGCCCTGAAACACGTGAGGCCCTCGCGTCAGGATCTCGCCGTCTTCAGCGATCTTTACTTCGATCCCCGGCAACGGAACTCCGACGGCTCCAACGCGATTGCGTTCGAGCGTGCCTGCCGCGATCACCGGAGATGTCTCAGTCAACCCGTAGCCTTGAAGGACCGGTATGCCCGCGCCGATAAACACCAACGCGATATCCGAAGGCAGCGCCGCGCCGCCCGACACCATTCGCTTGATTCTTCCGCCGACGGCTTCGCGAAGCTTCGCGAACACGAGATGATCGGCGATGTCTCGTTGAAACTCGAGCAGCGGCGGCAAGGACTCGCTCGCGGTGGTGATCAATGCAGATCGCCGCGCCACGCGGAGCGACCAATCAAAGATCTTCTGTTTGAGTTTGCCGCCGTCAGTGGCGTTCTTCTGCATTCGCGCATAAATCTTTTCGAGCAACCGCGGGACTGTTGACATCAACGTCGGCCGCACTTCTTTGATGTCCGTGGCCACGGTTTCAATCCCGGTTGCGAAGTTGATCTGCACGTGACAGTGCATACAAAGATAAAGAACCATTCGCTCGAAGATGTGTGAAAGCGGCAGAAATGAAAGCATGATTCCGCCCGGCTCAATCCCTAACAGTTCAGCCGACGCGAGCGAATTGAAGGTGATGTTTGAATGAGTGAGCAACGCGCCTTTAGGCTCGCCCGTTGTGCCGGAGGTGTAGATGATCGAAGCGAGATCCGATCGATGCACATCCGACGTTATCAAATCGAAAAGCTCGGGGCGTTCGATTGCCAGTCTCGCCCCTTCAGCTTCGAGCGTTGCGAACGGAATCACGCTCTCACCGTCTTCAATCGGTTGAAAAGGAACAATGCGCAGATCGGGAAACTTATCGAGCACGCTTTCCACGCGCCGCATCTGTTTGGCGGTTGAAACAAACAGCAGCTTGGGTTCGGACTCTCGCAGGATGTATTCGACCTGATGCGAAGGCTGCGTGGGATAGATGGGAACGTTGACCGCGCCGTTCGCAAGCATCGCGTAATCGGCGATCGACCACAGCGGCCCGCTCTCGGCGAGTATGGCGACGCGGTCACCTTTGCGAATGCCGCGCTGGTAGAGTCCAAGCGCGACATTTCGCACTCGTTCGAGCAACTGGCTTGCCGCCATCCCGACCCACATCTTGTCCTGCTTGAATCTAAGAGCAGTCCTGTCTGGACCCGCTTCAACAGAGTTCTTCAACAATTCGACAAGCGTTTCTGGCTTGTTGTTCTTCATCTATATGTTTGATCCCAGAAAGTGAATGGGTGAAGGCGCGGCCATTGTAGATCGAGGGCTTTGATATGTAAAACTAATTTGATACACCGCAGTCTTCGCGTTGCACCTGTCGGTTCGTTGCTGCGCGGCATCTATCGAATGAACAACGTAAATGCTGTGGATCGTAACGTACACAGCCTCTACGCCGTGGCATGCATATTGCCAACAGGGTATCTGAGCGAGCCTCGAACGCGGGCTCGCCTCCGCATCGAATCAAATCTGGTAGAGAGGAAAACGAAATGCGAAGAATAATTTTGGGAATGATTTTCTTGATATTGGCGAACGGCGCAGCACTCGCTCAAAACTCCGGCAGTGATCGCAGGGCGTGGGGCTACTTCATCGGTGGCGTTGGAGCGACCTCGGGCAATGGCTCTTCGACAGCAACGTTTCAGGTAGCTGGCGGCGGTGAAGGGCTCGTCTACAAGGGGCTGGGACTCGGCGCGGAAGTCGGATACCTCGCGCCGTTCCGAGGCCCGGGCGACGGCTTCGGGATCCTGTCGGTGAATCCGTCTTATCATTTTCGCAACGCCTCGTCATCGGGAAAGCTGGCGCCGTTTGTGACCGGCGGAGTCTCGCTCGGGTTTCGCAACGGCTCGAGCGGCGGCGGAAACTTTGGCGGCGGCGTTCAGTATTGGATGAAGGACCACGTCGCGTTGCGAGTCGAGGTCCGCGATCACATCTTCTCGAGTGACACTCCGCACTTCTTTCAGTTTCGAGTTGGCCTGTCGTTTCGATAGCAATGGCTGTATCGCGTGTTCGATCGGGCGATTTCAAAACGGAGGAGATCGTCATGAGGACCAAAGCTATATGCGGGTTGTTATCGTTCCTGTTTATCGCGAGTTCATCGATCCAGTGTCTTGCTCAGGCAAAGGATCGCGGCCCGTCTCAGACCGTTGACCTGGTCAAACGACAGATTATCGAGGCGCGGGCGAAAGACAGGCAAATGATAATCTCGCTGAAAAACAGGGAGACGATTAGCGGTATTGTTGCGCCGTTTTCGGATTCAGCCTTTGTCGTTACAAAAACGCACGGGGCTTTTGGCGACGGAGAAAGCGTGCCGGTGAACTACGACGACGTGGTTTCCGTTCGCCGACGAAACCCTTTTATGAAAGCTCTGAAGGACATTGGCTCCATCTCGGTGATCGCGGCTGGAACTGCGGTGGCAATGCCGGTGTGGCTTTCGCTTGAAGTATTGTCGTTCCTTCTTCACGGCGAAGGATTGCCTGACTGTTGATTTGCTATTTAGTTCTTGCCCGGGCCGAGCGCCGCGTCCTCGAACTCTTCATCGATAACGTCGGTGGGCGCGACTGCGATCATTCCGTGACGCACAAGGTACACCCCGGCAAAGATCACAACCGCGCCGGCGAGTTGCCCAAGCGTCGGGGACTCGCCGAGCGCGGGCCACGCGACAAGCAGCGCTACGATCGGCGTGATGTTCGAGTAGATGGCCGTTCGAGTCGAGCCGATCTTTCGCACACCGTAGCTCCAGATCATGTACGCGACTGCGATCGCAAAGATCGCGCTGAACGCAAGTCCAGCCCACGCGACAGGGCGAACGCGGGACCAGTCTTGTCGTATGAGCGAGGGCGCGCAAACAAGCCATAACAAAGGAGTGCCGCTCGCCATCATTATCGCGGTTGCTTTGATGGATCCGTATGTGTGAATGAGATTCCTGGAGCCGACGGTGTAGAGCGACCAGCACACGGTGCTCGCCAAAAGCAGGCAGTCGCCAAGCACGGTTTCACCGATCGAGAATTCGCCGTGGCCGCTCAGGACGATCAGCACGATCCCGGCGAAGGCGAGGAGCAAGCCCGCGACGCCGCGCGCGGTGAAGTACTCGTGCTTGCGGATGCGGCCCAGTATCGCCGTGCATAACGGAGTCGTCGCGAGTAACAGTGCCGCGTTTCCCGCTCGAGTGTGCGCCATGCCGCTGATAAAGAATGATTGATAGAGAGCATTGCCGAGCAAGCCAAGCGCGAACAACTTCTTTCCGTCGCCCGCGGCGATCTTGAAGCCGCCGCGAGTCGCCATCGCGATCCCGAGCATTACCGCCGACGCGAGCGTGAACCGAAGCGCGTTGAAGCTCAACGGAAGCAGGTCTTCGAGTGAGTATTTGATTACAGCGAAGTTGGCCCCCCAGATGATGGTCATCAGGAGCAATAGCAAATCCGTAGATGTGAAGCGCGCCTGGTCGCGGCTCAATTCTGTATTAGACATACGGGCGATCCGTTTACAGGTTCATGAACAGGGGCGGCCACGGTGGGCCGCCCCTACAGGTGTTGCTTGTGGTTCAAGCCGGCGCTCACGAGCCCGCGAAACCGGGGGGCGTGAAATCGGCTCCCAAGGCCTGTTCCAGGTTGTGAGCCGTCATCAATAATCTCGCTTCATCAAAGTGCTTTCCAATCAGTTGAATCCCTATTGGAAGCCCGCTTGATGACAACCCACAAGGCAAGCTCAAAGCTGGAACTCCCGAAAGGTTCGCCGTGATCGTGTAAATATCCGAGAGATACATTGCAAGCGGATCGTCCGCCTTCTCACCAAGCTTGAATGCCGGTGTTGGCGCTGTTGGCGTCGCAATCACATCACACATCTGGAACGCGTTGCGGAAATCACGATCAATCAGCGAGCGTACCTTCTGCGCCTTGCCATAGAATTGATCGTAATAGCCCGCCGATAACGCGTACGTGCCGAGCATGATTCGACGCTTGACCTCCGCGCCAAAGCCCTCGTCGCGAGTGCGGCTGTACATAGCTTTCAAGGTCGTCGCTTCCTCCGCGCGAAAGCCGTATCGAACGCCGTCAAATCGAGCGAGGTTCGAGCTGGCTTCGGCGGTCGCGATCAGGTAGTAAACCGGAACCGCGTACTCGGCTCGAGGCAAACTTATGTCTACGGCCTCGGCGCCAAGCTCCTTCAACAACGCGATTGCCGCCTCGACTTTTTCTTTCACCTCGGCGTCCAAGCCGGGCATGTCATATTCGCGAACCACTCCCACTCGCAATCCGCGAATGTCGCCTGCGAGCCCCGACACGTAATCATCGACTCTAACGTTGCTTGATGTCGAGTCGCTCGGATCGTGCCCAGCAATAACCGCAAGAATCCGAGAGGCGTCTTCGACTGACTTCGCGAAGGGACCGATCTGATCGAGCGAAGATCCGAAAGCGACCAACCCATACCTGGAGACTCGGCCATAAGTCGGCTTCAATCCTACGACGCCCGACAGACTCGCGGGTTGGCGAATCGATCCGCCGGTGTCCGATCCGAGCGCCGCCATTGCGATCCCCGCAGCCACCGCGACTGCTGATCCGCCCGATGACCCGCCCGGCACCCTGTCGGAGTCCCACGGATTCCTGACCGGCCCAAAGGCTGAGTTCTCGGTGGACGAGCCCATCGCGAACTCATCCTGATTGGTCTTGCCGATGACGATCGCGCCCGCGTTTTCCAAACGGGTGATGGCTGTCGCAGTGTAAGGCGGTTTGTAGTTGAAAAGAATTTGCGAGCCCGCGGTGGTTCGCACGCCACGCATAACCATGTTGTCTTTTACGGCGACTATTGTTCCGGCTAGCGGAGGAAGCGCTTCGCCACGCCCGGCCGCTTGATCGATCTTCTCGGCTCGGGCAAGCGCCGCGTCACCGATAACGGTAATGAATGCGTTGAGAGTCTTGAACCGCTCGATTCGCTCGAGCGCGCGGCTGCAGACATCGACGGCTTTGATTTCGCCGGCCGCGATGCTTTCTCTTAGCGATGTGATAGTCAAACTCATCTGCCAACTGCCCTCTGCATCCTGCCTACTGCCCTCTGCCCTCTGCCCACTGCCTACAGCCCACAGCCTACCTTTCAATCACTCTCGGCACCTTGAAGTATCCAGCTTCAGTGTCGGGCGCGTTCGCGACCGCAAGCTCCTGCCCCAGACTCGTCCGCACTTCGTCGTCGCGTTTGGCGTACTCAACGTCACCGCCGCCCGGAGCGCAATGCGACATCGGCGGAATATCCTCAGTATTCAACTCGTTTAGTTTTTCAACGTGAGCGAGGATTGAGCTGAGTTGCCCGGTGAACAAATCAATTTCCTCGACAGTGAGTTCGATCCTTGAGAGCTCGGCGATCTTTTCGACATCTGTCCTGGTGATTGCCATACGGTTTCCTGTTTGAGCCGGTGATAAACCAGAGGATCATAGCGAAGCGTGTGACGCGCTATCAAGGAAGTGAACAGAACGAGTCACGGGACATCAAAGGGCGGCGACTCTTGGTGTGGCTTCGATGAGTTGCGCAGCGTGCGAGCGCGCCCATCGATCGGCTTCAAGCACCGACTCGATGCTCGAGCAAGGCTGCGTGTCGTGAGCGATCATCGTTCCCTCGATAACGCGAGGAATGTCCATGAATTTCATACGCCCATCCAGAAAAGCAGCAACCGCGATTTCATTAGCTGCGCTCAGTGCCGCGGGCATCGTTCCGCCCTCGCGCATCGCTTCGTAAGCGAGCCGCAGGCAAGGAAACCGTTCGAAGTCAGGCTCGAAAAATTCCAGACGCGCGAGTTTTTCAAGTCCAAGCGGCGGGAGATCGGTTGGCAGGCGATCGGGATAGGTCAGCGCATACTGAATCATCAACCGCATATCGGTTACGCCCAGTTGCGCGATGATCGAACCGTCGATCATTTCGATCATGGAGTGAACTATCGATTGAGGATGAACGGCTACCGAGATTCGATCGGCAGTGAATCCGAACAGCCAGCCGGCCTCGATCACTTCCAGACCCTTATTCATCAGCGTGGCGGAATCGATCGTGATCTTCGAACCCATCTGCCAGGTCGGATGCGCGAGCGCCTGTTCGATGGTCGCTGCTCGCATCTGTTCGATCGGACTCAATCGGAATGGCCCGCCTGAAGCGGTGAGTATCAATCGCTTGACCTCGCGCACGTGCTCGCCTCGCATGCACTGATGAAGCGCATTGTGTTCGCTGTCGACGGGCAAAAGGTCGGCTCCAGAGTCGCGCGCGGCTTGTGTCATCAACTCGCCGGCCATCACCAGTGTCTCTTTGTTTGCGAGGCACACGCGGCGTCCCATCGCCAGCGCTTTGTAGGTCGGCAGAAACCCGACCGCGCCTACGGTCGCCGACACCACCGTATCGACTCCCTCGAGACACGCTACGGTCACCAGGCCTTCCTGACCAAACGCAATCTCGGGAAGCTTGTCGAGTCCGGCGTCTTGTAGGCGCTGCTTTAGCTTTGGGACATCGCTTTCACTTGCGACTGAAACCAGGCTCGGACGATATGTGGCAACTTGTTTTGCGAGAGTTTCGAGATCGCGTCCCGCCGCGAGCGCCGCGACGAAGAACTTGTCTTTGAGGGAGTCGACAACCGAGAGGGTGCTCTGACCAATCGAGCCCGTCGATCCGAGTATGCTGATGCTTTTCATTGAGTCGGCCGAATTCTAGCACGCGGTTGGATGGCATATCAAAGATTTGAATATCGAGTAGGGCTATGATCCCTGGATTGCGCAGCATGACGTTTGTAGTTCGGCCTTTAGGCGGAAGTTTGTACTTGGTGTGGATCAGGCTGCATTACGAACTTCCGCCTAACTAAAGGCCGAACTACGAACGATCCTCTGCTGAGGGCGTAATGCTATAATCCGTGCTCGTCAGTTCGATCCTGATGCGAATAGTCATCGTCAAACTAAGCTCAATCGGCGACGTCGTGCATACGTTGCCGGCGGCGGCGCTGCTCAGGCGATCGCTCGCGGACGCGCACATCGTGTGGGTGGTCGAACGCCGCGCCAGCGAGATCCTCCGCGACTCGCCGGTGATCGATGAGTTGATTGAGCTGGACACGCGTGCGTGGCGAGCGAACCTGCTGAGCCCCGGAACGTTCGGTGAAGTTCGCGGGAAGCTCGGGCAATTGGGCTCGAACGGCGCGGCGCGACCGGATGTAGCTATCGACTTTCAGGGTTTGATCAAGTCGGGGTTCGTCGCGTTCAAATCACGAGCGAGCCGCAGAATCGGATTTGAGACGCGGGAACTTCGCGAGCGGCCTTGCAAAATATTTCTTACGCAGCAGATCTCAACGACACACTTACATCATGTCATCGAGAAGAATCTCGAACTCGCTCGCGCCGCGATTTCAAGCGTCGGCGCGATTGAATCATCATCCGGCAGCTACGAGTTTCCAATCGCGGTTTCTTCGGGTGACGAACAATACGTCGAGGCGCTCATCGAGAATCAACCGGGCTCGTTTGCCATAATAAATCCGGGCGGCGGCTGGCCTACGAAACTGTGGCCCGCGGAACGCTATGCTGAACTCGCTGACTGGCTGTGGAGCGAATGCGGGCTCGCGTCGTTTGTAACGTTTGGCCCTGGGGAAGAAGCTCTCGCACAAGCCGTTTCCTCCACCGCGAAGTCGGATCATGTTCGACCGGTCGCTTCGACGCTCAAACAATTTGTTGCGCTTGCGAGACGTGCCGAGTTATTTGTCGGAGGAGACACCGGACCGCTTCATCTGGCGGCTGCGAGTCGCACGCCGATCGTCGGGCTCTACGGGCCGACTTCACCCGAGCGCAATGGGCCGTTTGATCAGCGAGACGTGACTGTCGGGCGAGGCCTGTGGTGCCGCGCTGATTGTCACCGGCGAAGTTGCTGGCACTGGGAATGTATGGATATTCCGATAAGCGACGTTAAAGCATCGGTGTTGAAACGATTGGCGAACAAGGAAGCAAAGCAGAGTTTCGTAAAACCGAAGTTTGTAGTCCGGCCTTCAGGCGGAAGTTCGTAGCTTGTTTCCCGGCAACGCTATACAAAGTACAAACTTCCGCCTGAAGGCCGGACTACGAACTCTTGTAGAGGAGCGACGAAAGTCGAGTGACGTTCAGACAATTCGCACAACGCATTCGAGTGCCGGTGGGATTCGTGCTCGCGCCGCTGTTGTTCATCTCGGCGAGGCCCACGGCGGCGACGCTGGCGGCCGGAGCGTTCGTCGCAGTGATCGGGCTTGCGATTCGCGGGTGGGCGTCGGGTCATCTGAAAAAGATGGAGGAGCTGACGACGTCGGGACCGTACGCGCACACGAGGAATCCGCTTTACCTCGGGACTTTTTTATTGGGTTTGGGTGTTGCTGTAGGCGGCGGCACGCTTTGGTTCATCGGACTATTCGCGGCGTTTTACCTGCTGATCTATGTGCCGGTGATGCTGGCTGAGGCTGAGACAATGCGCTCGTTGTTCGCAGAGAACTACGAGAGGTACCGCAAGGAGGTGCCGTTATTCGCGCCGCGCTTCACGCCTTATCGCGAGGGTTATCGATCAGGGAAGGGTCGCGAGTTCGACCTCGGACTTTATCTGCAGCATCGTGAGTATCGAGCAGCGATTGGGTTTGTGGTGGCGTACGGACTCCTGGCGGCGAAGCTGGTGATTGCGTTGGGGTAGCGAAACTACGAATTGCAAATTGCACCCAGGCTCCCATGTCTTCTGATGTCTTCTGCGCTTTTACACAGTAGGAGCAGCGCAATTAATAATGATGGAGTCTTGACAATTACCTTACTGATGTGTGACCCGTCGCCGTCGCTTTGTCTACGACCCGATTCGATAGATTCCGTCTTTTGCTACGGCCCAGCCATGGCTGGCATCCAGGAAATACAGGTCCCTAAACTCCGCCTTTCCACTGATCTTTGTCCAGCTGCGTCCGCCATCCCTTGACGTATACAAGGAATCAGACCCAAGCGCCCATGCGTTTGACGAGTCTACAAAGTATATCTTCGAGAAGAATGTATCCCATCTCTGATCGTGCCAAACGTCTCGAGGGTCAAGGAGATCACACCATGTCCTGCCTCCATCGGTTGTTTTCGCGACGTAACCATTCTTAAACGTCAGCCAACCTTGTTTTGAGTCCAGAAAGCAGATGGCTGTCGGTTCGGACTCAATGCCGGACTTCGAACCAAGAGTCTCAAGCAGCATCTGGGCCGGGCACTCATGTTTTCTCAACTCAGACTTGATCCATCGGTTACCGTTGCCGTCGAGAGAGAATAATCCGGGGAGGCCAAGCGCCCAAGCTTCGCCTTCAGTGACGAAATAAAGTCCTGCAATGCCAAGCGTGCCGGGTATTACTTGCCTTTGCCAACTCTTCCCAGCGTCAACTGTGTGAGAGATCGCCGCATAACGATCAGGTCTCAGGGCTTTATTCGCATACTTCTTCGGAGGAGCCCGATTCACGACTCCGGCGGCCCACGCTTGCTGTCCGTCATTCGCGATTCTAGTTGAGTAGATAGCGCCATCTGGAAAAGGCATACCCCAAGCTCTCCAGGTTTTCCCGCTATCCTGTGTCTCATAAATCCCCTTGACGGCATCGGACATCCAGCCAATCTGCGAATTGAGGAACTGAAGGTTCTGGATTCTAACAGAGACATCCCAGGAGGGTTCGCCTCTATACACCAAGTGCCACGTCTCGCCACCATCGCTTGTCCGCGACAGTTTCTTGCCATTAGCCAACCATCCGACCTTTGCTGTCACGAAATGCAATTCGACGTGGCCATCGTCAACCGCGATGGAACCAAGTCTCTCGAGTTGAGAGTTGGTCTCTATTGAGTCGGATGTTGCACTTGGCAGACCGCAGGACATCAGTACTGCCGAGCCGAACCAGAAAAGACATAGCATCAAACTGCTTCGCATTGCATTTACAGTCATCGCCTTCTCTCGTTCAGAACGGATTTGCTGAGAAGTCAGTATCCGCCATACGCGTATCACCGGGTCGCCGCTGCCGAGCATATTGTCCGCTCCTATAGCCTGGATTAAACACTCCGACCCAATAAAGAAAGTTGTTGGTCGGGCCTTGTGTCTTAACGTCATGAACTGCGTTAACTGCATCGTAGAGCTGTGCGCATTCCTCACTTCCTTCGGGCAATTGCCGCCGTTTGTAACTGCCTTTGCTAATGAGGTCATCGAGTTTCCGTCGCCCGGGCTCGAGGCCGGCAAATTGATTGCGCTCATTGATAACTTGCTGCCAATTCCGCCCACTACTGTTTGCTCGATTGGCTATGACACTGACCATCGCTTCAGCTTCGTCCTGAAGGTCCGTAGCTCCGATACCGTACTGACCGCTAGGTTGCCCAAGCGGATCATTGTCTTGATATTGAGCTTGGCCGAGACGACCAAGTGAGGTGCCTTCCCCAAGCACGACAGCAACTGCATCTCTTTCACCCGGGTCGGTAGGAATCTCGCTGAGGGCTCCGCACGGCGTGTAGCCTTGTGTCGGTTCGCCAGAAATCGCGCCGATGTCGCCCAAGTCTACAAGTTCGCACGTTTCTCCATTGCTCGGGTCTGCGTCCCATTCGCCATCGTCCCACTCACCTATCCACTTTACGTTCTGATGGCAGTTCATCAAGTAAATGTGCCCACCCGATATCACTAGCCCATCTCTGCCATCCGGATCAATTCTGTTAATCGAATCATTCATCACGTACGCGTACCGATTTAAGCCTTGCGGGCTTTTGAGGGATCCGACTTTCGGATCAACCCTCATGAATCGCCCAACGCTCGTCGCGTACTGTCTGTTTACTGAATAATCCGAGCCTAATTCTGCGTCCCTATCATAACTCGTGAAATGATGCTTCTCCTGCGACCCGCTCTCTCCGAAGTCCTCTCCAAACGGCAAGTGACTCTGACGTCCTAATACACTCCCGCTTGAGTCCAACGACAATCGCACGCTCAGCCTGTCGCTCAAAGAGTATTGCGTGCTCCCGCTCACGACCTTCGCGATCATTCGGCTGCCTGAGTAGACGTAGTCAGTAAGTACTGCGCCGGTGCTGCCGTTGTGCTCGGCTAAGACCTTCGAGCCTTGCCACACGTAATGCGTCACCGTCGAGCCGATCGTTTTCTTGTATCGCCGGTTCTGATGATCGCACGCGTAGCTCGCAGTCGAGCCTCCATCAACGTTCACCAGCCGATTCTCGCTGTCGTAACCGTAGCTGTGCACCCCGTCGTTTGTGACGTTGCCTGTTGCGTCGTACGTGTAATTCACCGTTGAGCCCGAAGTCACACTCGCGATCTGATTCGTTGACGCACCGCCTGATTGCTGAAGCGTGATCGATTGAATCTGATTGCCTCCGGTAGTCGCATCCCACATTCCGGTTCGGTTGCCCCAGCGGTCATATGCGAATAGTCGTTGAGCGGATGAGCCGTTCGATGTTTGATTTGAAGTCGCGAGACGACCGAGATTGTCATAAGTGTAAGCCGCGCTCTCAGTGAGTCCGCCGATCGTGCCGCTGATCGACATCAACTGACCCGCGTTCCCTGCCGTCGTGCCCGCGCCCATCTGTCCCGACGTAGCCGCATAGCTGTAAGTCAGATCCATTCGATTGGTATAAGGCGCCGATGTCCCAGCCTTCTGCGAGATCAACTGCATTCGGTTCGCATCGTAGCCGTACTGTTCGGTCACTCCTCCCGTGTAGCCCCAACTGAATTGCGTTCCTCCGACGATGTCCCCCGTCACCTGACCAGCAGTGTTGTATGTAACGCTTCTCAAGTAGCTCGGCGCGCTCCCATTCGGTCCCGGCAGCGGTTCCGCTAAGCCGTTCAATCTGCCAACGCTGTCGTAGCTCACGTTGATCGCGCGCGCCGATGGATAAGTCAACTGGCTCAACTGGCTGGCCTGATTGTATGCGTAGCTGGTCGTGTATGTCCGAGCGCCGATCGTGCGAATCGCGCTCGCCACTCGGAAGCTCGGGTCGACAGTGTAGCGCTCCTGATAATCAGTCCCTACGTTCACCCTCAACAGCATCCCGTCACCGGCGGTTCCATAAGTCGCGTCCCTGTCATAAACATAACTTACCGCCGGCGCCGTCATCACTCCGCTCACCGTGTTGTAACTCACCTGCGTCACTCGATTCAGTCCGTCGTAAGCGAAATTCGTTACGACCCGTCGCGCGCCCTTTTTGGTTGGGGATTGCATTGGGGAAGGTGGCGTCGGTGGATCGAATGTCAAGGAACTCAAGCCAGACCCCTCCGGACGCTGCTTGATTGGGCAAGGTCGCGTAGGTGGATCGAAAGTCAACAAACTCAAGCCAGACTCCTCCGGACGCTGTTTCTCAAGACGGAAGCGTTAGCAATAATCTCAATCCAGCCCTCTCTCGACCCCAATCCACCTCACATATTCGTCAACGCGAAGGGACTTTTGCGCAAGAATAAACTCGCTTCTTCTTATCCCAGATAACGCTACAAACCGTTTCCGTCCCGTCTTCATGGTAGGTAGTTAAGAGGGTCCAAGAACTCGCTCGTGACAGAGTGTCATTGGATAAGTCCTGGTCTAACAAAAGCCAGTGCTGATCATACCTCCGATCCGATCCTTTTGGCGCATTGAAGATCACTACGCCGAATCGCTTGGCGTCAGTTCGAAAGACATTGACGACAATGGCAGCGAAATCGTAAGAAGCACCGTCGTGGTTGATGTCGACACCAGCCACTATGGGGTTGGACATCTGGGCTTGTAGGTCTCCACCGTGGAGTTTGATCGCCCATTCAGGTATCCTGAAGTCGTCTGAGGAAGCAATCCTGTACCGACCGTCGTGAATAAAGGTTTGCCATGCTCGCTCTGCTCCTGAATTGCCCCGAAGAATACCTGTGAATAACGGATCATTTGACTGTCTGGGACCTGCCTGTTGACTTGGCGAGGTTGGCTGCCGCGCCGCTGTCGTCATTTCGCGTTTGCCAGATTCTGCGCGACAGCAGGCAAGAATCAGTATGACTGGCCAACACCAGTGAAACGCTCCTGAAAAACGTAGCGTCATTTGATCGCTCACCATTGCTGCAGCGTTAATTGGCTCTAGCGACTGGGGGTTAACCTCCAACGCAAAGCCAGCTGACGTTTTGCTTATTGCAGCACGCACCCAAAAAACACTTGATAGGTTGAGAAGAGACTCATCACTTCCCTGGCATACTGGTCCCTGTCGACGATTGGTGGGCCAGGACCGTACCAGTACGCCATCTTATAGTAGGGACCATCGGGTCGTAGGGTTGGATCATTCTTGTACAACGAGTACGTGAATCGAGCAATGTTCGCTAAGGTCAGCAGGTTCGCTTCAACATCGCCCGCGAATGGTCTCGGATCAGGTATCCAACGTTTGCCAATGGGATCCCATGTTGATCCCCTGTCGGCGTAATCGTATGCCCCCGGAACAATGAGGTCGGGATGATTTCGCTCCCACCATCGCGTCAACTGAGCTGGTCCATGGTCACCCGTGGGTCTGTCTTTCGTGTCTGATTCTCGCCCCCAAATAGAAGCGACCCACGCTGCATCGGTAATAAAGAGTCGGCTTACCGTTATTATATTTACTGTCTGCTCTTCGGTTGGTAAAGTCGCATAAAGATTTGTGCCCGAAGAGCCAAAAACGAATGCGCGACACTCCGAATACCGCTTCCTAACTTTCTTCTTAGCTTTCTTGAAATACTTCCGATATTGCGTGTCAACCGAGAAGTCGAGTGAACCCGACGGATCAACTTGATTAATAGGATCATTCGTTCCGTAACTATAGCGATTCAGGCTTTGGGCGTCAGAGTAATCGTAGCTATCGCTTGTCACATCTGGCCGTGAGAATCGTCCAAGAGCCTGATAGTAATGTCGGTTAACTCCGTAGTCGGTACTTGTCTCAGGGTCCCTTTCATAGCTCGTAAAATGATGCTTTTCCTGAGTCCCGCTCTCTCCGAAGTCCTCGCCGAAGGGCAAATGCGATTGGCGCCCGACAACGTTTCCACCTGAATCAAGCGTCAGTCTCGCGCTCATCCGGTCGCTTAGAAAATACTGGGTGCTGCCGCTCGCGACTTTCGCGATCATCCGGCTGCCAGAGTAGACATAATCAATTAGTACAGCACCGGTGGCGCCGTTGTGCTCGGCCAAGACTTGTGAGTCTTCCCACACGTAATGCGTGACCATTCCCCCAACCGTCTTCTTGTATCGCTGGTTCTCATGGTCATATGCGTAACTCGCAGTGGAGCCGCCGTCCACGCTCACAATCCGATTCTCGCTGTCGTACTGGTAAGTGTGCGCGCCGTCGTTCGTGACATTTCCTGCGGCGTCGTAAACGTAATTCACCGTCGAGCCAGAAGTCACGCTGGCGATCTGATTTGTGGGTGCGCCG
>Ga0070699_100000058_pt1 | contig 106502 bp, 113 predicted proteins | sample KBSK1503metaG_FD_65473 | JGI IMG/M metagenome (GOLD analysis project Ga0070699, IMG submission 65473) | Corn, switchgrass and miscanthus rhizosphere microbial communities from Kellogg Biological Station, Michigan, USA - KBS K1-50-3 metaG | ecosystem: Host-associated > Plants > Roots >... | reverse complement strand
AACGAATCTCGTCAAGGCACGCTTCGCTCTTCGGCCTTGACAAGATTCGGGTGCTGTGGTGATCCACAGCACGCCCCCCGCGGCCGCTGAGGAGAGCCGCCGTCCCCACTTCGTCTGGGGGGCTTCGCCCCCCCGAAACGAATCTCGTCAAGGCACGCTTCGCTCTTCGGCCTTGACAAGATTCGGGTTGCTGTGGTGATCCACAGCACGCCCCCCACGGCCGCTGAGGAGAGCGGCCGTCCCCGCTTCGTGGGGCCCCTTAGCCCCCTGGCCCTAGCGCTCGCGGAGGCGTCCGAGCGCCGAGTACAGGATCATCGCGGTGTAATCCGGCGGCATGCCGTCCGACACCGCGTCCAGCGCCTCCTGCAGGTACTTGACGACCTGACGATCACGAACCAGCTGCGGCGACTCCAGCGCGTCTCTGATCACCTCGGCCAGCTCGCTGGGGGTCACCTCCTCGTCGCCCGCGCCGTCGGCTGCCGCATTGGCCAGCCCGATGGCACGCCGAATCAGCTCGATGCCTGAAGCTGCCGTCAGCCCTCCTGCTGGTTGCGCCGGGGACCAACCACCACGCGGCGCTCGGGTTCCTCGCCAATGCTGACTGTCGTCACATCTGGGTCCGCCTCGAGCGCGAGGTGGATGGCACGTCGTTCGAACGGCTGCATCGCGTCCAGTGTGATCGGATCGCCAGTGACCTTGACCTGGCGGGCAGCCCGGTAGGCGATCTCCCGCACCGTGTTTTCGCGCCGCTGGCGATAGCGCTCCACGTCGACGATGACCCGCTGGTCCGGCGCGAGGCGCCTGCTTGCCAGCAGGTTGGTCATCGTCTGCAATGCGCGCAGAGTCTCGCCCCGCCAGCCGATCAGAACTCCGAGATCGCGGCCGCTAACGTCTACGACGATGGCTTCGGGCGTGGCCCGGGAGCTGACCTGGCATCGGATGCCCATCCTGGTCAGCAGCTGGCCGACGATCTCCTTCGCGGCGTCAGCGGCGCCGGGTGCGCTGCCCGTGCTGCCGGCGGCGGCGCCGGCGGCGGCGGGGTCGATCACCGTCACCTCGACGTGCGTCTCCTCGGAGCTCTCGCTCAGGATCTTGACGTCCACGTTGCGCCGGCTCTCCCCAAGCGTGATCAAAGCCACGTCAACCGCCTCGTCGAGCGTGCGGCCCCGGCCTTCGGCAGATTTCATGTGCTACCCCTCCTCGTCACCCCTTCTGCGGGCGCAAGCCACCCCAGCCAGTCACGAAGTACTGCTGGACGATTGATACGCAATTCGATATGAACCAGTAGAGGCCCAGGCCCGCAGGGGTGACGAACGCGAAGTACGCGATCATCAACGGCATCATGAGCTGCATGGTCCGGGTCATCTGTTGCTGCTGCTGTTCCTGCTCACTGGCGGCCGGATTCGGAGCCTGCTGCATCATGCGCGACTGGACGAAGGTCGTGGCCGCAGCCAGGAGCGGGATGATCAGGTAGACGAGCGTCGGGATCGGAAGTCCGGGCACCAATGGATGCGACATGGGCCTCTGATTGAGGTGTGGCACAAAGAGGAAGTGATCGACGATCGTCCCGTTCATGGTGTTGCCCAAAAACACCCAGTACAGAGCGGTCAGGATCGGAAACTGGAGTAGGGCCGGCAAACAGCCGCTCAAGCCGCCCAGAGGGTTCAGACCGTGCTCTCTGTAGAGCTGCATCGTGGCCGCCTGAATCTTCTGGGGGTCCCCCTTGTGGGTCTGTCGTATCTCATTCAGCTGCGGGGCCAGCTTGCGCTGGTTCTCCATTGACCGCCGGCCAAGGCTGAGCTGGAGCTGGAACAGCGGCGCCAGGACCAGCCGCACCAGGACTGTCACCGCCATGATCGCCAACCCGTACGCGCCAACGGCAGCCAGCAAAGGATTGGCGGCAAAGAAATGGTAGATGCCCGTGAGGGCCCAGCTCAGCGTCTGCCCGAAGACGGCCCACCAGGCCGCGTGAAGAGGCAGGAACACATCGAACAAACTGCGCAAATTTATGTCAGGGACTCCTAAAGGCGATCACGGCACCGGGTCGTATCCGCCCTTAGCGAACGGATGGCAGCGGCCGATTCGCTTGATTCCCATCCAGGAACCGCGGGTCCAGCCATACCTAGTGACCGCTTCGTAAGTGTACTGAGAGCAAGAAGGGTGATACCGACACCCGGTCCCCAGTACCTGGAGCGCGGGCGAGAGCAGCTGCTGGTAGCCACGAATCAAAGCCAGTACCACCCTGGTCATGAGTTCTCCTCACGGAGCCGGCTGCGAACGTGCGCCACCTCGTCCAGGAGAAGGGTGAGAGGCAGTTCGAGCCCGGCCGGCCGGCCGATCAGAACCACGTCATAACCCTTACCCTCTCCATCAGAGTCTGAAGCACGAACTAGCAGGCTGAGTCGAGCCGCCTCGCGAAGCCGACGCCGCAAACGGTTGCGAGCGACGGCTCCCCGCAGCCGCCGGCTGACGGCCACACCTACCCGCCAGTGGCCGTCGGGATTGGGAATCGCGAAGGCGACCAGGCCGCGAGCCGCAAAGACGCGCCGGCCCGCCATCACACGCTCGAAGTCGCGTCGGCGCTTGAGGCGGAGGCGCTGCTTCACGACCCCGCACCCGGACGCCCACCCCTACTGGGGCGTAAGCCGGGCGCGGCCCTTTCTGCGCCGGTTCTGAACGATACGCCGGCCACCCGGCGAATCCATCCTCCGGAGGAAGCCGTGGACACGCCGCCGGTAGCGTTTCTTGGGCTGGTACGTGCGCTTGATAGCTGACCTCTGGAAATCAAAGCTAGGGGCGCCCGACGCCCCTGCGAGAAGAACGCGGCGAGTATACCGCAGGCCTCTGGACCACCCCCGCAAGATCTGGTGATTTTGCGGGGGCCCCCCGGTGTGAACTCACCAGCGTGCCTATCAAAAAAAGCCCGGGGTCAAATGCATTGCGGCGCCCTCGACCGTCTGCTACGCTTCCCTGCCTAGCGGGACTACGGGACCCTGCCGCAGCCATCGATGGTGGCATGCATGCCTCTCGGGGCCGAGCATGGCCGGCCGAATGCTGCGGTTCCCGCTTCCACAACCGCGGAGACGGCGAGAGAGGACCTGGCAACCGAAAGGTCTTTGCGACGTTTTCCACATAGTCTCAACAGGAGAGCCAGCGCTTGCGGTCCAGGTCCGACACCTGCTCCGCAGCCCCCGCCACCGGCTTGGCGGGTGGGAGGGGGCTGCGGTTCCCGGAGAAGCCATGGACCAGTCTGAGAAACGTTATCCACAGGCTTTCCATAACTCGGACCGTGGATGTACCCGAGCTCGACACTGCGTTTCCACACCTTTTCCCCAAACCGCTCGTTTCTGTGCTCCATCGTGCCCGACATCGCCCAGGCCGCGATACCCGTCAACCACACTCGCCCCATGGGTGGTGGCCGGACGGGGGCGGGGTGCGACAGCACGGGGTGAGCACTCTCGATCCCCCCTTTCCCACAGGCGCTGACGCCGAGGAGACGCAGCCGTGACCCCAGATCAGATCTGGAGCGCCGTCCAGGAGGAGCTCCGCTTCCAGCTAGCCAAACCGAGCTACGAGACCTGGCTAAAGAACACGTCCTTACTTTCGGCCGAATCCGGAATCTTCCGGATCGGGGTGCCCAGCAAGCTGGCTCGGGATTGGCTGGAAGATCGATTCGCCGGCCTGATCCAGGAGACCCTGCAGGCGGTGACCGGCAACGAGGTCGAAGTCGACTTCGTGGTTTCGCACCCGAATCACCGCAACGGGCACGAATCCGACGAGGCGCTCCTGGCGGCAGACGAGGGCGAAGTCCCGGCCGTCGCGACGGTCGCCACCGACCTGAGCGAAAAGTTCAAGTTCAGCAGCTTCGTCGTCGGGAACAACTCACGCTTCGCCCACGCCGCCGCCAAGGCTGTCGCGGACGCGCCGGGTGAGACGTACAACCCTCTCTTCCTATACGGCGGCGTGGGGCTGGGCAAGACGCACCTCATGCACGCCGTCGGCCATGAGGTGCGCAGCCGCTTTCCGAGCAAGAGGGTCCTGTACCTCACGTCGGAGCAGTTCATGAACGAGGTCATCGCCTCGATCCAGAACGCTCGGCAGAGCGAGCTGCGCATGAAGTACCGGACCGTCGATGTCCTGCTCATCGACGACATCCAGTTCCTGGCCGGCAAAGACCGAACGAAGGAAGAGTTTTTTCATACCTTCAACGCCCTGCACGAGATCAACAAGCAGATCGTGATCTCCTCCGACCGCCCTCCCAAAGAGATCCCGACACTCGAAGACCGGCTCCGCTCTCGGTTCGAGCAGGGGCTGCTGGCTGACATCCAGCCGCCCGACTTCGAGACTCGTCTCGCAATCCTCAAATCCAAGCTCGGGACCAAGGCTGGGCTGGTCAGCGAGGAGGTGCTGAGCTTCATCGCACACAAGGTGCAGAAGAACATCCGGGAGCTGGAGGGCGCACTCACCCGCATACTGGCTTTCTCGGCCATCCACCAGCGGCAGATCGGCGAGGCGGAGGCGGCCGACCTGCTCACCGACATCATCCCGGCTGGGACGCGGCGCCCCCTGACCATCGCCCGCATCCAGGAAGTGGTCGCGGACTACTACCAGCTCACAGTCGAGGACATGAAGAGCAAGCGGCGCGACAAACACATCGTGTTTCCGCGCCAGGTGGCCATGTACCTGGTACGCGAGGAGACGCCGTCGTCACTCCCCGCGATCGGCCAGGCGTTCGGAGGGCGGGACCACACGACGGCGCTGCACTCGATCGAGAAGATCATGAACGAGCTCAAAGAAGACGAGCGGCTCCGGTACGAGATCCAGGCGATCCGCGAGCGCGTGTACGTCGACCAATGACCATGACGCGACTTCTGAATGCACAGGTGCCTGTGGACGAACCTCCCGCCGGGCGTGGACGGGCGTCGGGTACGCGGGTTGCAAACAGCTTGGTCTCCGACAAGTCGATGTTTGCCACCAATTCACCTATGCTTTTCCCCCGCGCCGCTGAGTTCGGCGTCAATTCGATTTCCACAGTGTCCACAGCCCCTACGGAAACTACGACGGGTTCGAGATGAAGAATCAGCAGGTATCAAGTGGGGACAAGGAGCCAGCTTTGAGACTCACCTGCCAGCCAAATACCCTGGGCCAGGCGCTGCAGACGGTTTCACGTGCCATCTCGACACGGACCACGCTGCCGATCCTCAACAACATCCTGCTCGAGACGACGAGCCAGGGCTTGTCGCTGACCGCGACCAACCTGGAGATCGGCATTCGCACGGTCGTCGCTGCCGAGGTTGCTGAAGAAGGCAGCACGACAGCCCCGGCCCGGCTTCTCACCGACTTCGTGGGCAGCCTGCCGGACGAAGACCTGGAGATGGAGCTCGATGCCAGCACCCAGACTCTGCGTGTCCGCTGTGGTCGCTTCGACACACACATCAAGTGCATCGAGGCCGACGAGTTCCCGCCTGGCCCACGCCCAGACGACGGTGACCGGCTGACGATTCCGCTGGAAGGGCTCCTCCGGGCCGTCGAGCAGACGCAGATGGCAGCCTCGACGGACGAGGCCCGACCGGTTCTGACCGGGGAACTTCTCCACATCCAGGGCTCCAGCCTTCTGCTGGTCGCCACCGACGGCCACCGGCTGGCGGAGCGACGCCTCACCGCATCCGCTGCGGACGATCTGGACGCCCGCTTGATCGTGCCCGCACGGGCTCTCGTCGAGTTGCCGCGGGCCTTCCGGGGCGGCTCCGGAGAGGTCGAGGTCCTGTTGTCGAGCGCCCGCAACCAGATCTTCTTCCGGGCCGGGACGTCCGAGGTTAACTCCCGTTTAATTGACGGGACATATCCCAACTATTCACAGGTAATCCCCAACAAGAGCTCGACCGTTGTCACGGTTCCCACGGCAGCCTTGACGCAGACCGTGCGGGCGGTATCCCTTTTCGCGCGTGACAGTGCCAACGTGATCCGGGTCCGTGCTCAGGCCGGCTCGCTCGTTCTCTCCGCGACCACCAATGAGGTCGGCGACAGCCGGGCCGAGCTGGACGCGAACGTCGAGGGCCCCGAGATCCAGATTGCCTTCAACGCCAGGTACGTACTTGACGCTCTGGCTGTGATTGACTGCGACCGGGTCGAGCTGCGGTTTGACGGACCGTTGAGCCCAGGGCTGATCAGCCAACCCGCCTCTGAGGACTACCTGTACGTGATCATGCCTGTCCGGGTGGCCATGTGAGCGGTTGTGCGGTTGGTGTCACTGGAGCTCCGCAACTACCGCAACTACGAGCGCCTCGACCTCGAGCCCGGGCCCAGGCTGAACGTGTTCCTGGGTGACAACGGTCAGGGCAAGACCAACCTGCTGGAGTCTGTCGCATTGCTGGCGCTCTCCGCATCGCCGCGCGCCCGCAAAGAGTCTGAGCTCGTCGGCCCGCTGGCGCCTGAGACCAGGGTTAGAGCGTTGGTCGAGAGTGGCGAACGACGCGCCGAGATCAAGATTTCAGTCCGGGTCGAAGGGGACCGCGCGCGCCGACGGATCGAGGTCGAGGGTCAGCCGTGCCGTGCCGTCGACCTGCCTGGGCTGTTCAGGGTCACGCTCTTCTGGCCCGACGATCTGAATCTGATCAAGGCCGGTCCCGAGCACCGGCGGCGCCTCCTCAACGAGATGCTGGTCCAGATTCGCCCGGGTTACGCGAGAGGCCTGAGCCGCTACCAGCGTGTGCTCGAGCAGCGGAACGCTCTACTCAAACAGGTGTCGCTGGGCGAGCAGCAATCATCTGCGCTCGACGTTTGGGACCTGGAGCTGGCGCGTCTTGGCACCGAGCTCGCCGACGCCCGGCGAGACGTGGTGGCTGCGCTCAGCGACACCGCGCCTGCCGGCCACGCCGCTCTCTCAGGCGGCGAGACGCTCGAGCTCGCATACGCCGGCCCACCAGACGACCTGCTGCAGGCACTAGATGCGGCCAGACGTGAGGACGTGCGTCGCGGTTCGACCGGATTCGGCCCCCACCGCGACGACGTCCTGATCAGCCTCAACGGGCGCGATGCGCGGTCTTTCGCCTCCCAGGGGCAACAGCGCACGGCGGTGGTCAGCATCAAGCTAGCCGAGGCCGCCGTTGTGGCAGACACGACCGGTGAACGGCCAGTCCTGCTGCTCGATGACGTGCTGTCGGAACTCGATGCCGGTCGCCGCACGGCACTGCTCGAGCAGCTGGGCGATGGCGGTCAGGTGATCATCACCTCCGTGGAGGCGGACCCCTTCCCGGTCGGCGTGATCGACAGCTCGAGGGTGATGTGCATCGAGCGAGGGGTCGTGAAGGGCTGTGAGGGGCTGTGGACAAACTGAGCAAGGTGCTGCTGAGCGTCCTCGCCAAGCAGCGGCGTACCGGGCTGCTGGCGGAATACCGCGTCCGGCAGGCTCTCCGAGAAGTTCTCGGTGAGGGCCTGGCATCCGAGTGCGAGAGGATCGACGTTCGCGGTTCCATCGTGTGGGTCACCACTGCCAATCCGGCCCTGGCCCACCAGCTCCGGCTGGACGCCGAGACTCTGGTCGCGCGGCTCAACGACCTGACCAAGCTGCCGCGCCGGATTCGTGCGATGAACATCCGCGTGGGCGGTGGCCGGATTGGCCGCCCGGCGTAGCCAGGCAACTGACGGCATCGGCACCTCCAGGCTATTCGGTCTGAGCCCGGACCAGCAGGCGGCCGCCGAGATGCTGACCGGGCCAGTGCGGGTGGTCGCGGGGGCGGGCACGGGCAAGACGGCAGTGATCGCGGCCAGGTTCGTGCGCCTCGTTCAGGCCGGCGTGCGGCCGGAAGCGATCCTGGTCATGACCTTCACGGAGCGCGCCGCCGCTGAGATGCGCGATCGCATCATGGCCAACCCCACCGTCGAGGAGGCGCCCTGGGTCGGCACATTCCATTCCCTGGCCCTGCGCTGGCTCCGGGAGGACGGTGGCCGGCTGGGTCTGAATCCCGCCTTCCGTATCCTGGCCGGGCCTGAGCGCTGGATCGTGATGCGGGAGCTCATGTGGGACCTGGGCGACCCTGCCCTGATCGGCGTCGAGCGGCCGGACGACCTGGTCTCGCCGCTGCTCAAGCTCATCGAGCGGGTCAAGCAGGAGCTCGTGCCCCTGGGCCGGCTGTCGGGTTGGGTAAGCAAGATAGAGGACGCAGAGCGCAGGGACTTGCTTAGCGCCGCCGTGAGGCTCTTCCGCGCCTACGGCGCGCGCTGCCGGAGAGAAGGCGTACTGGACTTCGACGACCTGCTCTGGCACGTGGTTCGGCTGCTCCAGGAGCACCCTGACGTTCGTCAACGCCTCGCCGAGCGGTTCCTGTGGGTGCTCGTCGACGAATACCAGGACACAAACCTGGCCCAGGAGCGAGTGGTGGAGCTGATCGCCCGGAGCCCCGGAGAGGGAAACGTGTGCGTGGTCGGCGACGACGACCAGAGCATCTACCGCTTCCGAGGGGCCTCGCGGGCCAGCATGGACCGCTTCCTTGCCAGCTTTCCGGCCGCGGTCACGGTGTCGCTCGGGTCCAACCGGCGAAGCACCGGACGCATCGTGGCGGCCGCCTGCCGGCTGATCGAGCACAACCGAGAACGCCTGGCCAAGGCGCTGGGGCCGGGGCCGGAGCAGGACCTGGGCGAGCCGCTAGAGGTGTGGCACTGTGCGAGCGCGGAGCAGGAGGCTGCGAACATAGCTGCGTCGGCCGCCGCGGCGCACGCCGCCGGCGTGCCCCTTCGCGCGATTGCGGTTCTGGCCAGGACACATGCCATCGCACGGCCTGTCGCGACGGCCCTGGCTGCGGCCGGCGTGCCCTACCAGCACTGGTCAGGGCAGGGACTCTTCCGGCGCCCTGAGGTCCGCGACCTCGTGGCCTATCTGCGGCTGCTGCACGACCCTGCTGACCTCCTGGCTCTGGCCAGGACGCTGACCCGGCCGCCGCTTTGCGTCGACCTGGACGCGGCCCTCCACCACGTGCGGGACGGCGAGACGCCCCAGGCGCCGCTGCTCGCGCTGACCCGCTGGGAGGAGACCGCGGACTGGGCGGCGCTGATGCTGGAGCTGATCGCGTTGAAGGCGACTCACGGCGTTGACGAGTTGCTGTTCGAGCTGTTGAACCGCAGCCGGTACCTGGAGTTGCTGCTGCCACTGCTACGAGATGATCTGGAGGCACGCCGGGTCATGGCGAACGTGAGCCGCTTCGCCGACTTCGTCGCGGAGTACTGCGAGCGGCGCCGTGACCACTCCCTCAGCCTGTTCGTCGAGCACCTCGACCTGGTGCTGCGCTCTGGCCTCGACGAGGACGTGGCCGACCTCGAAGGTATGCAAGACGCCGTCCAGTTGATGACGATCCATCAGGCGAAGGGCCTGGAGTTCGAGTGCGTCTTCGTGCCCGCGCTCGTTGAGGGGCGCCTGCCCCAACCCCGCCGTCGCGAGGGGCTCTCTGCGGTCGCCAGCCTCGAGCTGCCCTCTCACCTCCTGGAGCCGGCGATTCGCGGTCGGGAGGACCAGCTTGCGGAGGAGCGGAGGCTGTGCTACGTCGCGATGACCCGCGCTCGGAGCCGGCTCGTGCTGTCCTGGGCCGACCGATACGAGGGAGGGCGGAGCTGGCGTCCGTCGCGCTTCCTGTCAGAGCTCGGTGGGGACGTCCGGGAGCGCGACCTCAGCGGCGAAGCGCCGGAGCTCTCCGTCCCCCCTGAGGCCCCCGTGAAGCCTGTTTCACAGGGTGGGATACCGGCGGATAGTCCTGTGCTCTCTTTCAGCGCGATCAGCGCCTACCGGGATTGTCCCCGGCAGCACTGGTACCGCTATCGCCTGCGGCTGCCCACGCTGCCCGGCGTCGAGGCGCAGTTCGGCACCATCCTGCACCTGGTCCTGATGCGCGCGGGACGTCTGCGCAGCGAGGGCAGGGAGATGACGGCCGAGCTTCTGCGCGACCTTCACCAGGAGGCCTGGGAGACCATCGGCCTCTCCGAGCCCAGGCGGCGGTCCGCCCTCGAAGCGCTCGGCTGGCGTCTTCTCGAGGGGTTCTTCGAAGGCGGTGGCCTGGACCCACAACCGAGCCTGGTCGAAGCGCCCTTCGCGGTCGCTCAGGACGGTTGGACGCTGAGGGGCGTGATCGATCGCGTTGACCGCCCCACGGACAGCACCGGAGCCTGGCGGATCATCGACTACAAGACCGGCAGCCCCACCCCGGCCAGCCGGCTGCGCCGCGACCTCCAGCTTGCGCTCTATGCGGTCGGAGCGCGACACGCGCTCGCCCTGGACCCGGTCGAGCTCGAGATCGTCTACCTCAAGGATGGGCGGCGGGTGATCGTGAGCGCCACCGACGAGCTGCTGGCGGAGGCGCGACGGATAGGCGCCGAGGTGGCGGACGGCATCAGGTCAGGCCGGTTCGAACCGCGACCCGAACGCCGCCGCTGCTCCCTCTGCGGCTACCGCCTCGCGTGTGAGGTGGCCATGTAGTGGGCAGCCAGCCCGAGGCACGCCGACGCGGTCCGCAGCGCCGCCTCCGGGTGGGCCAGCGCGCGCGCGCGTGTCGCCATCTCCCGGTAGCCCGAGCCGGCCCGGCCCAGCAGTTCGGTGACGGCTTCCAACATACGGTCTGGCCTGGGCGCGTAACGCCCGACTCCAGAGTCGACGACATAGCGGACGTTGCTCCGCTCCTGACCGGGCAGGTAGCCCGTCAGCACGAGCGGGACGCCGGTCGCGAGCGCCTCGGCGATCGCCCCCGGGCCTGCCTTGCCGACGGCCAGGTCGGAGGCGCGCATCAGGTCGGGCATGTCCTGGACGAAGCCAAGGACCAGGGTCGGCGTCTGGAAGCGGACTCCGAGCAGGCGCTCCCGGAGTGGCTGGTTACGACCGCAGACCGCGATCACCTGCCAGGGATGGGGCTCGAGGGATAGCGCCAGCACCTGGTCGCAGAGGCTCCCCGATCCCTCGCCGCCTCCTGCCACCAGGACGGTCGGGCGCTCGGCATCGAGGCCCAGGCGCCGCCGCACCAATGCCTGCTCACCCGGCATCGGCGGGCGGAAGCGCGGATCGACCGGCAGCCCGAAGAGCCGGAGCCGGTCCGATCGCACCCGACGCCGCTGGGCGGCCCTGTAAGCCTCCTCGGTCGGCACGACGATCAGGTCTGCGCGGGGGCAGAGCCAGCCCCGATGCACGTCGATCAGGTCCGTCACGACGGTCATCAAACCGCGGGGGCGCCTGTCACGCCGCAGGACGGCCGCGGTGACGTGGTTGAGGAGGGGGTGGACTGACATGACCACGTCCGGATCAGCCAGCCTGAGCTTCTCGTCGAGGACGCTGACGAGCTGGCTGCGCAAGGCAGCGGTCACAGCCGCAAAGGACGGTGCGGTGTTGGAGGCGTGGAAGATCGCGCCCCAGGTTGGCGGCGAGCGCTTGATGATTGCCGGGTAAAGAGATGTGATGCGCCGCGCGATGGCGCTGCCCTGCCCGATCAGCGGATCCGCCCACCCAACCTGGACGTCCGGCTCGACGGCCCGCAGCGCTTCGTCGAGTGCCTTGGCTGCCGCACGATGACCGCCGCCGGTGTCGGAGAAAAGGATGAGAACCGCGGGCGATCGGGCTCGCTCGAACCGAGGTGGCGCCACCGGCGCGTCCTCGATGACTCGGGCTAGCCTCTCCGTTCTCTCTCGCGTCGCTCCGCGGCGCGCCTGTCGATCCATCGCATGTTGTAGCGCGCCAGCAGGTACGTGACCATGACGAGCAAGAAGATCGTTATGGTGATCCAGAAGACGTTGCTCCGGGCCAGCGAGACCGGGTCCAGCGACCCTTCGCCCTTGCTGTTCTGGTCCAGGATGAAGGCCGTCAGGTCGTTGATCTGCTGGGTGCTCAGGGCTGGGCAGTAAGCCGCCATGGTGCCCGAGTAGGCGGGATCGTGCGGCCGGCCGTTGCAGATCGTGGCCGCGATGTATGCCGGGTCCTTCGGGTTGGCCACGCCCGCGAGCTTGGTGATCGGGTTCAGCCGCGGCGCGATGCTGCCGCCCTCCAGGTTGGCGCCGTGGCAGCTGGCGCAACCCTGCGCAGCGAAGAGCTGCTGACCCCGGGCGGGGTCGCCGGGAAGTGCTGCAGCGCTGCCGCTTGCCGACGGCGAAGGCGACTGTGCGAAGACCGCCGTAATGGTCCAGCCGGCCATGATCACCGGGATCAGGACAAGAATGGCGGCGGTGAGGTGCCGGCGACCTCGCATGATGCGGTCAAGATAACAAACCGCGGGTTGCGCCATCTCTCCTCCCCCGCGAAGCGGGCCACGAAGCCGGCCCGGGTGAGGGGCGGCGGAATAAGGAGGCCCGTTGGCGCGCTTGGTTCTCTCCAGGTATGTGTTCAATAGCGGCGGTCTCTGCGTCGACGATGGCCCTCGACTCTCGCCGGTGGCTCGATGGGAGACCGTCCTATCGTGGCTGAGGCAGCTCTCGACCGGGCATGGGGTCGGCGACCGGAGCGGATCGCCATGATCTCGCTGCACACCTCGCCGACGGCCAGCCTTGGCCACAACGGGAACGGCGGGCTCAACGTATACGTTCGCGAAGTCTGCAGGGAGTTCAGCCGGCGCGGCATCGCCACAGACGTCTTCACCCGATGTCCCGACCGCGACTGCCCCGCGACCGAGCAGCTGGCGCCATCCAGCCGGGTCATCTATCTTCCGGCGGGGGATCCGACCCTCGACAAGTACCGGCTGCTGTGTGAGGTGGGAACGTTTACGGACAACGTCGAGAGCTTCATCGCCGGCGAGGGCCTCGACTACGACCTGATCTACTCTCACTACTGGCTGTCCGGTGTCTCAGCCTGCAGCCTGCGCAGCCGCCTGCGTCTGCCCTGGGCGCACACCGCGCACACCCTCGCCATCGTGAAGAACCGCCAGCTGGCGCCTGGCGCCGCTGCCGAACCGGAGGTTCGAGTTGAGCTCGAGGGCGAGATTGCCCGTTGCGCGGACCTGCTTGTGGTCAGCACCGAATCCGAAGGGGACGCGCTGCGTCGCGCCTACTACGTGCGGCCCGAACGGCTTGCCCTCGTCCCCCCCGGCGTCGATCTGGACGTCTTCCGACCACAGCCCAAGGAGCTCGTCAGGCCGCTGCTCGGCTACCCCAGCGACCATCGCCTGTTCGTGTTCGTGGGGCGGCTGGAGCCTTTGAAGGGCGTGGACGTCATCCTGCGTGCCTTCTCGCTGCTGATCGCCGGCGGCCAGCACCCTTCGGCCCGCCTCCTCGTGCTCGGTGACGACAGCGGGGCCGGCGAGTGCGAGCGTCTGAGGGTGTTGGCGCGCGAGCTGCGGATTGAAGATCGGGTGGGGTTCTGCGGGTCGATTGCCCAGAACCGGCTGCCGAACTACTACGCGGCCGCGGAGGCCTGTTTGATACCGTCCTACAGCGAGTCATTCGGTCTGGTAGGCCTCGAGGCGCAGGCCTGCGGCACGGCGGTCATCGCCAGCAATGTGGAGGGCCTTGCCTCGATCGTGCGCGAGGGTGTGACGGGGTTCCTGGTCGACGGCCCCGACCCCGCCGCCTACGCGGAACGGATGCGCCGGATCCTTGAGGAGCCGGGGCTGCGTGAGCGAATGGGCCGCCGCGGGCATCGCCGCGCGCGGGCTTTCTCATGGGAGCGGACAGCGGATGGGCTCCTGGCGCGCTTTGGCGAACTCGCCGCGAAACGAGCAATGCCGGGCGCTGGGCTGCGAGTCTAGTTCGGCGTCCAGGCCACCGCGTGGCTGGAATAGGGGAAGCTCTCGGGGTCGAACTCGGTCAGCGCAGTGACACCGCTGCCGTCGGCATTCATCACCCACACCGCCATGGGCCCGCCCGTATCGGACACGAACGCCAGCTGATGCCCGTCCGCGGACAGGGTCAGCCCGTCCACGGACGTGGATTGGTCCGTGGGCATGCCCTGACCCAGCGTGAGCTCTTTCGGCGGCGGGTCGCCAACCGCCATCCGGAACGCCTTCGAGACTGTGCCCTGGCCCGAAGAAACGACCGCCGTGAAGAGGACGTGCCGGCGGTCCGCCTGCCAGGTCGGCGCCGAGACCTGGCCGGCCGCGACTGTGACCACACCTCCATCCTTGAGGGACCTGACCTTGATCTGGTGACGCTTGGGGTCAGAGGTCGCGACCCGATACGCGAGACCCAACCCGTCTGGGGACCAGGCCAGGCCGTCGATAGGAGCCGGCTCGACCTGTAGACGGTAGCTGGTGCGTGGGTCGGGGTCGTAGGCATAGATCTCCGAGCCCGAGCCGGAGGCATCTCCAACCACGAAGGCCAGCCGGCCGCCGCCCGGGGCTACCGCCGCCGCCTTGACTGCGGACGCTATCAGGGTTTTGCTGCCATCAGGTCTGAGCACCTGGAGTTTGCCGCCGTCGAGGAAGGCGTAACCGAGGCCCGGTGCCAGGAAGTCCGCCCATACACCGACGATGGGCAGCGAGGTTGCCACGCCGGCCAGCGGCTGCTCCGACCAGCTGCCGCTCGGACTGCGCAAGAGCAGCCGGCTGCCGTCAGGTGACCAGGAGAACGCTGTGACGGGGGTCTGCACCAGGCGTCGGGGAAACCGGCTCTCGTTCACGATCCAGACGCCGTCCGCTCCATTTCCCGAGCCGGGCCAGGGTTCTGCAATGAAGCTGACCCAATGCCGCAGAGCCCGAAAGTCGCCGGTTGTGAAGGTGACCACATTGCCGTTGACGACACGGTTGCCGTCGACGTCACGCGCGTCGGGGCTGACGGTGACAGAGTAGGTGACACGCTGTTCCAGGAGTGAATCGGGCGCCAGCGTGACGCGACGGCGGTCGGTGGGGTCCTGCCGGATGTGGAATGGCGCGGAGGGCGAGAGGCTGATGGCGCCGGCGAGGCTGGCAGGGTTCATCTCGCGGCTGAACGTTAGCGTGAGGTACGACGCCGGGTCCATGTCCCGATCGCCCTGCCCGGGACTGGCGGCGGTGAGGGCCGGGGGCGATTCGGTCTTGAAGTTCCAGCTGTGTCGGAGCGCATTGATGACCCCCTGTGCGTCGCGGTAGCCGGGATCGAGGATCGCCTGGTATCGGGTCAACGGCGTGAATGGCTGGTGTTCGAACGTCAGCTCGCTGTCACTGACCCATCGAACACCGCCCGGGACCGCCGGCACGATGTGGAATCGGGCCTGGACCGATCCGCGGTCCATCCCGCGGTCGAACTTGACGCGGACCAGCTCGTTGCTGCGTACGTCAGCCGCGCCGCGCTGCGGCGAGATGCCGACCACCTGAGGCGGGTTGCTGCAGGCGACACTTACCGCGATCGCCGCCACGGCGCCGACCAGGGCGAGCGCGAGTCGCTCGACTACGCGGCGGGACCCGCTAAGCGGAGTACTCTTCGAGCCTGGCCTTGAGGGCTGTGGCCAGACCCTCGAGCCGCGCGGCGTCCACGAAGAGGATGGAGATTGTCGGGATCTGGTCAATGGTGCTCTGGATCCCCATCCGCGACCGTTCTGCGGCACCGAGTAGATCCTTGACCTTGCGGGCGCGGTTGCCCAGCTGGTCCTCCGTGATCTGCTGGAGGTCTGCGATGACCGCCTCCCAGTCGCCTCCGACCGCCGCCGCGGGCGGCGGGCTTGGCGCCGCATAGGCCGTGGCAACCGATTGCGCCTGGACGCCTGAGGGCGTCGCGTAGGTGGGTACCGCAGCCGCTGCGGCGTACGCTGGAGCCTGCAGTCGCGATACCCCCGAGGCGGTGGCCGTCGGGGCATGAGGCGCGGCAGCCGGGGCGGCCGCCATCGCGGCGGCGGGGGCTCCGTACGCGGGTCGGCGGTTGGCGACGATGTCTGCCACGTCGAGTGGCTCGTGCCGGGCTTCGACTCGCGCCTTGACCTCGATCATCGCCCCCGGGTCACGGCAGAGGGCCAGAACGGCATCGGCGCGCTCCGCCACTTCACGGGACTCGCTCGTGTACGCGCCGGCCAGCTTGCCTTCCTTGAGGATGATCACGCCCGTTCCGGTCGCGGCGCGGACGGTCACGGTTCCGCTCAGGCGGCGCTCTTCAAGGAAGCGGAGCAGCGCGGGCACGTCGACCCACGACGCGTACAGCTCCGTGTAGACGGGGTGCGCGACGGTGAGCTCGAAGAGCCCATCCACCAACTCCGGTGTCAGGCCGACGACATCGAGGACACCCTGGCCGCGGTTGACCTCCTCGTTGAAGTGGATCAGGCCGAGCTTGCCCAGCTCGGGCGTGGGGTCGTCGCCCGCGTCGTAGACGCACTCCAGGACCGTGCCCTCGCGGAAGTAGATCAGGCCGTTGGCGTTCTCGGTCAGCAGCCGGACGTATCCGGTGTGGCCTTCACGCTCCAGCGTCGTTATCAGCCGGGGGAAGTCCACGAACGAGGTCTTGAGCGACTCGTACATGGTCTGGCCTGCCGGGACCGGCACCGATTCGCGGCCGTGCCGCGGCTTCGGCCGCTGCTTGAAGAAGCGGCGCCAACCTGCTGGCGTCATCTGCCCTCGACCACCTGCCGGCTGAGCCGACTGGTTGGCCGGCCCGTCGGGTTGGGAGGCAGCCGCAGGCCTCGCGGCATCGGCGGGTGATGTCGCGGGGGCTGGCTGACCCGGGGGCACCCAGGCTTCCGGGGCAGGCTCCGCCGGCGTGGGGGGCGGAGCAGGGGCTGAGGCCGGCTGCGATCGCCGCTTCGTCGGCGTCGTCTCGCTCGAGCCCTGCGGCCTCGCGCTCCCGTTCACCGAGGACCGTTCGATGAGCTCGGGGATCGATGAGCGCACCGTCTCGTCGGCAGGCAGCTTTGCCTTCGCGTCGAAGTCGAAGTCACCCTCCGACCAGGCCAGTGCGGTGACGACGGCGTCATCACCCGCGGCCCCCTCACCCACAGCGTGGAAGAGATGACCGAACAGGAAGTACAGGGTAGTGGCGCCGCTGCCGTTCTGGCGCAGCGTCAGGGTACCCGTTGCCCGCTCAGCTTGAGCTGCCTCGAGCAGCGACTTGACGTTCGTTTCGGCTAGCGACCCTCTGGTCTGCAACGGCTTCTCCGTTCGGGCTCAGCGCGGGGTGCTCCGCGCCAGGTGGAACCAAATAAGAGGGTAGTATAGACGCCGCGCAATGTCTGGCAAGGAGCGAACCCCAATCCAGGGAGTCGCCCCGCAAAGTGCAGACGATCGCGTTCGCACCCTCGCCCCATCTCGACTACTCCTCGTGCGACATGGAGAGTCTACGTGGAATGCCACGCGTCGCATCCAGGGCCAGCTGGACCCGCCGCTCTCCGATCGGGGACTGGACCAGGCGCGTGAACTCGGGGAGAGGCTGGCCGGGCACCAGCTGGCAGGTTTTTACTGCAGCGACCTCGTTCGCACGCGCCAGACGGCGGAGGAGATCGCTGCATCGCTGGGAATCGACCCAGTCCACGAGGAGGGTCTTCGCGAGATCGCGCTGGGCGCCTGGGAGGGCAAGACCCGAGCCGAGCTGATGGAGGAGTTTCCCGCGCTCTGGGAGAGGTGGCGCCGGGAGCCGTCGTGGGACGTGGTCCCGGGTGGAGAGGGTGCCCACGTCTTCGCCGACCGGGTCACCAGCACGCTGGAGCGCATCCGCGAGCGCCACCCCGAGGGTGACGTCCTCTGTGTGACGCACGGTGGGGTGATCCAGGTGGCGATCCTAAACGTGGTAGGTCGGGGGAGCCAGGGTGTCTTTCCCTTTCTCATTGAGAATGGTTCGCTGACGGTGATCCAGCGCTCCAACGGTAGGTCGGTCGTGACAACGGTGAACGACACCTGCCACCTGTCGTGAATCGCGGAGCCTTGTGGCGGGGCGATCGGCCGGCCACCCCGACGCGGAGCCGGCGCTTCGACGCCATCAGCGTGTGCACGCTCGGTTGTTGCCCCCACGAGGACATTGCGCTACGCTCTCGCGGCGGTGCGCAAGAGAGGACGGGGGCCGTTTACAGACGACGAATGGGCTTTCCTGCTGCGCCTCTGGCACTACGTGGAAGAGTTCGATCGCCGACTTGATTTGGTGCTCGATCAGAGGCGCCGGCGGCTTTGGCGGTATGTGGTGCAGTTCAATCGGCGAGTTGATCTGGCGGTCGATCAGCGGCGTCAGAGGCCTTTCACCGACACCGAAGAGTGGTTGATCGTCGAGCGTTCCGGCGTGTTGGAACGCTACCAGGATCAGCTTGCTGAGAGGGTACGGCGACTGCAGGTCGCCGAGCGTGAAGAGGCAAGAGACAAAGCCGGCAGCGGATCAGATTTGCTACTTACCGTCATCTCTTTGTAGGCCGCCGGGCACCCCACGGCTACTGCGACTCTGGCGGACCTCCTCGCTAGGGCGGACTGCGGCGGCGAAGGGGGACAGGTTCGGTGGGGCGGCGCGCACTGAGCCGCCACCGATCACAATTGATGGTCAGGCGGTACCAGCCGTCTCTGCCAGTTCCCTCAGCGTCTTGAAGTAGCGGGCGTGGGTGGTCCAGAGGGCCTCCTCGCTCACTGCCTCCAACAGCACTACCTCTCGGTCGCGCCTGAGTCGAGCGTTCTCCTTCTCCAAGCGAAGGCGCTCCACCTGCGCCTTGGCGCGGTCGCTCTCGCGGTAGGCCTTGAAACGTACCCGCTCTCCAGTTGCCGGATCGTATTCGAGAAAGAAGAGGGTCATGTCGAAAGAGTAACCACGACTCCGGGTCAAGGCCACGGCCCACATGGTAGGCGTCGTTACGGGCGGGATAGGCCGGGCAACGGGCCCCCACGCCGCTGTTGCCAAACTCTTCACCCGGGCCTCCAGAGTGCTTCCGCTGCTGCGCGCTGACCGCGGCAGCAACCCCCCACCCGCCCTATGGGGGGTGGGCCCAAAGTACGGCCCAGTCCGGCGGCTGTCAACAGAGGTTGTTAAGACCGGCCGTGCGGTGCCGGGGTTCTGCAGATTGCGCGCCAAACGCAGGGCGGTCGGGCGCAAGTTCTGCAAACTGCGCGCTAAACGCATATAAGCTAGGGCTCGAGAAAGGCATGGCCCGTCAACGAGATACGGCCGGCGCCAACAAGGTGGGGGTCGCGGACCAGGCGGTCGACGGTGCCCGGGCGGCAGCGACCCCATTTCCCAAACAGGCCGCTGTCCCGCGCGCGGGCGGTCAACCGTCGCCGGCGAGCACGCCGTTCCCGCCCATCGCCGAGTACGCCTTCATATCTGACTGCGAGGTCAACGCCCTCGTCGCGCCGAGCGGGCGGGTGGAGTGGCTCTGCCTGCCGAGGCCGGACGGAAGGTCTGTCTTCGGCGCCATGCTCGACAGGGCGGCCGGGAGCTTTCGCTTCGGGCCGACTGCCGCCATCGTGCCGGCGGGCCGGCGGTACCTGCCCGGCACCCTGGTCATAGAGACGACATGGCGCACTCGCAACGGCTGGCTGATCGTTCGCGACGCACTCCTGATCGGCCCCTGGTATCACGAGGGCCGGCGCTCCGGCACCCATCGGCGGCCACCGACGGACCAGGAAGCCGAGCACATGCTGATCCGCACGGCCCGCTGCGTCGTGGGCCGCGTAGAGCTGGCCCTCGACTGCGAGCCGGTGTTCAACTTCGGTCAGACGGCTGCCCAGTGGGCCTATGTGGGCTCGGGCTATGGTGAAGCCGTTGCCACCGGCGGTCAAGACGATGTGCCGCTGCGGCTCATCACCGATCTCCGGGTCGGGTTCGAGGGACCTGGAGCACACGCCACCCGCACCCTGAGGGAGGGCGAGACGGCGTTTGCAGCCCTCTGCTGGCCGCGCTCTCAGTTCTCGGCCTCGGACGAGTTCCTCGCTGAGCACCCCCCGCCGAGAACGGCGGATGAAGCCTTCCAACGAGTGGAACGGACCGCCAACTTCTGGCGCGGATGGATCAACCACGGCGTCTTCCCGGAGCACCCCTGGCAGAGCTATCTCCAGCGCAGCGCACTGACTCTCAAGGGTCTCACCTATGCGCCGACCGGCGCACTGCTGGCGGCCGCGACGACCTCGCTGCCCGAGACGCCGGGAGGTGAACGGAACTGGGACTATCGCTACACCTGGATCCGCGACTCGACCTTCATGCTCTGGGGTCTGTATACGCTCGGCTTCGCACGCGAAGCCAACGACTTCTTCTACTTCATGGCCGACGTGGCCAAGGACGACGACGACCTCCAGGTCATGTATGGGATAAGGGGCGAGAAGGACCTGGAGGAGCGTGTCCTGACGCATCTCGGTGGATACGGTGGGGCGCAGCCGGTTCGGATCGGCAACGGCGCCTACCGGCAGCGCCAGCACGACGTCTGGGGTGCGCTGCTCGATTCGGTGTACCTGCACATCAGGTCTCGAGACTTTCTGCCCGAGCACGTCTGGCCCATCCTCAAGCAGGCCGTGGAGGCCGCGATCGCCAACTGGAGGGCGCCTGACCGGGGGATCTGGGAGGTCCGCGGGGAGCCCAAGCACTTCACGTCCTCGAAGGTCATGTGCTGGGTGGCCGCCGACCGGGGAGCCCGCGTAGCCGAGCTCCGTGGCGATGCCGATCTCGCCGCGCGATGGCAGCATGCCGCAGACGAGATGCACGCCGACATCTGCGAGCACGGAGTCGACCACCGCGGTGTCTTCGTCCAGCACTACGACACCACCGCGCTGGACGCCTCTGTCCTGCTGATCCCACTGGTCCGCTTCCTGCCTCCCGACGATGCCCGGGTGCGGAAGACGGTGCTGGCGATTGCCGACGAGCTGACTGAAGACGGTCTCGTGCTCCGCTACCGCGTGGAGCAGACCGACGACGGGTTGAGCGGCGAAGAGGGGACCTTCACCATCTGCTCGTTCTGGCTGGTCTCGGCGCTGGTCGAGATCGGCGAGATTGCGCGGGCCCGCCAGCTCTGCGAGAAGCTGCTCTCCTACGCCAGCCCTCTCCAGCTGTACGCCGAGGAGATCGATCATCTCAGCGGCCGTCACCTGGGCAACTTCCCGCAAGCCTTCACCCATCTGGCGCTGATCAACGCGGTCGTGCACGTGATCCGAGCCGAGAGCGGCCTCGATTCACGCCAGTTCACGCCGTTGGGGCTGCCGAACGCATGAGCCCGTGTCCGGGCTGAGCCGCCGGACGCGCCAACACCAGTACCCTGCCAGCTGTCGTGACCTCCTCGGATCAGGCTCAGGCCTGGGACGCCGCCCTGGCTGCGCTGTGCTCGCCGCCGGCGCTGCTCCAGTCCTGGGGCTATGGGGAAGTCCAGTCGCAGGAGGGGTGGTCGGTCGAGCGGCTGACCCTGCCGGGGGAAGCCAGGGCGTTGGTCCTGCTCCAGGGCAGCGGCCCGTTGCGGTCTGCCTACGTGCCGCGGGGCCCGGTCCCGACAACGTTGGAAGCGGTCAGCGCGCTGGAAGCCTGGGCCAGGGACCGGCGCCTGGCTCGCCTTCGCGTGGAGCCGGAGAGGGAGGTGGCGTTCGGCGCCCAGCTGCACGAGCTGGGCTTCCGGCCGGTACCTGCCTTCCACCCAAAGCACACACGGATCGTTCCGCTGGCGCCCGACGAGGCGATGTTGGCCAGCTTCAAGCCCAAGCATCGATACAACATCCGCCTGGCCCTCAAACGAGGCGTGACCGTCGAGGCCGGCGCGGACGCCACGGAGCTCTGGCGGCAGAGCCGGGGCACCGAGCAGCGCCAGGACATCGCCCTGCTGAGCGAAGCGCAGTACCGGCGGAGGCTGGACCTCCTCGAGGGCTGCCGCGCCTACGTCGCCCGCCACGAGGGTGAGGCGCTGGCTGCGATCCTGGTGGCCTGGTTCGGCGGCAGGGCGTACTACCTGTTCGGGGGGTCGGTCGGCAGCAAGCGCGAGCTCATGCCGTCCTATGCCGTCCAGTGGGCCGCGATGACCGACGCAGCCCGCGGCGGCTGCCGCGACTACGACCTCTGGGGCGTCCCACCGAGCGCTGACGACACTGATCATCCCTGGCACCGTCTCTGGCAGTTCAAAGCGGGCTTCAACGGCGATCTGGTCGAGTACTGCGGCGGCTGGGAGCTCGACCTCAGGCCGTGGGCCGCCCGAACCGACGGCCTGGTCCGTAGCGCCCGCCGTCTAGCCGGCCGTCTGCGACGCTGATCGGGACTGTACAGTCTCGATCTGATGAAGGAATCGCCGCGGCGGCTGGTCCTTATCGCGGAGCCCGACTCGCGCCTGCGGAGTGAGATCCGAGAGGCCCTGTGGCAGGACGGCTTCGAAGTGGCCGAAGCCGCCACCGGCGAGGAGGCGCTGGCCAAGTTCGGGAAGCGAGAGCCCTGCGTCGTCCTGCTCGAGGTCGACCTTCCAGACATGTCCGGGCTGGACGTCTGCCGCGACCTGCGCCGCCACGGTGACGCGCTGCCCATCATCCTGATCAGCTCTCGAGCCGAAGAGGTGGACGTCGTCGTCGGGCTGGAGATCGGCGCAGACGACTACGTGACCAAGCCGGTCAGGCTCCGCGAGCTGACAGCGCGGGTCGCCGCCAACCTCCGCCGCGCCCGCGGCGATCGTCAGGAGTCCCGACGGGCGCGGATGGAGTTCAAGGACCTCGTGATCGACCTGAACGAACGCCGCGTGGTGCGACAGGACCAGGAGATCACCCTGACGCACACGGAGTTCGAGCTGCTGTCGCTGCTGGCGGCGAACGCCGGCAAGGCACTCTCCAGGGAGCGGATCCTCAAGCACATCTGGGGCCAGGATCACCCGGGTGACATCGAGACGCGTGTGATCGACGTGCACGTCCGCAACCTGCGTCGCAAGATCGAGGCCGAGCCCAGCCGACCGTTCTACGTGCTGGCGGTGCCAGGCATCGGCTATCGATTCACCAACGCGCGAGCCGAGAGCTGAGCGTAGAGCTCCAGCAGAGCGTCGAGGTTCTTCGCCAGCGAAAATCGTTCGACCGCTCGTTCCCTGGACAGCTGGCCCAGCAGCGCGCAGAGCTGTGGCGTCTCTACCACCAGCCGAACTGCAGCCCGCAACTCGGCCTCCAGGTGGCTGGGGTCGAGCACGATGCCCGCGCCCCTGAGCGCGTCCCCGTCGCTCCCCACGTCCGTCGCCACGGTGGCCACGCCGCAGGACATCGCCTCCAGCATTGCCAGCGACAGGCCTTCGACGCTGGAGGGAAGGAAGAACGCGTCCGAGGCGCGCAAGATGTCGATCCGCTGCCCCTCGTCCATGACCACGCCCTTGAAGACGATCCGTGGGTCCGCGTACCGGCGCTCCAGGCGCCGACGCTCGGCCCCGCCGCCGACGATGACCAGGCGCGCAGTCATCGGTGGCTCGACGTCGAGGTATGTGGACAGGAGCACGTCCACGTTCTTCTCCGGGTCCAGCCTTCCCACATAGCTGAACAGGCGCTCCGCTCCGAACTCCTTCTGTTTGCCGGATGGTCCCGGACGGTAGCGATCGACGTCGACACCGTTGGGCAAGACATGGATGATGTCGCGGGGGACGCCCAGGCCGACCAGGATCTCCCGCTGCGCCGGTCCGAAGATGATCACGGCGTCGCAGTCCGCCAGGGCCTGCGCGTACAGCCGGTAGACGGCTGACGTGATGCCCCGCCATACGGAGAAGCGTGTGTCGAAGGGCACGTGGAAGGTTGCGACGATCGGGATGCCGAGCTGGTGGCAGAGCTGCGGCAGGTTGAAGTCGAGGCTGGAAAAGGCGAGCGAGACGTGGACCAGGTCCACAGCGTGGCTCTGCAGCAGATTCAGCAGCTTTCGCTTTCCGCCGGGAGGCGAGAGGACGAAGCGATGGGAGACGGAGAACGCTTCGAGGGCGATCGATTTCTCGTCGTCCGCCTGGTCCCGAGCGTGGTGAAAGAAGAGAACCTCCACCCCCCGCTCGCGCAGGCCGGCTGTGATCTCGCGCGAGTACGTGATGATGCCGTCAGCTCCCGTGGTCGAGCGGTGCCCGAGCCAGGCCACTCGCATGGGCTGGTTCACTGCCTCACTCCCGCCAGGTCCGGCCGCAGCTCCGCCAGCGGCCGCAGCAGGAAGTCGCGCTCGTAGAGGCCGGGGTGAGGGATCATCAGGTCGGGTTCGTCCACCGTCTCGGATCCGAACAGCAGGATGTCCACGTCGATCTCACGCGGTCCCCAGCGATAGGTCGGCTTTCGGCCCGCCGCTGTCTCGACCGCCTTGACCGCTCCCAGGAGCTCGCGAGGCCCGCGCCGCCACTCGACCTCGACCACCTGGTTCAGGAAGCGCGGCTGGTCGATCACGCCGAAGGGTTCCGTCTCGTGGACCGCGCTCGCACGGAGCACCCTGGCCCCTGCCTCCTCGAGCAACCGTCGCGCTTCACCGAGATTGCGTTCCCGGTCGCCGAGGTTGGAGCCCAGCCCGAGGTAGGCGAGAGTCATGCCTCAGCCCGCAGCGCTTCGGCCACCCGCGCCACTGCGAGCATCTCCGGCACGTCGTGTACGCGAACGATATCGGCCCCCCGGAGAATGGCCGCCGTAACAGCGGCCGCCGTCCCCCACGCCCGAACCGCCATCTCCTGACCGAAGATCTTGCCCAGGAAGGATTTGCGGGATGGGCCGACGAGGATCGTGCATCCGAGCTCTCGGAGCTCGCCGAGGCGGCGCAGGACGACCAGGTTCTGCTGAGCGGTCTTGCCGAACCCGATGCCCGGGTCGACGATCAAACGGTCGAGCGGCACGCCGGCGCGGACGGCCCTCTCCAGAGATTCGGCCAGTCCAGCACGGACCGCGTCCATCAGGTCTCCTCGGTAGTCCGTGCCGTCCTGGTTGTGCATCACCACCAAACGTAATCCACGCTCCGCCGCGAGCTCGGCGATCCCAGGCGAGCGCCGCAGCCCCCAGACGTCGTTGACGATCGCCGCCCCTGCGTCGGCCGCCGCCGAGGCCACGTCCAGCTTGCTCGTGTCTATCGAGACCGTCAGACCGTGCAGCGCCAGGGCCTTGACGACCGGCACCGCCCTCCGGATCTCCTCGACGGCCGCGACAGGGCTGTGACCGGGCCGCGTTGACTCGCCACCCACGTCGACGATTTGAGCCCCTGCTTCGGCCATGGCCAGGCCCCGCGCGATCGCAGCCTGGTGGTCCGTCAGCCCATCGCCGCTGAACGAGTCCGGCGTAACGTTCACGACTCCCATGACTCGGACTTCGCCCATGAGCTCAGTATGCTCACGCTTCAGATGCGGCTAGCCCTGCTCTCGGCAAGCGTGCCGGGCTCTGTCGTCGTGGCCGGCCCTGACTTCGACGTGCGGCGCGTGACCCAGGACTCGCGTCTCGTGGAACCGGGAGATCTGTTCGTTGCCGTTCGGGGACTCCGTGCCGACGGGCACGACTTTGCCGCTGCGGCTGCGGACAGGGGTGCCGCCGTGGCCCTGCAGCGCACGGTGGTCCTGCCGCCGGGTACCCCGCAGCTCAGGCTGCGGGACACCCGCTGGGGCCTTGGCGAGCTGGCGGCCGCGCTGAACGGCCGGCCTGCCCGCCGCCTCCAGGTGATCGGTGTGACGGGCAGCGCCGGCAAGACGACCGCGACTCACCTGACCGCACACGTCCTGAACTCGGCCGGGCTGCGGGCTGGATTCCTGAGCACGGTGACCAACTCGGCGGGAACGGCGAGTGACAACGAGTCCGGTCAGACGACCATGGAGGCGACCGACGTGCAGTCCTGGCTGGCGCGCATGGCGGAGGCTGGCATGGCAGCTGCGGTACTGGAGGCCAGCTCGCACGCGCTGGAGCAGGGCCGCATCGCCGGCTGCGAGTTCGACGTCGCCGCCTACACGAACGTGGCCGGCGATCACCTCGACTACCACGGCAGCCCGGATGCGTACTTCCGTGCCAAGGCTCGGCTGATCGGCCTCTGCGCGGCCGCCGCCGACAAAGGGGTGCCCAAAACGGCGGTGCTGAACCGCGACGACACCTCGTACGAGGCGCTGGCCGCCATCCAGGTGCCTCGGCGGCTGACCTACGGAATCGGCGGCGAGGCCGACGTCCGCGCGCTCGACCTGGCATCGTGTCCTGGTGGAGTGACCTTTCGCCTGGTCAGCCCTGGGGCCTCCGCCAACGTTCAGCTGAACCTGCGGGGGCGGTTCAACGTCTCCAACGCGCTGTGTGCGGCCGCGTGTGGACTGACGCTCGGGCTCACGCTGGAGCAGGTCGCGGCCGGCCTCACCAGCTTCCCAGGCCTGCGCGGGCGCCTCGAGCGGATCGAGCTCGGCCAGCCGTTCGCGGTGTACGTCGACTTCGCCCATTCGGCGGTCAGCCTGGCCCGCGTGCTCGAAGAGCTCCGGCCCGCGCCGGGTGGAGAGCTGCTCGCCGTCTTTGGAGCGAGCGCTCGTTCGGGAGGTCACGATCCAGCCGGTATGGGGAGTGCCGCCGCGCGCAATGCGGATTACTTCGTCATCACGACCGACGATCCGGTGGACGTCGACCCGGCCCTGCTGGCGCGCCAGATCGAGGCAGGCGTCGAGGACCGGGTCCGGGGACGGGACTACGAGATCGTGCTGGACCGGAGGTCGGCAATCCGGCTGGCGCTGGAGCGGGCACGGCCCGCCGACGTGGTGCTGCTGGCCGGCAAGGGGCACGAGCAGACGATGATCCTCGCCGATGGGCCGGTGCCCTGGGATGAGCGTGCGGAGGCTGCCCAGGCGTTGCGGGAGCTGGGCCTCGCCGCGGCGGGCAAGTAGGCGACTGGTGACAGAGGCGAGAACTGGTACAGCGCTGTTGACCCCGCGAGCGGCCTCCGTGCTCGATGCCGCGTCCGGCCCGGCCGACGTGCTCCGGCGGCTCATCGACTCCGGCCATGTTGCTGAGCCACTGCGCGCCATCGGGGTGGATCCCGCGTCCCTCAGTGAAACGCTGCATCCCGACTCCGATTCCGTGAGTGGAAGCGGGCGGGTCCTCGAGCACGCCGAGCAGGAGGCGCGTGCGCTGGGTCACGACCAGGTCGACGCGATTCATCTGCTCATGGGCCTGCTGTACAACGATCTCCCCGGCGTGGCGCGGCCACTCGTCCAGCGGGGCGTCAACCTGTACGACCTGCGCACCTACGCGCTGCGCCCAAAGCAGGCAGCCCCCTCCGCCGCGCCGGCCCGGGTCGAGGGGCCGCGGCTGGGCCAGGCGTTGCACCCGAGCCCGGCCTTCCTGGTGCCGGCGGCGGCCTTCGCCGCCGGTGGGGTAGCGCTCTACGGCGGCCCGCCCGGTTGGGCGGTCACGCCCCTGACCATCGTCTTCGTCACCGCCGGCTGGATAACCTCCCTGTGCCTGCACGAGTTCGGTCACGCGGTGGCTGCATACCTGGGTGGCGACGCATCGGTCACAGAGGCCGGCTATCTGTCCCTGAATCCGCTGCGGTATACGCACCGGCTGCTCAGCGTCGTGCTGCCGGTCATTTTCCTGGTCATCGGCGGGATCGGCCTGCCCGGAGGCGCGGTGTACGTCGACCGGACGGCGCTGCGCAGCCGGACGTGGGACGCCATGGTCTCGGCTGCCGGACCGTTCATGACACTCGTCTGCGCTGCCGCCATTGCGGCGGTGTTCGCGTTCGCGCCCGACGGCTGGTTCCCGATCGTAAGCGAACCGTTCTGGGCGGCGCTGGCCTGGTTGGGCGTCATAGAAGTCAGCGCCCTGCTGCTCAACCTGCTCCCGATCCCACCGTTCGACGGCTGGGGGATCATTTCGGCCTGGCTTTCCTGGGAGACGCGCGTGAAGGCTGCTGCCCTGGGTGGCCTGTCGATCTTCCTGGTCTTCTTCCTTCTCTGGCAGGGGCCGGTGGCGAATGTGTTCTGGGGCAGCGTGTTCGCGCTGACGGGCCTGGGCCAGATTCCTACCCAGCTCGCGGAATTCGGCCGGAGCCAGATGCTGCTGGGTCGGCCCTTTTGATCGCGGGAGCTCCGGTCTGGCCGCCGCCCACCATGCGCACGATCTCGACCACGTCGCCCTCGGCCAGCGTGCAGCCGGCGTAGTCCTCCCGCTGCAGTATTGCTCCGTTCACTTCGACCGCGATCCCGCGCGGATCCACGCCGAGCTCACGGACGTAGTCGAGCAGGGGAGTGGGTCCGGGAAGCTCGACCGTCTTCCCGTTGACCCGAAGCCCGATCATCTGCCGCCGAAGTATCCGATCGCCGCGAAGCCCGCTGCGCCTGCGTCGGCACACGCCGCAGCTCGGGTGGCGTCGACGCCGCCGATGGCGAGCACCGGGATCCTGACCGCCCGCGCAACCTGGCTCAGCGACTCAAGCCCTGCGGGCGCCCGATCCAGGTGAGAGGCGCTGCCGAACACGGGCCCGAAGACGACGTAGTCGGCGCCCTGAGCCTCAGCCTCGAGGGCGGCTGAAACCGAGTGCACCGAACGCCCGACGAGTCGCGCGTCACCCAGAAGGCGCCGTGCCGCGGCGACGGCTATGTCGGCTTCCGGGAGGTGCGCTCCGGCTGCGCCCGCCGCGAGGGCCAGGTCCACGCGCGCGCTGACGACCACCGGCACCTGTGCCTCCGCGACCAGCCTCGTCGTCTCGCGCTCGAGCGCGCGCACCGTGGCGTCGGGGTCTCGAAGCTGCAGGAGCGTCGCCCCGAGGTCGGCCGCGTGAAGGCCCTGGTTGGCGTTCCGAACGACCGCCATTGCGATTGGCGTTGAAAGGAGCCTTACGTTCGCTGGGAGATCCCTGCCGCGGGCGAGGTGGCGGATGCGTAGGGCAGGCGGGGAATGCGGCCGGCCAGGAAGCTCTTGCGGCCGGCCTCTACGCCGATCCGGACTGCATCGGCCATCAGCCTGGGATTCTGAGCCAGGGCGACAGCCGTATTGACCAGGATCGCGTCAGCGCCCAGCTCCATAGCCAGAGCTGCGTCGCTTGCCGACCCGATCCCCGCGTCGACGACCACCGGGATGCTGACGCGCTCGATGATCAGCTCGATCTGGCTCTGGGTGACCAGGCCCTGCCCGGAGCCGATGGGTGAGCCCAGCGGCATCACGGTCGCGCAGCCGACCTCCTCGAGACGGGTGGCCAGGATCGGGTCGGCGTTGATGTACGGCAGAACTGTGAATCCCTCGTTCACAAGTGTCTCGGCGGCGCGAAGCGTCTCCACCGGGTCGGGCAGGAGGTAGCGCGGATCCGGCTGGACCTCCAGCTTCACCCAGTCGGATAGTCCCATCGAGCGCGCCAGACGGGCGATGCGAATCGCCTCCGCGGCCGTCCGGCAGCCGGCAGTGTTCGGCAGTATGCGGTACCGCTGCCAGTCGATGGCGTCCAGGATCGTCTTCTTTCCGGGGTCGTCCAGGTCCAGCCGGCGCAGGGCGACCGTGACGAGCTCACACCCGGAAGCGTCGAGGGCCGTCAGCATGTCGTCGTCGTCCCGATATTTGCCCGTGCCCAGGAACAGGCGCGAGCGAAGCTCCACCCCACCGATGACCAGTGGGTCCGAGTAAGCGGGTGCCTGCGGCGCACCCGAAACAGCTGTACTCATAGCTTTCCCTCCGCTGGCATTACCCAGTTCAGGTGTCTGGCGGTCGGCCTCACGGCCCTCTCAGCCCCCGCGGAGCTCCCGCTTTCCTTCGGTCTGGATTGTACGCGTCGCTGAGACGCTGCCACGACAGCACCTCACGAGCGCTCGAGAGCATTGCCGATCGGACGTTTGGCCGGCACTCCCGGCCGCCGGGGGAACCTGGATGGCGTCGGCGAGAGCTTGTGAACGACGACGATCACGCCTCGGTCGCGGGCGGCGCTGCGGGCCGGGATCACGGCCTGGTCGCCGCCTCCGAGGGCGGCGATCGCTCCGCCCGCTTCTTCGACCTCAGCCTTCATCGCCAGCAGGCGCCCACCCACCCGGACCAGGGGCAGGCACAGCTCGGCAAGCACCGGCATTGGCGCCAGCGCCCGGCAGGTGGCCAGGTCGAAGGTCTCGCGCAGCGGCCCGCGGCCGGCGGTTTCTGCCCGCGCCGCGACCACGTCGACATCGACGCCGAGCCTGGCGGCTGTCTGGATCAGGAAGGCGGCCTTCCGGTGGTCAGCGTCCAGCAGGGTGACGCTGAGGTCCGGGCGCGCGATCTTGAGCGGCAGGCCCGGCATGCCACCACCTGACCCGACGTCGATCAGCGTGCGGGCGTCTCCGAGGTGGTCGAGCAGTACCAGGCAGTCATCGACCAGCGGCTGGGCCGCCCCGCTGACGAGCCCGGGCCACGACTTGAGCAACTGGACGTACTCCCTCAGCTTAGAATTCATCGCAATGCCGATCTACGAGTATCGCTGCGAGGCCTGTGACCGGAAGTTCGAGCTGCTGACCTCGTTCGGGGAGCGCGACCGGGCCCAGGCCTGTCCCTCTTGCGAGTCGACGAAGACGCGGGTGTTGGTGTCCAGCTTCGCCGCGATCGGCGGCGAGTTCGAGTCGACGCTGCCGATGGCCGCGTCGGGCGGGGGCTGCTGCGGCGGCTCCTGCGGCTGCTCGCACAACTAGGCTCGCTCTTCCGGGATGCTCTTCCCGGTCACGTACCGGGTGAATGGTCGCGGCCGCATGGAGGTCGGTGGCTGCGATCTCGTGGACCTGGCGCATGCGCACGGCACTCCGCTGTACGTCTACGACGAGGAGACCGTGAGGGCCCGCTGCCGCGAGTATGTATCGGCCATGGGTGCGCGGGGCGAGGTGCTCTACTCGGCCAAGGCGTTCGCCAGTCCCGGCTTCCTTCAGGTGGTGGCGTCAGAGGGGCTCGGTCTGGACGTGGTTTCGGCCGGCGAGCTCCGCGTCGCGCTTGCCGCCGGCTATCCAGTCGATGGGATCCACTTTTTGGGCAACAACAAGAGCGCCGAGGATCTGGCCGCCGCCTGGGACGCGCAGGCGACGCTGATCATCGACGGCTTCCACGAGTTCGAGCTGCTGCGCCAGGTTGTGCCCGCGGGCAGCCGGATGCGCTGCCAGGTGCGGGTCTCGCCGGGGGTGCGGCCGGACACCCATGACTACATCAGCACCGGTCAGCTCGACTCGAAGTTCGGGTTCTCGATCGAGTCGGGCGACGCCCGGGCGGCGATCGAGCAGGCGCTTGGTCACGACCGGATCGAGCTGATCGGCCTCCACTCACACATCGGCTCACAGGTCTTCGACCTCCGCGGCCACGTGGCAGCGATGGAGATCATGCTGGACTTGCTCGCCGAGCTCCGTCGGGACTTCGGTTTCGAGCCGGCGCGGCTCGGCGTGGGGGGTGGGCTTGGCATCTCCTACACGCGGGAGGACGATCCACCAACCCCACGGCAGTTCGTGGAGACGCTGCTGGCGGCACTGGAGGCGGGCGCGGCCAGACGTGGGCTCGTGACGCCGTGGCTGGTCGTCGAGCCGGGGCGCTCGATCGCCGGCCCAGCCGGAGTTGCGCTCTACACGGTCGGCTCGATCAAGGAGATCCCTGCGGTGCGCCGCTATGTCGCGGTCGACGGTGGGATGGGCGACAACATCCGTCCCAAGCTTTACGGCGCCCGCTACGAGGCGTTCCTCGCATCCGATCCCGAGGGGGCGCCGGACGGCGTGGTGACCATCGCCGGCAAGTACTGTGAGTCGACGGACGTCCTCGTGACCGACGCCGTGCTACCCGACGTGCGGGTGGGGGACGTGGTCTGCCTGCCCGCCGCGGGTGCCTACTGCCTGGCCATGGCCAGCAACTACAACGGCATGCCGCGGCCAGAGGTGGTCATGGTGCGAGGCGGCACCGCGCGCGTGATCCGAAGGCGTGAGACGGTCGCCGACCTGCTTTCCTGCGAGGTTCTGTAAAGCACACTTGCTGTCAAGCAAGTGGGGCATCGACAAGTTGGTCTGCGGGGGGTATAACGAGTGGTGGGATGGCGCGTGCCTACCCCCGCGTTGCCATCCGCAGGCCGCACACCGAGCGCAAGCTCGGCTGTGCGGTCCTCTTGTCACTCGAGAGTCTCTCCCCCCGCGCCCGGGGTCCCCTTGACTCACCCCACCGGGGGGAGGGGGTGCCCCTCCCCTCTACGGCGTTGGTCGCTGCGCTGGGGCGTCCGGCTGAACAGTGGGCTGAGAGCGAGGGAAGGCTACAGCCGCGATGGTCCCGAGCAGCACGACGATCACGATGATCAGCCAGGTCGCGGGCTGTGGAAGGTGGAGCGGAACGACGGTGTCGATCGCCAGCCGTCCGGGACCCACCAAGGACAGCGCCACCAGTCCCCCGAGCAGGGCCAGGGGGAACTCGTAGCCGCCGTCGCTGTTCCAGAAGCCCTTCGCGAGATGGACCGTCAGGATGGCGACGAGCAGGTTCCCGGCCACGAGCAGGGCTGCGATCGGTGTCAGCAGCCCGACGGCGACCAGGAGCCCGCCGCCGAGTTCGACCACAGCGGATATCAGCGCCCACGGCCAGCCAGGACGGACTCCGGCCCGCTCCAGGCCGGCTGCAAAGCCATCCAGGCCCGGACCGTTGAACCAACCGAACAGCTTCTGCGCTCCGTGAGCCACCACGATCAGCGCGAGGGTGAGTCGCAAGATGAGCAACCCAGCGGTGACCACGGCCTCTACCTCCTCCTGTGATCCGGGATCGTCTTTTCCCACTGGGTATCGTACGGCGACCTACTGTTTATCGGATGACGGGTTGCATGCGGGCTTACATCTGCCTGACCTGTGGGGTCCAGCACGCGTCGGGCGGGGTACCACCGGCTTCTTGTGCTGTCTGTGAAGACGCAAGGCAATACATCGGCTGGAACGGCCAGCGGTGGACTACTCTCGACGAACTGCGCTCAGGCCACTCCAACCGGATCCAGGATCTGGAGCCTGCGCTGACCGGGATCGGCACCGAACCTGCCTTTGCGATCGGTCAGCGGGCACTGCTTGTCCAGACTGCCCAGGGCAACCTTCTCTGGGACTGCGTCGCGCTGATCGACGACCAGACGGTCACCGCCGTTCGCGAGCGGGGCGGGATCGCTGCGATCGCGATCTCACATCCGCACTACTACTCGGCAATGGTCGAGTGGAGCATTGCGTTCGACGCACCCGTGTACCTGCACGAGGCCGACAAGAGATGGGTGATGCGGCCGGCACCCAGCATTCGCTTCTGGTCTGGCGATGCGCTGCCGCTGTTCGGCGATCTCACACTGGTGCGGCTGGGCGGTCACTTTCCCGGCGGTACGGTCTGCCACTGGCCGGCCGGCGCCGGCGGGCGGGGCGCCCTGCTGGCAGGCGACGTCCTCCAGGTGGTGCAGGACCGGCGCTTCGTCAGCTTCATGTACAGCTATCCCAACCTCATCCCGCTGCCGGCGCATGTTGTCGCCAGAATTGCGCGGCGAGCGTCGGAGTTCCGCTTCGACCGGGTCTACGGCGCCTGGTGGGACCGAGTCGTGGATCGAGACGGCCAGAACGCGGTCGCCCGCTCCGCAGAGCGGTACTGCGCTGCGCTGGCCACCGATGCCGACGAGGTCGAGCTCTAAGCCCGCTGGGGGGAGACTCGCCGCATTCGCACGGTTGCGCGGTGACCCCGCACGTTCAGCAGCCGCGCAGCGCCGTCTCGATGGCTGCCAAGGCCTCGGCCTCGGCGTCGTGGACCGCCCTCACGTGGTCTGGTCCGGCATAGTTTCCGCGCAGGGCCGCAGCGAGCTCGGCCCAGCGTGCTCCTGCGGCTGAGGCCGCGGCCGCGGCGCGCTCATATCCCGCGTGGGCCAGAAAGGCCGACTGCGCCTCGCGCATCCCCGGCCCGCCTCCGCGGTCCTCGATCTGGGCAGCCAGCGTTTGACCACCGGTGGCGTCGGCCTCGATGCTGGCCGCCCAGCGCGCGAGGCCCGAAAGGCCGAAGGTGCCCTGCGTCTGCGGCGGGCCGAATCCTTCTCGCATCTGCTGGCGATGCGCCCGTAGTCCGGCCAGGACGGCGCTACCCAGATCCCCTGCCTCGCCGTCCACGATCAGCGTTCGGTGCTTCGCGCCTGATGTCCGCGAAGCCGCCAGCAAGGCCTCGATTGGCAGCTGGCGGTCCTGCCCGTCGAAGACAGTCGCCTCGGCCTTACCCAGGTGAAGGACGGCAACCGCCTGGTAGGTGGCTGGGGGCCCTGACCACGGTAAGCGGCCGGGCTCGACCCACAGGACTGGCGTTCGACCGTCCGCCAGCTCAGCGGCCAGGCGTTTGTGCAGAGCCTCCGGGCTGGGGGCCGCCTGCAGGCGGTACGGGACCTGCAGGTTTCGGCAGATGTCGGCGAGAAAGGCCTCTTTGGAGGTCTCCCGCGTCGTGATCCGGGTCAGGACGGTGACGTGGTCACCGTAGACGAAGCGTCCGAAGCCGGTGCCGCCGCCGACGCCGAAGACAACCTCTGGCGGCATGGAATCCGGCAGGGCCCGCGCCAGCGCCGCCACCTCTGGGGGAGGGGTCAGCATGGCCGGCAATGCTAGTGGCGCCGGCCGATCACTGCACCTTTCGAGGTTGGATCACGCGCCGGGGCGCTCTTCCAGCCCGCGGAACCGCCGCGCCGGGTGGCGACCAGACCGGCCAGGATCGAAAGCGCAATCTCGGCTGGCGTCTGCCCACCGAGGTCGAGGCCGACCGGACTCTGGACGCGCGCTATCTGCGCCTCGCTCATTCCACGGGCGCGCAGCGCATCCAGGTGGTGGCCCGTGTGCCGGCGACTGCCCATCAGACCGACGAAGCGGGGTTGCATGTTCAGCAGTGGTTCAAGGGTCTCGACCAGGTCCGCAGCGTCATGATCGGTGTGGACCACGTAGAGCTCGGTTGTGGGCATCTCCGAAGGCGGGGAGCTGGCCACCTCGAAGCCGACTTCAGGCGCCCAACGGCGCAGGGCTGCCGCTACCGGCGTATCGCCCATCACGACGAGCAGCGGCCGACGCAGGTACGGCTCGGCGTAGACCTCGATCGACCCCAGGTCGTGACGGTAAGTGCGTACCCCTGGTGCCCCGCTGGCCAGCAGCGTCTTTACGTCCGCGCGGGCCTGGGAGTCGAATTCCGAGCAGCCCAGGGTTCCAGCAACCTGGCGATCCCGGTCGAAGAGCGCCTTGGCGCCTGTCCGCGAGGGGGGCTCACCATCGAGACGGATCACTGTGGCGAGCACGACCTCCTCACCACCTGCGATGCGCCTGGCGAGCTCGGACTCAACCTCAGACATGTCGAGGTAAGGATTGTAAAACGTGGAACATCCGTTCTATGCCTTCGGCCGTCGTGTCGTAGCCCACCGTCAGTCGGAGGCTGCCCAACGCCTCCTCCATGGACAAGCCCATCGCCAGCAGCACGTGAGATGGGTCGAGAGACCCGGAGGCACAGGCGGAGCCGCTGGAAGCCGCCACCCCTGCCAGGTCGAGCGCCAGGAGCAGGTCTTCGCCCCTGATGCGAGGGAACGTCGCCGTTCCGTAGTTGGGAAGTCGTGGCTCGCCCCCCGTCGGCCGGCCGCCGACCTCGACCAGCACCTGCCGCAGCCTTTGAGCGAGGGGCCGGGCCGCGTTCGCTCTGCTCTCGCGCTCACATGCACAGGTCTCGAGCGCAGCGGCGATCGCGGCTGCGGCGGGGACGTCTTCGTGACCCGCCCTTCGGCCCCACTCCTGCGGCCCGCCGTACGCCAGGGGCTGAAGGCGCACCTCTGTCCTTGCCAGCAGAAGCCCGCCAGGACCCGCTCCCAACTTATGGCCTGAGAACGACGCCAGATCCGCCAGTGCGATCGGCGGCGCCACCCAGCGCGGGCCCTGGCAGCAGTCGAGATGGACGAGGGCACCCAGTTCACGTGCCTGCCGCACGACCTCGGCCACCGGCTGCAGCGTACCGACCTCGTTGTTGGCCAGGCCCACGGATACCAGTCCGGCGTCCGCCGGCAGCTCAGGTAGAGCAAAGCCCCGACCGTCGACGCGCAGCAGGCGAACGGTGTGACCTTCGAGGTGCAGCTGCCGGGCCGCGCCGAGCACCGCCTGGTGCTCGGCCGCCCAGGTTACGAGGGAGCGGCCGCGTGGGAGCCGGCGCCCAGCACCGAGCAGGGCCAGATTCACGGCTTCGGTGCCGCTCGAGCAGAAGACGACTTCGGCCGCCACAGCCCCGAGCGCAGCTGCGGCGCGGTCACGGGCGGCGTCGAGAGCAGCACGAGCGGCGCGACCCTCAGCGTGAGGGCTGGAAGGATTTCCGGTCGGTGCCAGAACTCGCGCCCGGTGGGCGGCGGCCAGGACTGGAGCCCCGCCGGCGTCGTCCAGATAGAGCCGCCGGAAGTTAGTTGCGATCTCCGGAAGGCTGCTTCAAGAGGTCCGTGAGCCGGCCCTGGAAGTCCTTCAGCAAGAGATGGACGTCGAGCAACTCGTCTGACTGAATCGGCTCAGGCTTGGGCGCGGACGGCGAAGGAATCATGGCCGTGCTGAGGACGTCGGCGTCTTCAGCCAGTCCTCGGTCGAGGGCCAGCTCGTCCGCCGGGATTGCCTCCAGCCCCTCGCCACCCTGCACGGCCAGGATGACGATGAACTGGACGCGGCAGGAGGCGCAGGTCACCTGGATGGTATATCGGTCCTCCACGTGCTGCAGCATGCGGAGCTCGCAGTCACGAAGGCTCCGACCGCAGGCGGGGCAGTTGTAGTAGCGCGCACGGTCGCGGACGAAGTCGATGAACCTCATCTTGGGGCCATACTACGCCCGCGGCCCTCGATACAGAGACACCCGTTTGGGCCGACCACGGCCCCGTGCTGAGTGCCAGGAGGGAGCACCATGCGATCGCCTGGCCCGAGGCGAATCTCCCGATCGGCCAGCGTGAAAGTGATCGAGCCGGCGACGCAGTAAAGGATCTTCTGGTACGAGTGCGAGTGGTCGGTGTACGTGTCACCTGGCCCGTTTGACCAGGAGTAGCACCCATCGGCGTCCCGCCGGAGGCGCGCCATCAGGTCCTCCATCAGTTCAGCCACGTTTCCGATGCTACCGCCGCAAACAGGAGGTGCGGGGAGCGTGCTGTCTTGGTGCCAGGGCTCGCATGGGCCGATCCTACAATCGGGACGATGCCTCTCTTCCTCGCCGACTGCAACGTCGGCAGGCTGGCTCGGTGGCTTCGCGTCCTCGGCTACGACGCGGCCTACGAACCGGTGTTGCCCGACGCTCAGGTGGTGGCTCGAGCCCGCGCAGAGGGCCGTGTACTGCTGACGCGCGACGTGGACATGATGAGGCGGCGTGTGATTGTAAGCGGGACGGTTCAGGCCATCCTCCTCCGCGACGACACCGTCCAGGACCAGCTGCGCCAGGTGCTGACCGAGCTGGCGCTCCAGCCCGGACTGACACTGACGCGATGCATCGACTGCAATTCAGAGCTGCAGGCGCGCGGCAAGGAGGCGGTGGCTCACAGGCTCCCGCCGTACGTCCGCGCGACCCAGGAACGCTTCTCCGAGTGTCCGAGCTGCACTCGCGTCTACTGGCCGGGCACCCACTGGGAGCGGATGCGGGAGCGGATCGCGGCGCTGTGAAGACCGTTGGAGTGAGCACGCGCGATCGCGCACAGATGGTCGACGTGACCGAGCGGGTCAGAGACGTCGTCCGCGCCAGCGGCGTCCTGGACGGTGTCTGCCTCGTCTACTCCCCGCACACCACGTGCGGGGTGACCGTCAACGAGGGCTGGGATCCAGCGGTTACGTCGGACGCCGTCGGCCATCTGCGCGAGTTGGTGCCCCAGGAGAAGGAGTTTCGACACGCTGAGGGCAACAGCGATTCCCACATCCAGACGATGCTGGTCGGCAGCAGCGCAACCGTCCCGGTGGCAGACGGCGATTTGAAGCTCGGCCGCTGGCAGGCCATCTTCCTCTGCGAGTTCGACGGCCCGCGTCAGCGGGAGCTGTGGATCACTACCTCGAGCTCGACGAGGGCCGGTTGAGATCCATTCTTCGGAGGCTGCTGGCCGGCGAGCTGACCGAGGCCGAGGCTGAGGCTGAGCTGCGACGCGTCCAGCTCGACGAGCTTGGTGGTCGAGCCCGGCTCGACCTGGGCCGGCATCACCGCCGCAACCTGCCCGAGGTGGTGCTGGCAAGCGGCAAGGAGCCCGTGGACGCGGCGAGACTGGCGGTAGCGCTGGCCAGGGAGCAGGGGCAGGGGTTGGTCAGCCGGCTCGAGGCCGGCCACTGGCGCGAGCTCGAGCGGCAGGCGGACGACGCCGGTCTGCATGTCGTCCGCTACCACGCCGCGGCGCGCGTCTTGCGCCCCGGCTTCACGCCTGAGGCGCGATCGGGCCGTGTCGGGCTGCTGACGGCAGGCACCGCAGACCTCCCGGCGGCGGACGAGGCCCGGATGATGGTCGAGGCCTGCGGCTTCGAGTCGCGCGTCGAAGCGGATCTCGGCGTCGCAGGCCTGCACCGGCTCCTGGGCCCGCTGAGCGAGCTGCTGGCATGGGACCCCGCCGTCCTCGTCGTGGCGGCCGGGATGGATGGCGTGCTGCCCGGGGTGGTCGCAGGTCTCGTCGATCTGCCCGTGATCGGGCTTCCGGTCGGAATCGGCTACGGTGTGGGAGGTCGGGGTGAGGCCGCCCTGCTGACCATGCTCCAGTCCTGCAGCACGGGGCTCGTGGTCGTGAACGTCGACAACGGCGTCGGGGCTGGCGCTGCGGCGGTGCTCATCGCCGGCCGCTCCTCGGTGGCCGGATCGCACCGATCACGACCAGCGCGATCGCAGCGAGGATCACCAGGACAAGCGCGCTGATGGTGACGACGATGACGAAGCGGCTGATGTCGGCTCCGTTCGGCAGGCCGTAGACTGCGCCCAGCACCACGACCGCTACGATCAGTGCGACCAGCAGACCGGGAAAGCCTCGCCGCTTGCGGCCATAGAAGAAGAGCCAGAGCCGGCCGGGCCTGCGCTTGCTCATTCGGACATGGCGGGGGAGAGAGTTCCGCCCTCCCCCGGCTTCGCCGGGTACTCCCCCGACTCCCCACCCAGCGAAGCAGGCTTCCTCGGGGTCCCCGCGAAGCCCGTTGGCTTCGTGGGGTGAGTCAAGGGGACCCCGGTCGCGGGGGAGCGAAACCCCCAACATGCGTTTGATGGTTCAGGTCTCATGTGACCCCTCGCGGTCTATGAATTCATCCAAATCCGACAATCGGGGGATAGTAGGAACTCCGTCCCTGACGGGGCCGCGCGCAAGTGCCTCGCACAGCACGGCGCGCATTCCAAGCCGCCGAGGCCCGTCGTAGTCCTCCACCACTCTGTCCCCGACATAGAGGGCGTCGGCGGGCGACGCGCCGAGGCGATCCAGAGCGGCCAGGTACAGCTCGGGCGCCGGCTTGCGCCGGCCCACCTCCGACGAAAAGACGACAACATCCACCCGCTGTGCGATTCCGACCAGCCGCACCTGGCGGCGCATCATCTCCGGAGGGAACGGCGCATTGGAGGCTACTGCTGTCCGAAGGCCGCGAGCACGCAGCCGTTCCAGTGTCGAGAGGGCGTCCGGCGCGAGCTGGACCGAACGGTCCCAGCAACGCTGCTCCAGGTCGAGGACACGATAGAGAGTCTCCCGCGACATATTGACCCCGGCCCGCCGCCATGCCCGGTCGTAGAAATCGAGGTAGTCGATCTCGTCCTCGCCGTAGGCCGGCAGCTGATCCTCGATCGCCTCGATCACGTCGTGCATCAGGGTCTCGGTGTCGGGCACAGAGGGGCCCAGCCAGGGTCGGACCTGCTCGAGGACCTTGACCAACTCCGCACGCGGAAAGGTGAATCGCACGAGCGTCAACCCGTAGTCGAACAGGACCGCCCCTACCACTCGACATATGCTGGACCTCCGATGGCTCCCAGGAAACGGCTGACGCACGTGGACGAGGCCGGTGCGGCCCGCATGGTCGACGTCGGAGGCAAGGCCGAGACGCGCCGGACGGCGATCGCGGAGTGCTTCGTCAGGATGGCGCCGGACACCGTCAAGGCCATTCGGGAGGCGACCCTGGCCAAGGGTGACGCGCTCGCCGTGGCGCGGGTGGCGGGCATCCTTGCCGCCAAGCGGACCCCTGAACTGATCCCGCTCTGCCATCCGCTTCCCATCACTTCTGTGGGGGTGGAATTCGAGGTCGGCGAGGCAGGGGTCCGGATCGAGGCGACTGCGCGGGTGACCGGCCAGACCGGCGTGGAGATGGAGGCGCTGACCGCAGCCGCCGTGGCCGGCCTGACGTTGATCGACATGGTCAAGGGCGTCGAGAAGGGCGTCTCCCTGGAATCGGTGCGGCTGCTCTCCAAGACCGGCGGCAAATCGGGCGAGTGGCGCCGAGGCGGCACCTGAAGTGAGGGCCGTCGTACTGACCGTCAGTGATCGTGCTTCGGCGGGCAAATCGCCGGACGAAAGCGGCCCGGCCGTCCGGCAGCTTCTCGAAGAGGCGGGATTCGAAGTCAGCGCGGTCCAGGTCCTGCCCGACGTTCATCAGCTGATCGCCCAGTTCCTGGCGAGCGCTTCGGTCCACCATCAGCTCGTCGTCACAACCGGTGGGACCGGGCTGGGGCCCCGCGATGTGACGCCCGAAGCGACCCGCTCGGTGCTTGACTACGAGGTGCCCGGACTGGGCGAGCTGATGCGCGCGGCCGGAGTGCGTCAGACGCCGATGGCCGCACTGTCGCGCTCGCTGGCAGGCGTCCGCGGCCACGCGCTGATCGTGAACCTTCCCGGCAGCGTCGCCGGCGCCAGGGAATCGCTGGCCGCCATAGTTCCCGTGCTCGGCCACGCCGTGCAGCTGCTGGCGGGCGACACCGCTCATCGCTGACCCCAACGGTCGTTACACTGTCTCGCCGCCATGCTCCAAGTAGGCCAAACCGCACCTGACCTCAAGCTGCCCAGCACCGGCGGCGACGACGTGCAGCTCTCGGAGGTATTCGCCAAGCACAAGGCGACGATCCTCGCCTTCTACGTTCTGGACTTCACGCCTGGTTGAAAGACTGAGCTGACCGAGTTTCGGTCAAGGCACGATGAACTCAGCGCCAGCGGCGTCGCCATTTACGGCATCAGTGTGGACAGCGTCTTCTCACACAAGGCATTCGTCGACCAGCTCGGCGGCCTTCCGTTCGATCTGATAGCTGACTTCGAGCGAAAGATGGTCGGCGCGTACGGGGTGCGTCGCGAGGACGTCCCGGGGTATTCCGGGATGCCCAAACGTTCCGTCTTCATCGTGGACCCTCAGGGGATCGTTCGCTGGACGTGGGAACGCAGCCAGGACCAGCCCCTTCCGGATTTCGACGAGGTCGTGAGCGAGGCGAAGAAGGTAGCGAGCTAGGGTTGCAGCCGGCAATGGTATCCGCGCTCCCGGGCTGGCGGTGCGTCATCGACGCCCGCCCGGCAGCCCGCGGTGACGCAGTCCCGTGGATGCTGCGATTCGTGCGTCATGACGCGGGACAAGAGGTGGTCAAGCGCGTCTAACACCCATGCGCCCACGAAAAAACAACCGCTGGAATAACCCGGAGTTAAGACATAGAATTACCGCCCATGGTTGCCCAGGCAGTCGACTACAGCGCGCCGTTCCAGCGTGCCATCGAGCTCATCGGGAAGCGTTGGACTGGCGCCGTGATCCGGGCGCTGTTGGCGGGCCCAGCACGGTTCAATCACCTACTGGTCGGCATCCCAGGTATCAGTGACCGGGTGCTCACCGAGCGCCTCAGGGAGCTCGAGACGGAGGGGATGGTCGATCGTCTCGTCGACCCCGGCCCTCCGGTCCGCGTCAGTTATCGCTTGACGGTGCGTGGGCATGCGCTGAGCCCGGTGATCGCCTCCGTGGATGCGTGGGCGGCCGATTGGCTCGTGCCCCCGTCCAGCGCCTCGGTGGCCTCCTAACGGTATCAGCGCCCGGATCCGGACGCCTCAGCTCGGATTCAAGCAGACTGACCGCTGCTACGCTTACGTCAGAAATGCCTCTCGGCGACATCTTTCGCCGCCGTACGCAGGACATGGACAGCTGTCCCGCGTGCGGCGGCCTGCTTCCGAACAACGCCAACTTCTGCCCCAACTGCGGGATCCGGGTGGACGAACCGGATGCTCAGCCCCTCCACATCGTCGACCGGGCGACCGGCCTTTTCAACGAGCGCTTCATTCGGCCGGTCCTGGAGGACGAGCTGCATCGCGCGCATCGCTACGGCCGGCCGCTCGGCATCGTCCTGATCGAACCCCTGGTCAACGGCAGCCGCCGCCCTGACGCTCAGGCCGATGAGGAGGCGCTGAAGATGATGGGTGCCGCCATCGCGGGGACGCTGCGCGACGTCGATACCCCCGGGGTGCTGACCCACCGGCCGCCCTCGCTGCTAGCCGTACTGCCCGACACCGACGTTGCTGGGACGGCGCACGCCGCCAATCGGGTGCTGGAGGCGGTCAACAGTGCCCTGGCAGCCGCCGGACGGCGGGCGAGCCTCGGCATCGTGTGCATCCAGCACGGCCAGCGGGTGCGCGGCGGCGAGGTGATCGAGGCCGCCGCTCGCTCGCTGAAATCCGGCCGCCCCGAATTCCTCGGCCGTTAGACCTCGGCCAGCGGGCATGGCGCTCGACCTGTATCTGGTGCGCCACGGCGATACGGCATGGACCCACACCGGGCAGCACACCGGTCGCACGGACCTGCCGCTGCTCCTGGAGGGGGAGGAGGAGGCGCGACGCCTGGGCCAAGCGCTGAGCGGCATCCGGTTCGTCGCCGCCTACTCGAGTGACCTGCAGCGGTCACTGCGCACCGCCCAGCTGGCGGGCTTCGAGCGCCCGCAGGTTACACCGCTGCTCCGTGAGTTCGACTACGGGGACTACGAGGGCCTGACCAGCGCCGAGATCTGGGCGCAGCGACCCGACTGGCAGATATACGCGGACGGCTGCCCCGGCGGCGAGACTCCCGCCCAGGTCTACTCCCGTGCGCAAACTTTTCTGAGCAGGCTGGCGAGGATCGAGGGTGCTGCCATCGCGTTCTCGCACGGGCATTTTCTGCGCGCCCTGGCGGTCGCCTGGGTCGACCTCGGCATCGGCGCCGCCGCTCGCGTGGCGCTGGACACGGCAGCCGTGTCGGTGCTTCGCGATGGGGGGCGGGGCAGGGTCATCCAGCGATGGAACTGGACGACGCAGCTCGGTGGGGCCTGAACCGCTACCTCGGGCCGCCTACTTTCGCCGGCGCAGGCTCCACGGTCGAGCCCGCGTGCCAGGCAGCCCCGCAAACACCATGTAGGCGGCCGTCTCCTGATCCGCCCAGTACGTGTGCCGCTCGCCCGGGTTGATCAAGACGAGCTCGCCGGCCCTGGCCTCACCCGCGGTCTCGCCCTCGCTGTACCGGAGGATGCCCTCGGTCACGATGAGTGCCAGCGGCAGGGCGTTGCGATGTTCCGGAACCCGCTGGCCTGGCGCCAACCGCAGGCCCACCACTCGCATCGCACCGCAGTCGGCGATCTGTTCCCAACCGAGAGGCCGATGCTCCATCGCAGGCGCATTATCATCGGCGGGTGGCCACGCCGGCTTCCGAGGAAACCCGTGAGCTGCTCGTCATCAGCCAGGCCGAGGTCGAGCGCCTCCTCGACCTGGACGATCTGCTGGAGGCCCTGACCACGGCGTTCATCGAAGTCACCGCCGGACGCGTCTCCGTCCCTCCGCGCGTCGCCGCCCGAACTCCCAGGGGTCTCCTGGGCGTCATGCCCGGATACCTTCCCGGCGCCGGCCTCGAGTCAAAGCTGGTGGCGGTCTTCCCAGGCAATCACGAGCACGGTCTGCCATCTCATCTCGCCCTCATCGCCCTCTTTGACGAGGACACCGGCAGCCCGCTCGCCCTGATGGACGGCACGTACATCACCGCAGCCCGCACGGCTGCCGCTTCAGCGCTGTCGACGAAGCTCCTGGCACGGCGGGAGGCGCGGGTGCTGGCGATCCTGGGCGCCGGAGTGCAGGGCCGTGCGCACCTCGAGGCGCTGCCCCGGGTGCGCGAATTTCATGAGGTCAGGATTGCGTCGCGGAGCCAGGCCCACGCCGAGGCGCTTGCCAGCACCTCTGCAAGCGCCCGCGCCATGTCCGACTTCGAGCAGGCCGTGCGAGGCGCCGACGTAGTCTGCTGCTGCACCGACGCAAGCGAGCCGGTCATAGCCTTCGAGTGGCTGGAGCCCGGCGCGCACGTGACGTCGATCGGCTCCAACCCCGCCGGGCCGGAGCTGGACGCAGACACGGTCGTCGGGGGCCGCCTCTTCGTCGAGTCGCGGGTGGCGTTCTCGCCGCCCCCTGCTGGGTCAGCTGAGCTCGTCGGACTCGACAGGGCCATCGCCACCGAGCTGGGCGAAGTCCTGACTGGTGCCGCCCCCGGCCGGACCGCGGACGACGAGATCACGGTCTACAAGTCGATGGGGCACGCCGTGGAGGACGCCGCCGCCGCCAGGCTGGTGTACGAAGGAGCGCTGCGCGAGGGAGCGGGCCGGCGCGTGTCGATCTAGCCAGAGGTCGGCGCGCCCGGGCATGCGGATCGTCCACGCGAGTGGCCTGGCGGGCGCCCGCAGCGCGGCCGGCACAGTCGTCGTGATCGACGTGATTCGCGCTTTCAGCGTCAGCGCCTATGCGCTGGCGGCCGGCGCCCGCGAGTGCCGCCTGGTGGGTGACGTGGAGGAGGCACGCTCGCTCGCGGTGCGCCTCGACCGTGCCGTGATCTCCGCCGAAGTCGACGGGCTGCCGGTCGAGGGCATCCCGCTGAGCAACTCGCCGACCATGGTGCTGGAGGCCGATCTGGGGGACAGGACGCTCGTCCAGCGGACCAGTTCCGGCACGCAGGGCATCGTGGCCGTCACCGGCGCCGAAAGGCTCTTCGCGGGCAGCCTGGTGGTTGCGTCGGCCACCGCTCGGGCCATCCTGGCGCATGCCCCCGCCCTCGTCACCCTCGTCGCCATGGGTGAAGACCTCCACCATCCCGAAGATCGGGCCTGCGCCGAGTACCTGGAAGGGCTGATGCAAGGCCGCCCGTCCCAGCTCGAGGGACTGCTTCAGACGCTCTACGCGACCGAGCGCTACCAGCGGCTCACTGCGGGCACGTCGCCGGGCTTCCCGGCCTCGGACGTGGAGCTTTGCCTGGCTGCAGACCGCTTCGACTTCGCGATGCCGGTCGCACGGGACGAGCTCGGCCTCAAGCTGACCGGGGTGCAACAAGAGGAGGTCAGGTGACGCGGTCTATCCACTCGCGGGTGGCATATTTGCGTGCGGCCAGGTCGTGCGCGGCGGCCAGCTCTTCGCGGTCGATGGAGCTCGGGCGCGTCGCGTGCGTCTCGGCGAAGCAGGCAGCCAGCGCCGACACCACCTGATCCCGGCTGAGCCTCAGCCACCGCTGCAAGGGGGAGACGACCTTCTCTGCGCTGCGCACGCCCCGAGCGGAGACGCGCTCCCGACCGATCCGGATCAACCGGGGCACCAGCGCGACGTCCATCGCGTGTGCGATCACGGTGTGGTGAAGGACGCTGCCGCGGCGCCGGGCCTGCGCCGCACCACCGATCTTGCCCTCCGGCGAGACGATGTCGTTGATCGGACGGTAGTCCGCGGGGACGCCGAGCTCGCGGAGGCAGTCGATCACCCATGCGTCGAAGAAGGCGAACGACTCGACGAGGCTGAGGCCGGAGGCGAGAGACTGCGGCGCGTAGATCGAATAGGTCACCGTACGCCCGGGCTCCACGATCATGGTGCCGCCACCGCTCATGCGGCGGGCGACCGTGAAGCCCAGCTCATGGGCACGAGCCACGTCGACCTCGTTCGCGAGCACCTGGTTCGAGCCCAGGATCAGCGCCGGTTCCGACCACTCCCAGAACCGAAGAAGCGCGGTCCGACGGCCCGCTATCAAGCTGTGCAGGAGGACCTCGTCCAGCGCCATCTGCACGTGGGCCGGCAGTGCCACCGGCATCGAGACCTCCCACAGGAGATCCCCAGGGGCCGCGTTCAGCGGGCGCCGACCTCAGCCAGTACCTTGGCCGCGTGGCCGTCCGCCCGGACGCCATACCAGGCACGTTCGACCCGGCCCTTCTCATCGATCAGGAACGTCGACCGGATCACGCCCGTGGTCGGCTTGCCATACAGCAACTTTTCGCCGTATGCGCCGTACCGGGCCCCGACCCGGTTCCCCTCGTCGCTGAGAAGCGGAAATCGCAAGCCGTACTTACTCCGGAAGCGCCGATGGCTGTCGGCTCCGTCGGCCGAGATGCCGAGGACGTCGACTCCGCTGCCCTCGAACGTGCCGAGTGTGTCGTTGAACTGACAAGCCTCCTTCGTGCAGCCGGGGGTGTCGTCCTTGGGATAGAAGTAGACGACCACCTTGCGCCCCCGGTAACCGTTCAGTTCGACCCGCTTGCCGTCCTGGTCTGGCAGCGAGAAGTCGGGAGCTGGATCGCCGGGCTGAAGTTTCATCGTGATGCGCCCTCCAACAGGAATGTGGCCGGCCCAATGGGCCGCCCTGATGGTGGCAAAAAAAGCCGATCAGGTCTTGAAGCCGTGGCGCTTGAGCCAGTCCGATGCCAGCGTGTCCGGGTCGGCCTTGTCCACCGACGACTTCCTGTTCATCACGAGCAGATCTTCGGTGGTCAGCTTGGCCGACACCCTGTTGAGAATGCTCGAGGCGTCCGTGGTGAGCGCCTTCTGGCGGCCGATCGGGACCACGTTGTCCGCGCTCTGCAGGTGCTTGTCATCCGCAAGGACGACGAGGTTCCTGGCGGCGACCGTGCCGTCCGAGGACAAGACCAGGCCAACCTGGATGTCGCCCTTCTCCAGCGCTGCGAGCGTCAGCGGGCCGCCGGCGTCGAGCGCCTTGAAGTCCTTGAACGTCAGGCCATAGACCTTCTTGAGCCCGGCTTGACAGAACTCGCGGGTCGGGCACTCGGGCGGACCGCCAAGGACCATCTCCCTGGCCGCGGGGGCGAGGTCCGAAACGTTCTTGAGGTTGTACTTGTCGGCCGTCGCCCTGGTCACTGCGAACGCGTTCTGATCGTTGGCCCGAGCCGGGTCGAGCGCAATCAGACCGGCAGGCTTGAGATACGTATTCAGCATGTCGGCGTTTTGCTTGGGATCGGTCGTGGCTTTCGCGCCGGCCGACTTGCCCCAGAAGCTCGTCAGGTCGGTCGCCGTGTAGCCGGGGTAGAGGTCGATGTCCCCTCGCTGGAGCGCGGGGGCGACGACCTCCCGGCTGCCGAGGTTGACCCGGTAGTTGACCGTGTACCCGGCCCCTTTCAGCGCTCCACCGTAGATGTAGGCGAGGATGCTCGACTCGGGGAAGTTGAAGCCCCCTACCGTGATCGTGCCCTTCGACGATGGAGAGCCGCCGCCAGACGACCCGCAGGCGCTGACGATGAGGCTCAATCCGAGGATCGAAGACAGAAGGGCGCGAAATCCCCACCGCTTCATTGGATTCCTCCTGATCTGCTGCCAGCCCCCTGGGCCCGGCACTGTTGCGGTCCGACTCTAACCGCCTTGCAGTTGAGCGGCGTCAAACATCCGTTCGAGTGCAAGTTTATCAGGTCACCGGCTCCGCCTGCGGCGCGCCGGCCGCGACCGCCCCCCACCTGGCCCGGCTGGTCGCCGAGCGCAGACCGGTGGGCGTCAGCAGCCTCTGCAGTCCGGCGAGCAGCACCTCGACCACAGCCGAAAGGAGGGCCACCATGACGGCGCCGGCGAAGACCTGGACGAAGTCGCGCTGGCTGATTCCGTCGATGATGTAGCGTCCCAGGCCGCCCCAGCCGACCAGAGCCGCCAGGGTGGCTGTGGCGACAACCTGGACTCCTGACGTTCGAACCCCGGCCATGACGACCGGCATGGCATTCGGCAGCTCGACCTTCAGCAGAACCTGGAGGCCCCGCATCCCGATGCCCTTCGCCGCCTCACGAAGCTGCTCGTCGACTTCGCGCATGCCGACGAAAGCGTTGGTGACAATGGGCGGCACCGCCAGCGCGACCAGCGCGACGAACGCAGGAACGACGCCGATTCCGATCAGTTGAACAGCCATCACCAGGATCGCGATCGAAGGCAGCGCGCGTCCGACGTTGGACACGTTGATCGCGAGTGCCCCGCCACGTCCGAAGTGGCCCAGGGTGAGACCGACGGGTAGTGCGATCGCCGCGGCGGTGGCGGTCGCGGCCAGCGCCATCAGGACGTGCTCCTCGAGCCGGTGCGGAATCCCACCGCCGCCCTGCCAGTGGGTCGGGTCCGCAAACCAGCGCACTACGTCTGCCAGGAAGGTCACGATCGCTGCGCCCAGGGCGTCAGCAGACGCTGCACGAGAGCCAGGAAGGCATCGCAAGCCACTGCAAGCGCCACCGAAAGGACTGCCCCGACGACCGTCGGCGTGCGGAAGTCGCGATTGAGGCCGTCGAGTATGAGCCGCCCCAGTCCCCCCTCCCCGATCAGGGCGGTCACCGTGACCAGGCCGATCGTCGTGACCGTGGCGATTCGCAGTCCGGCCATGATGACCGGCAGCCCGAGCGGCAGGTCGACGCGCAACAGCTGCCGGACCGGCCGGTAGCCCATGCCGCTGGCGGCATCACGGACTTCGACAGGGACCCCGTCCAGGGCGACGACGATGTTGCGCACGAGGATCAGGAGCGTGTACGAGATCAGGCCAATCTCCGCGGTCACGATGGTCAGGCCGGTCCAGGGCAGCAGCATCGCGAACAGCGCCAGCGACGGGATGGTGTAGAAGGCGCCGCCAACTGCGAGGATCAGCCCTCGGGCACCTCGATAGCGCCAGGCCAGGATGCCGATGGGCACGGCGATGACCAGCCCACCCGTCACTGCGATCACGGTCAGTTCGAGGTGCTGGACGAAGGCGTCGGTGATCCGCTCGATGTGGCTGCCGACCCAGTCCCACCGAACCCAGGGATCGGCGGCGTCGAGTCTCAGCATGTGCTCTCTAAAGTGGGAGAAGTGCTGGCGCTCGAGCAAGTGTCGAAGCGGTATCCCAACGGCCAGGTGGCCGTGCACGAGCTGAGCCTCACCGTGGGGGACGGCCAGACGTGCGTCCTCGTCGGCCCTTCGGGATGCGGTAAGACCACGACGCTCCGCATGATCAACCGCCTGATCGAGCCTTCATCCGGCCGCGTCCTGCTCGACGGCGAAGACGTCACGACAATGGACCCGGTGCGGCTGCGACTGCGGATGGGATACGTGATCCAGCAGGTCGGCCTCTTCCCACACATGACGGTTGCCGACAACGTGGCGACGGTCCCACGCCTCCTGGGATGGCAATCAGAGCGGACTCGGCGCCGGGTGGATGAGCTGCTCGAGCTCGTGGGACTCGACGCAGCGCAGCATGCGAAGAGGTATCCGCACCAGCTTTCGGGCGGCCAGCAGCAGAGGGTAGGGGTGGCTCGAGCTCTGGGCGCCGACCCGCCGGTCCTCCTGATGGACGAGCCGTTCGGCGCCATCGACCGCGTCAACCGCGACCGCCTGCAGAATGAGTTCCTGCGCATTCAGTCGGTGATGAAGAAGATCGTTGTCTTCGTCACACACGACATCGACGAGGCGGTCAAGATGGGTGACCGGATCGCGATCCTGCGCGAGGGGGGCGTCCTGCAGCAATACGACACGCCGGCAAAGATCCTGGCCGAGCCGGCGACGGCATTCGTCGCCGAGTTCCTGGGCCCCGACCGGGGTCAGAAGCGGCTGTCGGTGGTCAACATCGATCCCCACCGGTTGGAGAAGGCGGCGCTCATCCGGACCCACGCCGAGGTGCCGGTGACGGCGACGCTCGCTGACGCGCTATCAGCGATGCTGCTGCACGACAGCGACCGGGTGCGCGTGAACAGCAATGGAGAGGTCCTGGGCGTGCTGACGCTCAATGCCCTCCTCGAGACCGCCACCGTCCACCAGGGCGGCCCCGACTGACCGCGGCTGGCGGCCGTCAGTCGCGCCTGCTGTGCTCCATGGCATCCGCCCAGGAAAGCGGTAGGTCGCATCCCCGAACCTGCCACCGGGTGAAAGAGGTCTCGCCCATCTTGCCGCGGAGGCTCTGCATGATGTCGCGGTGGGGCTTAGCCACTACGAACTGTCTCAGCGTGGCCTCGTCATCCCACACCGAGAGTGTCCAGAAGCGCCGGCTGACCGGTCTTGCGCGGAGCGTGTAGCCCACCAGCCCGCCCGCTCCAGCCAGCTGCCCCTGCACCGCCAGGATGAAACGCATGAACGTCGGCAGCGTTCGAAATCGCCTCAGCGGCAGGTATGTGAGGAGGGCCAGGTACTCCGTGTCGTCTTCAGGCCGCCGCCTCGCCCGCCAGGGTAGATCAGGCACGGGCGGCTCGTTCCACCACGTCGCGCATGGGCATCAGTGCGATGCCGGCCGCCGCCAGCCGATCCCTCAGCGCAGTGATGAACTCCACCGCGTGCGGATTGTCGCCGTGCGCGCACAAAGTGTCCACCGGCACGTCGACCAGCGTGCCGTCCGTCGCGACCACGGTGCCCTCACTGACCATGCGCAGAGCCTGTTCTGTGGCCCGGCCGCGGTCGTCGTAGACGCTGCCTTCGACGCTCCGCGATACGAGCGTTCCGTCGGCGTTGTACGCCCGATCGACGAACCCCTCGTAGGCGACCTTCAGACCTGCCTCCTGGCCGGCGCGGGCCAGCTCGGTGCCGAACTGGCAGACCAGCAGCAGCTGCCGGTCGTACGACGCGATCGCGGCCGCAATGCCCCTGGCAACGTCGGGCGTGCGGTTGGCGTGGTTGTAGAGCGCACCGTGCGGCTTCACGTGTTGCAGTGGCACCCCGTGCCGCCGGCAGAATCCGTCCAGGGCAGCCACCTGGTAGAGGACGTCGGCTTCGACCTCGTCGCCGGTGGCTTCGAGCACCCGCCGTCCGAAGCCGACCAGGTCCGGGAAGCTGGGGTGAGAGCCAACCGCGATCCCGGCCGCGCTGCAGGCCGCGACCGTGAGATCCATCACACGGGGATCGCCACCGTGGAAGCCGCAGGCCAGGTTGGCCGACGTCAGCAGTGGGATCAGCTCGGCGTCATGGCCTACGGTGAAGTTGCCGTAGCTCTCACCGAGGTCTGCGTTGAGGTCGATTGCGTGCATTCTCGGACCTCATTCTCCGCCGGGCCAGCGCATCTCGCCTGCTCGGACCGGCGCCCGCAGCCAGTTTTCGACGGGCGCCAGCGGACACGCCCAGCGGGGGTTGTAGTGGCACGACGGGTGATAGGCGTAGTTGAAGTCGATGACGACGTCGGGAGACCCGACCGTGATGTCGAAGCAGCCGGCGTCGGTGTTCTTGGCCGTGTCGACGAGGTAGCGCCCGCCGCCGTACGTCTCGGTGCCCGACGTGGAGTCACGGAAGGGCACGAACAGTCCGCCGCCGTAGCCGATCAGCGCCAGAACCACAAGTGAGCAGTCGTTGTCGTGGAGGCGGAACTGCAGGGATCCAATCCGCCGGTATCCGATGACGCCGTCGTCACCGCCCGTGTCGATCTCCACGAGCGCCCCGTCGGCGGGTACCAGCCGGGCGGGCACCCGATAGGCCGCGTCGGGTGGGAACCAGCGAAGACCGCTGAACGAGGCACGCTCGGCTAGCGGGACCGGGGACTGCGGATGGTCGCGAAACAGGCGATGGCGAGCTGCCCGCCACGCGTCGAGGCTGGGCAGGCGGTAGGCGTCGCCCACGCGGCGTCGCCAGTCGGCGAGGTCGAGGTGATCCTGGAGGTCCATCATCTGATCATGAGCACGAACATGACGCGTGAGGAGTGGCGCGCGTTCCTCCTGCACGGCACCCGCACCGGCAAGCTGGCGACCGTTCGCAAGGACGGCCGCCCGCACGTCGTCCCTGTCTGGTTCGTGATGGACGGCGACGACCTCGTCTTCACCACAGGCGCCACCTCCGTCAAGGCTCGGGCGATGCGGCGCGACCCGAGAGTCAGCCTGTGCGTCGATTCCGAGGACCCGCCCTATGCATTCGTCATGGTCGAGGGCGTCGCCGCGTTGAGCGAGGACCTCGACGAGATTTTGCCGTACACGACTGCGGTCGGCGCGCGCTACATGGGCGCCGACCGTGCGGAGGAATTCGGACGGCGCAACGCGATGCCAGGCGAGCTGCTGGTGCGGATTACGCCGACCAGGGTGCTGGCCGAGGACGACATCACTGGCTGAGCCCGCCTTGGTTGCTTGCGCCGCCGTGCGGCCAGCCGTAGCCTGACGGCGTGGAGGTCGGTGAGGAACGCACCCGACGTGCGGCGGCCTGGATCGGCGTGGCGGCGCTGGGCACCCTCGTCGCCGGAGTGGTCTACCTGAGGCCGAGCCTGGCGCCGCCGACGGCGGCTACCCCCGCCGGCTCTGCTCGGGTGGCGGCCCCTGCAAGCAGATGGAGCTTGGTCTCAGCGTCGTTCGCAGACGCGAACCATGGGACAGCCCAGTTCTACGGTTCAGGGCAAGCGCCCACGGCGACTTTTCTCACGTCGGACGGCGGCAAGACGTGGCAGGTGGCCGCTCGCGCCCCCAGGTCAGGATATGCGTGGGCAGGCTTCAGTGGCGGCCGAACTCTGGTGGCCCAGACCGTCAGCAACATTGCCGCCGGGGGACCCACCAACACCCGTGTCAGCGCCGATGGCGGCCGTACTTGGCGGCTGTTGGCCGACCCCCGCCTCAACCGCGGGCCGGGCGTGCCTGGCTTTCTAGACCCGGAGCACGCCTGGTGGTTTGACCGCCCATCGTCACCAAGTCCTCGCGCGCCGGTGGCTCTGTGGCGCACAGCCGACGGCGGGCGCTCCTGGCACGAGCTGGTGGCGTCAGGTCTCCCGGCATTCGGCTTCCCCGGGCAGCTCGCATTCACCGATCCGCTGCATGGCGTGCTGGTCTTCTTGTCGCCGGACCGGAGCACCTCGGCTTTGGCGACCTACGACGGCGGCGAGACGTGGCGGACCATCAAGACGTTCGAGGTGCCACAGGGGACGCGGGTTCTCAGCTGGGTAATCCTGAGCCGCGGCCGGCGGCTCCTGTCGTGGCTGGTGACGGTGCCCGACGCAACTCTGACGGCCGGCGTTGGCCTGTTCTCTCCCCCGGGAACCGGGATCGACCACATGTCCTTCGGCTCGTTCAGTGACGACGGCGGGCAGACGTGGAGCCAGCCTCTTGCGGGGCCCAACGTCGTCCAGCCCGGGTATGTCGGCCTCAACCCCACCGTGGACGACCACGGCCGCCTGTTGCTGGTCGACGACCGCCGCTTGTGGATCTCGCACGACGGGGGCGCCACGTGGGCGGCGCGCCTGATGCAGGCGCCCGCCGAGCTGCGGCCTACGACGCTCGTGAACGCCGTGCCGGGTGCGCTCTTCGCCATGGCGGCGCAGACCGGTCCGGTCGCGACGGTGACGCCGGGAACGAGCCTGACGCTGGTCCGCAGCACCGATGATGGGGCCCACTGGTCCGCGGTAAACCTTCCGCGATCACCCGCGCCAGCCGGGGCCTGACGCCGTGGATGGCGAGGAACGCACCAGGCGGGCGGTGGCCTGGATCGGCGTGGCGGCGGTGGGCACCCTCGTCGCCGGAGTGGTCTACCTGAGGCCGAGCCTGGCGCCGCCGGCGGCGGCTACTCCGGCCGCGCGTGCTCGCGTGGCGGTGCCTGCGAGCGGCTGGAGGCTGGCCTCGGCGTCGTTCGGGGACGCGGACCATGGGACCGTCCAGTTCTACAGTTCAGGACAAGCGCCTGCGACGACCTATCTCACGTCCGACGGAGGCAAGACTTGGCAGGAGGGCGCTCGGGCCAGGAACGGATACGCCTTTGCGGCGTTCCTCGACTCCCGAACCGTGCTCGCTCAGACCGTCGGCAACCCCGGGCCCGCGAAATTGGGATCGACCAACCCGGGACCGACCGACACCCGGGTCAGTGGCGATGCAGGCCGGACCTGGCGACAGCTGGTCGACCCGCGTCTCATCGCCGGGCCGGGCCTGCCGGGCTTTCTTGACCCCCAACATGCATGGTGGCTCGACCGCGCGCCGTCGCCATTTCCTGACACACCGATGGCGATCTGGCGGACAACCGACGGGGGACGCTCCTGGCATCAGCTGCTTGCGTCCGGTCTCCCGAAGTCCGGCATCCCGGGCCAGGTGGTGTTCACCGATCCGCTGCACGGCGTGCTCGTCTTCACGGCGCCAGACCGATCTGCGTCCGCTTCGGCGACCAGCGACGGCGGCGAGACCTGGCGAAAGGCCGAGACGCCAGAAGTGCCGCTCCAGGGCACGCGGGTTCTCAGCTGGACAATCCTGAGGCGCGGCCAACGACTTCTCTGGTGGCTGCTGACGGTGCCCGACACCACGCTGACGGCCGGCGGCGCATTGGTCTCCCCACAGGGGGGAAGCTCGATTGACTACATGCCCTTCGTCTCGGTCAGTGACGATGGCGGGCAGACGTGGAGTCAGCCTCGTGCTGGGCCCAACATCGTCCAGCCCGGATACATCGGCCTCTACCCCAGGGTGGACACCCGCGGGCGGCTGCTCATGGTGGACGACCGCCGCCTCTGGATCTCCGACGACGGGGGCACCACATGGGCGGCGCGCCTGATGCAGGCGCCGGCCGATCTCCGGCCTGCGATGCTCGTCAGCGCCGTGTCGGGCGCGCTCTTCGCCATGGCGGCGCATACCGCTCCTGTCGGCATGGTGACTCCGAGCACGCCGCTGACTCTGATCCGCAGCACCGACGATGGGGCCCACTGGTCCGCGGTGAACCTTCCCCGGTCACCCGCGCCGTAGGCGGCGCGGTTCAGCCGGCCGGGGCGGCCGGCCTGACCAGCGCGGCCAGCGTGTCGGCCCAGAGGTACGAGACCTCCATCACCGAGATGCCGAAGCCGAAGTCGAGGGGGCGCTCTCGCAGGTAGGCGCCTCCGAGCCGTTCATAAAAGCGTCTGGCGCCGGCGTTGTCCCGCAGCACCCAGACCACCATCGATGTGATCCCCTGGTCGGCCAATGCTGCGGCCGACGCCTCGACGAGCGCACGTCCGTGACCGCGGCCCTGGAACTCCCGCAGAAGGTAGATCGCGTACAGCTCCCCCTCGTACGGCTGGACACCGTCGCGGTGGCGGCCGCAGGACGCGAACCCGACGACCTCACCCGAATCCTCGACGACGATCACCGCGCCAGGGGACAGAGGGTTGCGGATCGCCTGCGCCCAACGGCTCGTGTACTCCGACACCTCCATCGCGTCCAGGTACGTATCGGGGATCAGCCCCGGATAGGTGGTGCGCCAGCTGGCGACGTGGACTCGCGCAATCGCAGGCGCGTCGGCGGGGACGGCAGCCCTCAGCATCGCGGCTGTGCCCAATTCTAGGAACCGAGCAAGCGCCCCCCAGTCCGACCCACCCGGACGCAGCGTCCGATCGACGTCAGCCGGCCACGTAGGCCAGCAACGCCCGAGCCTCGGCGACGACCGTGCCATCCTCCTGCTCCACCGAGGCGGCAGCGAAGCAGAGGCGGCGGGTCCGCCGCTGGACGTGGCCTCGCGCCAGCAGCCTGCCCGGTGTTGCAGCCTGGAGGAAGTCCACCCGGAGATCGACCGTCGCCAGGACCTGCCCGTCGTCGGCGACCGACATCCCTGCCGACGCCAGAGCCATGTCGGCCAGGGCCGCGATCGCTCCGCCGTGCACGATCACTCCGCGTGCAGTCGGAAATCCGTGGGCGTCCGCGGTCAGATGAGCCTCGACCACCACGTCGCCCGGCTCCTGCCCAGTCAACCTGGCGCCAAGGTTGGCCCACATACCGAACTGCTCCATTCCGTGCACAGCCGCATAAGTTTGCCAGCCGTCCCAACCCGGTAGCTCGCCGTAGCCTTCGTCGCATGAGCTGTCGGAAGTGATCGTGAGGGAGGAGGCCGATCACCTCGTGCTGGTCCGCCAGGCCGATCATGGGCTCCTGTCAGGGTGGCTCGCCGGCGCCTGGGGAGCGCCACCCTGGACCGTGCCCGAGCCGTACGAATCCACGGTCGTCGGGGCTCGACTCCACGACCTGGCCTGGACGTTCTTCGACGAGACGTTGCCGTGCCGGCCCGACGGACGGCCGTATGCCTTCCATGAGGTCAGCCGCTCGGTCACCATGCGGCTCTACAGTCGCGGGATCGACGCGGTCGAGGCGATCGACGCGTACGCGGGACTGCTCACCTCGTTGCACTTCTCTGGGTTCCTCACCAGCCATTGGGGCTGGACGCCCGTGGCCGGGTCTGCTGACCTGGCGGCGGAAGAGCGCGAAGCCGCCGACCGCTTCCTGCTGGACGAATCCGGCCGCCAGGTACGCCTTCGAGATCGGCTGGGCCTGCACCGGGCGCGGGACCTGGAGCTGATGTGCAACTACTTCTGGCTTCAGCTCTGGGACCGCATCTCGCTGGACATCTGCCGCTACGGCTTCACGGGCTGGACGGGCGACTATCCGCCTGCTCCTGTCGGACCCCGAGCTGGCGCCGAAGAGGTGAGGCTCCATGTGGAGCTCCGACCGGACGGCGTCTGCCGGCTGGCACCCTACCCGCTGCGCTGCAAGCCTTTCCGCGCTCGCGTCCCGGCCGTCCGGGTGCCGCTGACGGGGCCCGGCGAGCACGCGGCCCTCAGACGAGCGTGGCGCACGGGCAGCGCCGGGGCAATCGAGGTAACTTTCAGTCCGTAGTCACGTCGAGATTGCCAGGCGTCAGGCTGAACGGTCGGATACTGCGCTGGCGGACATGGATCACGGTTGCTAAGGTGATGAAATGGGCTTGACCAGAACGTTGTTGGTGGCGGGAGCCGGAGCCGCCCTCGCCTACTTCCTCGACCCGGTGAGTGGCAAGGAGCGGCGAACCAAGCTGCGCGAGTATTGGGACGAGCGCTCTCAGGGTGCCGCCGAAGTGGTCGAGACCGGCGAGGACGTGGCACCGACGATCGTCGTCAACAAGCAGCCGGCGGCAAAGCGCCCGGTCAGCTGACGCGACTCCGGCCGAACCTCTACCGTGGCAACCAGCCCCGCGCCTTCTCCACGGCTCTCTTCCACGTCGTGTAGCCGGCTTCCCGGCGGTCATCGCTCCACGTCGGCTCCCACGTCCGATCCGCTCGCCAGTTTGCGCGCAGCTCGTCGAGTCCCGACCAGAGGCCGAACGCCAGACCCGCCGCATAGGCGGCGCCCAATGCCGTCGTCTCGTTGACGACCGGGCGTACGACCGGTTGGCCCAGGATGTCGGCCTGCAGCTGCATCAGCAGGCCGTTTCGAGTCGCGCCGCCGTCGACCTTGACCGTGGTGAGCTCGATGCTCGAGTCAGCCGTCATCGCCTCGGCGACGTCGCGGACCTGGTAGCAGATGCCCTCGAGCGCGGCTCGGGCGAGGTGGCGCTTGTCCACGTAGCGCGTCAGGCCGACGATTGCGCCCCTGGCGTACATGTCCCAGTGGGGCGCGTACAGGCCTGAGAACGCGGGCACGAAATACGCGCCGCCCGAGTCTTCGACCTCCGCGGCAAGCGCCTCAGACTCCTCCGCCGACCGGATGATGCCGAGGTTGTCGCGTAGCCACTGGATGGCGGCGCCGGTGATCGCGATCGAGCCCTCCAGCGCATAGGTGCAGGCCTCGCCCCCAAGCCGGTAGGCCGCAGTTGTCAGGAGTCCGCTCCGCGAAGTGACGACGTCTGCACCCGTATTGAGCAGCATGAAGTTGCCGGTTCCATAGGTGTTCTTGGCCTCGCCGGGCCGGTAGCAGGCCTGGCCGAAGACGGCAGCCTGCTGGTCGCCAAGATCCGCGCACAGCGGCACGGAAGCGGTGAGCGGGCCGTCGGCCAGCGTCAGGCCGTAGAAGCCGGCGTCGCTCGACGGCCGGATTTCCGGCAGCACCGCCCGCGGGATTGCCAGCAGCGAGAGCAGCTCGTCGTCCCAGGCGAGGCGGCGCAGGTCCATGAGCATGGTGCGCGAGGCATTGGTGCAGTCGGTGATGTGGATGCCGCCCCGCGGCCCACCGGTCAGCCACCAGATGAGCCACGTGTCGATGGTCCCGAAAGCCACCTCGCCACGCTCGGCCGCGGCGCGCGCGCCGGGGACCTGCTCGAAGATCCACATCAGTTTGGGCGCGGAGAAGTACGTTGCGGGCAGGAGTCCCGTGCGCTCGCGGATCAATGGTTCCAGGCCCTCGTCGACCAGCCGCTGACAGATGTCGGTCGTCCGCGTGTCCTGCCAGACGATGGCGTTGGTGAGGGGGCGGCCGGTGGCCCGCTCCCAGACCAGAGTGGTCTCACGCTGGTTGGTCACCCCGACAGCGGCAAGCTGGTGGGGGCTGATGCCTCCATCGCGGAGAGCGGCCGCGATCACCTCCTGGGTCTTCCGCCAGATATCCATCGGGTCGTGCTCGACCCAGCCCGGCGCCGGATAGATCTGGCGGTGCTCCCGGTAGGCCGAGCACACCGGCAAACCGTCGCGGCCGAACACCATGAAGCGAGTGCCGGTCGTTCCCTGGTCGATTGCAGCGGCGTAGCGGGCGTCGGCGACCGTCACGGCCAGCTCGGGCTCAGATCCGGCGACCGGCTCCCGCCCAGTACGGCTCTCTGATCTGGCGCTTGAGGAGCTTGCCAGCCTGGTCTCGCGGCAACTCGTCCACGAAGTCGACAGAACGCGGCCGCTTGTAGTCGGCATTGCGCTCGCGGCACCAGGCGATCAGTTCCTGATCGGTCACCGTCACGCCGGGCTGAAGGGCCACCACCGCCTTGACCGACTCGCCCCATTCGTCGTCGGGGACGCCGATCACTGCGACGTCGCGCACGGCAGGGTGGGCGTGCAGGCAGGCCTCGACCTCTGCCGGGTAGATGTTCACGCCGCCCGAGATGATCATGTCGATCTTCCGATCGCAGATGTAGTAGTAGCCCTCCTGGTCGCGATAGGCGATGTCGCCGACCGAGAAGTACCCGTCGCGCATCGACCTGGCGGTCGCGTCCGGCTTGTTGTAGTAGCCGGCCAGCCAGGTGTTGCGGACCCAGAGCTCGCCCGGCGCGCCGTCCGGCACGGGGTTGCCGGCGTCGTCCAGCAGCAGAATCTCGTTGCCGTCTGGTGGCTTGCCCGCCGACCCTGGCTTGCGGAGCTGGTCTTCCGGCCGAAGGACGAGGTTGAAGCCCGTCTCCGTCGCGCCGTAGAACTCGTGGAGCTTCTCGCCGAAGTACTTGACCGCCCGTTCTTTGAGAGAGAAAGGGCACGGCGCCGCGCCCAGGATCAGGCCCCGAATCGACGACACGTCGTACCGGGCGCGGACTTCGTCGGGCAGGTCCATGATCCGGTGAAGCAGCGTCGGCGCCATGTAGGTCGTGGTCACCTTGTGACGATCGATCAGCGCCAGAGCCAGCTCGGGATCGAACTTCGGCATGATCACGATCGTCCCCCCGCAGACCCCGGTCAGCAGGTTGAACGCCCCGACCGCGCTGTGGTAGCCGGGTCCCGCCATCAGGTGCACGTCGTCTCCGCGGATTCCGAAGATCTGAATGATCTGCACGATGGCGTCCAGGGACACGCCGTCGGGCCTGTACGCGCCCTTCGGGTGCCCGGTGGTTCCGCTGGTGTAGATCATGGCGGCGCCGGCTGTCTCCTCATCGGCCGTCGAGAGGGGAATGGCCGGCTGTTCGGCCGTCAGCTCCTGCATTCGAAGCCAGCCGGGTGGTGTTTTTCCGTCACCCAGCGCGACGAATACCGGCGAGCCTTCGATGTACCGGCGGGCGGCCTCCATGTGCTCGACGAAATCGGGACCGGTGCAAACGGCGCGGGCGCCGCTGTCCTGCACGATGTACGCGAGCTCCGGGCCGCGGAGCCGGAAGTTGACCGGGACTCCAACCGCGCTGGCACGGCGAAGCCCGACCGAAACCTCGAACCCGGCGACAGAGTTGAACGACATGACGGCCACCCGGTCACCAGGCTGGACGCCGATCTGGGTGAGGACGCGTGCGGCACGGTTCGACCGCTCGTCGTAATCTCGATAGGTAACGATCTCCTCGCCGCAGATCAGAGCCGGCTTATCCGGGTGCGCCGATGCGTGAACGCTGAGTATGTCAGGCACCTCAGCGTCATGCTATTCGCAATGGAGGGAGGAATGGTTGGGGTTCTACTGGTCGAAGACGACGCGTCGATTGCAGACCTGTATGCGCTGAAGCTGCGGCTGGACGGGTATGTGGTTACGGTTGCGGGGGATTCTGATTCGGCCGATCGGCGGTTCTGGCAGGATCGACCGCACGTGGTCTGCCTCGATGAGTGGCTGCCTGGCGGCACCGGCACGGCCCTGGCGCCGCGGTTCGCGGCGGCGGGGGCGCAGTGTCTGCTTTTCACTAACGATCAGGGCCGCTATGAGAAGCCACCGCCGGGCGTTTGTCGATCGCTCCTGAAGGCGAGCACGAATCCGTCGCAGCTGTCGGCGGCGATCAGCGAGGTCGTCGGACAGGCGCCAGCGCCAGCCTGACCGCCTCGATCACGGCGTCGACGCTGTCCAGGGGCTTGCCATCCGCTGCCGTTCGTGCCTCCTCGACCAGCCGGTACACGTCCGCGGCCCCCAGGAGCATGCGTGGCGTCAGGCCGGCTGCCTCGAATGTGGCGGCGATCTCCTCCATCTCCGCGATCCACCGATATGCTTTCGGAACCATGGCCGGCAGCCCGCGCCGCGCGGTGGTCAGGAACTGAGGCTGGCTGTCCGAGAGCTCGGCCACGAGCGCTTCGGTCACGCCCAGAGCATTCGCCGTGACCATGGATTCGGTGAGCAGGGCGGTCAGCCCCTTGGTCAGGGCTGCGTAGCACATCTTCAGTGCCGAAGCCTGGCCGATCTCGCCGTCGAGCACCCGCACGTCAAGGGGCAGCTGCGTCAGCTCGTGCGCGTGCCGTCCTGATGCATAGAACCGCGGGGCGCCAGGGAAGCCGATTATGCCGGCGTCCACGTAGCGGTCGCCGACCAGCTCGCCGATGGAGCGGGCCGTCGCCGGGGAGATTGCATTGCAGTCGACGTACAGCGGGCCCGGGTCGTGCCCGACCGCCCCAGCGACTTCGAGCGCCCGCCCTGGCGGAACGATCGAGAGCAGGACGTCGGCCTGGCGGACTGCCTCTACGAGTGAGCCGGCGTCAACGAAGCCTGCATCGGCTGCCAGCGCACGGGTACGCTCGCTGCGACCTGCGAGCGCCGTCACGACCCGCGTTCCGGCCTCGCTGAGCCGCCGGCCGACGGCGCTGCCCATGTCGCCGGGGCTGATGACCGCCACGTACCTCTCGCCCATAGGCGCCAGGATATCTAGGTCTGCTCGGTCTCCGGCCGGCCGACGTCGAGTGGCAGTTCGGCCTGTTCCGGTTCGGCGTTCCTGGCGGTCCGGCGCCGCCGGGGCTTGGTGTCCTCGCCATCAGCTCTGTCAGGGGCAGAAGGATCGACAGACGCGACCTCCAGCTCGCGTGCCGGCGACCGCCTGGCGGCTCGGCGCGCGTGTGGTTGTGCTGCTTCGGCTCCGATCAGCTCCTGCTCAGCGGTGCCGTTCGGCGTACCCTCGGTCGGCGTCAGTTCCGACTGGGCGGGGACTCTTGTTGTCCGCCGACGCCGGGGCCTCGGGGCGTCGACCGCTTCCCGCACCATGGGCTCTTCGGCCCCCTCGGGCAGCACAGGCTCCTGGGGCCTTTCCGGCTCTTCGGGCACCTCGCTTGCGGCGGGCGCCGACTCGGCCACTCCCTCAGCCGGTTCCTGTCCGTTCGCCACCATCCCGACGGCGGCCGCCAGCTCGCGCTGCCGCCGCTTCCGCCGGTTGCGCCGGCGCTCTCCCCGCTTGGGCTTGGACAGTCTCTGGACCTGCGAGCGAATGCCGACCCGCTGGCAGGCGGTGACCACCGCGCCCACCCCGGCCACCAGGCCCTCGTCCCGGCAGTGCTCGAACAGCGGCCCGAAGAGCTCTGGCGCACCGCCGATCACCGTCTTCGAATCACCCACGATCACAAGCAGCTTCTTGGCGCGGGAGATGGCCACGTTGACCCGGTTGGGGTCGTTCAGGAAGCCGATGGCCGCCCGGTCGTTGGAGCGAACCAGGGACAGGATCACGGCGTCTGACTCGCGGCCCTCGAACGCGTCCACCGACTCGATGTCGTCGGGCGGCACGATGCCTTTCAGTGCGGTGACCAGGCGGCTGACCTGCGAGTTGTACATCGCGATCACCGCCAGCTTGGCCTTGCGCACCCTTTTGCGGACGATCGACGTGATGTCCTTGCAGAGCGCCACCTCGAATTCGTTGGCGACCGACTTCTGCGCGTCCCGGTACTCGTCCTGGGCGCCCGTGTCCACCCAGACGAGTTCGCGGTCGAACGGCCACGGCAGCGGCATCCGCTGATGAGGAGCCTCGTGGATCAGCTTGCCTTCGTAGAACAGGTCAGAGACGACCCGACCGATCGGCTCGCGCATGCGGTACTGGCGCGGCAGCATGATCCGCGAACCCGCCGGGACCTGTTCCCACAGGTACCCGTAGAAGCTGTCGTCCCTGACAAGCTCGTCCAGGTGGTTGCGGATCTCGAAGCCAAGAGCCGCGTCCTCCATGACGGGGGGCAGCTGATTGAGGTCACCGATCATCACCCAGCGCTTGGCCAGCGGCATCAGAGCCAACGCTTCGTTCGCGCGCACCTTGTTGGCTTCGTCCAGGATCAGCCAGTCGAAGACCCTGAACCGAAGCCGGGAGTCGATCGCGAGCCGGTTGCAGGTGCCGGCGACCAGGTTGAACGGCTCGAGGTCGTCCCCCTCGACCAGCGTGTGGCGCAGCCGGCGGGGGACCTTGCCGGGCTCCGCCACCCGGGCCTGACGCACGTGCGAGAAGCCCAGCAGGCGCTCCTGGCCAGTGTCGACTGCGTCGTTGGAGTGTGAGGAGAGCAGGATGGAGGCGTTCGGGTTGCGGCCCAGGATGCGGCGGATCGACTCCACGATGGCCGTGGTCTTGCCGGTGCCTGGCGGGCCCTGGATGAGGTAGAGCTGTCCCGGCCGCATGCCCATGACCCTGGCCACCGCCTCGGCCTGCTCCTCGTTGGGGTCAGGCAGATGGTGGGCGCGGCGGCCCTCCAGGGGCATCTTCGGCGGTGAGCCCAGCCAGCCGGGGTCGGCCAGCTGCGCAGCCAGCGCGCCCGTGCGGGGCGAGCCGATCTGGAGCTGGCGGATGACCGACTTCTGGGCATCGAACATCTCGACGCTCGCGGTCGGCAGGACCACGCCTTCGTCAGGCAGCGGGTCGTAGCGGCGGAAAGAGACCCACAGCGTCTGACCCTGGATGCGGTCGAGGGTCATGCCCCGGTACTCGGGGAAGCCGGCCGACCGGACCGTCAGCGAGTCGATGCCCCGGTAGATGCGCGCGTCGTTGGTGTCGATGAGGCGGAGCGCTGCTCGAACGTACTCGCCGCCCCGCATGTCCTCCCCGCACTCCGGGCAGTGGATGCCGTTGGAGGTCGGCGATATGTTCTCGCAGTGCGGGCACTCGAGCCACTGCTCGACCGCCTCGTAGCGGCGCACAGTCGCCTCCGCAAGCCGTTCGCGGTAGTCCCGCAGATGCTCGATGAACCGCAGCGTGGAGTCGAGGATGGGGACTCCCTTCGCCTGCTCGCGCAGCACGAGCGCGGTCAGCCCCTCGAGATCGCCGTCCCACTCGGCGACCAGCGCCAGCTCGCGGTAGTGCAGGTTGAGGCGCGACTTCTCCATCACGAACTCACGATCGAGCTGCTGCATCTCAACGATCTCGAGCGCCAGGCCGAGTGGGGTTCTCCCGAGCCGGCCTGTGATGAGCGTCGAATCGACCTGGCCCGTGAAGTCGAGCGGCTTGTCCGGGCGGGTGGAGGTATAGATCCCGTCGATCTCCCCTCGTTCCTCGAGGGTCTGTCGCAGCCACTCTGGCCCGTCCGGAATGATGGCCAGCTTGGCCTGGGCCGGGCTTCCGGGGCGCACGCGGATGCCGAGCCGTCCCGTCTGGATCTCCTCGCCCGGAATGTCGGGCTGCCAGAGCGGGAGGATGTCGCCAGGATTAGGCGCGCTCATAGGGCTGGATTCGCCAGCCACGTCAGCGGCGGGAACTGAAGTGGGATCAAGGCGTTGCAGGGGGGGCCTCTGTGAAGGCCGCGCACCGCGGTCCGGTGCGCTTTTAGGTTGATTGCATTCTAGCCGGATAGCAAGACCTCACGTTCAAGGAAAGGAAAACGGCCCCCAGGAAACACCCAGTGGACATGGCCCGTCATGGCATTTGGGCCTGCAAATTCTTCTCGAAGGAGACGCTCAGGCCGGTGACCCTGCAGGGGGCGGCCGAGGCCGGGGGTGTTGTGGTCGCCGACGAGATTCGGTTGGAGCTGGACGTTACCGTCCTCCCGCAAAGTGGCCGCTCCGCCGACGCCCTGACTACTTATGTAAACCGCCTAGGGCGGCAACGGCTTCCCTCTGGTCTCCGGCAGGGCCAGCAGGAGCGCTGCCCCAACCAGGGCGCCAACAGCCATCGCCATCAAGCTCGGTCCCAGGCCCAGGCGGGGCTGCAAGACACCGACCAGCTGGAACCCGGCGACGCCCCCCAAGGCGCCGGCGGCCGCGCCCGCAGACTCGGATGTCGCGCGAGCGCGGGTGGGGAACAGCTCGCCGTACCAGGCTCCCAGGGCAGGAGAAGCGGCGCTGGCCAGCACGCTCCAGATCACGTTGCCTGCCCAGTACGCGGCACGGCCACCCGAGAACGCCGCCGCCACGAAGCACACGGTCAGGGCGCTCAGGCCGACGCTCATCCAGCGCCGGCCGATCCGGTCCGAGAGCGCGCCTCCGACGGGAAACGCGGGAATCGACGCCACCCCGGACACCACGACGACCGCGCTGATGGCGAACGGTCCAAAGCCCAGCTCCCGGCTCGCGAAGAGGGCCACCAGCAGGCCGGCCGGCTCGAACAGGAGCGAGCCCAGGGCCGCGGCCAGCGCCACCACGACCAGCCGTGTGCGCCAGGGTGGGGTCAGGAGAAGCCGCAAACCGAATCGTTCCCGCCGAACAGCCGTCGCTGCGGTCCAGGCCCGGCTCTCCGGCAGCAGGCGCAGCAGCGGCACCGCCGCGATCAAACCGGCGCTTCCGGCTATGTAGAGAAGCCGCCAGTGGGGGGCGAGCAGCGGATAGAGCACGGTCGTCAAGGCCGTGCCGGCGCCGGCCATCACGGCGATGGCCGCGACTGACAGTCCCCGCCGAGCCTGCGGAACCTCCTCGATCACCAACGCCGTCGACACGCTGGCCGCCAGGGTCTCGAAGCAGACCGCGACCACTCGCGCGGCGGCCAGCCAGGCGAGGGTGGGTGCCGCCGCGCTGGCAATATTGGCGGCGGAGAAGCCGGCCACGGCACCGGCCAACACATAGCGCCGGCCCAGCCGGTCGGCCAGCATGGAGAGAGGCAGTGCGGCGAGCGAGCCCACTGCCAGCGCCGAGCCCAGCAGCGTCAGTGCGGGGATCGAGCTGTGCAGATCGGCGGCGATGGCCGGCAGAGCCAGCACCAGCACCGAGCTGTCGAAGCTGACCAGCAACACCGCCAGCCCTGCCAGCGCCAGCACGCGGAGCTGCCGGGCCGTCACTTAGCGGAGGCTCGGCGGTCGCAGTAGGCCCAACCGTTGCAGCAGCCAGGGGCCCGGGCCGATGAACCCGCACGTCGCCCCGGCGTGGGCGAGGCTGACGCCCAGGATCGACGGCGGGCCCGGCAGCAGCCAGAAGGCCAGGGCCATCGGGACTCCGACCAGTGACGTCGCCAGCACGTCCGTCCATGCCCATCGGCCGAGGCGGTGGTACAGAACGTACAGGGTGGTACCCACCACGAGGCCGGCGGCAGGGCCGGCGAGCGCCATGAGGCCGCCCTGGACGAGCCCGCGAAAGAACGCCTCCTCGATCGGAGCGTTGAGAAGGTAGTAGCCGGTCTGGAGGGCCACGTCAGAGCCGGATGCAGGCACCCGTAGGCTGCCGCGCCGCCTCGTCATGGGAAGCTGCAACAGGCTGGCGGCGGCGAAGAACACGACAAGGCCGGGTATACCGAAGCCAAGCTGGGCGCCGACCTGCCCGAGGCTCAGACCCAGCCAGCTCGCATGAACTGCCAGCCATATCCCGGCCACGACAGCCGCCAGCGGCAGCAGGCGTATCAGCGCGTCCGGGCGCATCCACGCCAGGCTGTCCGCGGTCTCGTTGGGGATCAGCTCAGGAGTCCGTTGAGGATGTATCACACCGCCGCTCGTAGCCTGCCCCGGTGGCCTCCCCGGCCGGCGTAGATTTGGAGGACTCTGGGCAATCTTGAAGAGATTTCTACAGAATCCGCAGCCGAGCCTCAGGCCGGTGAACTCGACACCTGGCTCAGCCTCGGTGAAGCGAGCCGGCTGCTAGGCATCAGCCAGGGCACGCTGCGACGGTGGGCTGACCGCGGACAGGTCGCCAGCTTCACCACGCCGGGCGGCCATCGCCGGTTCCCCCGAGCCGCGATCGTGGCTCTGCTGCCGTCGAGCCGCGCTCGGCGGCCTCACCTCACCGACCTGGGCGCCTCCAGCGAGCGGATGGCGCGGGCCTACCGGTCGCTGTTCGGGGTGCGCGAGGGTCGGCCGATTTCGCTTCTGGCCAGGCTGCCGGAGGCCGATCGGCAGCTGTTCAGGGAGCGCGGCCGGCACATGGTCGAGTGCCTGCTGGCCCACCTGGACGCGGATGCCCCGGCGCCGGCGATGGCGAACCTTCACGAGGCCGCCAGCCACGCGGCCGACTACGGCGCGAGCACCGCGGCGTTGGGGGCGTCGCTGAGTGAGGGCATCGAGACCTTCTTGCGCTTCCGGGGACCGTTCATCGCCGAGCTGGCCGCCACCGCCCGTAAGCGAGGCCTGGACACTCGGGAGGCGACAGGGCTGCTCGTGGACGCGGAGAGCGCCTTCGACAAGCTCCTGCTGGCGTTCATGGAGGGCTGGCAGAGCGGATGAGCGAGGCGGCGCTGCTCTCGACCCGGCCTCAAGGGGATCGCGACCCGTTGGTCGTTCGGCTGCGCCAGTCTGGGCGCCGGGTGCACGCTGCGCCCACCGTCGCCCTGGAGCCGGTGCCGTTCGCCTCCCCGGACCTGCGCCAGTTCGACTGGGTCGTCGTGACCAGCGCCGCCGGCGCGCAGGCGCTGCTGGAACGCTCGCCGAGTCCGGCGTCCGTCCGTTGGGCTGCCGTCGGGCCTCGCACGGCGTCCGTCCTGGCCGCCCTCGGGATCGACGCGGCCGCGGTCCCTGACGAGAGCCGAGGCGTGCGGATCGCCGACGCCATCGGTTTGTTGGGGCCGCTACCGGGCAGGCGCGTGCTGCTGGCCCGCGCAGATGCCGCGGCGCCGGATCTCCCGGCAGCAATGCGGGAGGCCGGCGCGGTTGTGTCTGAGCTGGCCGTCTACCACACGGTGATCGGGCCAGAAGCGTCGCGGCCCGCGGTCGCCGCGGCGCTGGCAGACCCGGCCCTGGCCGCAGTGCTCTTCGCGTCTGGTTCAGCAGTGCTCGGGCTGCTCCGGCTGGCGGACAACGACCCGCGGTGGGTGCCGGCCGTCACGATCGGTCCTGCAACGTCTGAGGTCGCGCGCGACAGGGGCTTCCGAGTCCTGGCCGAAGCGCAGCGTCCGAGCGTGGACGGCCTGCTCGCGGCAGTTGCGCAGATTTGACCCGAATTTGTTAGCTTTTGTGAGCTTTGACCATGAATGGAGTGCTGCCCTGGGCCCTGGTCGTCCAGGCGGGTGAGCTGGAGGTCAACCGGCGGGCTCAGCTTGCGGCGGTACTGAAGGAGCTGGTCGAGTTCCACCGGCAGTGGGTGCTGCTGGACACCTGCCATCGAGTCGAGCTGTACGGCGTCGGCCCCACCCCGGCCCAGCCTGAGATGGCACGCATCGAAGGTGAGGAGGCCGTGCGGCATCTGTTCAGAGTCGCCGCCGGGCTGGAGAGCGCCGTCGTCGGCGAGACAGAGATCCTGGGCCAGGTTCGCGACGCCCTGGGCCAGGCGCGGACCCGAGGCACTGACGAGCGCGTGGCGCGGCTCTTCGAGTGCGCGATCGCCACGGGCCGCGCGGCTCGCGCGCGCCCGCTTCCCGTAAGGGACGGGCTGGCAGAGCGGGCGGTGAGCTGGTTGGGCGCCCGAGCGCAGCTGACGGGCCGGCCGGTGCTGGTGGTGGGTACCGGGGCGATGGGCGTCGCGCTCGCGGCGGCCGCAGCCGCGGTAGGAGGGGTAGTAACCGTGGCCGGCCGCCACCGCGAGCGAGGCGCCGCCCGCGGCCCTGCGCAGCTCGACCTGGTCGGAGCAGCTCGGTGCGCTCCGGAGATGGCTGCCGTGGCGGTGGCGATTCGCGGCGAGTGGTCGGACCTGGAAGGTGCCGTCGCGGCAGGGTCGGCGATGCCGCCGGTCGCCGACCTGTCGGTCCCGCCATCGATTCCGGCCAGCGTGCAGAAGGCCCTCGGGCCGCGCTTCCTGGGCATCGACGAGCTCTGGCAGCGTGTGCCGGTGGAGGCCTCGTGGACCGCCGGCGCAGAGGCCGCCGTTGCCGATAGCGTTGCCGATTTCATGGGGTGGCTGCGGGGCCGCGGCTCGGTGCCGACGCTGGTGGCTCTCCGCGAGCGGGGCGAGGCGCGGCGCCAGGCTCGCGTGGATCGGCTCCTGCGGCGGCTGCCCGACCTCGATGACCGCGCGCAACAGCTGGTGGAGGCGATGTCGCGACAGCTGGTCACTGACCTGCTGCACGAGCCGATCAGCGCGCTTCGTGCGGATCCTGACGGAAGCCACGGGGAGGCGGCCAGGATGCTGTTCGACCTGTGACCGGCTCGCTGCGGCTCGGCACGCGCGGCTCGCGTCTGGCTCTGATCCAGAGCACGGTAGTCGCCAACTCGCTTCGCCGGCTTGGCCATGACGTGGAGCTCATCACCGTCGTGACCGAGGGCGACAGACGACCGGTCGATCTGTCGCCCGGCGTGGGCGTGTTCGTGACCGCGCTCGAGCAGGCGCTGGCTGACGGCAAGATCGACCTCGCCGTGCACAGCGCCAAGGACGTGCCGCTGGACTCGCGGGATGACCTGGTCGTGGCGGCGTTTCCTGAGCGCGAGGATCCCCGCGATGTGCTCGTCACGGCGGCCGGCGGCTGCCGTCTGGACGCCCTGCCTGCCGGCGCGTGGTTCGGCACCGACAGCCCCCGTCGAGCCGGCTTCGTGCTGCACGTGCGCCCCGACCTGCGCCATCGCCCGCTGCACGGCAACGTGGACACCCGGCTGCGCCGCTTGGACGCGGGCGAGGTCGATGCTCTGGTCCTGGCCGCCGCCGGGCTGGACCGGCTGGGCGCCGGCGCGCGGATCGATGAGCGCCTGGCCGTCGAGCTGGTTGCACCCGCCCCCGGCCAGGGCGCGCTAGCGGTGCAGTGCCGCGCCGCCGACGCGCACACGTTGGAGGCGGTCGGCGAGCTGGACGATCCGGCGATCCGCCTGGCAGTCCTGACGGAGCGGCGGGTCCTGGCGGCAACCGGCGCCTCCTGCCGGGCGCCGGTGGGTGCGCTGGCGACCGTCTCGGGTGGCCGGTTGTCCCTGCTGGCCGCGGCAGCGGCTCCCGACGGGTCCGAGCGCTGTGTCGTCAGTCTGGGGGAAGAGGCGACCGAGTCGGCCGGCCTGCGCATTGCGGAGCAGGCCGGGCGTGAACTGATGCAAAAGGTGGTGAGTTTGGTTGCTTGAGACGCCTGAACGGACGCACGAACACGACCTAGGCGACGTGCACATGGCCCCTGCGGACCGGCCGCGCCGGCTCCGGGCCACCGCGGTGACCCGGGCGCTGGTGCGCGAGACCCGGCTCAGCCCTCGTCAGCTGGTGGCGCCGGTGTTCGTCGTCCCTGGGCAGGGCCGCCGGGAGCCGATCGGCGCGATGCCTGGGCACGAGCGCCTCAGCGCGGACCTCGCGGTCGAGTACGCGCGGCGGCTGGCCGAGCTTCGGATTGGTGGCCTCCTGCTCTTCGGGGTGCCGGACACCAAGGATGACATGGGGCACGGTGCCGCCGATCCAGCGGGCCCGGTGCCGGCGACGCTGCGGTTGCTGCGCGAAGCGGACCTGCCGATCGTGCTGATGGCCGACGTCTGCCTCTGCGAGTACACGTCTCACGGGCACTGTGGCGTGCTCGATGGCAAGACTGTCGACAACGACCGCTCGCTGCCGCTCCTCGGCGCGGCCGCGGTCGCCTACGCGGCAGCCGGCGCGGACATCGTGGCGCCGTCCGCGATGATGGACGGTCAGGTCTTCGCCCTGCGCACGGCCCTCGATGAAGCGGGCGACACCTCGACCGCGATCATGGCCTATGCGTCCAAGCACGCGTCGTTTCTCTATGGGCCCTTTCGAGAGGCCGCCGGCTCGACGCCGGGATTCGGCGACCGTCGCTCGTATCAGATGGACCCGGCGAACGCGCGCGAAGCGATGCGCGAGATGGACCTGGACGCGCAGGAGGGTGCGGACATCCTCATGGTCAAGCCGGCCATCACCTCGCTGGACCTGCTCGCCCGGGCACGCGAGCGGTTCGACCTACCGCTGGCCGCCTACCAGGTCAGCGGCGAGTTCGCGATGATCGAGGCGGCGGCCCAGCGGAGCTGGATCGACCGTCGGGGCGCCGCCATGGAGACGCTCACGGCGATCCGGCGAGCGGGCGCGGACGTGATCATGACCTACTTCGCCGAGGACGCCGCCCGCTGGCTGGCCGAGGAGAGCCCGTGACGGACGCCGACTCGCCGCGGTTTGTGCAAGCGCTGGCGCTGGGCCTGGACCCGGCGTGGCGGCGGCGTTCCGAGCGTGAGCGCTGCGATGACGCGACGGCCTTCTGCCAGGCCGTCGAGCACGCCCAGCGCGTGACCACCTTCACCTATTCGATGATCGGGCTCCAGCCGGGCACTGACCTCCTGCTCTGGCGGCTCGCCGGCGCACTCGACGACCTCGAGGAAGCAGCCGCGGCCGCGCTCCGGACGGGGCTGGGCGGCCACCTGACCGTGAGTGAAAGCCTGCTCGGGATCATCCGGCCGTCGCAGTACGTCAAGAAACCGACGGTTCAGGAGCAGTCGCTGTTCAGCGGTGAGCGCTCTCGCTACCTGATCGTCTACCCGTTCACGAAGAGCACAGAGTGGTATCTGCTGAGCCAGGCGGCGCGGCAGGGCATCATGAACGAGCACATGCGGGTGGGCCACGAGTACGCCCAGGTGCGGCAGCTCCTCGCCTATTCGTTTGGCGTCGACGACCAGGACTTCCTGGTCGCCTATGAGACGGACGACCTGATCGCGTTCAGCAGCCTGGTCCGCGACCTCCGCGGCACGGAGAGCAGGCGCTCCACCGTCCGAGATACGCCGATCCTGACCGGGGTGCAGCGGCCCCTGCCGGAGATCATGGCTCTACTAGGGGGGTGCCGATGACCCGGGTTCCCCGGGGCGGCGGCCTCAAGGGGGGAGTTCCCCCTCAAAACAGGGGGGTGCCGATGACCCGGGTTCCCCGGGGCGGCGGCCTCAAGGGGGGAGTCCCCCCTCAGAACAGGTTCCCGGCGTGATCGCGGAGGCGCTAGAGCTCTTCCCCGGTGGGGTCAACAGCCCGGTGCGGGCGTACCGGCCCGTGGGCGGGGACCCGCCCACGCTCGTCCGTGGGCAGGGCGGCCACGTCTGGGACGACGCCGGGCGTGAGTACGTCGACTGGGTGGGCGCGTTCGGCCCGCTGGTCGCCGGCCATGCCCATCCCTCGGTCGTGGAGGCTGTCTCCGATGCGATCGCCTCCGGCGGCCCGTTCGGCGTGACCACGGGGCGGGAGGTGCGGCTGGGCAAGGTCGTCCGAGACCGGATGCCCTCGATCGAGATGATGCGGTTCTGCACCTCAGGCACCGAAGCGGCGATGAGCGCGGTGCGCGTGGCGCGGGCCGCGACTGGCCGACGCCTGATCGTGAAGTTCGAGGGTGCCTATCACGGGCACGCCGACGCCCTGATGGGTGGCCAGGACCTGATGGTGCCTCCCTATGGCGACCTCGCCGCAGTGGAGGGTCTGCCGCTCTCAGATGTGGCCGCGGTGATCGTCGAGGGGGTTCCCGGCAACATCGGCGTGGTGGTTCCACCGGCGGGCTTCCTGGTGGGTCTGCGCCGGCTCTGCGATCAGCACGGGGCCCTGCTGATCGTGGACGAGGTGATCACCGGCTTCCGTGTCGCCCCCGGCGGGGCCCAGCAGCTGTACGGTGTGCGACCGGACCTGACGGTGTTGGGCAAGATCGTCGGCGGGGGCCTGCCTGTTGGCGCGTACGGCGGCAGGGCCGACTTGATGTCGCTGGTCGCCCCTGTCGGCAGCGTCTACCAGGCGGGCACACTGGCCGGCCATCCTGCGGTCATGGCGGCTGGTGAGGCAACGCTGCGACTGCTCGACGAGGCTGCTTACCGGCGGCTGGAACAGCTCGGCTCAGCGCTCGAGGAGGGCTTGACCGCAGCCGGTCGAGTCGCCCGCGTCGGCTCGATGCTCACGGTCTTCATGCACGACGAGGCCGACTTCGCGGATCTGCACCGGCGGCTGCGCGACCGCGGCGTGCTGATCCCGCCCTCTCAGTGGGAGGCGTGGTTCGTGTCGCTCGCGCACAGCGAGGAGGATGTCGAGCGGACGGTGGAGGCTCTTCGGTGAGCAGGTTCCTCGAGGCGTGCCGCCGCCGGCCCGTGGACCGAACGCCGATCTGGCTGATGCGACAGGCGGGCCGCTCGCTGCCCGAGTACCGGAGGCTGCGTGAGCGCTGGTCGCTGGTGGACATCGTCGCGCAGCCTGACCTTTGCGCCGAGGTCACGCTGCAGCCGGTGAAGCGTCTGGGCGTCGACGCCGCGGTGATGTTCGCGGACATCATGCTTCCGCTGCGGGGCATGGGCGTCGAGTTCGAGCTCGTCGAAAGCATCGGCCCCGTGATCGGCCGGCCCGTTCGCACTCCCGGCGATGTCGAGGCGCTGCACGAGCCGGCCGGCGAAGAGGCCGCACCCCAGGTGATCGAGGCGGTGCGGCGTGTCGTGGCCGAATCGCCGGTACCGGTGATCTGCTTTTGCGGGGCCCCGTTCACCCTGGCCAGCTACATGATCGAGGGCAGGCCGTCGCGAGACTTCGCCGCAGCCAAACAGTTCATGTTCTGCGAGCCCGAAGCCTTCGACTTGTTGCTGGGCAAGTTGGCGCGCGTGATGTCGCACTACCTGGCCGCACAGGTGGCCGCCGGTGCCGGCGCGGTCCAGGTGTTCGACAGCTGGGTGGGTGCTCTGTCTGTCGAGGACTACGACGACCGGGTGGCGCCGCACACTCGGGCGATCTTCGAGGCGACCGCCAGCCTCGGCGTGCCGCGGGTGCACTTCGGCACCGGCACCGCTGCGCTGCTGGAATCGATCGCCGCCACGGGGGCGGACGTGGTCAGCCTGGACTGGCGGGTGCCGCTCGACGCCGGATGGCGTCGGGTCGGCTTCGAGCGCGCCATTCAGGGCAACCTGGACCCCGCGGTGCTGCTGGGGCCGTCGGAGCTGGTGAGGCAGCGGGCTCGGGAGGTGCTGCGCCGGGCTGGGGGCCGCCCCGGCCACGTCTTCAACCTGGGCCACGGCGTACTGCCAGACACGCCGCTGGAGAACCTGCAGGTGCTGATCGAGACTGTCCAGGAGTGGGTGCCCGCGCCGGTCGGGTGACCCGTCAGGGCGGCGGCGACACGGGGTATCAGGTGCATCCGCCGGCGGACGCACTTATCAGACTCGAAAATAAGGCACGTTCGCCGGCGATCGAACGGAAGAGCCATGTTAGAGCGCTCGAACAACTTGCACAGTGACTGCAAAAAGCCTACCCTTCCGCAATGCCCACCACAGAGGCTCGGTTCAACCCGTTCGATCCGGCGGTCATGGCCGACCCCTACCCCTACTATCGCCGCATGCGCGAGGAGGACCCTGTCCACTGGAATGGCACCGTTCGTGCGTGGTTCCTGACCCGCCACGGCGACGTCGTCGACCTGCTGCGCGACGACCGCTTCTCGGCTGACCGCACGCGGAGCGAGCGCTTCCGCCCTCCACCACCACACCGGCGGCGGGAGGGCAGGTCGATGCTGGTCCTGGACCCCCCAGACCATACGCGGCTTCGCAATCTCGTCAACAAGGCGTTCACGCCTCGGACTGTGGAGCGTCTTCGGCCTCGAGTCGAAGCGATCGCCGCTGAGATCCTCGACCACATCGACAGTGCCGACGGGTTCGACCTGGTCAGAGACTTTGCATACCCGCTGCCGGTGATCGTCATCGCCGAGATGCTTGGCGTGCCCGCCGCGGATCGAGCCGCCTTCCAGCAGTGGTCGGCGGTCCTCGTGCGCGGACTCGACCCGCTGGTCAGCGAGGAAGAACAGGAAGTGGTGTTCGACGCCCGCGACGCGCTGCTGGACTACCTGCGGGGCGTCCTGATGCAGCGGCGGCGAGAGCCCCAGGACGACATGCTCACGAGCCTTATCGCCGCCGAGGAGAGCGGCGACATCTTCAGCGAGGGCGAGCTGCTGGCCATGTGCAACCTGCTCCTCGTGGCCGGCCACGAGACGACAGTCAACCTGATCGGCAACGGTGCGCTGGCGCTGCTCGAGAATCCCGACCAGCTCGCCCGCCTGCGGCGCGATCCCGACCTGATCGGGACCGCCGTGGACGAGCTCCTGCGTTACACGTCGCCGGTGCAGTGGACGGGGCGGGTAGCCGCTGCCGAGATCGAGCTTGGCGGCCGGACGATCCAGCCACCGCAGTCGGTCATCGGCATCCTGGGCGCCGCGAATCGCGATCCTGAGGTCTTCACCGACCCCGACCGGCTTGACCTCGGCCGCCATCCCAACCCTCACGTCACCTTTGGCCGCGGCATCCACTTCTGTCTGGGCGCGCCGCTCGCGCACCTCGAGGCTGAGGTCGCCATGCCGATGCTGTTGGAGCGCTTTCCGCGGCTGCGCATGGCCGGCGAGCCGGAACAGCGCCCTACGTGGGTGCTGCGAGGACTTCGCCGGCTGCCTGTGGCGGCGGCCTGAACCAACGGACCGCGGCTACGCCGGTTCGAATCGACCCCCGAGGTGGTGTGCCAGGAACCGCTCAGCCGCGGCGTAGAACCGAAGCCGGTTCTCCGGCTTGGCGAACCCGTGGCCCTCGTCAGGAAAGAGCATGTACTCGTACGGGATGCCCTTCTCCTTCATGGCTGCCACGATCTGCTCCGACTCCGCCTGTTTGACCCTCGGGTCGTTGGCGCCCTGGGCGATCAGCAGCGGGATCCGGATCTGGTCGACGCGGGACAGGGGCGACCGCGACCACAGGAAGTCGGCTTCGGTGGCGGGGTCTCCGACTCGCGCGTGGAACTGCGCGATCAGCGGCTTCCAGTAGGGAGGCGTCGACTCGATCAACGTCTTCAGGTTTGACGGCCCGACGATGTCCACCGCACAGCGAAACACCTCCGGCGTGAACGTCGCGCCAACCAGCGCCGCGTACCCACCGTACGAACCACCGTAGATCGCCACCCGAGCGGGGTCCGCGTAATGGCGGTCCACCACCCAACGCACCGCGTCCACGACATCGTCGTGCATCCTCGCGCCCCACTCCCGGTCGCCCGCGCTGACGAACCGCTTGCCATAGCCGGTCGAGCCGCGGAAGTTGACCTGGACACACAGGTACCCCCGATTGGCAAGCCACTGAGCCTCAGGATTGAAGCCCCACGCGTTTCGAGACCAGGGGCCGCCGTGGACGTTGACGACGGCCGGCAGCCCACTGCGCTCGACGCCCGGCGGGAAGGTGAGATAACCGTGAATCGTCAATCCATCCCGCGCCGTGAACGAGAACGGTTCCATACTGGCGAGCGCGTAACGCTCGAGCTCCGGCCGGTGTGAGAAGAGAAACGTGCCCTCAGATGTCCGGCGGTCAAAGGCGTAGTGGGAGATCGGCCCGTCGTCGGCGGTGAACGCTACGAGCCAGACCTGGTTGGCGTGGTCGCGGCTGATCAGGCCGACGTCGCCAGGGTGGAGCGACCTGACACGCTCGACGTCCGTCGCCAGCTGGGGGTTGAGCACCACCACCTCAGCTCGGTCCCGCAGCACCGTCACCAGGTCCGGCTCGCGCGTGTCCGGGTCGGTGACCACGCCGACCGCGTCGTACTCAGGGTCCTCGAACAGCACTTCGCCGGCGCCGCCGTTCAGGCCGAGCTTAACGAGGCGCCCGGTATTCGCGTCGCGCGAGGAGATCATCAGAAGCGACGCGCCGTCGGCGGTGAAGCCGACCGGGGTGGTGGTCAGAGCGTCCTCGAGGCCGACCGCATGAATCGTTCGCCAGGCGTCCTCCTGGGTATCCCGTACCAGCATCAGCATGCCGCCGTCCGGCGTGGGTTGAAGCGCACCTCGAACCTGGAGCTGGCGGTCGGCGACCCAGTCCGCGTAGCCAGGGTTCTCCGCGACCACTGTCATCTCTCCGCTTGGGAGGTCGAGCCGGTAGACGTCGTGCAGCTCGGGGGTGCGCCGGTTCATGCCGAGCAGCAGCGTGTCCGGGAAGTCCTTGTCCATGGCCAACAGGCGAGCCTGGATGCCGTCGAAGGGGGTGAGGTCGCGGGTGCCGCCAGCCGCGAGGTCGGTTGCATATGCGTGCCAGTCCTCGTCGCCGCCGCGGTCCTGGATGTAGAGGAGGTGCCGGTTGTCGTGCGCCCAGCTGAAGAAGCGGATGCCCCGGTCGCGATCGTCCGTCACCGGTCTGAAGTCGTCGCCACCCAACGTGCCGACCCAGACGTTGAGGATCCCGTCGACGGGAGCGATGTAAGCGAGCCGGCCACCGTCCGGTGAGACTGCCGGGCTGAGCCGGGTGGGATTCCCGAAGAGGACGTTGCGCGGAATCAATTCAGGTTGCTGCACGAGTCAGAGGCTACTCGGGACGTCGTCAGCTCGAGCGCTCGCGAGGGAGAGAGGTCTCAGGCCAGCGACTCCAACCACGCCCGGTGCAGCGCCCCGTACCGGCCGCCCGAGTCGACCAGCGTCGCCGGCGAGCCGTCCTCGACGATCCGGCCACCGTCGACGACCAGCACCCGGTCCGCGATCTCCACGGTGGACAGGCGGTGCGCAATGATGATCGCGGTTCGGTCGGCCAGCAGGGTCCGCAGCGCGCGCTGTACCAGCCGTTCTGTGGGCAGGTCGAGCGAAGACGTCGCCTCGTCCAGGATCAGCACCCGCGGGTCGGCCAGGAAGGCACGTGCGAAGGCGACGAGCTGCCGCTGGCCTGACGAGAGCCGCACCCCGCGGCGTCTCACCTCGGTGTCATAACCCTCGGGCAGCGCCGCGATGAAGTCGTGCGCCCCCACCGCCCGAGCCGCGTCCTCGACCTCCTCGGGCGACGCGGTCGGACGGCCGAAGCCGATGTTCTCACCGACGGTGCCGGTGAACAGAAAGCTCTCCTGCGTGACCATCACGACCGCGCGGCGCAGGTCGCGCGGGTCTGCCTCGCGCAGATCCACGCGGTCCAGCCTGACCACTCCCTCCGTCGGGTCGTAGAAGCGCGCGACCAGCCGGGCGATCGTCGACTTGCCGGCGCCTGTCGCGCCCACCAGCGCCACCGTCTGCCCAGCCGGGATCGAGAACGACATCCCGTGCAGCACCGGCACCTCCCGATAGGCGAACGTCACCTGGGCGAATTCGATCGCCCCGGCCGGCTGCAGCCGGATCGGGTGCGCCGGATCGGGTACCGCCGAGCTCTCGTCGAGCACTCCGGAGAGCTTCTCCATTGCCGCCGCAGCCGCCTGGAACAGGGTGTAGAACTGGGACAGGTCCTGCATCGGCTCGAAGAACTGGCGGACGTAGAGGATGAACGCGGTCAGCACGCCCAACGTCACTGAGCCCCGCGTCACCAGCAGGCCACCGACGGCCAGCACCGCGATCGTGGTCAGCCGGCCCAGGAAGGCGATGCCAGGGCCGTACGTCGACGAGAGCCGCACCGACCACGCGTTGGCGTCCCGGTAGCGGCCGTTCAAGTCTTCGAAGATCTCCTGGTTCCTGGGCTCGCGACCGTAGGCCTGCACGGCTCGAATGCCACTCAACGACTCGGTGTAGTGGACGATGACGAGTGCGACCGCCTGCCGCACTGCGCGATAGGCTCGCGACGAGTTGCGCCGGAACCACTGCGTCAGGACCACGATCACCGGGAAGGCAAGCAGCGTCACCGCGCCGAGCCGGAGGTCGAGAACGAGCAGGATCGCGCTGATGACCAGAATCGAGACAGAAGACGTCGCGAGAGACGTCAGGCCGGTCGCCAGCAGGTCGGTGAGCGTGTCGATGTCGTTGGTCAACCGCGAGATGATCCGGCCCGACGTGTAGCGCTCGTAGAACGAGAGCGAGAGCCGTTGTATGTGGGTGTAGACGCGCAGCCGCAGGTCGTACAGCACGTCTTGCCCAACCCCGCCCGAGACCCGCAGGAAGCCCCAGTTGGCCGCAGCGGCGACGACGGCCGCGAGCCCGACCAATCCGACGTACAGCTCCAGAAGCCCGGCGTTGCCGCGGCCGATGCCGCGGTCGATCGCCTGGCCGACGAGGTACGGAATGGACAGTGCGGCTCCGGTGCGAATGACGATCAGCGCGGTCGCCGCCAGCAGCCGCCAGCGATACGGTGAAACCAGCCGGCCCAGCAGCCGCCGCGAGCGCCGGCGCAGCAGGGCGCTGACCTCGGCGGGAAGGTCGTCGACCTCCTCCGACGCCACACCGCGCCACGCGTCACGCTCGTCAGGCCTCCTGATCTGCATCGCCATCGGCTAGGCGACCTCGGCGCGCTCGGCCAGCAGCGACCGATACCGCCCGGAGCTGCGGAGAAGCTCGGAGTGGGTGCCGATCGCCTCGATCCGGCCGCCTTCCAGCAGGGCGACACGGTCGGCCAGGGCCAGCGTCGACGGCCGATGCACGACCACCAGCGCGGTCACGCCGTCAAGAACCGAGGCGAGCGCTTCCTCGATCTCCCGCTCCGTGTGGACGTCCACTGCGGACAGCGGATCATCGAGGACCAGTACGCGCGGTGAGCCCAGGACCGCCCTGGCCAGGGCCAACCGCTGTCGCTGGCCGCCCGAGAGGGAGTAGCCCTGCTCGCCGACGCGCGTCTCCAGGCCCCATGGCAGGTCCCAGACGAACTCCGCCCTGGCGATCTGGAGCGCGCGCCGGAGATCGTCGTCCGAGGTGATCGGGCGACCCATGACCAGGTTCTCGTGCACCGAAGCCGAGAAGAGGATCGGATCTTCGAAGGCCACGCCGATCTGTGCTCGCAGCGAGCGGAGCTGGATGTCCCGGATGTCCACACCGTCGAGCGCCACCCGTCCCTCGGTCACGTCGTACAGGCGCGGCACAAGGGTCGCGACCGTCGTCTTGCCACTGCCTGTCGCACCGACCAGCGCCACCGTCTCCCCTGGCTCCAGCACGAGGTTCAGGTCGTGCAGTACGAGGCTGCCCCCGCCGGGATAGCGGAAGCCCACACCCTCCAGGCTGATGCGGCCGGTCGCCCTGCTTACGGCACGCGCCTGCGGCCGATCGACGACCTGGGGCAGTGAGTCGAAGACTTCGGCCAGCCGGATGGAGGCGGTCGTCGCCTCTTCGCCCATGGCGAGGATCCAGCCCAACGCGTCGAGTGGCCAGATGAGCATGAAGAGATAGGTCATGAAGGCCACCAGGCCGCCGATGGTCAGCTGGTGGCTCGTCACTGCTAGACCGCCGACCAGCAGCACGATGGCGAGATCGGCGTTCAGCACCAGGTTGAATGTCGTCCAGGTCGACGAGCGGATGCGGACGGCGTCCAGGTTGGTGCCGCGCAGGCGCCGGGCTTCTCTTTCGAAGCGTTCGCGAAGAAGCCGGTTCCGGCCGAACGCCTTGATGATGCGAACGCCGGTCGCCATCTCCTCGATGACGGTCGTCATGTCGCCCTGCTGGTCCTGGACTCGGCGCGCGATGGCCGCGTATTGGCGGAAGAAGCGCCGGCTGATCAGTCCGATGGGCAGGACGACCAGGCCGCTGATGATGGCCAGGCGCCAGTCGAGACGGAGCAGGACCGCCAGGACCACGATCCACTGGACGCCGAAGAAGGCGGCGAAGAGGACGCCGAAGCCGACGAAGCGACGCACGGTCTGGATGTCGGCAACCGCGCGCGAGAGCAGCTGACCGGACTGCCAGTTGTCGTGAAACGCGACCTGGAGGCCCTGCAGGTGGGCGTAGAAGTCGTTTCGCAGGTCGGTCTCCATCCGAAGCGAAGCCAGGACGGAGTAATTGCGCCGCGTGAAGTTGGCGCCGACCTCGAGCGCGGCAAGGCCGAGGATCGCCAGGCTGAAGGGCAGCAGCTCACCGGGCTGGCGGTGCGTCACGGGCCCGTCGATGACTGCCTTGATCAGAAGCGGTATCGAGGCGGCCGCCCCCAGAGACACGACTGCCGCCACGACCGTGAGCACGAGCAGGCGCATATGCGGCCTGAGGTAGGGCAGGAAGCGTCGCAGAGCATGCGAGAGCACGGGGCAACCTCCAAGCGTCGGCCGGGGGGAACCACCAAGGGTAACTGACTGGTCGATCCGACGTGTTGTCAGGTTGGCTGCGTTGGCGATTCCGGTGGTCGGTCCCACCAGGTGTGGACCCAGTCGTTTATCGCCCGCACGGCGACGGTCCTGGCTCGGTCTGTGAGCACATCGTCGGTGGCCTGCAGCTGTCGTACCCGCCACTGGGCGTCGACCACATTCGGCGGCGGCGCGAGCCCCTTCAAGGCGGTCGCGTCGAGGCCCAGCCACCGGAGCATCGCGCGGCCGTCCGGGCGGCTGTGGATGGCGAGCAGCAGGTGGTCGAGACGAACCGCCAGCGCCATTTCTTGCCGAGCTATTCGCATCGCCTCATACAGAACACCGTCGACATCTGGCGAGTTTCCGATCTCGATGTCCGGCGCCGCTTCCAGCGCGCGTGGCTTGATTGGCGCTCGGGCCGACGCGAGTGTTCCCAGCACTCTGATCTCATGCCTGACTCGCTCGAGCGAGACGCCGAGCGCCGTGAGTGCCGTCACCGCGCGCGAGGTGCCGTCGGAGAGGATGCCAAGGAGAAGGTGCTCGGTGCCGACCTCCCGGTGACGCATGAGCGTCGCCTCCTCGAAGGCGAGCTCCATGACGCGCCTGACGGCGGCCGTCGCGATAGGCATCGTGACGGCGGTGGCTGGTCGGCGCTGGGTGCCTGGACCAAGCCGCTGATCGAGCTTTTCGGGCGCGACCCCGAGGCGCGTCAGAACCTTGCCACCCAGCCCACCCCGCTCGTGAACAATGCCAAGCAGTAGATGCTCCGGCTCGATGTCGACCCCGGCAGCCTGCGCCTCCTCCTGGGCAACCGCCAGAGCTGTCTTGGCTCGTCCAGTGAGCCTCTCGAATGGGACCACTCGCTTGCACGAGTCTGGCCTTGCGGGGCCATGCTGTCAACATCGACCTAGTGATTGAGCGAGTGCTTAAAGCGGACTGCTCAGGGTGCTCGGGACACCAGGCAGCGCATCGTGGAGGCGGCGTTCGAAACGCTGCGTGCGAACGGCTTCGCCGGCACCAGCGCGCGAAGCATCGCGCGTGTCAGAGGCTCCAACCAGGCGCTGATCCTCTACCACTTCGGCAGTGTCAACGATCTCCTGCCTGGGCATCGACCTCATCGTCCATGCCGGCAGAGATTGGTCCCGTGCCGACTCCATATTCGAGGAGGCTCGCCGCCTGGGCGGTGCGTTCCACTCTCTTCTGGAGGGAACATGACAACGATTCTCGTCACCGGCTCAAGTGGTTTCGTCGGTTCCCACCTCCTCCGGCGACTGGCCAACAGGCCGGAGGGCCATGTTCGCGGTCTGGTACGCGAGCCGCCGCCGTGTTCGCTGCCGCCCTCTGTGGAATGCGTGCAGGGGGACTTGAATCAGCCGGACACGCTGGCCGCCGCCCTGGAAGGCGTCCAGTATCTGGTGCACGCCGCGGCAATCACCGCTGACCACAAGGAGCCTTATCGGGGCGCCTATGAGCAGGTCAACAAGGTGGGGACCGAGCACCTGATGCGAGCAGCGACAAGAGCTGGCGTGGAGCGCGTGGTGCTGATGTCCGGGCTCGGCACCCGACCAGCCCCCAAGGAAACCTACATGGCGACCCGCTGGGGTATGGAAGAGGCCGTGCGGCAGAGCGGCATTCCGTTCGTGATCCTGCAGCCGTCCGTGCTCTTCGGCGACGGCGCGCCATTCGTGTCAGCGCTGGCCGGGCTCGCCCGGCGCTCTCCGGTGCTGCCCCTGCTGGGCGGAGGCGGAATCCGCTTCCAGCCTCTCTGGATAGAGGACCTGGTGACGTGTCTAGAGGCTTGCCTGCGCGATCAAGCCCCACTCGGCGAAGCGCTGCCCGTCGGTGGGGCGGAGCACGTGACGTTCCGACAGGTGCTGGGCGAGATCTGTGCCGCCCTCCACCTGCGGCGCCTCCTGGTCCCGCTCCCCCTTGGTCTGGCGAGGTTGCAGGCAACCGTCATGACGGCGGTGTTGCCGCGGCCGCCGCTCACACCGGCCGCACTGGAACTGTTCACGTTCGACAACGCGACCGATCTGGATTCGGTGGAGCGGACGTTTGGCTTCACGCCGCGGGGGTTCCGCGAACACCTCCGCGAGCGGGGTCTCGAGACCTGATTCGACTTCACTAGAGACGGGTTTAGACCGACCGGTGCTACGATCGGGCCGCATAGCTGATGGCGCGGGGAATCCTTCTCCAGGCAGCGTCCTGGGCATCCTCGGCCGTTACTGATTGAGGAGTGTCATGCAGATCATTGGACGCGTAGGAGCGATGATTTTCGGGCTTGTTGGCACGATCATCGCGGCGATCGTCAACATCCTGTACTCGACCGTCCACCACGCGATCGGGGCTCTTGGCGACGGCGGCCTCGATCGGGCCCACGGAGGCATCGGCTTCCTGCTGGTGGTGATCGGTGTGGTCGGTTCATTCACAGCACTGGTCGCGCCTCAGGTTGCGGCCGTGCTGCTGCTCATTGCGGGGATCGGGATGTTCTTCATCGTGAAGGGCTACGCCCTCTTCAGCATCATGTTTTTCGTGGTCGCGGCACTGCTGGCCTTCTTCGACCGATCTACCAGACGCACCACGGCGTAGAGCCTGGCGGAAGCCGCCTAAGCCTGAACGGAGACCTGGTCGCCGGGGCGCAGCGTACCTCCCTGGAGGACGCGAGCGGAGACGCCGCCCCGGTTGGCCATCGCCGCCTGGGCTCCGGGTCCGATCGTGCGCTCCATGTTCTCGCATGGGTGGCAGAGGGCGGTGACTGCGACCAGCACCGGGCCCAGGCGCAGCGTCTGGCCCACTGTCGAGTTGAGGGGCAGGCCGCGCACGACGACCTGCCTGCGGCTGGCGCCATCGGGCACGGTTGCGCCCAGCTCGCGACCGGTCGCGAGCAGAGCCTCCTCTTCGATGAGCGTCAGCTGCCGGCTGTTGCCAGAGCGCGACCGCCAGTCGCCCTCGATGCCATAGTCAGTCACAAGCTCCGCCGACGAGAGCTCCCGCGCAGGACTGTTCGGCTCGCCGGCCATGTGTATCGAGACCACTTCCGCCATCGCCACTGCAAACATTGTCGCCTAGCACGGCTCCCGCGTGATGAGGCTCGTCGCCAGGTGCAGCGCCGTGAAGACGGCCGCTCCGGCCGCCAGGCAGGGGGTCAGCAGACCAGGCCCTGCTCCCTGCAGAACGACGCCGATACCGGCCGGGCCCAGCGAGCCGCCGGCGCTGGCCGCCGCGATCTGGAACCCGACCACGCGCGACGCCGCAGCCTCCCCGGCCCGCGCCGGCGTGAGGGCGACGAGGGCCGGAAAGATCGGTCCCAGACCGAAGCCGGTGGCCGCCAGCGCGAGCAGCTCGACGGGCATCCAGTCAGCCCACCAGTAGAGCGCGAGAGCGGCCACTGTGACAGCCACGGAGGCGTGGAGCAGCCGAAGCGGCCCGAGCCGGTCGCCGGTAGCCGCGGCGGCCAGCCTGCCCAGAGTCAGGCCGGCCCAGTATCCGGACACAGCCAGGCCGGCCGCCTCGATCGGGAAGGCCCGCGCACCGGTCAGAAACGTGTACGACCACTGACCTGCGCCCACCTCGACCGCTGTATAGACGAAGAACATCGCCAGGCTGAGTCCGACCATCAAGAGGGGTACGGCGCCGTTCGGCTGGCGGTTCGGCACTGACGAGGGCGGGGTCCGAGACCACGACCGCCAGGTAATCACGACTGCAGCGAGGAGGGCCAGCTCGGCGACAACCATGCCGGCGTACGCCAGACGCCACACCGCGCCGGCGGCCAGCAAGACAGTCATGAGGGCCGGGCCGAGCGCCGCGCCGAGTCCATAGCAGGCATGGAGCAAGTTCAGCGGTCCAACCCCGTGCTCGAGCGCCATGTAGGCGTTGGCGCCGGCGTCGACGGAGCCGGCGCCAAGGCCGAGGACGAGCGCACCTGCCAGGAACAGCGGCCAGTCCGGAGCGGTCGCAAAGGCCAGCATCGCGCAGGCCGAGGCGGTAAAGCCGGCAGCGAGGACTGCGGCCGTGCCGAGCCGCGCCTCAACGAAGCCGCTGGCGGCGCCGCCAGCGAGGTAGCCGCAGGTGAGGCCGAGCAGCACAACGCCCAGTGCGGCGAGGGGCTCACCAAAGGTCGTGCGCATCGACGGCCAGGCCACGCCGAGCATACCGTCGGGCAACCCGAGCGCTACGAATGCGACGAGCGTGATGGGGACTGCAGAGCGCGCTGGATGCATGTGTACGATTGACCACCTTGAAGATCGGCCTGCAGATCCCGAACTTCACCTGGGCGGGCGGACCGGAAAGCCTGGGCGCCGACCTCGCCACAATTGTTCGCACCGCTGACCAGGCGGGCTTCGACTCGATCAGTGTGATGGATCACTTCTTCCAGATCCGCAGCATCGGGCCGCCCGACCGCGAAATGCTCGAGGGGTACGCGACGCTGGCGTTCATTGCGGCGCACACCTCGCGCACCAAGCTGATGACGATGGTCACCGGCGTGACCTACCGGCACCCGGGAATCCTGGCCAAGACGGTCACAACGCTGGACGTTCTGTCTGGTGGGCGAGCCTGGCTCGGCATAGGGGCCGCCTGGAACGAGCAGGAGCACAGAGGGCTGGGCGTCCCGTTCCCACCGCTGGCCGAACGCTTCGAGCGCCTCGAGGAGACGATCCAGATCTGCCTCCGGATGTGGAGCGACGACGACTCCCCATTCCACGGCCGGCACTACCGGCTGGAACGACCGCTCAACTCGCCGCAGAGCCTGAGCCGGCCGCACCCACCGATCCTGATCGGCGGCGGGGGCGAGCGGAAGACGCTCAGGCTCGTTGCCCGCTACGCCGACGCCTGCAATCTTTTCATGTCTCCCCAGATCCCCCACAAGCTCGACGTGCTCAAGCGCCACTGCGAAGCCGAGGGGCGGGACTACGGCACCATCGAGAAGACGAGCCTGGGCTCGTTCGACGTCGGCGAGGGCGGCGCCAAGGTGGGCAGGCTGATCGGCCAGCTGCGGTGGCTGTCCAGCATGGGCATCCAGACGGCGATCGGGTCGGTCAAAGGCGTCGAGCGGATCGAGCCGCTCGAGATCATCGGCCGGGAGGTGATCCCTGCCGTCCAGGACCTTTAAACGCGGTCGACCTCGGCCCGGTAGGCCGCCGCCTGCAGGCTGAACAGCTCTGCATACAGGCCCTGCCGGGCCATCAGCTCCAAATGACTCCCCGACTCCTCGAGGCGTCCGCGATTCAACACGAACACCGTGTCCGCGGAACGCACGCTCGAGAACCGGTGTGAGATCAAAAGCACGGTGCGTCCGTGGAACAGCTGCCGCATCGAATCGAACAGCTCGTGCTCGGCACGCGCATCCAGGGCGGCGGTAGGCTCGTCGAGAATGACGAGAGGCGCCTGGCGAAGGAACGCGCGCGCGAGCGCCACGCGCTGCCACTGGCCGAGCGAGAGGTCCATGCCGCCTTCGAACTCCGACCCGAGCATCGTCTCGTAGGCGCGGGGCAGGCGGCTGATGAAGGGGTGTGCGCCTGCCTGGCGCGCAGCCTCCACCACCGCGAGCGAGTCTTCCATGAGCTCGTTGCGGCCGACGCCGATGTTCTCGTGGACGGTGAGGAAGTAGTGACAGAAATCCTGAAAGACGACGGCGACCTTGCGCCGCAGCATCTCGGGGTCGAAGCCCGAGAGGTCATGGCCGTCCCAGCAGATCGTCCCCGCCGAGGGCGCGTAGAGACCGCACAGGAGCTTGGCCAGAGTTGTCTTGCCCGACCCGTTCTCGCCCACGAGCGCCACCACCTGCCCCGCCTCTATCTCGAGGGAGACGTCGAAGAGCGCGGGACGGTCCGAGCCAGGGTAGGTGAAGCCAACCCGGTCAAGGCTGATCGCCTTGAAGGGAGGAGGCGGCTGCAAACCGGGAGCAGCCGGCCGTGGGCGCCGTCCACTGGCCAGGAAGCTCTCGTAGTCCTCAAGGAAGAGTCCGCACTCGTAGAGCTGCGTCGCCCCGCCGATCAAGCCCTGCAGCGCCGGCCTGAGGAACAGGACGCCGGTCACGCCGGCGATCGCTTGCGGCACCTGCATCTGGCCCCGGACCAGCAGGATGGCGACTACGGCCACCGGGCCGATGGCGAGGAAGGTGATGCCCACGCTGGTCAGCACCGCCCGCCAGAGGCGTCGGCGGACGAGGCGCCGCAGCTGGGCCAGTCGCTGATCATGGAGCCCGCGCCAGCGGTCGCGCAGCCAACCGGAGAGGTCGTAGGACATGACCTCGTGGGCATGGTCGCGGTGGGTGAGGACCCGGCTCAGGTACATGCGGCGCCGGTCGAGGGGCGTGGTGTTGAAGCTGAACTCGAACAGCTCGACGCTGCCGCGGGCGCTCAGGAGCAGGACCGGCACCGAACCCAGCACCAACACCGGGACGAGGACAGGAACCACGACGATGATTGCGAACAGAAGGGATGCCACCCCGGCGGCGCTGCTGATCAGGCCAAGCACACTCTGCGTCATCTGCATCGGCTTCCAGCCGCTGCTCAGCCAGGCGCGCTCTAAATGATCGTGGAATTCTGGGCGTTCGAACTCTTCGAGGTCGGCCTGTCCCGCGACCTGCAGGATCCGCCAAGTCACTTCCCGGTTGACAAGCTCAGCGAGCAGGCGCTGCTGCTCCCACTGCACCTGGCCCGCGAACGTCGTCAGCACGGTCAGCAGTCCGAGCACGGCGAGCCAGCCGAGGACCGGCCCAACGTCCTGCGTGCGGCCGGCGGCGAGCACCGTGTCCAGCAGGCGCTTGACCAGGATCAGGGTCACGCCACCGCTGACTGCCCCAAGCAGCTGCAGCACGCCGGTCAGTACGAATTCACGTGGCGCCGCACGCCAGGCCAGATTGAGCGAGCGCGCCAGCAGGCCGGGAAGCCGCCCGAGGCTCCGCTTATCCGTTGCCGTCGCTGCCACGGTGCCTACTAAAGTAACCGGCACCCGCGTCAGCCACGCGTCCGCGTCTCAGGACATCCACGACGGCGTCGATGTCCTCGACGGCGAATGCGACGTGGCGGATACCCGGCGTGTTCACCGGCGCGTGCCGGTCGTCGCCCTGGTTTGACGGCGAGTGGAACTTCGTCAGCTCGGGTCGTCCGTTGCCGTCCGGAGTTTGCATGATCGCAATGTCCGCCCGTACGCCCTCGAGCCCCACGACGCGGCCCACCCAGCGACCTTCGACGGCCCCTCGCCGAGCGGGCGTTGTGATCTCAGTCGGTGGGAAGGACGACCCGCGGCGCAGCTGAGGGGCGCCGACGGCGAGACGGTTATCCGGCAGCCTCGGTCATCGGTCGGAGCTCGAAGACCGGGTGGCGCCCAGCCTCGGCAACGTACTCCTCCAGCGTGTCATCGACGCGGATCCTGTACCGCCAGAGAACGCCGATGGGTGGCCTAAAGCGGGGCCCGAGCAGCGCACGAAGAAGGCGCGAGCGCCGGTACGACTCGAGCGCGTGGCGAAGGATGGCTCCCGCCTGGTCGGGCGCGAGCTCGACGGCCCGCACCGGTACGCGACGGTCGCCATCGGTGATGGTCGCTTCGCCGGCCGCCCGAAGGTTCCCAACCCAGCCTGCCTCACCGTAGGACGCCTGGACGAACAGGCGACCGTCGAGCTCGACCATGCCGACCGGTGTCGTTCGAGGCTTGCCCGACCGCCGACCCCGCACCGTCAGGAGAATATTGGGGGCACCGGTTGGAACCCCTGCGGAGATCATCTGGCGGACGAGGGGGTTGCACAGGCGGAGGAACCCCCCGCCGACCCGCTGCCGGAGATCGGGCCGGGCGCTTGGTTCGTTCATTGGGCCGCTCCTTCTTTCGTCAAGACCTGTTGAGCATCGCTGTCGCCCTTCTATGAGTGGAAACTTAACAGCCGGCCTTGCTCCGCGGGGGGCAGATGCAAAACAATTGTTCGGGCTACGATGAGTACAACAAGAGCACCGGCCTCCACACTGACCGCCGACTTCCTGGACCGCCCAACGCGGCTGCTCGCCGGGCCGGGCGCCGGAAAGACGCAGGCGCTCGTCGACCTCTACGTCGAGCTGGTGCAGAGCGGTCGGGCGGCCCGCGGGCAGATCCTGGTGCTGACCTTCTCTACCGCGGCCGCCGGCGAGATCGCGCAGCGTCTCGACGAGCGGCTGCGCGACTCCTACGACGAGGCTCCGATCAGCACGTTCCACAGCTTCTGCGCCCGCCTGCTGCGTGACCACCGCCCCGACCCAGGCCGCCTCCTGATGAGCAGCTTCCAGGAATGGCTTGCAATGCGGCAGGTGCTGCAGGAGCTCGACGGCTCGGGCCTGGGGACGCTGGCCAGGGTCGCTCGCACCGACAGCTTTGCTCAGGACGCACTCGCCTTCGTGGCACTGCTCAAACAGAACGAGGTGCATCATCGCCGGATCTCCCTGCTCGCACAGACATCCGGCACCCCCCGCCTGAAGGCGCTCGCGGAGGTGTACAGCGCGTACCAGGCGCGGCTCGACGGCGCCGGCCTGCGCGACTTCCGAGATCTGATCGCCGACGCGATCGCCCTGCTCGAAGCGCGGCCGGGCGTGGCGGAAAGCCTGCAGCAGAAATACCGCTACGTGCTCGTGGACGAGTTCCAGGACGTAGACCCAGCGCAGTTCCATCTGCTGCGCACGCTGGCGCCGCCGGCAACCTCCCCCGGCCTCCTCGTGGCCGGCGACCCCGATCAGTCGATCTACGGCTTTCGGGGCACGGTGCCGCGCCTGCTGGCTGAAGACTTCGCGCGTGTCTACGGTGAACGGTCGATCCACCTGACGGTCAGCCGCCGCTGCCCGCCGTCCGTTCTGGTCGCCGGCCGGAGCCTGCTCGAGGCCACCCAGCCCGAGGCGCCGGCCGGCCATTTCGCAAGCGCTCGCCCTGAGCCGGAGGGCGGCGGTCCGGCAGTCCGTGTGGCGAGGGAGGCCACCGCGGTGGACGAGGCGTTCTTCGTGGCTCGCGAGATACGCCATCTCATGCTCGATGACCCGGATCTTCGTCCCCGCGACTTCGCCGTGCTGCTGCGCTCGACGACCACGCTCTCGGCGCCCTTCGAAGAGGCGATCCGGGCGCTGGACCTTCCGTACGAAGTGCGGGGCGTGGGCGCCCTCGCGCGCAACGAGGTCGTCCGTTTCCTGCTGACGTACCTCCGCGCCGTCCACCAGCCAGAGGAGCCGGACTCGCTGGAGCGGCTCCTGGCATCTGGATTGAGTGGCGTCGGTCACCGCGCGGCAGGCCGGCTGCGGCGGCACGCGATCGAAGAGGGCCGCGCCTTCGCCAAGGTTCTTCGTCGTCTGATGTACTGGCTTCACGGGTCGGACCCCGAGGCCTGGCCCCTGCCCTGGGGCGAGGCGGCGGGCGGTGACGCGGCCCCCTCCCCCGGCTCCCCCGACGTCCCACCCCGCGAAGCAGGCTTCGTGGGGACCCCGGGCGCGGGGGAGAGACCCGTGGAGGCTCCGAAGCCGCCCGACTTCGCGGAGTACCTGACCGAAGACGACCTGAGGGCGCTGCACAAGGCAGTCAGCGCTTACTACACGGTGGTCCGGCGGTCACGACGCCTGCCGCTGGCGGCGCTCGCCTACACCATCTTGATCGAGGCCGGCGTGATGGAGCGGGTGCTCACTCTGCCTCTCACCCTGGACGAGCGAGAGGAGTGTATGGCCAGGCTGCGCGCGGCCCTGGCCGCCTTCGACGAGCTCGCGGAGGTCTGGAAGCGGCTGCATGGCGCGCCCCCCATGCTGGCCGACGTTGCTCCGCGCCTCGAGCACCTCGTCGCCCGAGCCATAGACGACGCCCAGCCTGCGGCCACGCAGCTCGACGCGGTGCAGGTGATGACCGTCCACCAGGCCAAGGGCCTGCAGTTCGAGGTCGTCTTCTTGAGCGGCTTCGCACAGGGCCTCTTTCCGCTCGCGTCTCGGCCGCACCCGCTCCTGCACGAGGAAGACCAACGCTGGCTCGAGCACAGCGTGCAGGGCTTCCGGCCGTCGTGGCCTTCGAACCCGCACGAGCACGTGGCGGAGGAGGGCCGCCTCGCATATGTAGGCATCACCAGAGCTCGTCGCCGGCTGTATGCGACCTACGCGGACGAGTACGACGGCCTGGCCGGGCCGTCGCCATTCCTCGAGCCTGCGTTCGATGGCGCCCCTCGAACAGAGCTCACACGGTCCGAGGCCCGCCTCGACGCCGGCTCCGTCCTGACGCTCGCCGAGGCGGAGACCATACTGGCCGGCCTGCCTCTGACCGAGCCGAACCGGAGCAGGCTGAGCGAGCTGGGAGCGGACCTGGGGTTCATCGCCGATCCCGACGCGGGCCGTTCGTTCGAGCCGTACCAGCTCAGGCCGGAAGGCGTTGCTCCCGACCACTTCAGCCCCACGTCGCTCAACGACTATCTGAAGTGCCCTCGGCTGTACTGGTACAACCACCACCCCGGGCTGGTCGCCCCGCCGCGGGGCGTCGAGATGGAGAGAGGGAGCTTCCTGCACCGCGTTCTCGAGGACTTCCACAGCCGCGAGGCCGAGTGGCGCCAGCTCGGGCCCGACCTGCAGCGGGAGTGGTTGGAGCGAGCGCTGACCCAGAATCTGGAGACCTACCTGAACCGCGTCGATTCGGTGTTGGACCGGCGGGCCGAGGAGCAGGAGGTGCGGCGCATCCTCGACAACTACATCCGGTTCGCGACGAGCTTTCAGCCTATCCGGCGGCTGGGCACGCTGATGGTCGAGCGCAAGTTCACCCTCTGGCTGGACGGAGCGGAGATCCACGGGAAGATCGACCGTGTGAACGACACCGGCGAAGGGACCTGTGAGGTGGTCGACTACAAGACTGGCCGGGGTCGCAGCGCCCAGCACGCCTACGCCGACTACTTTGGGCCGGAGCTTGGCGACGTCCAGCTGCTCATGTACTACCTGGCCTGCCGCGAAGGCGTGGACGAGGAAGGCAGACCCATCGCACTGCGTCCGCGCTTCCTCTCGCTCTGGTACCCCAAGGACACGGTGTTCGGGCACATGCGGCAGGTCCTCTTCGCGGTCGGGGTCGCGGCCCCCGGTGTGCGGGAATGGATGCAGCGGACCGTGGGCGAAGAGGACGTGGAGCGCGGCCGCACGATTGCAGTGGACGCCATCCGACGGATCCGCGACGGCGACTTTGCGCCTGCGCCGAGGGCGACCATCGGCACCTGCCTGAGCTGGTTCGGCTGTCCACACGCCCAGGTCTGCCCATTTGGAGGCCAACCGGTGGAGTGAGCCTCATCATCGCGCAACCACCTCACGAAGCAGGCTTCGCGGGGACCCCGGTGAAAGAGTCGCCGACCGCAGAGCAGCAGGCGGCCATCCGGGCCGGCCCCGAGGGCGCGTTCCTGATCGCCGCAGGTCCTGGCACGGGCAAGACATTCACCATGGTCCAGCGGTTCCGCTGGCTGGTCGAGCGGCAAGCCGTGGCGCCTGAGTCCATCCTGGCCGTCACGTTCACCGAGGCGGCAGCAACAGAACTCCGCGAGCGGCTCACCAGGGACCTCGAGCGGCCACTCGAAGAGGCGTGGATCGGCACCTTCCACGGCATCTGCACCAGGCTGCTGCGTGAAGACGCCTACCTGGTCGGGATCGCCCGGGAAATCCGGGTGCTGGACGACGTCGGCCAGCGGCTGCTGATCGAGCGCCTCCAGGCCCGGCTGCGGAGTGGCACCGAGCCCGGGCTGGACCGGGACTTCGAGGCCTTGAACCCTGACGAGGTCAACGACCTGATCAAGCATGGGCCGACATTTGCGCTCAAGCTCAAGGGCAGGGGCGTCAGGCCGGACGAGTTTCGTCGGCGCGCGCTCGAGATCCACGGCGAGCTGCCCCACCCGGGTAACGGCCTCGCCGGGAGGGCCGAGCTTGAAGCCATCGACGTGCTGCACACGATCTACAGCACGTACGAGTCCTGGCTGGCCCAGGCGGGCCGGATGGACTTCGACGACCTGATCCTGGCGGTCATCCAGGCGCTGCGGGACGTAACCGAGTTTCAGGACCGGTGCCGGCGGCGCTTCCGGCACGTGCTCGTGGACGAGTTCCAGGACACCAACCGCATCCAGCTCGAGCTGATCCAGTTGCTTGCGACTCCCGGCTTCGGCAACGTGACCGTGGTTGGCGACGCCAAACAGTCCATCTATGGCTGGCGGGACGCCGAGATAGAGAACATCCGAAGCCGGTTTCCGGGCCAGCGCCTCCCGCTGACCGTCAACCGCCGGTCGGTGCAAGAGGTTCTGGACGCCGCGACCGCTTTTATTCGGCGGGACCAGGACTTCGTGGACGAGCCCGACCTGACCGCGCAGCGAGGTCCTGGAGGAGCCGCTGTCGCCGTGGTCATGGCGGCCGATGCTCGCGGCGAGGCGCGTCTGGTGGCGGGGGAGATCCGCCGGCTGATGGAAGCGGGCCGGCGCCCGAGCCAGATCGCGGTCCTGGCCCACTCGGTGAAGCTGCTGCCTCGCGAGTTCGAGGACGCGCTGCGGGCGCAGCACATCCCATACGTGACCACGGGCGGCTCCGGCTTCTTCGACCGAGAGGAGGTCAAGGACGTGCTGGCCCTGGTGAGGTTGGTGGCGGACCCGATGGACGACGGCGCCCTGGTTCGCATGCTCCAGGGCCCGATCGTGCGCCTGGGCGACGCCGAGGTGTACCGCCTGGCCTCCCGACGGTTCGACCGCTACGGCATGCGTCTGCGGGACTGTCTCGACGCTGCTGCCGTCGACGGCTGGCCTGAGCTGACCGCCGAGGCGGCCCGACGCGTCGAGAGAGCTCTGGCAGCGACAGACGAGCTGGGGGTCGTCAGGGATGGACTCACCGTGGCCGATGTGCTCAATCGCCTACTCGACCGAACGGGCTATCTCCGCCACTGCCAGCTTCGCGCCCGCCGGGAGGGTCCGCGCCCGCTCCTGAACCTTCGCAAGGTCCTCCATATGGCCACCCGCTTCGAGGGCGACGCCACCCTGGCCGGCATCGCCGACTTCGTCACTCACCTGGACCGCATCATGGAGGCGGTCATCCCGATCGGCGAGGCTGAGGTCGAGGCTGCCGACGCCGTGCGAGTGCTCACCATCCACGGGGCCAAGGGCCTGGAGTTCGACGTCGTCTTCCTCGTCAACCTGCGCCGCCCCAACCCCCGCGACCTGGAGCGGCTCTTCTTCGATCCCGACCACATGGGCTTCGTGATGAAGTACTGGCGGGAGGGCAAGCATCCCCGATTCAAGGAGCACGCGCCGGGAGCCCGCTCCGTGGAGCTGGCGCGGCAGGAGCGGCGTCGCGCCGTCTACGTAGCGCTGACGCGCGCCCGCGACCTTCTCTATGTCAGCGCCAGCCGGCCGGAGGACCAGCCGAGTGACGTCAGTGCCGAGGCTGATGACCACTTTGCCGAACTCCTCCAATGGGCCCTTGCGCACGAAGAAGCCGCGAGGGTGGTCAAGGCGGAGCAGCTCGAGCTGTCGGTCGCTCCGGCGTCGACGCCTGCTGTAGGCGAGCCGGCGGCCGCGGTCGACCAGATCGTGGAGCGGCTGGAGCGGCTGGACCAGCTGCGGCGGCGAACTCCCGCTGGGGTGGTGCGCGGCTGGGGGGTCGTGCAGCTGAGCTTTTCGCAGCTCCACCAGTTCGAGGTCTGTCCCGTCCGCTACCGATTCCAGCAGGTCTGGGGGGTGCCCGCCCCACCCGACGAGCTGCTGCCGCAGGCCGCACGCAAGGGCGAAGGCGCCTCGGAGCTCGGCGCAGCGGTGCACCGCGCGCTGGACGCCTGGCACTCCCGTGGCGGCGACCTCCTCGAGCTGTACGAGGGACCCGACGCCGGCCACGAGATGCTCCGGACGTATTTGTCACATCCGCTTGCTCACGCCGCCACCCTTGGCACGGAAGTCGAGTTCAACCTGAAGCTGCGTGAAGCGGTGCGGCTGAAGGGCTTCGTCGACCGGGTCTGCGAGCTGGACGGTCAAACGGTCCTCGTGGACTACAAGACGAACGCCCGCATCGACAAGCGGCTCCAGGAGGCGTATGCGACCCAACTCCGGCTCTACGGCCTGGCGGCGCAACGAGGCCTGCTGCCGGGTGGCGATGAGCAGCCACGGCTGGTCCTCTTCGACCTCCGCCGCGGGGAGGCGATCGAGATCGAGCCCGACGTGGCCGGAGCCGAGGCCAGGGTGCTGGAGGCTGCGCGCCGGATCGCAGACGGCGAATTCCAGCTGGGTCCCGAGCACCGTGACCGCCCCTGCTTCCTGTGCGCCTACCGCCCGCTTTGTCCAAGCCGCCGCTAGTGGACTGTCCACTGGCCGAGCGCTATTTCGAGCGCCGTCAGGTCCGCCAGGCCATCGCATTTGCGGAGCAGGGCGGGATCGCCGTTCACCGCAACTTCGACACTTACGACGGCCACCTGTCGCCCCGGGGCATGGTCATGCGGAGCCCGTTCCTTCACGTGATCGGGCTGCGGCCGGTACTCGCCGAATGGGGCCGGCGCCACGGCCTGCGGCCCGAGTGGATCCAGCCGGAGAAGCGGCGCCTGGTGGCTCACTACGACGTCTTCGGCACTTTTGCTCAATCGCTGATCGATCGACTTTGCAGGGAGAACCAGGGGTCCGCCTCATGAATCGCTTACTGATCGACTGCACAGGATGCTGACGCGACGCGTCAGTTTGCGTTATAATGACGCGCAGCGTCAGAACTACCCCAAGGAGATAGACATGCCGACCATCAAGCAGACCGCGCAGGAGGCTGCGCAGAACAGCCTTCGCTTCGTCAAGAACCAGGCCAAGCGCCCGGACACCGTGGGAGACGTGACCCACCGCGCGCTGGAGCTTGCGCACGGCGGCGCGGGCGCTGCTGCGCGCGCTCTGAGCCGGTTCCAGGAGGCCATCCAGCCGCCGGCCCGCTATGCCAGCAAGCGCACCCCAGCGACCCGCCGCAAGTCCGCCTGAAACCCAAATCTCAACCCCTCCCCAAGTCGAGGGGCGCCCGAAAGGGCGCCCCTTATCTGTTTCAAGTAGGCTCATCACCGCCATGACGGTCGTCGCGACAGGCTCGGTGGCCTACGACTACATCTTCACGTTCAAGGGGCGGTTCAGTGACCAGATCGTCCCTGACAAGACCCACTTGATCAACCTCAGCTTTCTCGTCGACAGCATGGTGAAGCGGCGGGGAGGCGTCGCCGCCAACTACGCGTTCACGCTGAGTCTGCTCGGGCACCCGGCCGCGGTACTCGCGACAGCCGGCTCCGACGCGGTCGAGTACCAGGCTTGGCTCAAGGGGCTGGGCATTGACTGCCGGGGCCTCCACCTCATCGCGGACGAGTACACCGCCACCGGATTCACCACCACGGACATGGACAACAACAACATCTGGGGCTTCTATGGCGGCGCGATGCTGCGCGCCGGCGCGTTGGGCCTGGCTGACACGGTGCAGGACCCGGAGGCAGTGATCATCGGGCCCAACGCGCCGGACGCAATGTTCCGGCTGGTCCGTGAATGCCGAACGAGCAAGACGCCCTGGGTCTTCGACCCCGCCCACCAGCTCCCACTCATGACCGCCGAGGACGTGGAGGACGGCTGCCGCGGCGCGTGGATCGTGATCGGCAACGATTACGAGCTCGAGCTGATCCGGCAACGGACCGGGAGGGACCACACCGCTCTCCTTGAGCTGGCTGAGATCGTGGTCACGACGTTTGGCCGCAAGGGTTCGCGCATATCGACGCGGGACGGCGACTTCACGATCCCGCCCGCCTTGGCGCGCCGGGAGGTTGATCCCGTCGGGGCGGGCGACGCGTACCGCTCAGGGCTCGTCCATGGCCTGCTGAGCGGGTTTGCGGTCGAGAGGGCGGGCCGGATTGCGTCCCTCGCGGCGACCTATGTCGTCGAGCAGGTCGGCACGGTTGAGCACCGATACACGCGACAGGAGTTCGCTGACAGGTACCGCGATACCTACGGCCAGGATCCCTGGTAGGGAAGAAGGGGAGGGAGCGCTGAGTGGATGTCTTCGAAGCCATCCGTACGACCCGTTCGATGCGGCGGCTGGACCCCGCACGCGACGTGTCGGATGAGGATCTGGAAGCGATGATCGGCGCTGCGACCCGCGCAGCCAGCGGTGGCAACTCCCAGCCTGTGCGCTGGCTTGTCGTTCGGGACCCGGAGCTGAAGCGGCGTGTGGGCGATGTCTACCGCGCGCAGGCGCGCTTGAGGCTGGTCGCTTACGAGGAGGCGGCAAGGACCAACCCTGAGGTGGCGCGCATGCTGAGGAGCGCCTACCATCTGGCCGACCACATGGGCGAGGCGGCTGTGCTGGTAATTCCGTGTGCAAGAGGCGATCGGGCCCGCCTCGGGTCCAGCGTCTTCCCGGCGGTGCAGAACCTCATGCTTGCGGCACGCGCCCTCGGCCTGGGCACGACCCTGACCGACATCCACCTGCATGACGAAGGCGCGGTGCGCGAGATCCTAGGCATACCCGAGGACGTCCAGACCTTCGCCATCATTCCCGTCGGGTACCCTCTCGGCCGGTGGGCGGAGGCGCGCCGGCGCCCTGCGGTCGATGTCACCTACTGGAACGCCTGGGGCAGCAAGCGCGAGCCTCGCAGTTAGCTGAATTTCTGGGTTTCGTCGAGGCGGTAGATGCGCAGCGCGATCGCGAACAGCACCACCGTCCAGGCGGCTAGCCACAGGAGAGCTGTGCCCGAACTCTCGTAGGCCGCACCCGGGCCCAGAATGTTCCAGCCGAGATTTGCGTAGTGGTAAGTCGGGAGCACCTGGCCGATCTTCTGGACGGTGCTGGGCAGGATGCTGAACGGGATGAAAATCCCGGATAGGAAGGACATGGGCAGGTAGACCACATTGACAACGGCTGGGGCAGCATTCGCTCCGGTCCCGTAACCGATCGCGAGCCCCAGTCCCATCATCGGGAATGAACCCAGCAGCAGCCTCCACAACAGGTCGAGCCACGTCGCCGCCCCCAGGCGAATGCCGCCTACCAGGAACGCGTATGCGAAGAGGAGCAGGAGCGCGATGAAGGCGAACACGATCACCGAAATGATCTGCGCTGCCACCGGAACCAGGGGCGGCACCGGCATGGCGCGCTGGAGCAGGTCCAGCTTGCGCCCGCGCTCACTCGCAATGCCGATTCCGAAGTTGTAGACCATGACGTTCGCCACTGCATAAGTGGCGTAGGACACCAGGATGTACTCGCCAGTCGTCACCCCTGGGGCCTGCTTCTGGCTGCCAAAGATTGCGTTGAAGAGCGCAAAGAACATGACGGGCATGCCCAACGACAGCACAGTGAAGGCCGGGATGCGCATCCGCGTCAGAAGCTGGGCCTTGGTCTGCGCGCCGAGCATGCGCCCGATCCGCGCAACGTCCATCGTGGCGGTCGTGCTCATGCGACAGTCTCCTTCTCGGCTTCGGTTGTGAGTGCCAGGAAGGCCTCCTCCAGGTCCGCGCCAACCACCTGCAGATCCCGGATCTCGACGCCGCGACTGAAGAGCTCTCGAAGGACAGCCTCAGGGGCGTTGCTGAACAGGCGGACTCGGTTCCTGTCGAGGTCGAGCCGTGAGTAAGGCAGCCCGCGCAGATCGCCCTCGCTCAATGGCTGGCTGGTCGTAAAGCTCACCCGCCTGCCGACGACGTGCGACTTGATCTCCGCAGGGCTGGCGTCGGCGATCACGACACCGCGATCGATCACAATCACGCGCTCCGCCAGCTCATCCGCCTCTTCCAGGTAGTGGGTGGTGAGCACGATCGTCTTGCCCTCGCGGCCGAACTCCCGAATGCTGTCCAGGAAGCTGCGTCGCGACTCGACGTCCATCCCGACAGTCGGCTCGTCGAAGAAGATCAGCTCGGGATCGCCGCAGACGGCCAGGGCAAAGTAGAGGCGCTGGCGCTGGCCGCCCGACAACTTGCCGGCCTGTCTCTTGGCCTGCTGGTCGAGACCGGCCAACCCGATCGCTCGGTCGGGTGACATCGGGTGCGGGTAGTACGAGGTGAAGAGCTCGACGAGCTCGCGGACCGTCAGCGTGTCGGGTACTCCAGAGTCTTGCAACATCACACCGCACCGGCTGCGCGCTCGTCTGTCGTCTGGGTCGAGACCAAACAGCCTCGCACGACCGGATGTGGGCTTCCTCAGGCCGAGCATCAGGTTGATCGAGGTGGTCTTGCCGGCGCCGTTCGGTCCGAGCATGGCCACCAGCTCGCCGGGGTGGATCGCGACGTTGACCCCCTTGACCGCCTCCACTGAGCCGTAGCGTTTGTGAGCGTCGATGAGCTCGACGGCCGCGTTTGTCACCGTGCCAGCCTAACGGCGGGAGGTGCCGCAATACCAGAGCGGACCATGGCTGACTCTAAGGTGAGCGGCCATCGCTCTCGTGCACCAACTCGCGCTTGCTGGACCGCGCTTCTGCCACGCTCTCCTGACGTCCGCATTCGTATCCCCGCCGAAGCGCTGTTCGACCTCATCGTAGGCAGCGATCGCCTCTGCAGACCGGCCAAGCTCCTCGAGCGAGCCTCCTTTGCAGTTCAACACGTCCGCCACGGAGCATCGGACTACAGCGTCTTCCGCCCTACCGAAGCGACGCACCACTTCCTCGCAGAAGGTGACCCTTTGATCGTGGCGTCCCAGCCTGCCAAGCATGTAGGCCTTACCGAATAGAGCGTGCGCGACTTCCTGGCGCAAAGGCGCGCGTCTGCTCGTGCCGAAGCGCTGGATGCTGCAGCCGCCGACATCAGCAATGAGGGCTCCTCAGCATGGCCGAACCGCTGTGCCACGGCCTCGTAAGCTGCTGCTGCTTCATCGGAGCGCCCCATCCTCTCCAGGGCGCTTGCCTTGTTGCGCAGGGCCCAGACAACGAACTGCTGGGCCCCGGGCGACTCAATCCGGCTGAACCGCCATTCGACCTCATCGAGCGGTGACCGCCTCATCAGGCGTTACTCGCGGCATCCTGATCCAACGGCGCAGCCGGATTGCCACTGCTGGGTGACGCAGGAACACAATCCGAATGGAGTCACGAATTCGCCAGACGCGCTCTGCGAGGCCTGTGGCGCCGCAGAGATCGGGACGCGGCACCGTGAGATCGTAGCGGACGGGCCGGTCAGCAACATGCGGCCCTGTCAGCGTCGAAGCTGGCAGGAGCATCGGACCCAGCTCGGAAGCGATCGAAGCCGGCGCACCGCGCTCGGTCCAGGGGTTACTATCGGGGAGCATCTTGGCTGCTGGATCCGGCCTGAGGGGGATGAGTTGATGGATTGGCGCCCGAGCCACGGCTCCCGCGTGGGCTGATGGTCACGGTCGAACAACACCGAGGTACGCGCCTCGGCCAGGTTCAGCAGCTCGTCAACCGGCATCTCGCGGTGGTCCTGCCTGGCTGGTCTCTTCCGTCCGACGTCATCGCCGGCAGCTTGGGCCTCGCGTCGGGTGGCGCGGTCGGTGACCCTTGGGTCGCGAGGCGGCGGACCCTGTGTGCCGTCGAGGATGACCAGCTGCTGGGCGCGGCGCACGTCCTCCTCTATGGCTCGGCGTCCGAGGTCGGGGCTGCCTACCGCGGCGCCGCCGAACTCGCCTGGCTGCTGTTCCGTCCCGAGGCCAACAAGGCTGCGCAGGCCCTCGTCGATGTGGCGCGTGACCTGGTCGCGGCCTGGGGCGCCAAGCGTCTGTACGCCTGTGACACCCTGCTGCCGGTGCCGGTCGTCAGCGGCGTTCCCGGGAGCTGGCCCCACGTCTCGTCCGCGCTCAAGCGCGCCGGCTTCGAGCCGGTCGTTGGCGGCGAGGAGGTCCTGTATGTCGGCCGGCTGCCGGAGCGAGGTCCCGCCCAGCCCCCGGTTGCTGGGCTGGAGGTGCGGGCGGCGATCGAGGAACCCGGCCACCGCTTCATCGCAGAGCTCGCCGGAATCGAGGTCGGATTTCTCGATTGGGTGCCGGACCTCTCGTTCGGGCGCACGCTACCGGCGCTGGCTGGTTGGGCACAGCTCAGCGTCCTCGGTGTCCGTGAGGGGTGGCGCGGCCATGGAATCGGTCCGTGGCTCGTGCGCAGCACCGCCCCGTTCCTCCAGATGCTGGGCGTCAGGCGTATCGTCGTCGCGCTCAGCGGGCCCCAGGAGACGGCAGGTGCAGGCAGTATGTGCCGCCGCCTTGGCTGGGAGCCGCTGGTCCGGCTGCAGCAGGGCTGGTCGCAGGTCGGCTGACTCGGCCCTCGGCCCGCAGCCTCACAGAACGTGGAACATTAGCTCCCATGTGCTACACGGACGACGCCAGACCACCGCTTCCGCCGATCGGTGGCGCCGCCGCCGACCATGGCGACATGGACCTCACGGCCGCGGACGGCAACCGCTTCATGGCCTATTTCGCCCGCGCGGCCGCGCCGACGGGCGCGGGGATGGTCGTGCTGCCCGATGTGCGCGGCCTGCACAGCTTCTACAAGGAGCTGGCCCAGCGCTTTGCCGAGGCGGGCATCGATGCGGTCGCCATCGACTACTTCGGCCGGACAGCCGGTCACAGTCCGCGAGACGAGGGTTTCGAGTACCGACCCCACGTCGAGAAGACGACGCCGCAGGGCATCGCTGCCGATACGCGCGCGGCTGTTGAATTCCTGCGCTCGGGCCAGATGGGCGACGTGCGCTCGGTGTTCACCGTCGGCTTCTGTTTCGGCGGAGCCCAGTCGTGGCGCCAGTCGGCGGCCGGTCATGGCCTGGCCGGGTCGATCGGCTTCTACGGCGTCCCGTCCCGGGTGCGCGACGTCGTGCCTCAGATGCAGGCGCCGCTCCTGTTGCTGGTGGCGGGCGCCGACTTCACTCCAATCGAGGAGTTCCAGAAGTTCGACCGGGAGCTGAGTGAGGCCGGCGTGCCGCACCGGATGGTCGTCTATGACGGCGCGCCCCACTCCTTCTTCGATCGCACGTTCGACGAGCACAAAGAGGCGAGTGACGACGCCTGGCGGCAGGTCCTGAGCTTCGTCAAGGACCACACAGAGGCACCGGTCACCGCCTGACAGTCGGACCCACTGGCGAAAGCTGCGGGCCCGGGCCGTATAGTGCGGTCATGGCGGACGTGGCCACCAGGTCCAATCCGGGGCTGCCTGTGTCGCTCGTGGATGAGATCGAGCGACGCAGGCCCGGCCTGGCCCGTCACATGGCCCGCGCAGTCGTGACGCTGGTCCGCTGGGACGACTCCGCCGGTGCGGCACCGCGCCGGGAGGCGATCGAGCGGGCCTGTGAGGCGGGGATCGACCTGTTCCTCGCCACGGCGCGGGAGGCGCGGCCGGCGACGCAGCGTGAGCTCCGAGAGGTTGCGCAGCTCGGCATCCTCCAGGCTCGGACCTCTCAGTCGGTAGAGCCGGTGCTGGCCGCTTACCGGATGGCGGCGCGGGTGGCCTGGAACGCCATCCTCAGGGCGTGGCGCGATCATGCGGACGCCAGCCCCGAGGCCCTGGTGGTGACGGCCAACTACGTCTTCACTGCGCTTGACCAGGTGGCGGCGCAGGTGACGCGGACGTACGTGCACGCACGGGAGCAGCACATGCTGCGTGGCACCCGTGCACGAACGCGACTGGTCCACTCCCTGGTCAGCGACACCTTCGACAACGAGCTGGCGATCCAGAAGCAGGCGCTGGCACTGGGCATTCAGCTGGCGCCGAGCTACCTGGCAGTCGTGCTCAAGACCGACGATGACCACGTCCAGGACCTGCTCGGGGCTGCCGAGCTGCCCACGGGCTCGCTGGCCGACGTTACTGACCCTCGCACGCTCGTGGTTCTGTGGCCAAGCCAGCGCACGGACGTCACGGAGGACGTCGGCTTGCTGCTCACCGACCTCAGGCGTCGCGTCAGATCGCGGTTTCGAGCGGGCCTCGGCGGCGAGTATCCCGGCCTGCGTGGCATCTCCCGGTCGTACCTCGAGGCGCAGCAGGCGGTGGAGGTGGGGCGGAAGCTGCGCCCGGAGGCCGTCCTCCACCACCACGACGAGATGGCGCCTTACCTCGTGCTGGCTCAGAACCCGCTCGTGGCCGATCGCTACGTCAACCACGTGCTGGGGCCCCTCCAGCCGGAAGGCAGGCGGCCGCTGCTGGAGACCCTGGAGGCCGTGCTGGCCTGCAGGACGGTCAAAGAGGCGGCCGCCGAGCTGGGACTGCACCGTCACACGGTGCTGTACCGGATGGAGAAGCTGAGAGAGCTGCTCGGCGGCGACCCGGAGGAGCCGGTCCTGCGTCACCGGCTGCAGCTGGCCCTGGACCTCCGGAAGCTGCAGCTCTAAGCGATCATGGGGGGAAGTCTCCCCCCCCGCAGCCGGGGGAGTGCCCGGCGGAGCCGGGGGAGGGGGGCGGCGCGCCTACGACCCCGCACATCGTGGTCTGCTGTGTCATGGTTGTGTAAGGCTCTGCAATAGGCGGGGGCTTTCGATCCGTCTAATGTGGGAGCGCTCATCTATGGTGAAGGGAGGCGATGGGAGCGGTCGAAATCATCACCCGGTCGCGCGAGGAAGGCACAGGCAAAGGAGGTGAGTCCTCCCAGGAAAAGCCAAACGACCTGCCTGGCGTCGGCACGGAAACGGAGCTTGGGACAACAGCGCCGAAGCTGAGCGCCGCGCGGGCCCAGCAGCCTGCGGCGTTCGTCGAGCTGAGAGGGGTCACTCGCCGCTACGGCCGGCTGGTCGCGCTCAAGGGGATCGACGTCTCCATCCAGCCTGGTGAGTTCGTCGTCGTCACCGGGCCGAGCGAAGCCGGCAAGACGACCCTCCTGAAGCTGATCCGCGGCGACTTGAGACCCAACAGCGGCTCCATTCGCGTGGACGGGTATCGACTCGAACGCCGGTGGCGCCGGTTCTTACCGCGCCTTCGCCGGCGCGTGGCCGCGGTCTCTCAGGATCACAGGCTCCTCCACGACATGAGCGTGCGCGGCAACGTGGCGTTTGCGCTGCGGGTGTCGGACCTCTGGCTGCCTCGACGCGAGGTTCGTGCTCGCGCGCAGGCTCGGCTCGACGAGGTCGGGCTTGGGAAGCGATCAAGCGCCTACCCACACCAGCTCTCCGGCGGCCAACAGCGTCGGGTCGCGATCGCCCGGGCCCTTGTCCCTGGGCCGGTAATGCTGCTTGCCGACGAGCCGACGTCCAACCTCGACCGCAGCAACGCGGAGCGCGTCATCGAGCTGCTCGAGCAACGCTGGCAGGCAGGCACGACCGTCGTGGTTGCGACGCACGACGGCGAGCTCGTGGCCAGTCGCGGGCACCGCGTCATCGAGCTCCGTGCCGGCCGGATCGTGGCCGACCGTCCAGCCACGGCGGTGGTCAGGTCGAATGGCGCGGCCGCTCGGCTGATCGCGGAGCGACACCGCCGTCCAGGCCTGCGGGCGGCGCTGGGCGGGATCGCCCAGTTTGCCCTTGGTTACACGCCTCCACCCCCGCCACCGCCGAAACCGGAGCGCACACCGGTCCGGTTCAGAGATCGAGCCGCTCGGATCGCACAAGTGGCGCTCGGCTACGGGCCCGCACCGGCGCCACATGGCAACGGGGCCTGGAAGCCCCCGACGGAAGTCGTCGAGCGACTGGCCCCGAGTGGCCACGGGAACGGATCGTCGACGCCATCGCCGGCGATAGCGCCGGTGGCGCCTCCTTCGAAAGAGCCTGGAGCCTGGCGGCCGCCTGCATCGGTCGCGGCGCTGACGGCGGCCAGGACAGCGGGGGACGGGAGTACCAACGGCAAGGCAAATGGCAAGACCAACGGCGCTTCGTCAAGCAACGGGTCAGGGCTGGTGCTCCGGCAGTTGCACGTGCTGGCTCAGGTGGCCCAGTTCGCGCTTGGCTACACGCCACCACCCGCCAGGCCGGCGCCCCATCTGCCATCGGGCACGGTTGAGGCCCCCAAGCGACACCGCCGCCCCTGGGTACCGGTCCTCAATCTGGGCCGGCTCTGCGTCGGTGGCGCCGTCGCAAGCTGGGCCCGGAACCTGGGCACGGTCGCGCCGGCGCTGGGCTCGATCGCGATGCTGCTGACGCTGGCCGGTGGCCTTGCCGTCGGCGGGTTCGCACTGCGGACGCTGCTGGTGGCCCAGTCGCAGGAGGCAGCGGTGCTGCACGTCTACTTGAGCGACGATGCGGCCAGCGATGAGATCGACCAGGCCCGTCAGTCGCTGGCGGCGCTGCCCCACGTGCGCTCGGTGCACTACATCGACAAGGACCAGGCGCTCCAGCTGGCACGCAAGCGGCCTGGCCTGGGAGACCTCGCGTCCGCTGCCGACTCAAACCCGTTCCCGGCCAGCCTCGAAGTGCAGGTGGACCAGCCGTCGGACGTGGCGGCGGTTGCAAAGGTCGCCGCCAAGGAGACGAGTGTCGACACTCGGCGGCCAACGTCGTTCGACGCGGGCACATACGACCGGCTTCGCCAGTTCACGGTCGTGGCAGCCGCCATCGCGGGCGGATTCGGGCTCGTGATGCTGGTCGTCACGTATGCCATCAGCTCCAACTCGATTCGAACGGCGGTGCTGGCCAGGCGGGACGAGCTGTTGACGATGCAGCTGGTCGGAGCCTCGCGCTGGCTTATCCGGGCTCGGCTGGGAGTCGAGGGCGCGCTGACCGGAGGCATGGCCGGCCTGATCGCCGCAGGCGCTGTCGTCGGCGTTTGCGCGATCTGCTATTACGCGGCCCGCCATCTGTTCGTGCAGCTGCTGCCTGGCCTCACAACGACCACCGTAGCCGAAGTGGTTGGCGTGGTCGTCGCGGTCGGGATCGCCCTCGGTTCGGTGTCCGCGCTGTTTGCATTTAGAAGGCTACGCACTTGAAGCTCCTGATGGCCGCCGTGGCTGGGGCTCTCGTGCTGGCCGCGGTTCCGCTTTCGGGGGCAGCAGTCGACCCCTCTCCATCCCCTACACCGACGCCGTCGACGTCTCCCACACCGACACCGACGCCCTCGGCCTCAGCGGCACCCAGTCCCTCCCCATCGACATCGACGACTCCGACGCCCACACCGTCTCCAACCCCGGACCCGGCCACCCAGAAGCTGATCGAGCAGGCCCGGCAGCGCATCGGCAGCGGGGTGGCAGACACGCTCGCCGCTGCCCAGCGGCTGACCGACGCGCTGAACCAGAATGCCACCGAGCAGAGCCAGGTCCAGCAGCAGATCGACGCCGGCCAGGCTCGCATCGACGCGCTGAACCAGGAGATCCAGCGACTCGACGATGACATCGCGACCACGCAGCAGCGCATCAGCGACGAGCGAGCGCAGATCGCAGAGATGGCGCGCGAGCTGTATCAGTCACCGGACTCGCTCCTGATCAGGCTGGTTCAGGCCGGAAGCCTCCGCGACATGGTGACGCAGACAAGCGACCTCACGGAGGCTGCGCTCCGGGCGGACACGCTCCGGCGGAAGCTGTCTGACGACCTGGCCAAACTCCAGCGGGACGAAGCTCAGCGCAAGCAGGATCTCGATCAGGAGCAGCAGCTCTCGGCACAGTTGTCGGACGCCAACAACCAGTTCTCAGATCTAGCCAGCCTGATGCAGGAGACCTCCGCCGAGCTGGAGGCGGCCATTGCGGATGGTCAGGATGCGCTGGCCACGGTCGGCCAGAAGGCCGCCGACCTGGCCCAGCAGCTGGCCGACATGCTGCTGCACCGCCAGCAGAATCTGATCGCCACCGCCGAACAGCAGGTCTGGAAACAGGCACACATCTGGGCGACGCTGAACAAGTCGATCATCCCCCTACCAGTCGCCTCGACGGTGGTCACGCCCCCGACCGGTAATGCGAGGTTCGCCTGGCCGATCCAGGGAGGGGTGCTGACGCAGGGCTTCGGTCCGAGCACGCTATGGCTGGAACCGCCCATGTTCGGCTTCACTCACTTCCACACCGGCGTCGACCTGGCGTCGGCCAATACGAGGGTCTCGGCCGCAGCGGCCGGTGTCGTGGCCGTGGTGGGCGCGAGCACCACCGGCTACGGGAACTACGTGATCATCGTGCACAGCGACGGTTTCGTCACGCTGTACGGGCACCTCGCGCTGACGATGGTCACAGTCGGTCAGCCCGTGCTGCAGGGGCAGCAGATCGGAGTTGAGGGTTCGACCGGTGCGTCGACCGGGATTCACCTGCACTTCGAGGTTCGACTGAACGGTCAAGCAGTCGACCCGACGCCGTACTTGCCACAGGGCGTCGGCCTCTAGGGCTTGTCGGGGGGCTCCCTTGTCTGGGCGGCGACCCCGAGGCCCCAGACGGAGTGGGGACGGCCGCTCTCCTCAGCGGCCGCGGGGGGCGTGCTGTGGGTCACCACAGCACCCGAATCTTGTCAAGGCCGAAGAGCGAAGCGTGCCTTGACGAGATTCGTT
>Ga0070699_100000057_pt1 | contig 109108 bp, 88 predicted proteins | sample KBSK1503metaG_FD_65473 | JGI IMG/M metagenome (GOLD analysis project Ga0070699, IMG submission 65473) | Corn, switchgrass and miscanthus rhizosphere microbial communities from Kellogg Biological Station, Michigan, USA - KBS K1-50-3 metaG | ecosystem: Host-associated > Plants > Roots >... | reverse complement strand
GCTTCAACACGGTGAGCTGCGCCGGCGGTACCTGCTGGGCCGCCGGCGTGGAGGGGAGGATCTCCCGGCTCAGGCCGGTGCGCTGAGCTCCCGGCCCAGATCCACCACGGCGCCGACGAACAGATCGAAGTCGTCGAGACGGCTTCGATGGTTGGTAATGGCGACGCGCATCGCGAAGCGCCCATTCAGCGATGTCGCGGAAGGCACCGCAATCCCCCGCTCCTGAATCCGGATCAGCAGCTCTCGATTCAGTTCATCCAGCCGTCCAGCATCCAGCCGTCCAGCCGTCCCGCGGTATCGCAAGCACACGATGTTGAGCGGCACCGGCGCCATCAGCTCCAGTTCTCCATGCCGATGCACCAGATTCGCGAGGTACTTCGCCTGGTCCACGTTCTGCTCGATCAGCTTCGCGTATTTCGCCACGCCGTGTTCCTGCAGCAGCATCCACACCTTGAGACCGCGAAACTCGCGGGAGAGCTCGGGCCCGAGGGTACCGGGGTCGTGGTCGTTCGGCGCCGCGCCGCGCGCCTCGCGCGCCAGGTAGCTCGCCTTGGTGGCAAAGGGCCGGCGATGCGCCTCGCGGTCGCGGACCAGGACGCAGCCGACGTCGTATGGCATGTAGAGCCATTTGTGCAGATCGAAGGCGATCGAATCGGCGCGCTCCATGCCCCGCACGAGGGGCCGCAGCCGGTCGGAGAGCGCGGCGAGGGCACCGAACGCCCCATCGACATGAAACCAGAGGCCCTCTCGTTCACAGAGATCAGCCAGCGCGGCGAGGTCGTCGATCGCCGCCGTGTTGACCGTCCCGGCATTGCCCACCACGCAGAATGGTCTGCGCCCGGCCGCACGATCCTCGGCGATCGCCTGCTGGAGCGCCTGGAGATCGATCCGGAATTCCGCATCGACCGGCACCGACCGAAGGGCGCGCTGGCCCAGGCCGAGGAGGCGGGCGGCCTTGTCGACCGAGTTGTGGGTCTGTGACGAGGCGTACAGGACCGGCGAGCCACCGGTGGCGGCGAGGCCCTCTTCGCTGATCCGCGGATCTCCCGCATCCCGTGCCGCTGCCAGCGCCACCAGATTCGCGACCGAGCCGCCGGTCACCAGCACGCCACTCGCGTCCGGAGGGAATCCCACCATCGTCTTGCACCAGTCGATTACCTGCTCCTCGACGTACGGCGCCGCCTGGTGGCCGCCGCCGGCGTTGGTATTGATGACTGCCGTCGCCAGCTCGGCCAGCGCGCCGCTCGGGCTCCCGGTGCCGTTGACCCAACCCCAGAAGCGCGGATGGACGTTGCCCCATGGGTAAGGGAGGACCGACCGGCGGAATTCGTCCCAGCTTGCTTCGAGCCCGCGGCCTTCCATCGGCAGGGGGCGGCGCAGCGCGGCACGCACCTCCTCCGGCACCGGTTGCCAGACCGGCCGGTCCCGGAGGGTACGGAGCCAGTTGAACAACTCGTCGACGACCTGGTGACTGTGGGTGCGGAACGCGTCCCAGGATTCCGGATCGAGCGATGCTTCAGGGCGGGCCGTCATGCCGAACTCCTCTTGCGGTAAGCGGGGGGGCCGTGGAAGATACGCCGTCCAGGCTAGCCGGCCACCGCACATCGTACATCGAATTCCGGAGCTCCAATGCTTCCGCTGCTTTTGCTCCTCACCAGCACCCAGCAACCAGTACCCGGCACCCAGACCGACACCTCGCTCCGCGCAAAGATCGCCGTCTGGCGCGCTCCCCGCGAAACGGAGATCGTCGGGGAGCTGACCCGCTTGCTCTCCATTCCGAATGTCGCGAGTGACTCGGTCAATATCCGCCGGAACGCGGCGCTGATCGTTGCGATGCTGGAGCGCCGGGGCGCCACGGCGCAGATTCTCGAATCCCCCGGGTCGCCCCCGGCGGTGTACGGGGAGCTCTCCGCCCCGGGTGCCTCACGGACGGTGGTGTTCTACGCGCATTACGACGGGCAGCCGGTGGACTCGGCCCGGTGGGTGACGGCCCCGTGGCAGGTGGTGCTGCGCGACGGCGCTCTCACGAAAGGGGCGCGGGAGATTCCCTTCCCTGCCGCGGGGGGACGTTTCGATCCGGAGTGGCGGCTCTATGCCCGTTCCGCGAGCGATGACAAGTCGCCGATCGTGGCCATGCTGACCGCACTCGATGCGCTGAAAGCGCTTGGGCAGCGGATGTCGGTCAACCTGAAGTTCTTCTTCGAGGGGGAGGAAGAGGCCGGCTCGGTTCATCTCGGTGAAATGCTGGCGCGGCATGCCACCCTGCTCAAGGCGGACCTCTGGCTCTTCGGCGACGGACCGGTGCACCAGAGCCGGCGGCCCAAGGTGTCGTTCGGAGTGCGCGGTGTGATGGGGATCAATCTCACGGTGTACGGCCCGGCGCGTCCGCTGCACAGCGGTCATTACGGAAACTGGGCCCCCAACCCCAACGTGATGCTCGCCCATCTCATCGCCTCGATGCGCGACGAAGAGGGCAATATCCTGATCGACCATTTCTACGAGGACGTGCTTCCGTTTTCCCCGGAGCAGCGCGCCGCGCTCGCGGCGATGCCGAACATCGACGCGCAGGTTGCCGCCGATCTCCGCCTCGGCCGGACCGAAGGGTCCGGTGCCGGCCTGGCCGAGCAGGTTTCGAGACCGGGACTCAATGTCAGCGGCGTCTCGGGAGGGAGGACCGGCGCCGCGTCCGCGAACGTCATCGTTCCCGAGGCGACGGCTTACATCGATTTCCGGCTGGTGCCCAACCAGCGACCCGAGCGGATCAAGGCTCTCCTCGAAGCGCATTTCGTGAAGCGGGGCTACTACGTCGTGCACCAGGATCCCGATTCGGCGACCCGGCGCGCCCATCCCCGGATCATCAAGGTGACCGGTGACGGCGGCTACCCGGCAACCAGCACGGCACTCGATCTCCCCGTGTCCCGCGCGGTGATCCGCGCGGCGGAAGCCGCGCTGGGAGAGGTGGTGGTCGTCGAACCGCCCCTGGGAGGAAGCCTTCCCCTGTACCAGTTCAAGGAGGCGCTCGGCGCCACGCTCATCATGGTGCCGATCGTGAATCACGACAACAATCAGCACGCCGAGAACGAGAACCTGCGGATCAAGAATCTGTGGGACGGAATCGAGCTGTACGCGGGGTTGTTGGCATACCTGGGGGCGTTTTGGGGGCAGCTGCCGTAGCTGGGGGTTGGGAGATGGGAGTCAGGGGTTGGGGCCCCAGCCCCCAGCTCCCAACCCCCACTCGCTACTACGCACTCCCCCCTGCGGGACGCCCCTCCCACGCCGCCTGCGGGATCCCGTTGATCATTTCGTAGAATCCCAGGTCTTGGCCGGAGCGCAGCTTGGCGATGTAGACGATCTGTCCCGTGTGCATGCCGAAGTGCTCGACCGCGTGGTAGATCGCCTCGAGAAGCGTGACGGTCCTGCCCTGCACCCGGCGTCGCTCGCCGAGCGACGCGGGATCGGTGGCCGCGATGACCGAGTCCGCCTCGAGTACCGCCTCGGTGATGAGCGCGACGAGCTCGGTTCGGGGAATCGGCTCGCGGCGCGCGAACTCGGAAGCGCGGTCCCGTCGGTCCGGCGCACCCCCCACTCCGCTCACCACCCACTGCCGGATGTTGCCTGCAAGATGAAGTAAGAGGTTCCCGATGCTGTTGGCGGTTTCGTGCGGACGCCACCAGAGATCGGCCTCCGACAACACCGCCACCGACGCGCGGATCTTCGGGAGGTAGTGCGCGGTGAGGTATTCGCGCGACTGGGCGAGGAATGCGGGTCCGGTATCCAAGGGCAATACTCAGGCTGAAGGCTGAAGGCTGAAGGCTGAAGGCTGATGGCTGAAGGCTATCTACTGCACACCCCCGGCACCACCATCCGGATCGTCGTCTCCTCGGCGACCGCCGAGGGGATCATTACTCCGTCTGCTGCCCATTCGCGATGCACGGCCATCCAGGTCACGGATTCTACAACCAGATGGGCGGCGGCGAGGTGATCCGGCCTTGCCGGGAGCAGGCCCTCCCTGCTCCGCCGCTGGAGGTAGTCGGCCAGCCGGCGAACCCCACCACGCCAGAATCTCCGGTAGAACACCTGCGCGACGTCGGGCCATTCGCCCCGGCAGCGCTCCACCAGCTTGATCGCCCGCCGATACCGATGGAGCCATCGATAGAGCTCCCGGACGATGCCCTCCACCTCGATCGTAATGTTTTCCGGTGGAGGAGATTCGGCTGCCAGCCAGAGCTGAGGAAAATGGGAGGCGTTCTGGAGACATCGCCAAAGGGCGTCGGCTACGGCACCCGGCTCGGGCGCGGGATGAGGAAAGGTCATGGACCAGACCGACGGATCCTCCATCGCCCGGCGGATGGCAAGATCGAAGAGTGCCTCCTTGCCTGCGGCGTATAGATAAATGGTTCCAGGTCCAACCTTCGCACGCTCGGCGATTTGAGCAATCTTCGCGGCTGCATAGCCATGGATGATGAATACTTCCGTCGCCGCATCGGCTATGTGGTCTATACGGTTAACAGCTTTGACTCTAGGCATAATTGTAATAATAACTGAATCACTTATTTAATAATAGGCGTCCGATCGATCCGAAGAGTCGGACAGGCTAGTTCGTCATATGAGGCCGCCGATGCTTGCTATTAGTATCAATTGCTACTGCTATGCTTGACGAAGCTTTCTCCCGCGGAGCTGTTCGTGTGCCTTATTTTCGATCATTTTTGGGAACAGCCAAGACCTGACTGATAGCGGATGGCCGATAGCTGATAGCTGCTCCAACGCAACCCTTTCTGGCGCTCTACTGTCCCATTGCACAGAATAGGGGCGACCCTCTAGAACCCGGGGCAGGGTGGAACCAACGAGTCTCGTCGCCCGCGTTCTGGCGGGGGATCAGGATGCCGAGCGTGAGCTGTACGACACGCATGTGGACCGGGTATACCGTCTCGTCTACCGCATGGTGGGAGACGGGGAGCTGGCGGCCGACTATACGCAGGACACGTTCATCCGGACGTTCGAGCGCCTGGCCAGCTTTCGCGGTGAATCGGCCCTCTCGACCTGGATCACCTCGATCGCGATCTCGGTGGTCTACAACGGGCAGCGGAAGGTGAAGCGGCTGCGGGCTCGCGAGGTCGATCTGGAGCACGCGGAACCGGTGGCGATGCCGCAGCGGGAGGCCGATCCGGACCTCAAGATCAAGCTCGCGGCGGCGATCGAGAATCTGCCAGAGGGGTATCGCACGGTGTTTCTGATGCACGATGTGGAGGGATTCACGCACCTGGAAATCGGCAGCGCGCTCGGGATCCAGGAGGGCACTTCGAAGGCGCAGTTGAGCCGGGCGCGCGCGAAACTTCGGCAGCAGCTGGCCCAGTACGCGGGAGATCTGGCCTCATGATGGATGATCGGGAGGACCGCCTGGACACTTTGATTCGCGACGCAGCGCGCGACTATCACGCGCCCCCTGCGACGCCCCGGGCGGAAATGTGGGAAGCGATTCGGGCGAGCCGTGACGCAGCCCGCACCGAGGTGCGGCCGCTCGTCGTCCGGCCGGCCCGCTCCCCGCTGCGCCTCGTGTTCGGGATCGCCGCCATTCTGGCCCTGGGAATTGCCATCGGCCGCCTGACCGTGCCCCCCAGTCCGGGCTCGGTTGCGGCTCCGTCGCAGTCAGCCGCCGTCCCGGCGACCGAATCGCCCGAAGCCGCCGCGGAACAGCGCGCCCGGAGCGAAGTGGCCACCCAGCTCGCGACCGACGATCATCTGACCCAGGTCGAGACCCTTCTGACCGAATTCGGCACCCGGCCGGCAACGACCGATTTTTCGGCGCAGGCGCAGGATCTTCTCACCGACACCCGCCTCCTGCTCGATTCGAAGCGGGTGGTCGATCCGAAGACCCGCAAGCTGCTCGAGGATCTCGAGCTCGTGCTGGCCCAGATTGCCACGCTCGATCCGCGCGAAAAGAATCGGGATCGCGATCTGATCGCCGACGGTCTGGCACAAAGTCATCTCCGAACCCGTCTCCGGAATGCAATTCCGGCGGGCTCGGTCATTCGTCTGTAAGGAGCATGCTCATGTCTTCCGTTCGTAGCCTCGTCCTCGCTCTCTCCGCCGCGACGGTGGGTTCCCTGCATGCGCAGGCGGCCGCCACGACCGCCCCGGTGGTGATCCGGGTGCCCGACCTCACCTGGCTCGGCCCGATCGTGGCCGATGCCCAGGCTCACGCCGCGGTGGCGATTGCCCAGGCGCGGCCAAGCCTTGCCCAGGTGGGTCCCGCCATGGCGCAGGCGCGGTTCGGGCTGATGCAGGCCCAGGCCGCGCTGGCCTCGACCAGCGTGCACCTCGGTCATGTCGGCTCCTTCGGCGTTGTGATGGCGGGCGACGAGATCGCCGAATCCCCCCCCGCTGCATGGGCACAGCAGGATCCCGCCGACCAGCTCTACCGGGATGCCCGGCGCGAGTTGAACCGCGGCCGCTATGCGACCGCCGCCGACCTCTTTGCGAGCATCTACAAGAAGTATCCCCGCTCGACCTATGCCGGGGACTCGTACTACTGGCAGGCCTACGCGCTCAGCAAGCGCGATAACGACGAATCGCTGCGGCAGGCGCTGGGCATCCTGGATATGCAGAAGACGAAGGCGAAGGGTGCGAGCTCAAGGCGCGATGCCGACCAGCTTCGCATCCGGATCTGCGGTGAGCTGGCCCAGCGGGGTGACTCGGAATGCGCCGCGGAAATCAGTGAGGAAGCCCGCCGGGCCACGGCGCCGATGGTGACCGTGGCTATTCCCACTCCGCCGGCCGCGACCACGCCGCCGACGCCGCCGACCACGGTCATCGTCCATCCGCGCCCTCCCAAGGGACGACGCGGAGAGCGCTGCGACAACGAGGACGATACCCAGTCCGCCGCCCTCAACGCGCTCTTGCAGATGGACGGCGACAAGGCGCTGCCGATTCTGAAAAAGGTGCTGGCCCGGCGCGACGAGGGCTCGGTTTGCCTGCGCCGCAAGGCGGTCTTCCTGGTGTCCCAGCACGAAGGTCCGGAGACCGAGCGGATTCTCCTCGATGCCGCGCGCACCGACCCCGACGGCGAGGTGCGCGAGCAGGCGGTGCAGTGGCTTTCGCAGGTCGATTCCCCCGCGGCCGTGGCCGCGCTCGACTCGATCCTCCGGAGCGCGGACGACCCCGCCCTGCAGGACAAGGCGATCTTTGCCCTCTCGCAGCAGGATTCCCCGCGCGCCCGCCAGGCGCTCAAGGACTTCGCGCTCCGCGCCGCCGTGTCCTCCGATCTGCGCCAGAAGGCGATCTTCTGGATCGGCCAGGGCGACGATCCCGACCGGCTGGGGTTCCTCAAGACGCTCTACGTCCAGCTCAAGGACCAGGACTCGCGCGAGAAGATTCTGTTCTCCATCTCCCAGATCGATGGGCGCGAAAGCCAGCGCTGGCTGCTGCAGGTCGCCGGCGACGTCAACGAAGGCATCGAGCTTCGCAAAAAGGCGCTCTTCTGGGTCGGCCAGTCGGACATCGCGGCCACCGAGCTCTTCACCCTCTACGAGAAGATGCCCAGCCGGGAAATGAAGGATCAGCTGATCTTCGTGTACTCGCAGCGCGACGAGAAGGCGGCGGTGGACAAGCTGTTCGAAATCGCCCGGACCGAAACCGACCGCGAGCTCAGGAAGAAAGCGATCTTCTGGCTCGGCCAGTCCGACGATCCGCGCGTGCCGGCGTTCCTCGAGAAACTTCTTGACGGAAAGCCCAACTGAGGATCCGCCCATGCGACGCCTCATCGCCACGACTTCGCTCTGCTGTCTCGGCCTTGCCGCGACCCTGACCGGACAGGCACTTACCGACCGCATCCTCGCGGTGCGCGAGGGGACGGTGCGGCTCTCCTTCGGGGTTCGAGAAGGCATCTGCGGCGACGGCGAAACATTCATCCGTGACCGCTCGCGGGGCGAGGACAGCTTCACCTCGTTCGACGACGGCAACTCGCGCTGGACCGGCCGGGGATGGCGCGATCGTCCGTGCGAGCCGGGACCGGCGCGCATCGCGATCACCAAGTCCGGCGGAGAAATCACCCGGCTGCGGCTGTACGTCGGCGGCGACTGGCGGAGCACGAGCGGCCCGATCACCGACCTTGGTATGGTCTCGGCGCCGCTCGCGGCCAAGGCGCTGGTGGCCCTCGCCGCGCGCTCCTACAATGCCGATAAGGGGATCTACGGCGCGATCATCGCCGACAGCGCGGTGGTCTGGCCCGACCTGCTCGCGCTGGCAAAGGACACCAGAGCCCGGACGGATACCCGCAAGAACGCCGTGTTCTGGCTGAGCCAGGCCGCCGGCGACGAAGCCACCAAGGGACTCTCCGCGCTGGCGGAGGACGAGGACGAAAACCGCGATGTCCGCGACCAGGCGGTCTTCGCGATCTCGCAGCTCAAACGCGACGAAGGCGTGCCGATCCTGATCCGGATTGCCCGCACCAACCGGGATCCCAAAATCCGGCGGAAGGCGCTTTTCTGGCTGGGGCAGTCGGACGATCCGAGAGCGTTGCGGTTGTTTGAAGAAATCCTGACAAAGGGCTAACGGCTATCAGCTATCGGACAAGCTATCGGCTGCCTCCGAAGCCTGTCCGATGGCCGATAGCAGATAGCCGATAGCTATCTTCCGAACGCCATCTCCACCCGCGTATACACATACCTCCCGTTATACCCGAATGGTGACGGCTGCGGATACAGGAAGATCCCGAAGCTGTTGTCGGCGTTGAGCCGGTCAGGATACTTGTCGAACAGGTTCCTCACGCCGAGCGAGATGTTGAGGTTTCTCGGCAGCAGGTAGCCCAGTTCGGCATCGAATACCCCCGCGGAACCGATGGTCTGCACGCAGTCCGAGCAATTGGTCCCCGAGAGCTGGGACGTCTGATACTTCCCGTACCAGGAGGACCGAAGCAGCCCGTGCAGGGACCCGCGCGCATAGTCCAGCGTGACGGTGGAGCGCCAGTCCGGCCGCTCCTTTTCCAGGGCGATGCTTCCCCCGGACACGAAGGGATCGAAGAGCACCGCGCCGGTTCCCGCGAGCTCCGGCGGCTCGATGACTCGCCGGATCCGGTTCTGCGTCCAGTTGAATGCTCCCGACACATCCAGCCGCTGCCCGTCGCCGATCGGCGCCCGCCACACTCCGGTGAGATCCACGCCCGTGGTCTTGGTATCGAGCGCATTGGTGAAGTACTGCGCCGTCTCCACGTTGTCGATGCCGTTGTTCCGGAGAATCTGGGTGACGCCATCACCTCCGAGCACACCGGTCAGAATGATCCGTCCGTCGATCGTGACGTAGAAGACATCGGCGGTCAGGGTGAGACGCTCCGTGGGACTGACGGCGAGCCCGGCGCTCAGGTTCACCGAAGTCTCCGCCTTGAGCGGCTTGGCGCCGAGCGCCTGGGCCGCGAGCGTGGAAACCGGGAAGATCCCGCCTTCCACCGGCACCGGCTGACCGGTCTGGGTATCGAGCACGAAGTTGGTGATCGTGGCGCCATAGAAGCTCTGGCTCGGCGAAGGAGCGCGGAATCCGGTGCTCACCGCGCCGCGGAGGGTCACCCGGTCCGACGGAGCCAGTCGCACGGCAAGCTTCCCGGTGACCTTCGAGCCGAAATCGCTGTAATCCTCGAAGCGGCCGGCGACGTTGATGAGGAGCGCACGGGAGAGATTGGTCTCGAGATCGACATACGCGCCGACATTGTGCCGGTTGTCATCGACCTCGTTGGACGGCTGAAACCCGCCGAACACCTGCGAGCCCGGCGGCGCGGGATCACCGCTCCGGTTGAGATGCCCACCCTGGATGTAGGAGGCCCTTTCGCCCGCCACGATCTGGTATTTCTCCCGCCGGAACTGGATCCCGGTCGCGACGTTCAGCTCGCCGGGGAGTCCGATCGAGACCGGCTTGGCGATGTTGACCGCGGCAACCAGCTCGTTGAGCTTGAGCGTGCCCGCGTCGATCTCGGTCTTGTTGGGGATGCCGGGATCGTCGGCGTTCCCGAAGATGCCGTCGAGTCCCGGCGCGCACGCTGTAGACAGGCAAGGCCCGAGCGAGACGTTCATCGTATTGCGCAGATCGTACAGGAAGCTGTTGTAGCCGAAGGAAGCACCGAGGTCATAAGCCCAGCCTCCGGCCGTGCCCCGCAGGCCCGCCGCGCCGGACGCGTCCTTGACCGTCGGGTGGAATTCCGGCAGGTACCCGAGCGGATAGATCGCCGGCCAGTTCCGGTCGGAAATGGCCTGGCGGCGGAATCCATTGCCGGTGCCGATCCGGTAGCTGTATCCGCCAAAGGCGTAGAACTCGCTCGACCCCGAGACGTTGAGCGGGAAACGCGCATTCACAAAGCCAAGGGCATCCTTGGCCAGCCCGTCGCCCCAGTGGTGATTCGGCTGGGGCACCGGATTGTTTTTCTGAATGACCTTCCCGTCGGCGTCGATCTCATCCGCGTCGCCGGGCACGACCTGATCTTCCGGGTCAGCGCCCGCTCGATTCGTCGGGTCTCGATGCCGGAATTCGCCGAAGAGACTGATCGATCCGCGGCCGACCGGAATCCCCCACCCGCCGCCCAGGTTGTAGGTCGTCCCGTCGTCCGGGAAGGGACCGGTCATATAGCGACCGGCATCACCGCGAAGGAAGGGCGCGAACTGACCTTCCCGAATCACGACGTTGACCACGCCCGCGATCGCATCGGAGCCGTACTGGGCCGCCGCGCCATCCCGCAGGATCTCGATCCGGTCGATCGCGCTGGCCGGCAGGGCATTCATGTCGACGCCGCTCGAGCCCGCACCCATTCCGGAAGCGAAATTGTGAACCAGAGCGGTGCGGTGCCGCCGCCAGCCGTTGACCAGCACCAGGGCGTGGTCGGGAGAGAGTCCGCGGAGCGTGAAGGGTCGCACGATGTCGCTGGCGTCCGCCACGCTCTGGCGGGGGAAATTGACCGAAGGCGAAAGCCGGGCCAGCACCTCGCCGGTTTCGGTGGAGCCGACTTGGGCGATCTTCTCGGCACCGAAGACATCTACCGGAACCGCCAGCTCCTCGGCGGCGGCATGGCGGGCCCGGGTGCCCACCACGACGTCGATCGGGGCCAGCTGCACTACGCTCCTGCCCAGGACAAAGTCGCGGCGGACCTCGCCCCCGGCCGGAACAGTGACCTGCGCGCTTGCCGCGGTTCGGCCTATCAGGCGGGCCCGGACGGTGTAGGTGCCGGCGGGGATGTTTCGGACTTCATACTCGCCCTGCGCTCCCGCAGTCGCCCGAAACAGGGTGCCCTCGACGCTCACCATCGCGCCGGGGAGCCCCGCACCCGCGCTGTCGCTCACTCGGCCCCGGAGTCTCCCGGATTGGGCCGCCAGCGTCTCCGCGGTCACCAGCGCCAACAGGGCCATGCCCATGATCATGATCCGGCGCCGTCGCATGTTGCCTCCAGGAAGCGGTAGAGAAGGGATCTGGGGCACCGACTGGAAACTGACCGGGTTCAATACGCTTCTTGGGTGCGATGGTGTCAAGAGGGGACACCGGACGGACCTGGGCGAATCTCCCCGCCATGGGCTGCCGTATTCGTTATTATTGAGAGCGGTGTCAAACAGGTTCGCGACGGCGCCATTCCGGTGTCCGTCGCGCCTTCGTCCTGAGGCAATGGAGCGGGTAGCATGAGGATTCGTTCGATAGCAATCGGGGGGGCCCTGCTGCTGCTCCCAATGGCCGCCGGCGCCTTCCTTCGCCAGGGTGGCCAGACCGCAGATGGCGCTCGCCTCTTTTCACAGGTTCTGCAACGCATCGAAGACAATGCGGTCGATTCGCTCTCCCGCAATGCCATCTACGAAAAGGCCGCGCGCGGGCTGATCAAGAACCTCAAGGACCCCTACGCCGAGCTCTACTCGCCCGAGGAGATCGCCGAGTTCCAGCGAAACACCCTGCGGAACAACTACGGTGGCCTCGGAATGCAGATCGAGCCCCAGGACGACCAGATCGTCGTCGCGCGGGTCTTCCCCAATAGCCCCGCCGAGGCCGGGGGCGTGCAGCCCGGCGATCACATCATGGCGGTGGATTCGGTGCCGGTGGTGGGACTCAAGCTGGCCCAGGTTTCCGGACGCCTCATCGGACAGCCCGGTACCAAGGTCGACGTGGTGTTTCAGCGCGCCGGCGTGGCCCAGCCGATCCGAGGCCGGTTCACCCGCGCGATCATCCGTGTGCCGGCGGTGCCCTACACCCTGGTGCTGGACGGCAACGTCGGCTACATCCCGCTCCAGAGCTTCAACGATTCCGCCGCCGAGGACGTGACCAAGGCGCTCCTCGACCTCAGGCGCCGCGGGGCCAGGAGCTTCGTGCTCGACCTGCGCGGCAACGGAGGCGGCTCCCTCGATCAGGCACTCGACATCAGCGATCTCTTTCTGAAGCCGGGTCAGGAGATCGTGGTCGTCCGCCATCGCGGCAAGACCCCGGAAATCGCGTCGGCCAGCCGGCCCTCGGTCATCGATTCGATGCCGATCGTGGTCGTGGTCGATGGAGGCACCGCCTCAGCCTCGGAAATCGTGGCCGGGGCGCTGCAGGATCACGATCGCGGGCTCGTTGTCGGGACGACGTCGTTCGGCAAGGGGCTGGTGCAGACCCTCTTCCCGATGGAAGGCGGGTGGTACATCAAGCTCACCACCGGAAAGTGGTACACCCCCAGCGGCCGCTCGATTCAGGCCGAACACGACCGGCTGGGTGACGACCGCTTCGTGGAGTACGCCCGGGATTCGGTGGCCGGCGACAGCGTCAAGAACCGTCCCGTCTTCAAGTCCGACGCCGGCCGGAAGATTCTCGGCGGCGGCGGTATCACGCCGGATGTCGTGGTCGCGCAGGATACCGCCAGCGCCGCGGAGCGCGAGCTGGCGCGGGCAGTGGCCCCGGCCGGCCAGGCCTGGTACGTCACGCTGTACAACTACGCGCTCGAATCGAGGAGTTCCCTGAGCCGCGACTTTACCGTGACGCCGGTGATGCGGAACGAATTCTTCAACCGGCTGATGAAGGCGAAGGTCCCGATCACCCGGGCCCAGTACGACGCGGCGCAGGAGGTGATCGATCGGAATCTCGAGCAGCGCTTCACCGCGCTGGCCTTCGGTGATTCCACCGCTTTCCGCCGGGGCATTCCGCAGGACCCGCAGATGACGATCGCCCTCAACATGCTGCGGCGCGGCACGACCCAGCGGCAGTTGCTGGCGCTGGCGGCGCTGGAGACCAAGAAGTCGCAGTAAAGAGTGGTTCGTGGTTCGTGATTCGTGGTTAGTGTGACCACGAACCACGAACCACGAACCACTAGTTCCCCGTCGTCCCCTTCAATATCCCGTTCCTCACCCTCCCCGCCTTCGAGTTCGCGGTCGCGTCCCACACGAGCCTCGTCGTCACGATCAGCTCCCGGCGCACCTGCATCTGCACCGTGCGGTCGGCGTCGTTCCGGCGGACCACCACGGGAATCGTGCTCCCGACCGCCTCGGCGTATCGCGCCCGGAACTGCACCGCGAAGCCTTCATCCTTGACCTCCACCTCACCCACCTTGAGGAGCTGATCGCCGGCCTCGATTCCGGCATCGGAGGCGGCGCTCCCGGGCGTCACCGCGGTGACGAAGACGCGCGAGCTGTCGGAGAGTGTGTTGACGCCGAGCCGGAGCTCGCGGGTCGAATCGGTGTGGAGTCGGAGTCCGCCCAGCGCGCCCACCGCGGACCAGGGAAAGGGCTCGCGGCCCTCGACGTACTTCGCGGCGAACTCGGTGAATGAGCGGCCCCCGGCCGCCGCGGTGACGGCCGCCCACCACTCCGCCGTCGTGAAACCCTTTCCCTTCTTGTAGGTGCTCTGATACAGGCTCCGCATCACATCGTCGAGCGAGCGGCGGTTGTCGCTCCCGTCACGAATCAGAATGTCCAGGAAAAGCCCCGCGAGCGAGCCCTTGTCGTAGTAGATATCGCCGGTGCCGTCGGCCGGATGGATCCAGGTGGTGAGCGATGCATCCTCCAGCGCGACCGCAACCGTCTGATCGGTATGTTCCCGCTTGCCCTCGGTCACGCTCAGGAACACGGTGGAATCGATGATGCCCCCGCGGACCAGCGCGAGGTCGGCGTAGTAATCGGTGATCCCTTCACTGACCCAGAGCAGGGTGGTCGGCTGGGGTTGATCGTAGCGGTACGGCACCATGTCGGAGGGGCGGAGCCGCTTGACGTTCCAGGCATGGAAGATCTCGTGCGCCGTGATGGAAGCCAGCAGGGCAGTACCAATGAATTGCGGATTGTAGATCCCGACGTGCGAGCTCTGGTGCTCGAGGGCACTGCCGCCGCCGAACGACGCATCGAATATGAGCATCGTCGAGTAGCTCTTCCACGGCGTCTCGCCGAACACCTTGGACTCCGCCGGCACCATTGCCTGAATCTGTTCCCAGAGCACACGGCGCCCGGCGGTGCGCAGCGCGCCCGAGGGATAAGTAGCGAGCCGGTGCCAGCGCCCTTCGACCTGGGCACTGTCCACGTCGAGCCGGCCGATGAAGAAGGGCATGTCGACCAGATCGTGATAGTTCGTGGCGCGATACGTTCCCGCGCTCTCCCGCTCGAGACCGGTGACGATTTGCCACCCTGGCGCGGTCGTGACGCTCACCCGCGCGGCAAATTCCAATCCCTGGCCCTCGGGATAGGGAAAGACGTTGGTGCCGTTGACCAGGAGAAAATCCGGTTTGGCCCAGGCCATCGCGTTCTCGAGCGTGTCGGCCAGGAAGTCGAACTCGACCCGGACCGGCCCGGCCGCAACCGGCCGTACCCGCCAGGTGTCGTAGTCCGCCTTGTCCCAGACGATGGGGTGCCCGCCGCCGGTCGCCGAGAAGTTGGAGACTTTGCGGGCGAAGAAGCTGAGCTCGTAGGAGCCGGGAGTCCATGCCGGCACCGACAACAGCACCGGCCCGGGGCGCGGGACCTCGAACTCCATGCCGACCCGCACGTTCCGGCGCCCGGCGTCGGTCGAGTCGAAGGTGATCTCATAACGAACATTGGTCGCGACAGCGGGCGCGCGAGGGGGACGCGATTGCCCCGTGAGATCGGCTGCGGAGCCGATGACGATACCCGCGGACACAGCAAGCAGTCGAAGACGGCCTGACACGAGGAATCCTTTCCCGGACGGAAATCGCCGCCGGAGACCGGTCCAGCGGCGACGGGAAGTATCTCACCATCGGGCCGCGAACGCCCTAGGGAAGCTTGATCTCCAGTATGCGGGGAGGCTCCAGCCGGACGCCGGCCCGGAGCCGCCCCGCATCGTCGTACGCCTCCCACTGACTGTTGGCGACGTAGAAGTACCGGTTGCCCCACACCGTGCCAATGGTGGGCTCCGGCGCTTGCGGAAGATTCCGGTCCAGGATGGTGACGGCGGTGATGCGCTGGCCCGCCGGATCGAGCTGCAGCCGCACCACGCGCGGGGGCGCGACGCCGTTCTGCACACCGATCAGCGCGCCCTCGTGCCAGGCGAGGCCATCGATGCCCAGGACCGTGGTGCGCGGCGGGACCGGGAGCGCCCGGACTTGTCGCGTGTTGAGGTCCACCGCGAGCACACCATGGGAGTAATCGGCGACGTACAGCGTGCGACCCGCCGGATCGAGCGCGGGGCCCTGCAGCGAGCGGAACAGCGGGTGACGGAGGAACTCCTGCGCCTCGTCGCTGCCCCGGCGGATCCGCCAGATCACCGGATCGCGGCTGTCCGTGGCGTAGACATCGCCGTTGGCCGCGACGACCAGATCGCCCAGCAAGTGCCCCGCGGCGGATGCCGGAAGCAGGTAGCGCGCTTTGAATCGACCGCTCGCGAGCTCGAAGGCATAGACGCCGGACCGTCCGCTGTCGGCGGGCAGATATCCGGCGCCCTGCGGGATGGCGGCGGTCGTCACCCAGAGGGTGCCGCTCGGCGGATCGGCGCGCACGCCGAGCACGGACCAGAGCCCGTCCTGTCCTTCACGCACGACGTCTTCGGAGGCGCCGCCGGGACGGACCCGGGTGACTTTCCGGTGGCGAATGCTGCCGACATACCAGGCGCCGGTCCCCGGATCGTGCGACATCCCCTCGGGAAAGAAATCCGCCTCGGCAAGCGAAACCGCGATCGTGCTCTGCACGAGCGGCGCGGCGTTGGCGGCGAGCCGCCGGGCAATCGGACGGAGCGCCGGAGCATCGCGCAGCGCGGCAAAGTCGCCGTTACCCGCGAGATCGGTGGAAAGACCGAGGTCGGCCAGCAGTCCCAGCGCCTCGAGCGTCGCGGTGGTATCGAGCAGCCGGGCCGAGACCGCCGCGTATCCGGCGACGTACACCGGCTGCCCCGGCCAGGCCTGGTACGCGCGGCGAACGAGGTTGCGTGCGGCGGCAAAATCCTGGCGCCGGAAGAGCGGCACCGCCTGACGCCATGCCTCGCGCGCGACGCGCGCCGAATCCGCCTCGGCTTGCGCGGCGAAGCCGGAACGAGGAGCGAGGAGACAGAGCGCGAGGAGCGCGAGTTTCGAGGTCACACTTTCACGACGGGGCATCTCGGAGGGCAGTTTCAGGGTGCTGGATGCTGGATGCTGGATGCCGGGGACCGCCCCACCAGCATCCAGCAACTAGGATCCAGCATCCAGCTACGAAACCGCCCTCTTGTCAAACGTCCTGAGCCCCACCGCCATGAAAATGGCGCTGAGCAGCACCAGCGCTCCGGCGACAGCCCCCAGGTTCATGTGCGGCAGCGACGGGGTGAGGGCGCCGCGCATTCCCTCCGAGACGTACACCAGCGGGTTCACGAGCACCAGCACCTGCACGAGGGGCGCGGCCGCGAGCGCCTTCCAGGGATAGTACGCGCACCCGAAGAAGATCATCGGCGCGACGATGAGTCCGAACATGAGGCCGATCTGCTCCCCGCGAATCGCCGTGCCGAGGAGCAGGCCGAAGGCCGAGAACGTGAAGGCGCCGAGCAGGGTCATGCCGACCACCACGCCGAAATGCGCGAAGTCCAGGCCCGCGATCGGCCCCATGATCAGGCGGGCCACCGGCAGCACGAAGAGCGCCGCGATGACCCCCTGCGCCGTCCCCGCGATCACCTTCTCCAGCGCGATCACCCACGTCGGCACCGGCGCGAGCAACCGGTCCTCGATTTCCAAAGTCCACCCGAAGTCGGCCACCATCGGGAGGGCGACGGCCTGCACGCTCGCAAATGCGAGGCTCACGCCGAGGACGCCGGGCAGGAGGGCGCCGGTGTATCCCCGCTGCACGAATCCCATCCTGGGCAGCAGGTAGCCGAAGACGAAGGTGAACATGATGGGCTGCAGCGTGGTGCGGAGGAGGAAGAACGGCAGCTCCCGCGAGACCACGTGCACGTCGCGGCGCACCAGGGCGCCGAAGACCCTCCAGGGCGACGGGCTCACTCCAGCTTTCTCCCGGTGAGCGACACGAAGAGCGTTTCGAGACTGGGCGGAGTGAGGCGGATATCCAGCGGCGCCCGGCCCGCCGGCTCCAGGGCCCGCAGGATCGCCGGAAGCGTTTCTCCGGCCCGCTCGGCATACATCGACAGCTCGGTCCCTTTGGCGCTGGCCTTCGTCACGCCGGGTACGCTCCCCGCGGCGGCGACGGCATGCTGCGCCTCGCCGTCGAGGGTGAGTTGAATGAGCGTCCCTCCCGGCGCGCGCGCCTTGAGTCCGGCCGGCGTATCGAGGGCGAGGAGTCGTCCCCGATCGATGATCGCGAGCCGCTCACAGAGCCGGTCGGCTTCTTCCATGTAGTGCGTGGTCATGATGATGGTGCGGCCCTGCTGATGCAGCGAGCGGAGAATGTCCCAGAGCGCCAGCCGCGCCTGGGGATCGAGCCCCACCGTGGGCTCGTCCAGAAAGAGAATCTCCGGCTCGTGGATCAGCGCGCGCGCGATCATCAGGCGCTGCTGCTGACCGCCGGAAAGCTGTTCGACCTTCGCGTCGCCCCGGTCGCCGATTTCGAGCTGGTCGAGCAGTGCCTGCGCCCGCGGAAGGGAAACCTGACGCGGAATCCCGAAATACGCGGCGTGGAATAGGAGATTCTGAAAGGCGGTAAGTTGACGGTCGGGGTTGGGCCGCTGGGGCACCACGCCGATGCGCTGCTTCACGCCGACCGGATCGTGCACCACATCGATCCCGGCCACCGCGGCGGTGCCCGACGTAGGCCGGACCCGTGTGGTGAGGACTCCGATGGTGGTCGTCTTCCCGGCACCATTGGGCCCCAGCAAACCGAAGAATTCCCCCGGGTGGACCGAGAGATCGAGGCCGTCGAGCGCCTGGATTTCCCGCCCGCTGCCGACAGGCGGGTGGGATTGGGGACCGCCGGGAGCCATCTGCGGGCCTCTGGGGCCGCGGCGGCGCATCGGGGGCGCGGGATAAACCTTCCTGAGCGCCCGGGTTTCGATCGCTGGTCCCATGCGCGACAATCTATACCGGGGGGAGCGGACTCTGCAGGCTATCGTGTTATGATGCAACTGTTTCGGGGCCCTGCACGTCAGAAGAACATGGAGACTGGGTGACGTTACAGGAATCACTCCAGCGGGTGCTCGGGAGCGCCCTTGCCATCGAGCGCGAGCTCGCCGGCGGGGGGATGGCCCATCTGTACGTCGCCCTCGATACCGCGCTCAATCGCCGCGTCGTCGTGAAGGTGCTGCCGCCGGAGCGCTCCGAGGGAGTCAGCGCGGAGCGATTCCGGGGGGAGATCCGTACCGTCGCCGCGCTCCAGCACCCGAATATCGTGGGGATTCTCGCCGCCGGAGAAGTCGAAGGGCTCCCCTACTACATCATGCCGTTCATCGACGGCGAATCGCTGCGGTCCCTGCTGGAGCGGGTCGGCGCGATCGCGCCGCAGCAGACCGTGGCGATCCTCCGCGACGTGGCTCGCGCCTGCGCCTACGCGCACGAGCGGGGCATCATGCACCGCGACATCAAACCCGACAACGTCCTGCTTTCGGGCGGCGCGGCGATGATCACCGATTTCGGCATCGCCAAGGCGCTCAGTGTCGCCCAGCGTTCCACGAGCGGCGGCACGCTGACCCGCGAGGGATACACGGTGGGCACTCCCATGTACATGGCACCGGAGCAGCTGGCCGGCGATCCCGACATGGACTATCGCGCCGACTTCTACGCCATCGGCGTCATGGCGTACGAGATGCTCGCCGGCCGGGTTCCCTTCGCGCAGTCCACCCCCCGCGCCCTGCTCGCCGCACAACTGAGCGAGCCGCCCGAGCCGCTCCAGGTGCTCAGGCCCGAGGTCCCGGTTCGCCTCGCGCGGCTGGTGTCGGCATGCCTGCAAAAGGATCCCGCCGATCGGCCCGCGAGCGCGTCCACCATCCTCGGCGTGCTTGACGACCCCGCGCTCCTGAGTGACGAACACGCCGTCGGGAGGAGAACGGCAGCGACGGTACCGGTCGCGATCACTCGCCGCCGCCGCCGGTACATGCTCGGCGGCATGGTCGGCGGAGGACTGGTACTCCTCGCGGTGGTCGCGGCACTTCTCGTCGCTCCGGGACGTACCAGCTCGGAGTCCACCGCGGCGGGGGGAGCCGGAGCATCGATCGCCGTGCTGCCCTTCAGCGACCAGAGTCCCGATAGCGGCGGCGCCTACCTCGCCGAAGGGCTGGCGGACGCGATGACCGGGATGCTGGGAAGTATCGGAACGCTCCGGATTGCGTCGCGCACCGGAGCCGAGCGCTATCGGGCCCAGCGGCCACTGCCCGAGGAGATCGGCCGCGACCTCAACGTCGCGACGATTCTCGAGGGCATTGTCAGCCGGAGCGCGGACCAGCTCACCGCCGAGGTCACGTTGGTCGATGCCGCAAGCGGGAAGAAGCTGTACAACCGGCGGATGACCGGGCCGGTGCGCGACCTGGGCCGGGTGGAGGAGACGTTGGCCGTCGAGACCGCCGCCGCCCTCTCGAAGCGATTCGGCCGCCTGCCTGCCATGAGCCTCCGGACTCGCGGAGACTTCCGGAGCGCCGAAGCTTATGATCTCTACCTCCAGGGGATGTACGCCTTCCGCCGGCGGGGAGACGGGCTCCAGGAGGCGCTGCAGCGGTTTCAGGAAGCGGCTGCGCTCGATTCCCTCGCGGCTCCGGTCTATGCGAGCCTGGCGGACGTCTATGCGGTCATGCCGCTGTACTCGAGCATGGCCACCGACGCCGCGCTGAGCCGCGCGCTCCCCTACGCGCAACGAGCCGTGACCCTGGACTCGACCTCCGCGGCCGCTCTCGCCTCGAGGGGCAATGTCTACGATGCGATGTGGCGCTGGACCGAGGGAGCGGCGGACCTGCAACGGGCCGTCACGCTGGATTCGGGATTCGCCCTGGCTCGCCAATGGTACGGCGAGAATCTCCTGCTCAATGGCGATCTGGAGGGCGCGGCGCGCGAGCTCGGGACCGCGGCTCGCCTCGAGCCCTATTCGTCGATCACCACGGGCCTCCATGGACTGGTGGAGGTGCTGTCCGGGCGGGTGGACAGCGGTATCACCATTGCGCGACGCGCGGTCGACATGGAGCCGGATCAGGCGGCACCCCGGCTCCTCCTGGGCGCGGCGTATCTGTATGCCGAGCGAGCCTTCGATGCGGTATTCACTCTGGCGGGCGCCCTGGAGCTGGAACCGGGTAATTCGCAGGTGATCGGCATGCTGGGATACTCCTATGCGGTCCTGGGGCAGACCGCCAAGGCCCGCGGTCTGCTCGCCAAACTCATCCGCGACCCCAACCGCGCCGGCGCCAGCGCCGCCATCGCGCGGATTCAGATCGGACTGGGGAACCCGGACGAGGCGCTGGCCCGGCTGGAGGCCGCCGCGCGAGAGCACGACGCGCTCTTCTCCTCCGAGCCGCTGATGACACCAATCTTCGATCCGCTGCGGCAGCATCCGCGGTTTGCGAGGCTGGTGCGGGCGGTGGGACTGTCGGAGAGGGTGCTGCGATGAACTGCGTCAACGGTCAACGGTCAACGGGAAAACCCCCGACCGATAGCCTGACCGATAGCCGATAGCGAATAGCAGTTAGCTTCCCGGGGAATTCCCGAACCTCGGATTGACCGTATTCGCAAACTTCGACCCGAAGGTGTAGCTCAGCCCGAGCGACATTTCCCACTGGTATGAAGTCTGGAGCTGCTTGAGCCGGAGCAGAATCTCTTCGTCGGAAATGTCGGCCTTGGGCAGTGAGAGCTGGTCCCGGATCCGGGCGTAGCTCGTGTACATGTTGAAGCTGAGCCCCCGCACGATACGCACCTCCCCGAACGCGAACATCGAGAACCGGTTCCTCGAGAAGTCGTCCAGATAGGTCGAACCGACCAGCCGGGCTTCCAGCCTGCCCCACGGCTGGGTTGCCGCCCCGGCAATCGTCAGGCGGTTGACCGGCCGCTTCTCCACCAGCTTGTCATAAATGGTGGTATCGCGATAATTCTCGTAGTTGAGCCCGAGCGAATAGATGAAGACGAATTGCCGGCGGGAGGACTCGCTGTAGGGAAAGACGTTGTATTCGATGCCCGGCTCGACCTTGAGCAGCAGATCGTAGTTCTGGCGAGTGGACCGCTCCCCGGTGATCTCGAGCCCCAGGGACCACTGCTTGGAGAGGCTCCGGACCAGCAGACTACTCAGACTGTAACTGCTGGTCGTGCTCTTGAAGACGTCGTTTTCGAGCTGGAAGGAGCTGTGACTTCGGTTCGCCTCGAGCTCCGTGCGGAACTTCCATTTCTCGCTGACCCGCGATGCCTCGAGGGATCCATTCAGGTGGGATTGCTTCGTCTGCGACTCGCCCGAGAAGTAGCCGTTCATCCCCACTTCGAAGACCCAGAGATTCCAGGGATCCTTCGGTTGCTGCGCGGGGCTGGTCGTCGCGCCGGGGGGCGCCGCAAAGGTGAGCTGGAACCGGTCGGCGAGAATGCCCTTCGCCACATAACGCGCGAGTCCGAGGGCGATCCGCTGGGTCTGCCGGCGCCGGACTTCGTCGTCGGTGTCCGATTGCTGGGTCGTGAAGCGGAGCTCGTCGTCCGCGTTGAGAAAGGCACGCAGCCCGATGAACCGCAGCACATACTCGCGTCCTCCCCCGGTGCTCTGGGAGGTGACGATGAGATGCACATCGGCATCGGCGCGGTCCCGGACCCAGTTGACGTAGGTGATTTCCCGCCGCAGATGATCGAAGTCGCAGAAGGTGTTGCAGTCGAGGAAGACCCGCGTGGCCTCACCGCCGGGTGGAGGGGCCGGCGGCGTCACTTGCCTGGCGGCCATCGGGCGTGGCGCCATGGCACCGAAGAGCACGACGAGTGCCGCCGGGAAGAACCGGTGGATCCGCATGGAAAAACTCGCAATCTCGGGAGAACGATTGAGCCAGGTCAGGACTATGACGCCATTCGGGCCGAATAGGTTGCAACCGGACTAGTCCGGGATCTCTCCGCCTTCCCGACCGGCAAAAATTACCCAGACCACGAGGTCGTCGGAAAACGCTTCGAACCGGTGCATCACCCCGGCCGGCACGAAGAGCAGGTCTCCAGGGCCGAATGGCTCCCGGCGATCGCCGTTCCGGAACATGCCGGAACCGCTGACGACCACGTACACCTCGTCCTGGCGGTGGGGTTTCTGTGGATCGGCACCGCGCGGTGCATAGAGCTCGATCGAGAGTGTGCCGCGCTTGAAGAGCTCGACGAACCGCTCGCCCTTGGCGCCGGGAAGGCGGGACAGTGCTTCGGGGACGGTGAGGTGCATGCCGGAGACTAGGCGCAAAGACGCAAGGACGCAAAGAAACTACCTTGCGCCGTTGCGCCATTCCGCCTTAGCGTCCGTCATGCACCCCCTCGTCAAAATCGACCGCCGGGTCCTCGCGCGGGTCCGCCGCATTTGCCTCGCCTGGCCCGAGGTGGCTGAATCGATCAAATGGGGATGTCCTCACTTCACCGCGGGAAAGAAGCTGTTCGCGAATGTAGGCCGGACCCATGAGCGTCCCTCCATCAGCATGAAGGTGACGCCGCTCCTGCAAGCCGAGCTGGTCGAGCGTGCCGAATTCGTCCTGACGCCCTACTCGGCCCATCAGGGCTGGGTTTCCCTCTTTACCGACGGGGCCTACGACTGGGACGAAGTCGAGGAATACCTTCGGGTGGGATACCGGCGGGTGGCGAACAAGCGAATGCTCGCCGCGATGGACAGCTGAACGCTATCTTCATCCTGCGCTTTCGCGCCTCCGCGTCTTCGCGTCTCCCGCGCCCTTCAAGGAACCTCCGCATGCTCCGCCTCGTGCTGCTGGCTGTCCTGTTGATTCCTTCCGCTTCACTCCGGGCCCAAAACCGGAAGGCCGCGTCAGCGGCGAATCCCATCCAGCATGAATACCAGGGAGCCGCCGACCGGATCATTGCCGCGGCGACCGCCGACAGCGCGGCCTGGAACAAGCTGGCCGAGCTCACCGACGGCTTCGGCCACCGGTTGAGCGGAAGCGAAGCGCTGGAGCAGGCGATCGACTGGATCCTCGCCCGGATGAAGGCCGAGGGGCTGGAAAACGTCCGCGGTGAGCCGGTCATGGTGCCCCGATGGGTCCGGGGCCACGAGCAAGCGGAAATGCTCGAGCCACGCTACGCCAGGCTTCCGATGCTCGGCCTTGGCCAAAGCGTCGGCACCCGCCGCGGCGGGATCCAGGCGGAGGTTCTCGTCGTATCGAGCTTCGACGAGCTCAAGGCCCGCGCCGCCGAGGCACGGGGAAGGATCGTGCTCTTCGACGTGCCGTTTACCAGCTATGGCCAGACGGTGCGATATCGCGGCGTCGGTGCCGTGGAAGCGGCCAGGGTGGGCGCGGTCGCGATGCTGCTTCGGTCGGTGGGACCCTTCGGGATGAAGACGCCCCATACCGGTTCGATGCAGCCCTACGATTCCACGGTCGCGCGGATTCCCGCCGCGGCGATCACGATGGAAGACGCCGCGATGTTCCACCGGATGCAGCAGCGCGGCCAGAAGATCGTCGTCCGGCTCGAGATGGAAGCGCAGATGCTTCCCGATGCGCCGTCCCGTAACGTGGTGGCCGAGATCGCCGGCCGGGAAAAACCGGCGGAGGTCGTCGTCTTCGGCGGCCACATCGATTCCTGGGATGTGGGAACGGGGGCGATGGACGACGCAGGCGGCGTGGTCATTGCCTGGGAGGCGGTCCGGCTGCTGCAGAAGCTCGGGCTCCGTCCCCGCCGCACCATCCGCGTGGTCGGGTGGACCAACGAGGAGAACGGCGGCCGCGGGGGCGCCGGGTATCGCGATGCGCACCGGACCGAGCTCCCCGGCCACGTCGCGGCGATCGAATCCGACGGCGGGACGTTCAAGTTCCGCGGCTTCGGCTTTACCGGCAGCGATTCCGCCTATGCGGTGATTCGCCAGATTTCCAGGCTCCTCCGCCCCCTCGGTGCCGATTCTGCGTTCGTGGGCGGCGGCGGCGCCGACATCGGGCCGATCATGGCCCTGGGCGTGCCTGGTCTCTCCCACAACGTGGACGGCACCCGGTACTTCTGGTATCACCATACCGAGGCCGACAACGTCGACAAGATCGATCCACGGGAACTGGCGGAGAACGTGGCGGCGATGGCGATTATGGCGTACGTGCTCGCGGACTTGCCGATGCCGCTGCCGAGAGGCAGGCAGTAGGGAGTAGACAGTCGGCAGTCGGCAGTCGGCAGGAACTACTGCCTATTTCCCACTGCCTATTGCCTCCCATTGATTTTCTAGGGGAACATGTGCATATTTCCCATAGAACTCCTAGGGAGCGCCCATGCCCCCGTCCCTCGACGTCCTCCGCGGAACCCTCGACCTCCTCATTCTCAAGGCGCTGAGCTGGGGCTCCGCCCACGGCTATTCGGTGGCCGAATGGATCGAGCGGGTCACCGACGACACCCTCTCGATTGAAGAGGGCTCGCTCTATCCTGCCCTGCACCGGCTCGAGGAACGCGGACTCATCGAGGCGGAATGGGGTCTCTCGGGAACCAACCGCAAGGCCAAGTATTACGCCCTCACCGCGGCAGGGCGGCAGGCGCTGAAGGCCGAGTCGGCCACCTGGACCCGCTATGCCCGCGCAGTCTTCGCCGCATTGGACGCGCCGGCGTCGCTCAAGCCGGCATCGGTCTGATGACCCCCCGTAAAGAGCCGCTCTGGCGGCGCTATCTCCGGTTCTTCGGGCCCGACATCGAGGCCGATGTCGAGGAAGAGCTGCGCTTCCATCTCGACATGCGGGAGCAGCACTATCTGGCCCGGGGAATGAGCCCCGCCCAGGCGCGCGACGCCGCCCGCAAGCGCTTCGGCGACCTCGGCCGGCATCGGCGGGCGCTCCGGCGGCAGGATGGCCGGCGGTTGCGGCGGAATCTGTGGTCGGAGCGACTGGGAGATTGGGCTCAAGACTTCCGCTACGCGGTCCGCATGCTCTGGCACCACCGGGGCTTTTCCCTCGCGGTCATCGCGACCCTGGCACTCGGCATCGGCGCCACCACCGCCATCTTCAGCGCGGTGGACGCGGCGATGCTCCGGCCGTTGCCGTTCGCGGACCCGGACCGCCTGGTCGAGCTCCGCGACGTGACCCTGCCCTTTGCACCGAGAGGAGGCGAGGAATCCCCGGACGCGACGCCCAACATCCGCACCGTCGGCGCGCTTAAGGATATTTATTCCGATGTCGCTGCGTACGCGGTGGGCGGGCTCAATCTGAGCGGGGTCGGGACCCCACTGCGCATCAAGGTCGGCGTGGTGACGGAGGGATTCTTCCGGACCCTGGGCGCTCCCGTCGCGCAGGGCCGCACCTTTTCGCCCGAGGAGGGGCGCCCCAACAACCCTCCGGTGACGGTCATCTCCCACGGGTTGTGGCTGCGGCAATTCGGAGGGCAGGCGGCGGTGGGTCAGACCGTGCGGCTCAACGGCAAGGCCTACCAGGTCATCGGCGTCATGGAGCCGGGGTTCCGGTTCCCTGAGAGCGCCGACTTGTGGATTCCGCTTACGGTGCCCATGACGTTCGCGTCCTTCGAGCCGTTTCGGGGGTGGATTCCCAGCGTCTCGATCGCGCGGCTGGCGCCGGGGGGGAGTCCCGAGGTGGCGGCGGACCGGCTCCGGGTACTCTGGCGCGCGCTGCCCGCCGACCGGCTCAAGGACCTCGCCGGGGTGATCGCCGAACCGCTGCGCCCGCTGCAGGGCACGCTCGTAGGCGACCGGCGGACTCCGATGCTGATCCTGCTCGGCGCCACTGGCCTGCTGCTGCTGATCGCCTGCGTCAACGCCACCAGTCTCCTGCTGGCCCACGCCGCAGTGCGGGAGCGGGAGCTCGCGGTGCGCACCGTGCTCGGCGCGAGCAGGGGCCGGCTGATTCGTCAATTGCTGGTCCAGAGCCTGGTGCTCTCGCTGGCGGGCGCGGCCGCCGGCCTCCTGCTCGCATATACCACCCTGAGCCTGGTTGGGGGCCTGCTGCCCGAGGAAATGACCGAGCTCGCGGCCCCGGCGCTGGACGGACGGCTGCTGGCGTTCGCCATCGGGCTCGCGGTCGTCACCGGGCTGGGATTCGGCGTGTTGCCCGCGCTGGGTGCCGCCAAAACCGATACCCAGTCGGTCATGAAAAGTGGAGGAGGTCACGGATCCACCGCGGCGCGCCGGGGACGCACCCGCCGGGTGCTGGTCACGGCGGAGCTCGCGCTGGCGCTGATGCTCCTGGCCGGCTCGGGGCTGATGCTCCGGAGCTTTGCAGCAGTACTCGCGATCGATCCGGGATTCGTGCCCGAGCGCGTCGCCACGCTGCAGATGACGCTGGACCGGACCAGCTATCCACGATCTGGCGCGCGCCTCGCCATGCTCCAGCGGCTACTGGAACGCATCCGGAGCGTCCCTGGCATCGAGGCGGCGGGTGTGGTCAACGACCTGCCGATGAGCGGTGTGGGACGCATCTCGATCCAGGTCGATCCCGAGGAGGGAAACCTCGCGGCCCGCTTCCAGGATCGCACCTCACGGTACCTCAAGGCCGACGCGGGTTATTTCCGCACCATGGGCATCCACCTGCTGCAAGGGCGGCTGATGGCTCCCTCGGACGACAGCCTGGCGCCGGCGGTAATGGTGGTGAGCGCGCGAATGGCGCGCGAGGTCTGGCCGGGCCAGGACCCGCTGGGCAAGCGGATCAAATTGCTCGACCCCGACACCGTGGGGTGGCGCTCGGTGATCGGGGTGGTGAGTGACGTGCGGGAGAAGCCGGACGAGGATGCCCGGTGGCAGATGTACTATCCGATCACCGAGGAGTCCCCCAACCTGGTTGCGGTGGTGGTCCGGGGCACGCTTCCCGAGCACGATCTGCTCGCGACACTGCGCAACGCGGTCCAGGAGGTCGATCCGAGCCAGCCGATCTACGCGGTCCGGACCCTGGCCGAGCTCAGGCATGCGTCCCTGACCACTCGGCGGTCCAACACCACCTTGATCACCGCGTTCGGCGCGCTCGCGCTGCTACTGGCCGTGGTGGGCGTCTACGGAGTCGTCGCATACGGGGTGACGGTGCGCACCCGCGAAATGGGGATTCGCGCGGCGCTGGGTGCGGGACGCGCCGACCTGGTACGGCTGGTGCTGGGCGAGGGGATGTGGGTCGCGGTGATCGGGGTGGGTATCGGCCTCATCGGGACGCTCGCGCTGTCGCGGGTGCTGCAGAGCCTCCTCTACGGCGTGGGGGCTTCTGACCCTGTGGCGATTGCGGGCGCCGCGATCGCCCTCCTGCTTCCCGTCGTCTGCGCCACGCTGATTCCGGCGCGGCGGGCCGCTCGGCTGGATCCCGTTGATGTGATGAGGAGCGAATAGCGAAGAGCGAAGCGGCTGTTCCTCTTCGCTCCTCGCGCTTCGCTACTCCCTAGACTGCGTCCGAGAGCGACGTAAACGTAAAATCGCGGACCCGCATCGGCGGTACCATGCTCCCCTGCACCCGGATCGGGCGCCCCAGGGCTTCGACGTTGTTGAGCATGATGATCGGCGACTCGTTGAAGCGGAAATTCTTGATGGCGTGCTTGATCGCGCCGTTCTCGATATAGAATGTCCCGTCCCGGGTGAGCCCGGTCAGCAGCAGCGTCTGGGGATCCACGAACCGGATGTACCAGAACCGGGTCACCAGCACCCCACGCGCCACATCCTTGATCATGTCGGCGACCGAGGCATTCCCTCCGGCCATGATCATGTTGGTCGGAAACGGCGTCGCCGGCTTCTTCTGCTTTTCCGCCCAGTAGCGCGAGTAATACAGGTTGGCCACCACACCCTTGTCGATCCAGGCGGTCCGCGCGGTGGGGCGGCCATCGCCGATCCACGGACTCGCGGGAACGTCCTTGTCCTGGGGGTCGGACCAGATGCTGATCCGCTCGTCCACGAACTTTTCACCCAGCTTGCTGCCTCCGCCCGGCTTGGACAGGAAGCTCCGGCCTTCGTCGGTCTGCCGGGCATTGAAGCTGCCCACCAGCGGCTGCAGCATTTCCACCACCGCTTCGGGCTCGAGGATCACGGTGTACTTGCCCGGCTCGATGGCCTGCGGGTTACGTGAGGCGACTGCCTTCTCGAGCGCGATCCCCGAGATCTCCTCGGGGTTGAATCCGGCAATGTCGTTGACGTCGCGCGCCACGTACCCCGAGCCGGTGCCGTCGTTGCTCCGCACCGTCACCGAGAGACTCGCCTGGGTCTGCCGATAAAAGGCCGAGAGCCCCTTCGAGTTCATCATGCCCTGCCAGTTCACGCCATTCTGGAAGAATCCGGCGGCGGTGCAGTCCCGGGCCGAGGCGGGACCGATACTCGCCCCCGCGACCCGCGCGCGATACTCCGGCGAGATGGCCGCCGTGGCCGCGGTGTAGGCGCCCTGGCTCGGCGGGACATACTGCTGAGGGCCGAGCGGCGGCATGAATTCCGGGTCCTCCGGCGCGAGGCGGGCGAGCTCCTCCGAGCGCCGCACGGCGCGCTCGATGCTCGCATCGTCGAACTCGTTGGCCGTCACGGTGCCGGTCCGGGTGCCGAAATTCGACTGGACCACCAGCGTCGTGTCGTCGTTGGCGCCGGCCGTGCTCACGCTGTTTCGGGCGTACCGGATGTTCCCGCCGCGGCCGCCGAAGATATTGGCTTCGAACGCCTCCGCCTTGGTGAAGGAGAGCGCGCGCTCGAGCAGCTTCCGCATTTCCTGATCGGTCATTTCAGCCATGGGTTCCGTCAGATCTTCCGTGCGGTGTTGAGGACATTGACGTTATTGAACCGCGCCGTCGCGGCGCCGTGGGAGACGGCGCTGATCTGGGGGGGTTGGCCCTTCCCGTCGAAGAAGGAGCCGCCCAGACGGTAGTCCCGGCGGTCGCAGACCGCCGCCGCCGAATTCCAGAACTCCTGCGTATTGGACTGATAGGCGACGTCACGCAGCATGCCGGTGATCTTCCCGCCGCGGATCTCGTAGAATACCTGGCCGCTGAACTGGAAGTTGTACCGCTGCTGGTCGATCGAATAGGACGAATCGCCCACGATGTAGATGCCCCGGTCCACCCCGGCGATCATCTGCGCCGGCGTCATCGGTGCCTCGCCCGGTTCCAGCGAGACGTTGGGCATCCGTTGGAACTGCACGCTGCTCCAGCTGTCCGCATAGCAGCAGCCGTGCGATTCGTTCTGCCCCAGGATGTGCACCTGATCGCGGATCGCCTGGTAGTTGGTGAGAATCCCCTTGCGGACCAGGTCCCACTTCTTCGTCTTCACCCCTTCGTCGTCGTACCCCACCGCGCCGAGCGAGTGCGGCTGGGTCTTGTCGGCGACGAGATTGACCTGCTCGCTCCCGTACTTGAAGGTGCCCGACTTCCATTTGTCGAGCGTCGCGAAGCTGGTGCCGGCATAATTGGCTTCATACCCCAGCACGCGGTCCAGCTCGAGCGGATGACCGACCGATTCGTGGATCGTGAGCCACAGGTTGGTCGGATCGAGCACCAGGTCGTAGCGCCCCGCCTCGACCGACTTCGCGCTGTGCTTGGCCTTGGCGTGCTGCGCCGCAACCCGCAGGTCCTCGACCATGTCGTACGACTGCGAGTAGGTCGTGACCATCGGGCCCGCGACGCGGCCGGCCGGCCGGGCCGACATGTATTCCCATCCCATCCCCATCGGTGCGGAAAGGCCGTCGCGGGTCTCGAACTTGCCCGTCGTCTTGTCCACCACCGTGGCGGTGGCGTTGGGCCAGATCCGGTGCACGTCCTGGTCGATGTAGCTGCCGTCGGTCGAGGCAAAATACTTCTGCTCGTTGACGAGGAAGAGACCCGAATCCACGAAGCTCGCGCCCTCCTTGAGCGCCGCCTCGGCCACCGCCTTGAGCAGATCGGCCTTTTCGGCGACGGAAATCTCGAAGGCGTTTTTCTCGATCGGGGTCTTCCAGCTGACCTGCCCGAAGCCGGCCTGCGGAGCCAGCTTGACCGGTTCCCGCTGAATGGAGGCGTTGGCCTTGGCGATGGCCACCGCCTGCCGAGCCGCTTCGGCGACGCCGTCGGTCGTGACCTGACGGGTCGAGGCAAAGCCCCAGCAACCACCGGCAATCACCCGGATCCCGACCCCGAACGATTCGGTGTTGGTGATGCCCTGGATCTTGGTATCGCGGGCGTTGATGAACTGGTTGAGATAACGTCCGATCCGGACATCGGCGTAGGTAGCGCCGGCCCCGCGCGCGGCGCCCAGCGCCGCGTCCGCAAGCTGCTTCCGGTCCTCGGCAGGAATGGGAGTCAGGCTGCCGGTCCATTCGCGGGCACCGGGAAGAGCCGGCAGCCACGCGATGCCCGCACCCAGGCTGGTCAGGTGAACGAAGTCACGCCGTTTCATGCCCTGGAGTCCTCCGAATGTTGGAAATGTCTCGCTGATCTATATACGACGCATCGACTTGGTGGAGGGTTTCGCGGAAAGACTCACCGTGGCCGCCGCAACAGCCGGCCCCAGCGGATCGCCGTAATGAACGGCAGGGGGCGCCAATGCCCCGGATCGTAGCTGAAATAGATCACGAAAGGACTTCCCTGGATGTTGCGCCGGGGAACGAAACCCCAGAACCGGCTGTCCCGGCTTCCATCCCGGTTGTCTCCCAGCATGAGGAAGGAATCCCGGGGCACGACGAGGGGACCCCAGTCCCGCACCGTGGGCTGGTAGGTCGCGGTGTCGCTGCCCGCCACGAATCGCAGCTGCCAGCCCCGCATCTCCGGCTCGGGACGCAGGGCCTCCGGGGGAAGCTCGGTGCGAATGGCATACGGCTCGACCAGCCGCTCTCCGTTGCGGATGACCCGTCCATCGACCATGCCCACGGTGTCTCCCGGCGCGCCGATGAGGCGCTTGACGAGGATCGAGTCCTCGATGGGCGAACGAAAGACGACGATGTCCCCGCGTTGCGGCTCCCGCACCGCCGGAAGATGCTTCCCGAGCAACGGCACCTCCGCGCCGTAGAGTGCCTTGTTCACGAAGAGGAAGTCACCGACCAGGAGCGTGCTTTCCATGCTGCCGGAGGAAATCCGGAACGCCTTGACCAGGAAGGTGCTGAGCGTGAACCAGACCAGCAGCGCGACGCTGATGGATTTGACCCACCCCCAGGCCCAGGCCCGGAGCTTCGTGGACGGAGCATTCATCGTTCAGGAGCCCGGCGGGGCGGGAGGAACGGGTGGGTGTGCTTGCCGCTCCATCGCGGCATCCACGAAGGGGAGCAGACGCCTCGCGGCGCTGCGGATCGCCGAGGACGTATCGGACTGATGGAGCATCTCGAGCATCTGGCGAAACTGGAGCAGATTCGCGGGAGGAATCGCATGGCTCCCCTCGCCCCGGACCGGATTCTCCGAGATGCCGATGAACATGCGAAGCGAGGCGGAATCGGGCCGGTCCTTGAGCAGAATGAACTCCACCCACCGCCCGGTCTGCAGGTAGTACGACCGAGTGCTCAATCCCTCCAGTCGCGTTTCGATGGGCTGCGCCGGATTGCGCACCACCGCTTCGATCGCGGCAACGAGCCGCTCATCCTGGAGCACAGCCGACACCGCCCGGAGCTGACGAGACCGCTCCGGGGTGACGACCGGCTCCGCCCAGATCGCCGCCAGCGCCAGAGCCATCGCATCGGGGCAGCGCTCCACCAGTCCGCGCGCGTCGGCAAAGATCGAATCTCCGCCGATCTGGCGCGCAAGGCGTACGGTCTTGACGCATTCGGCCGGCTCTCCGGTTCCGGCGGCGGCGGAACGATTGGGCCCGCAGCCCGCGGCGACCAGCAGTGTGAGAAGTCCGAGTGTGACGCGCATGACGCTCCGGAGATTCGGGAAATCCAGCGTGGAATGTACTCCCGGCTTCTCGAAGTAGACGAGCCGCGAGACCCTCACGGATCCCGCGGCCCAAGTCTCGGCACATCGATTGGAGCGGCTCCCGCACCCAGCCCCCAGCTACGGCACCGCGGGCTGCACCGCTTTCCGCGGCATCATCTCGTCGCGATTCGCGATGTGATACACCGTCCACGCCACCACCGTCGCCGCCTGCTTCAGATCGTCGATGACCAGCCGCTCGTAGGTGTCGACGTTGGAATGGTGCGTCCGGTTGCTGTACTCGATCGGATCCTGGATGAAGTTGAACCCCGGAACCCCCACGCGGTCGAACGACTGGTGGTCGGTCCCGCCGGTGTTGCCGTTTTTCACCGCCAGCACGCCCAGATCGCGGAACGGAGAGAGAATCTGCTCGAAGATCGGCACCACGGCGCTGTTGGACTGACTCCAGATCCCGCGGATCTTGCCGGTGCCGTTGTCGACGTTCACGTAGGCCGAAATCTTGGGCAGCTCGGCTTTGTGAATCCTGGTGTAGCGAACCGACCCGATGAGGCCCTGCTCTTCCCCGGTCCAGAGGCCGATCCGCACGGTGCGGCGCATCGGCATGCCCAGGGTCTTGAGGATGCGCATCGCTTCCATCATGACCACCGAGCCCGCGCCGTTGTCGGTGGCCCCGGTGCCCGAATGCCAGCTGTCGAAGTGGGCCCCGAGCATCACGAACTCGTCCGCTTTGTCGGTCCCGGGAATATCGGCGATCACATTCGCCGGAATCCTGGTGTCGTCGAGGAACCGGGTCTGGAGATTGATCTCCACCCGGACCGGCAGCCCCCGTTGCGCCACCCGGTACAGGGTGCCGTACTGCTCGTGCGCGACGATCAGGTTGGGCACTGGATTGTAGATGCTGTCCCGCGCGGTCCGCCCCTCGAAGTGCCCCCCGTTCAGGAACATCCCGTAGGTCCATCGCGACGGCTGCAGGACCGCGGCGACTCCTTCGGCACGCAGCAGCCGGTTCGCGGCGGCGATCAGCGCCTGGCCCTGGCCGAAGCCCCCCTGGCCGCCTCCCGCACGCTGCGTCGGAGGCGGGGGCGGCGTCAGCAGTTCTTCGAGAGAGATCCGGCGGTCGCTCGGCGTGAATTCCGGCGGGATCGTGGCCGGGGCGCCGCGCAGGACGCAGGCGCCCTTCAACTTGCCGGCGTATTTGGCGAGATCGGTCGAATCGCGAACCTCGAAGATTACCAGCGGACAGGTAAGCGTCGTCGGCCGTCCCCGCGCATCGAGCGTGCTGCCACTCCATGCCTGCGGGTACGCCTCCAGCGGCTTGGGCCACGGTTCGAGAATCCGCCCGCTGTAGGAGACGATTTCCCATCCCCGCCCGAAGGTCGTGTCCCACGGCTCGACCTTCACATTGGCGAGCCCCCAGGACCGGAAGGTCTCGGCGGCCCATTCGTTGGCCTTGCGGCTGGCGGGCGAATTCGTAAGCCGCGCACCGATCACGTCGGTCAGGTAGGACGCCAGACCATCGAGCTTGGAGCGGTTCATCCCCTCGTCACGGATTTTCTGGACGGCGGAGAGATCCACCCGCTCGGCGATCATCTGGGCGGAAGCGGTGGTCGAGAGGGCAAGCGCGAGGCTGGCCACCAGGGCGGCGCGAAATACTCTCATTCGTGTTTTCCTCGAGGGAGATTCAGTCATTAGTACGCCCGGACCCCCGATCGCGTTGACCGGAGGCGCCGGGACAGGATTCCGCATCACGGGCGGGCCATTCGGGCGAGCCGCTCCTCTATTTCGGCTCTGGGCAGCCATCGGCCCCCCACCATCACCCCGGCTTTGCGACCGACATTGCCGATGTCGGTCAGGGGGTTCGCGTCGAGGAGAATCAGGTCGGCCCGCTTCCCATTGCCGATGGTTCCCGCGTCCTCCGAGTTGCCGAGGAACACGGCGACGTTGCGGGTCCCGGTGGCCAGCGCCTGCCAGGGAGTGAGCCCCGCGGCGACGTAGCTGCCCAGCTCGCGGGTGACGGAAAACCCGGGTGCGTTCCAGAGCTGAGGAGCATCGGATCCGAGCACGATTCCGACTCCCGCGTCGTGCAGCCCCTTCAGAATCGACCGGCGGAGCGCGATGAAGCGCCGCCGCATTTCGGGCGTCATGCCCGGCGCGGTGCGCAGCGCGGTGGTGCTGGTGGTCCATTGCTGCAGCATCGCCGACGAGACATGACGCATGTCGGGCCGGGCCGCAAGCTGCTCGACCGGATCGTCGCCCGCCATCGCCTCCAGGAAATACTCGGTCGGCACGATCCACACCCCGGCCGCCCTGGTGGCCGCGATGAACCCCGGAATCCTGCGCTCGTCGAGTTCGTTCATCAGGCCGACGCCGAAAAACCCTCCCTGGGCGGTGGTCAGCGAAGCACCAGTGCGGAGCAGCGCCTCGACGAAGCCGTCGATGTGGTCGATGCTCCAATACCGCGCCTCGAGCGCGCGGCCCAGCCCGACTTCGAGAGGAACGTGGCCCGCGAAACGGATTCCCGCCCGGCCCGCGGCGGCGGCCATCGAGTCGAATGCCGCGCGGCTCAGTCCCGGATGAATCTTGAGGAAATCGTAGCCCAGCGCCTTTTCCGCCATCACCATGCGCACCGCCGAATCGGGGCTCGGCACGCTGGCGCCGCTGAGCGACGGACCCGACGTCCAGATGCGCGGACTCAGGATGTCGCCCCGGTTGGCCCGCTCGCGGAACACGAGATGGCGCGGCGTGCCGAGCATGCCGCGCACGGTGGTGACGCCGTTGAGCGCGAAGAGCTCGAGCACCCGGCTGATCGCCGTATCGGGCGCATTGCCTGGAGGGATATGCGCGTGCATCTCGGCGAGCCCGGGGATCAGATACTTCCCGGTCCCGTCGACCCGGGTGGCCCCGGCGGGAACGCGCACATCCGCAGTGGCGCCGAACGCAACGATCCGATCTCCCCGGGTGACGACGGTATATCCCCGCAGCACTCGCTCCCGGTCCATCGGAATCACCGTCACATTGACGAACGCGACCTCGCCGGCCGGGGAGTGTCGCAGTACCCGTCCGGCTCGCACGCTGGTCATCGCGCCATGTTCGACCTCGACCTTCCCGTTCACCACGACGTGCGAAATGCCCACCGGGTACTGATGTGGCTGAGTGAAGGTGGCGCGGTCGGCTACCGTCTTCGGATCGAAGACCACCAGATCGGCCATCATGCCGGCCGCGATCCGGCCCCGATCGCCGAGACCCATCCGTGCCGCGGGCAGTGAGGTCATCTTCCGCACCGCCTCGGGCAGCGTCAGCACCTTGAGCTCGCGCACATACCGGCCGAGGACTCGCGGAAATGTTCCGTAATTCCGGGGATGCGGAACGGTCGGCCCCGGTGCCGAGAGGCTTCCGTCGGAAGCGATCGCCGTCCAGGGATGCCGCATGATGCGCTGGACGTCCCGTTCGTCCATGACGTGGAACACCATGCTCGCGCCGCCGTTCAGCACCCCTTCGATGACCAGCGGAGCCGCGCCGGCGCTCGTCAGGGGAACGCCCCGCTCGACCGCCCAGTCGTACAGCGTCTTCCCGTTGAGATCGGGTTTCCAGCTGACACTCGCGAACTGCGGCCGGCGCAGGTCGCCGCCGCCCCGGTCGTTCTCGAGGATGTCGATGATGCCGGTGATGATGCTGTCGCGAAGGACGGGATCCTTCACCCGGCGGGCAAAGGCGGTATCGCCATCGGCCATCGACCAGGCGGGCACCAGGACGTTGAAGCTGGTGGAGCTCGCGGTGTAGGGATACTGATCGGCCATCACATCCTGCCCGGCGGCGCGGGCGGAGTCCATGAGCGCGAGCGTCTGATCGCTCTTTCCCCACATCGCCTTGCCGATGACCTTGTGATGGGTGAGCACCACGGGAATCCGCGCCTCGCGCCCGATGCGGATCGCTTCGGACACACCCTCGAGCGCCCCGATCCCCTCTTTCCTGAGATGCGACGTGTAAAACCCGCCCGAGTCCGCGGCGACCTTCGACACCGCGATGACCTCCTCGGTCGTGGCGTAGGTCTGGGGCACATAGAACAGCCCGGTCGAGATGCCGAACGCGCCCTGGTGCATCGCCTCGCCCACCATGCGCTGCATCCGGGCCAGCTCCTCTGCATTGGGCGCGCGGGGACTCTGGCCCAGTACCGCCTGGCGGATCGAACCGAAGCCGACCAGCCAGCCGCTATTGATCCCGAGCGGAAGCTTCTCAACGCGATCGAGGTAGGCGCCGAATGGGTATGGACCGCCGCCGTCGGGGCCGCCCAGCGTCGTCGTCACGCCCTGCCGCACCCGGCTCTGCGCGTCCGGATAGCTGAAAATCGGCTCGTTGTGCGCGTGGAGGTCGATGAAGCCGGGCGACACGGTGAGCCCGGTCGCGTCGAGCACCTTGGCCGCTCGCGAACGCGGGATCGCCGTCCGCGAGACGGCCGCGATGCGATCGCCCTTGACCGCGACGTCGGCGCGGAATGCGGGAGCGCCGGTACCGTCGAGCACCACGCCGCCGGCGATCAGCAGATCGTACTCGGGGCGCTGCTGCATCGACGAGAGCAGCGCGGCAAGGAACAGGAGGGTCATCGCGGGGCTCCTTCGAGTCCGGCTCGGGAGGACAGCCAGCGTCTCCGGTTTTCCAGCACTCCCGGAGTGATGGCGACTCCGGCGCTTTCCGCCGGCACCAGTTCCATGCGGGGATTCTCCTGGAGGACGACTCGTCCGGTCAGCGTTTCGCCATGACTCTGGTACGCGATATCGACGGTGTCACCGGGCCGGTGAGCCCGCAGCGTCGAATCGACGCTGGAGCTCGTGACGACCGGCTTCCCGTCCAGGGAGGTGATAATATCGCCCCGGTCGAGTCCGGCCAGGTAAATCGGCTGACCGACGAGGGTCGCGCCGGAAACTGCCACGCCTGCCGAGGTGCTGTCGAGCTCGACATCTCCCAGCCATGCCGCACCGGCACGCGCAGGCCGGAAAAGGAAGCCGACCGATGCGAAGAGCGCGGTATAGTCGGGGACTTCCTGTCCCGCGATGTACCTGCGGAAGTACTCGTTGGCAAAGCCGGAATCCTGGGTGACTTCTCCGAGTGTGATCCGCACGTCGTCCGGCAGGTATGCCTTTCCGGTCCTCCCGAACTTCACCCACATCGCGTGCATGAAATCATCGAGCGTGACCTCCGCGCCCCTGCCCCGGGAGCGCGAACGCAGGGTGAGATCGAGGCCCGTCGCGATGGCCTCGCCGTAGGTGTAGTAGGAGATGAACACATTGGACCGGTTCTGCAGATCGATGGCCGCCGCGGCGTCGGTGAACGGCGCCTGGCGGCTCATCCCGACTGCGGAATAGAATTTCCGCCCCGGCCGGTTGATCACCTCATTGGCCGCTCCGCCGATGCCGCGCGCGAATGCCGCGTCGTCGGTGAGTCCGGCCCGCCGCAGGGCAAGGGTTCCGTAATAGCTGGTGAATCCTTCGGCCAGCCAGAGCTCGCCGGACATGTTCGCCCGCGTAAAATCGAACGGTTCGAGGGTTCGCGGGCGAATCCGCTCCACGTTCCAGGCATGGAAGAATTCGTGCGACACGGTCCCGATGCTTCCCATCATGCCGGTCGCGAGCGACCGCGTGCTGGTCAGGGACGTCGAATTCCGGTGCTCCATCCCGTCGCCGGATCCCCAAGGGAGATACACGGCGAGAAAGGTATAGGTCCCCCAGTCGAATCGGGGCAGCTCCCCGAAGATGCCCGCCTGCTCCTGCACGATCTTCTTGGTCATCTCGACGTAGCGATCCACCTCGCTCGACGTTCCGAGGTGATTGATGGCGACGCGCATCGTATCGAGCCGGGACCCGTTTTTCACCAGCCAGGTGCGAATCTCGAGTCTGCCGATGGTGATCGGGCTGTCGAAGAAGAGCTGCAGGTTGGGCGCCGTGAAGCTCAGCGGATCGGACGTCGGCTTGAGCTGGGTTGCGACCCGCCAACCCTCCGGCAGTCCGGAAAAAGTGACTCGGACCGGTCTCGCCTCGAGTCCCCGCGCCCAGAGAAATGTCGCCGGCGCGTTCAGGTGCGCGTTGACGCGGGTGATCTGAGCATACGTCCCGTCACCGCGATCGCCGAACAGCGTATACCGGATCCGCACCGTGCCGTCGTGGCCGGCGACCGTCCAGGAATACGGGGAGCTGGGCTCCGCGATGAGCGTCCGTCCGCGGCCGTCCGCGGCCCGCACGTGGTACACGTTTTTGGCAAACTCGTGCACCGCGTATCGGCCGGGCGATCCCCGGCTCATCCAGACTTCGAGCGGCGCCCGCGGAAGCCCGGAAAAGGTGACGGTGATCTCCGCTTCATGGTGCGCGGCGTTCGGGAAGGACACCGCGTAGGTAACCGGAGGCGGAGCCTGGACGAGCGATAGTAGCAGCGAAACGATCATTCTGAGGTGCGCTCCAATTCAAAGTCCGAGCAACAGTTTCAGGCCGAGGGCCAACCCCACCAGGACGAACAGACCCCGCACGAACCCCGCTCCGCGAAGGCTCGCGATCCGGGACCCGAGATAGCCTCCGGTACAGGAGCCGATGATCGCGGGGATCATGAGGGCGGGATCCGCGTACCCGTGGCCGATGTAGGACGCGGCGGCCAGGGCGCACCAGAAGAACGCCAGGATATAGTAGTGGCCCAGCGCGCCGATCAGATCGTATCCCCGTCCCCAGCAGAAAAGAAGGGTGGCGGCGAGACTGTTTCCCGACCCCAGCATGCCCTCGTAGAAGCCGAGCGGAAGCGCGAAGACGCCGACCACAGGCCGGGAAAGACGGATCGCGCCCGGGGCGGCACCGAGGCGCGGGCGGAGCAGCATCACCCCGATGAACGCCAGTATCACGCCGCCGGCAGCGCGCTTGAGCAGCTCCGGATCCAGCCGCACGGTCACCAGCGCGCCGAACCAGGCGCCGACGAGCCCGAGACAAATCATCCCGGCAAGCAGTCGCCAATCGACCGGCCGGCGGTCGAGATAATTCCGCGCGCCGAGCAGCGTCCAGAGCGCTCCGGCGAGCTTGTCGGTGGCCACGGCGGTGGGCAGGGGGACGCCCATGGCGAGCCACGCCGGAGTGGTCAGCGCCGAGGCACTGCCACCGCTCATCCCGCCGAGCAGCGCCGCGACGAAGGCGATGAACAGGACGAGGACAGCTCTCAATGCTGTTCCCGTTCACCGTTCACTGTTCACCATTCACCAGGAGTTCGTTTCCCCTCGCGAGATGCTCGCGGTACCGCTCCGGGGCGATGTTGGTGCCGCACACGATGAGGCCGACCCGCTTGCCGGCGAGCCGCTCGCGCAGCGGACCCAGCAGCGCCGCGGTCGCCGCCGCGCCGGCGGGTTCCACCGCGAGTTTGGCGCCGTGGAAGAGCAGGGCCAGCGCACGGCGCAGCTCGTCGTCGCTGACCAGCACGAGGTCGTCGAGGTGGCGCCGGCAGAGCCCGAGACTGTATTCCATCGTGTACGGGGGGCTCAAGCTGTCGGCGATCGTCCGATAGCCTCCCTCGGGTGCCCGCTCCGGCTTTCCCGACCGCAGGCTTCGGAGCATGGTGTCATTGCCGGTGGGCTCCACTCCGATGACCATGCACTCCGGTTTGAGCAGCTTGACCGCTGCCGAAACGCCCGCCGCGAGGCCGCCACCACCGACCGGGACGACGACTGCGTCGAGATCGGGCTCCTGCCGCATCAGCTCATGGCCGAGCGTGGCGGTGCCGAGCGCCGTGCGGGGTCCTTCGAATGGATGGACGAAGGTGCGGCCTTCCGAGCGCTCGATCTCCTGCGCAAGGTCGAATGCCGCGTGCACATCCTCCGCCAGCTCGACCTCGGCACCGAGCCGCCGGCACCGCTCGACCCGGTAGGGATCGGCCGTCTTCGGCATCACCACCTTGGCGGTCGTGGTGAGTGTCCGCGCGGCCCATGCCACGGCGATCGCATGATTGCCCGCGCTGACCGCCGTGACGCCGCGCCGTCGTGCCGCGGCATCCAGCGCCAGCATCACGCAGAGCGCACCGCGCGCCTTGAAGCTCCCGGCGAACTGGAAGAGTTCGAGCTTGAGCACCACGGACGTTCCCGGAGGGAGGAGCCGCTCGGTGAGCTCGTCCTGCCAGAGCCATGTAGGGGTTTCGCGAACCAGGGGAGAGAGGGTCCCGATGGCGGCGTCGAGCGCAGCAAGCGTCAGGTCTGGCCCGGTCATGGATTGCCTTGTGCAGGCCGGCCGCCGGACCGTCGTCTGCCTTGGTGGAAGGGAAGCGGCGGGACACGAAAGGATCGAACCATGAGTAATTCTACGATACGAGGCGCTCTGCTGGCGATGGTCGCCGTGACAGGGCTGTCCGCCTGCGGGGGGAGCCAGCCCGACCCGGGGGTGAGCCCCGATGCGCCCACGCTGGTCAGGGTCGAAAACCGGACCAGCGACGACATGACCATCTACGTGCTGAGAAGCGGGCAGCGTCTCCGCCTGGGAACGGTCAACGTCGGGCAGACCCAGACCTTCAAGCTCGCCAAGACGATCGTGGTCGGCATGACGACGCTGCGCTTCATCGCAGATCCGATCGGAGGGCGGATCAACTCGATCAGCGAGGAGATTTCGCTCAATCCGGGAGAGGAGATCGTCCTGCGGCTCGGGCCGCTCTGAACGCCGTCACAGCACCGACTGGAGCACGGCGGGGCTGACGTTACCGCCGCAGACGATCGCGACGACGCGCCGATTCCGCCATCGCTCCGCCTGAGCGAGAAACCCGGCGACCGCCACTCCGGCGGCGCCTTCCACGGCCAGGCCGTGCGTCTCGTGGACCAGACGCATCGCCTGGCCAATTTCTGCTTCGGTCACCGTCACCAGATCGTCCGCGAGCGCCCGGCACCATTCGAACGTCACGGCACCCCGCTCGACCCCGCCGGCCGTGCCATCGGACAGTGTCGGCTTCGACTCCAGCTCGAGAATCTCTCCCGCCCGGAGCGAGTGAATCATCACGGCGGAGTGCTCCGGGGAGCACCCGATGATCGCCGCTTCGGGCCGCACCCACTTGATCCAGGCCCCCACACCCGCCAGCAGTCCTCCGCCGCCCAGGGCGATGAAGACCGCATCGATGCCGTGGAGCTGCCGGGTGATCTCCATGCCGGCGGTGCCCTGCCCCGCGGCCACCTCGATGTCATTGTAGGGAGAAATGAACGGCAGCTCGTGCTGCGCGGCGAGGGCGCGCGCGTGCGTTTCCGCGACTGCGGAATCCTGCCCATGGACGATCACCTCTCCGCCGAGCGACGCGATCGCGGCCACCTTGCCGGGATCGGCATTACCCGGCACCACCACCCGCGCCACGGTGCCGATCTCCCGCGCGGCGTACGCCACCGCGGCGCCGTGGTTACCGGTGGAGGCGGCGATCACTCCCCGCGCAAGCGCGGCGCCCTCGAGCGACAACAGCTTGTTGAAGGCGCCCCGGGCCTTGAACGAGCCGGTATGCTGGTGATTCTCGAGCTTGAGATGCAAATCGGCGCCGTGACCGGCGCCGATGGGGGAGGACATGAGTGGTGTGGTGAGAATCCTCGGGCGGATCCGCTCCTCCGCCCGCCGGACCGCGAGAACCAGTGCGGCGCCGTTGGTGGTGCTCAGGCCGCGCGGCCGATCCGCCGTTCCCGGCGCAGCCGCCGGAGATGACCGAAGCCGACCATCCGGCCACTTTCTTCGTCCCACAACCGGAGTCCGAGCGTGCGGACGCTCTCTCGCAGGGTGAGCGTCACGACCTTCTGAAAGGTCGGATTCTCCCTGTGGCACCGCTCCAGCCGGTAGTTCGGAATTTTGGGGCTCAGGTGGTGCACGTGGTGGAACCCGATGTTCCCCGTGAACCACTGCAGCACCTTCGGCAGGCGGAAGTATGAGCTCCCCGCGACCGCGGCCGTGGCGTAGTCCCAATCCTCACCGCCCCGCCAGTAGGCATCCTCGAACTGATGCTGCACGTAGAAGAGCCAGACACCGGCCGCGCCGCTCAGCAGAAAAATCGGCAGCCAGATCAGCATGAAATCCTTGAAGCCGATCAGGAGCGACAGCGCGGTGATCAGCGCCGCGAGCGCGAGGTTGGTGAGATGGACGTTCAGGATTTCCTTCTTCCCCGCGATGCCCCGCGTGGGCCAGCGGTGCTTGATGAAGAGGAACGCCGGTCCGAACACCAGCAGGATCACCGGATTCCGGTAGATGCGGTACCAGATGCGCTGCATCCGTCCGGCCGCCAGGTATTCCTTGACCGTCAGCGTGGAGATATCGCCGGTGCCGCGCTGCTCCAGATGGCCCGACGTCGCATGGTGAATGGCGTGCTCGCGGCGCCAGTGGGAATACGGCGTCGTGGTGAGGATACCGGTCACCCACCCGACAACGTTGTTCCAGGTCTTCGAGGGCAGGAAGGAGCCGTGCCCGCAGTCGTGCATGATGATGAAGGTGCGGATCGTGAGACCCGCGGCCGGGACCGCCAGGGCCAGCGTGAGCCAGTAGCTCACCGACAGGCTCCAGTTCATCAGGATCACAGCGGCGACGAGAGGGACCAGCGTCGAAATGAGCTGCCACACGGCGGGTTTGACGCCCGGCGTCTGATATTTGGCGACAATCTCTCGCCACGTCGCATTGCTGTTGGGTTCTGCCATCCGGATCCTCGGTGTTCAGGCGGGGCAACCCTTTGAATTTAACGGGTTAGACCCGAGGAGTCGACTGTCGAATAGCTAACTGCTTACGGATGAGACACTTGTGAAGCCGCGAAGGGGCGTGACTTCGCGTCGCTGGTCACGCTCCCGAGAATTGCATCAGCGCAAACACTCCGATTCGTTCCGCCTCGAGCCTTTTTCTTCCCCCAAGATCCGGCAAGTCGATCACGAACGCCGCCTCGAGCACCGCGCCGCCTGCTTCGGTGATCAGCTGCGCCGCCGCGAACGCGGTGCCCCCGGTGGCGACGAGGTCGTCCACCAGCAGCACGCGGTCTCCGGGCTGCACCGCGTCCACATGCATCTCGACCCGGTCGGTGCCATACTCGAGAGCGTAGTCGCATCCGATAGTGCGGAAGGGAAGCTTGCCGCGCTTCCGGATCGGCACGAAGCCGGTGCCCAGCCGGTCGGCGATCGCACCTCCGAGGATGAATCCGCGCGCTTCGATCCCCGCGACCTTGGCGACGCCGGCCTCGGCGTAGCGCGCTGCGATCCGATCGATCGTCTCCCGGAAGCCGTTCCGGTCGAGCAGGAGTGTGGTGATGTCGCGGAAGAGAATGCCCGGTTTCGGATAGCCCGGGATCGTTCGCACCAGCGCGCGCAGGTCCGTCACACCGGGCGACCCATGACGGCGGAGAGCCGGGCGACCACGGTGGGATCGCGCGCCTCCGGCGTGGTCATGATCGCGCCGTCGAGGGCGCGATCACAGCCGCCGGGACACGGCGCGGCGCGGTCCCGGAGCCGGGGCGCCAGCCGGCGAACCAGCGCGCGTGCGGCGACGATGTTGTGCTCCATCACCGCGACGACCTGCTCGACGGTGACGTGACCGCCCTCGGAGCGCCAGCAGTCGTAGTCGGTCACCATCGCCACCGAGGCATAGCAGAGCTCCGCCTCCCGGGCGAGCTTCGCCTCCGGCATGCTGGTCATGCCGACCACCGAGCATCCCCAGGTGCGGTGCAGCTCCGATTCCGCACGGGTCGAGAATTGCGGTCCCTCCATCACCAGCGCGGTGCCGCCCCGCACGATCGGGACATTCGCCTCGGCGGCCGACGCCATGATCGCGTCGCCGATCCGGCCGCAGACCGGCTCGGCCATCGAGACATGGGCGACGAGGCCGGTGCCGAAGAAGCTCTTCTGCCGGGCGAAGGTGCGATCGATGAACTGGTCGACGAGGAGGAACGTGCCGGGCGCGAGCTCGTCGCGCAGGGAGCCGACCGCGGAAAACGAGATCAGGTCGGTCACCCCGGCGCGCTTCAGGGCATCGATGTTCGCGCGATAATTCACGTCGGAGGGAGTAATCCGGTGCCCCCGGCCGTGGCGCGGAAGGAAGACGATCGGGATCCCGTCCAGCTCGCCGGTCAGCACGTCATCCGACGGTTTGCCGAAGGGACCGAGGAGTGTTTCCCAGCGCGGATGTTCCAGCCAGTCGATCTGAGAGAGCCCGCTGCCCCCGATGACCCCGAGGATCATGCGGCGGAGAGGACGCCGGGGAATTCGCGTCGAGGACAGTGCATGCGCGTCAAACTATCGCGCCGCCTTCGCCTCCGCCATGTTTCGCGCCATGGAGATTCCCGAGCCCGGCCCCCACGTGCCCCGACGCGGCGGCTCCATCCGCGCGGCGATCGGCCGCGCGATGCTCCGGGTCCTCGGATGGCATCCGGGCGGCGCCATTCCCGATCTGCCGAAGAGCGTCATCATCGCCGCCCCGCATTCCTCCAACCGCGACTTCTACGTCGGGATCGCGCTGGTGTTCGCCATGCGACTCGACGTGCGTTTCATCGGGAAGGTCGAGCTGTTTCGCGGGCCGCTCGGGCCGGTCATGCGATGGCTCGGCGGACTCCCCGTCGATCGGAGTCGGCCGGGAGGAATCGTGGAGCAGACCGTGGCGATGTTCGCCGAGCGTGAGAGCCTCCTCCTCGCGGTGGCGCCGGAGGGCACTCGCAAGCCGGTCGACAAGTGGAAGAGCGGATTTTACCGCATTGCGCTTGGCGCCGGTGTGCCGATCGTGCCGGGGTACTTCGATAACGGAAAGCGACAGGTGGGGTTCGGACCGCCGTTTCAGCCGACCGGGGACATGACCCGGGACATCGCCGCGCTCCGGGCGTTCTTCGCTCCCATCCCGCGACGCGATCAGGCAGGCGGGGGCTGACCCGCCCGCGCCACTCGCTCCTTCGCCCACGCCATCACCGCCGGCGTCGCTCCCCGCTCGTCGGCATGATGGACCCGCCACCGCGCGATGTGCAGCTCATGATCGCCGTGGCTCATCCTGCCGCTCGCGAGGAGTCCGGGATCACCAATACCCGGCGCGCGATCGAGGGGGACGTCGTAGGCGCACTCGTCGCCCTCGATGGGGGCACTGCAGATCGGGCAGAGGCGCATCCGTGAAATTTACAATCAGGCAGTAGGCACTGGGCAATGGGCAGGAGACAACAGCCCACTGCCCACTGCCTACTCCCCACTACCTGTTACTTGCCCTGAATCTCAATCTGGCGAGGGCGCGCCTTCTCCGACTTCGGCAGCGTGACCGTCAGGAGCCCGTTGTCCACCTTGGCCTGAATCCGTTCGGCATCCACCGAGCTCGGCAGGGTGAACATGCGCTCGAAACTGCCGTACGATCGCTCGTACCGGTGCCACCGCTCGCTCGACTCCTCAGCAACCTGCTTCTTCTCCCCCTGGATCGTGAGGACCTGGTTCTCCAGGCTGAGCTTCACATCCTCCGGCGTAACACCGGGAAGCTCCATCACGATCTTCAGGTTTTCCTTGTCCTCGAAGACGTCGACCGTCGGCGTCCAGGCCGAGGCAACGGTCCCGCCGTTCCATCCTCCGCCCAGCATCTCGTCCATCATACGGCTGAGGCGGTGCAGGTTCGAGTAAACCTCCGGGGCGGTCTGAGACGCACGCCGCGTTGTGGTGAGATACATATCATCCTCCTCTGTCTGGTTTTCGGATACGGGGCTTCATTGCCCCATCAAAGAGGAGACGTCGCAGCCGGCGTGCCGATGCCTTCGGTCAGAATGGCAAGCCTGTCTGGAAAAAAGGCAGTAGGCAATGGGCAATCGGCAGTCGTTCTCTGCCTCGACCGCCTACTGCCCACTGCCTACTGCCTACTGCCCACTGCCTACTGCCTCAATTACGCCCCCAGCGGCTCCCGCTGAAACTGTCGCTTCAACCCGGGATGCCGCCGCAACAGGTAGAAGCTCATGGCGAGCAGCGACAGGGTGTTGGCCCCCAGGACCGACCACCACGGAAAGAGGTTGCTGGTGCCGGTGAACAGGGCGTAGGTGACCATGAAGAAAAAGAGCTCGAACACCACCGCGACGATCATGAGAGCGAAGCGGACCAGCGGCGAATACATCGCCAGGTGGACGAGATGGGTGATTGCGATGCCGAAGCCGATGAAGGCGCCGACGTGAAGCAGGGTATACGCGACGATCGGCCCGGTCTGCACCGGGGTAATGACGGGGTTCGGATTGTTGAAGAGAATGACCTGGCCCAGGACGCTCGGCGTCGCCAGCAGGCGGCCTTGCATGGCGTCGATGACGAGAAACCATCCCGCCACCGCGACGGCGCCCAGGACGCCGGTAAAGATTCCTTCGCGAAGCAGGTCGTGACGGTGCTGGATCGGCATGGACCCTCCTCGGGCTGGGCCCCTGTAGCATGCCGAACCTCGGGAGATCTCACAAGGGGAGCGGGCGGATTCCCGCCCGGGTCAGACGCGCTCCCACTCCCTGGCGAAGCGCGCCAGATGCCCCGTCGCCCCGAGTGTTCTGAACGCGACCGTCGCCGCCTCTCGGGCACCCACCGCCTCGGTGTGACGTCCAAGTGCTTTGAGCGAGAGGGCCGCCAATGCCCGGCCCTCTGCGGCGAGGAGGGCAAACTGGGCCTCGACAGCACGCGACTGCACCAGCGACGCACGCCGGTACGCTTCCGCCGGATTACCACGGTGCAGGTCGACGAGACCTGAGAGCCGCTCCGCCTCCAGGCGATGTGGCTCGTTCCCTTCCGCCCAGGCAAGGAGTTCCGCCCGGCGAATATCGTTCAGCGCCTCGTCATACGACCGGGATTCGATGCCGATCTCCGCCCGGCCCAGGAGGGTGAGAGCGATCAGACCCGGATCGCCCACCTGCTCGGCGCTCTCGACCGCGCGGAGGCTCGATTCCCGTGCCGCGGCCAGCGCCCCGGTTTCGCGAAGCCCCAGCGACAGGTTGTGACAGGTCTCCGCGATGCCCCGCATGTCGCCCACCATCTCGTAGACCTCGAGGGCGCGCTGATACATCGCGCACGCCGGACCCGAATCGCCCCGGAGATTCGCGACACTGCCGAGGTTGTTGGCGCTCCGCGCGGTGAATCGGGCGCGTCCGTGCGCCTCGGCCAGCGTCGCCACCGCGGTGAAGTGCCTTTCCGCGTCGCGGATCCGCCCGCGCTCGAATGCGATGGCGCCGAGCAGGTTGCTCGACTCGAGCATCCCGTCGACATCGTCGGCAATCTCGAATTCCTGCCTAGCGCTGGCTGTAAGCCGGGCGCTCACTTCGAACTCGCCGAGGCGCGCCGCAGCCTGGGCGGCCAGCATCCGGCACTGGGGGGTGGCCGTCCCGGTCGAATCGCTCGACTGGAAATAATGGGACAGCGCCTCTCGGAACCGGCCTGCGTCAATCAGGCTCCGGAGCGGTCGCTGAATCCCTGTGCCACCCTGCGAATAGGCCTTCATGGCAAACATGAAGAGCAACCAACGTGCCCGGTGACACCATGTGAATTAAACGGCAACAGCACCATTGAATTAGCTATTGTAACTACTTGTATATAAAGGAATTAACGTGTCGGCAAAGATCTGCAGATTGTATAAAAAACGTGTTTTGGCGGGCGGCTATCCTACGCTGTGGTGCGGCCGTGCAGCGGAGCATTTTCGGTCGGCATTCCAGATTGCAGCCACTCTGCAAATCCTCCCACCACGTTGCTCACTTCCTGCCGGCCGGCGGATTGGAGAACGCTCGTGGCAATCGCGGAGCGGCCCCCACCCTGACAGTGCACCGCTACCGGCTGGTCGGAGGGGATTTCGCTCACGCGCTCCTGGAGTTCGGCAAGCGGTACATGGATCGCGCCTGGGATGTGTCCCGTGTCCCACTCGCTGCGGCCCCGGACATCGAGCACCACGAGCCCGTGACGCTTGGCCGCGAGGTCGGCGACGGACATCTGCTGCACATGCCCGAATGGTCGTCCCTCGCGACGCCAGAGGTCCATCACCTCGGATCCGAAATACCCCCGAACTCGGTCGAGCCCGATCATGAGCAGACTCAGGATGATCCGGTCGAGGGTTCCGGTGCGGGCGGTATCGACGATGATGAACACATCGCGATCGTAGGGCAGCAGCGATCCGGCCCAGGTCGGGAAACTCTTGTTGAACGGGATGTTCAGCGTCCCGGGGATGTGCCTGGCGGCGAAGTCGGCCGCGGGCCTGGTATCCACCACCACGGCACCCGACGCGAGGAGAGATACCAGTCTATGCTCGGCGACGCGCTCCGGCATCGAAGTGGCACCGAGCACCGGCGGCCCTTCGCGGTTCACCCGTTTCATCTCTCCGAAATAGCGCGGGGGTTCCGGTTGTCCCATGAGCACCTGACGGACGAACTCGGCTTCCTCCATGTCGCCGAGTGCCCAGTTGAAGCGGCGTTCGTAGCCGACCGTGGACTGGGGAACCGCGCTCATCCCCTTCCCGCAGGCGCTGCCGGCCCCATGGCCAGGCCATACCTGCAGATGCTCGGGGAGGAGCTTGAACCAGGTAAGGCTGTGGAACAGCTGCTGCGCTCCCGACTCAGCCGAGCCGTGCTGGTGGGCCGCCTTTTCCAGCAAGTCGGGTCGGCCGACGTCGTTCACAAAAACGAAATCACCGGTGACGATACCCATCGGCTCGTGGGCAAGAGCGGTATCGGTGACGAGGAAGCTCAGATGCTCAGGAGTGTGTCCCGGGGTATGGACCGCCCGGAGCTCGACGAATCCAACCCGGAACGTGTCCCGGTCCGCGAGCAGGACGACCCCGCGCTCCCGCCCGAATGCGTATTGCCACTCCGGAGGCCCCGCCGCCGAGAGATACATGACGGCGCCGGTGCGCGCGGCGAGCTCGCGCGTGCCGGAGACGAAATCGGCATGGATATGCGTCTCGGTGACCGCCTCGATCCGGAGTCCGCGGGCTTCGGCCGCGGCGATGTACTGGCTGACGTCGCGGTTGGGATCGATGACCACCGCGTTGCCCGACGCGGAGCAGCCGATCAGGTAACTGGCTTGCGCCAACGCCTCGTCGTATAGCCGGAGAAAGATCATTGCTCTGAACGCTCAGCGCCCGCGCACGAGCACCAGCGCGCCCATGAAGAGGAGGAACACCGCGAATCCCCGTTTCAGAGTCCGCTGGGAAAGGTAGGGTACCAGACGGCTGCCCGCCGCCACGCCGAGAAAGGCGATGCCGGTAAAGAGCGCCAGGCCACTCCAGGCGAGGTCGAGGTGGCCGGCGTAGCGGACCAGCCCGGCGGAGCAGCCGAGCACGATCAGCACGAGCGAGGTCCCGATCGCCTCTTTCATCGTCAAACCGCCCAACAGCGTGAGGGCGGGCACATAGAGAAATCCTCCCCCGACACCCACGAGACCGGTCAACACCCCAACCAGTGCGCCTACCAGGGTGATGAACGGCAGCTGGCGCCCGTCGTTCCTGGGCCGTGATTGGTCCGTCTCGGCGCCCCCGCGCATCATGGAAATCGCGGCGGCGAGCATCACGACCGCGAATACGGTGAGCTGGACCCTGGCATCCACATGCAGCCCGAGCTCCGCGCCGAGCACTGCGCCGACAATGGCCGGCGGGCCGAACGCGAGCGCACTGCGCCAATGCACCGTCCCGTTGCGGCCGTGGCTGATCGCGCCGAACGCGCTCGTCAGCCCCACGACGACGAGACTCATGGGGATGGCTTCCTTGACCGGATACCCGAGCACATAGTGCAGTACCGGCACCGTGAGGATCGACCCGCCGCCACCAAGGAGGCCGAGCGAGAGCCCGATCAGGAGCGCCAGCGCATATCCGAGGACAATCACGCGCGGCGCCGTGGCCGCGGCCGGTGGTCGTTACAGATACAGTCGAGAATACGGCCGACCCTGGGCTCGATGACCCGGTAATACACGTTCTGACCGTCCTTCCGGCAGGCGACGACTTCCAGCGCGCGCAGCCGGCGGAGATGCTGCGAGCAGATCGGCTGGGCCAGGCCGGAAACCCGGCAGAGCTCGGACACGGTCTGTTCCCCCTGGACCAGCGCCTCGAGGAGCATCAACCGCTCCCGGTGTCCCAGGAGCTTGATGATGCCGGCGGCGCGAGTCAGCGATTGCGGCGCGAGGCGGGCGAGCCCCCGTGTCCGGGAAGATCTCATGCCGCGCCCACCAGCGCGTCGAGCTGAGGCCGCTGGGCGACCCCGACGTGGCGCCCGGTCTCGACGCCGTGCCGGAACGCGATGAGCGTCGGAATGCCGCGGATCCCGAGCCGCTCGGAGAGGCCGGGACTCTTGTCGGTGTCGACCTTGAGCACCAGCACCGATCCGGCGCGGGCCTGCGCCAGCGCGTCGACGGCCGGCGCCACGATGCGGCAGGGGCCGCACCAGTCGGCGTAGAAATCCACCAGCACCGGCGCCTCCGACCCCGCGAGCACGGCGTCGAAGGATCCGGCATCCACGGTGACGGGGTGGGTCAGGTCCAGCGCGGCGCGGCAGGAGCCGCAGCGGGGCCGCCGGGCCAGGCGATCGAGATCGGTCCGGTTGAGGGTGCCGCAGGCGGCACAGGGGATGGTCACTAACATAGTATATATGCTATACTCTATTTATTGCGGGGTCAAGGGCGCGGTCAGGCGGCCGGGACGGTGCGGTCGAGCAGGTCCGCCAGCGCGCGCATATCGAAGGGTTTCTGCACCAGCGGCTGGCGCAGCCGGGCGACGAAATCCGCGACCTCGCTCGACGCGGTATCACCGGTGATCAGCACCAGTTTTTCGAGCCCGGCGGGGTCCACCGCCGCGAGCCGGTCGTGCAGCTCGATGCCGGTGATGCCGGGCATCTTGAGATCGGTGATGATGACATCGTACCGCGCGCTCAGCGATCGGGGATGGTCTCCCCCGAGCCCGAGCAGCACCAGCGCTTCCTCCCCGTCTCCCGCCTCCTCGACCTCCCAGCCGCGGCGCTCCAGGTACCGCCGGATGGCGACCCGGATCGGGGCCTCGTCATCGATGATCAGCACCCGTCTCGTGCCGCCCGCCGGAGCCGGCCGCTGGCTGCTGCCGCCCCGGGGCAGCTCGGCCGTCGGAGTCCGGGGCACCGCACGGCGATCGACGAAGGGCAACCGCACGGTGAAACGAGCGCCGCGCGTGCCGGAGCCCAGGTTCTCGGCGGTGAGGGTGCCCCCGTGTTGCTCGACGATCGAGTGGCTCACCGACAGCCCCAATCCGGTGCCTTTCCCCGTCGCCTTGGTCGTGAAAAATGGTTCGAAGAGCCGCGGCAGCACCTCCTCGGTGAGTCCGGGTCCGTCGTCCTCCACGATGAAGGCGAGGTGGCCGGCCCCCATGCGGGCGGAGAGGGTCACAATGCCGCCGCGCCCCGCTGCCTGAAAGGCATTCACGGCCAGATTGGTCAGGACCTGCTCCATCGCGGCGGGATTGGCGTCGAGGTTCGGCAGGCCGTTGGCGACCGACACGACGAGGCGCACCTCGAGGCTGTCCGCCTGGCGCTGGAGCGCCGGCAGGAGCTGGTGAATCAGGTCGGCCGGATCGACCGCCTGGCGGTCGTCCCGTTTGCTCCGCGCAAAGGTCAGGAGATCCTGCACGATCATGCGGCAGCGCTGTGATTGCTGCACGATCGTGTTGAGCGCCTCGCTGTCCTCGGCGTTCCTGGCCTGTCCGAGCAGGTCCTGACCGAACGCCAGGATGGCGGTGAGGGGATTGTTGAGCTCGTGCGCCACCCCGGACACCATGCGTCCGATCGTTTCGAGCCGGGCGGTCTGGGCCACCTGCGATTGCTGCCGCTCCCGCTCCAGCTCGGCCCGGACTCGCTCCGTGCGGTCGCGCAGGATCAGGACGTACCCCTCGAGTGCTCCGCTTCCGACCGCCCGCATTGAAATCTCCAGCGGAAACTCGGAACCGTCGACGCGCCGGCCGCAGATCTCGTATCCCCCCACTGGCGTGCTGGTGGCGCGCTCGAAGGCGGCCCACAGCTCTTCCGTTCCGCTGGTCGTCATGAAATGGTCGAACGATTCGCCGGTCAGATCGTGCTTGCTGGCCCCGAGGATCGTGAGCGCCGCCGGATTGCTGTGCACGATCCGGCGCTCCGGATCGAGCAGGAGGATCCCTTCCGAGGCCGCCCTGATGATCTGGGAGAGCCGCGCCTCCGATGCCGCCACATCCCGGAGGCGTGACGTGCGAGCCTCCTCAGCCTCGTGAAAGACATCGTTCAGCACCGCGAGGATCATCCCGAAGCCGAGCAGGAACTCGAACATCACGTCGAAATAGGAATTGTGACCCGCGATCCAGCGGAGCAGGGTGAGCTTCCCGGGGGTGTTCGCCGGACCCGCTTCGAGAAAAGCCGGGGTGTAGAGCAGCCACAGCGCCGCCACCAGAAAGCAGACCAGCGACAACATCCGGCTGCCGCGGGTGCGCCGCTCCCGTGAGAGCCCGGCCAGGAGACCGCCGCAGCTGAGGAAAACCGGCACCGTGATCCCTGCCTGCCAGGCGACCAGCGGATTCAGGTCGGAGGGGGCGAGGATGAAGAGGAGGCCGACCCCGGCGATGAAGGCGAGTCCGGTGCCCACGCCGATCCGAGGCAGCGGATCGCGGCGCACGAAGAGCCAGGTGCCCGCGAGGATACAGAAGAGGTAGAGCAGCTTGCCGCCCGCATAGATCGCGTAGAGCAGCGCCACGGTGCGTGCCTGGTCGACATCCAGCTCGTCGAGTGGCAGGACAGGAAGGAGGGTGTAGCGGAGGAGGAGCGCGCCGAGCGCGAGCGAGACCGCGCCGAACGACCAGGCCCACCAGGCGATCCAGGGACGACTGCCGGTGCCCCGTCCCAGGAGCAGGCCCAGGGCCAGACACAACAGGCTGGCCACGAGCTGGAACTGGATGCCCAACGTGGCAACCAGCGTTCCGGCCGCTTCCTGTGAGGGCATGCCCTTAATGTAACGGTGAGCGGTGAGCGGTGAGCGGTGAGACGGAAGCGCCTTTCCCTCTCACCTCTCACCTCTCACCTCTCACGTCTCACGTCCCTGGGGCACGTAGATCTCTCCGCCCTGCGCCCGGAACTCCGCCGACTTCTCGGCCATCCCTCGCGCCATGTCGCGCAGATCCTGGGTGATGCGCATCGAGCAGAACTTGGGCCCGCACATCGAGCAGAAGTGCGCGAGCTTCGCGCCCTCGGCCGGCAGGGTCTCGTCATGGTATGCGAGTGCGGTGACCGGGTCGAGCGCGAGGTTGAACTGATCCTGCCAGCGGAAATCGAAGCGCGCGCGGGAGAGGGCGTCGTCCCACGGTCGCGCCCGCGGGTGTCCCTTGGCGAGGTCGGCGGCATGCGCCGCGATCTTGTAGGCGATGACGCCGGCCTTCACGTCGTCCCGGTCGGGGAGACCCAGGTGCTCCTTGGGGGTGACGTAACAGAGCATCGCCGTGCCGTACCACCCGATCATCGCCGCGCCGATGGCGCTGGTGATGTGGTCGTACCCCGGCGCAATGTCGGTGGTGAGCGGCCCGAGGGTGTAGAACGGCGCTTCACCGCACCACGCCAGCTGCTTCTCCATGTTCTCCTTGATGAGATGCATCGGGACGTGACCGGGGCCCTCGTTCATCACCTGGACATCGAATTCCCACGCAATCGTGTTGAGCTCGCCCTGGGTTTCGAGCTCGGCGAACTGGGCCGCATCGTTGGCGTCGGCGATGCTCCCCGGACGGAGGCCGTCCCCCAGGGAAAAGGAGACGTCGTACGCCCGCATGATCTCGCAGATCTCGCGGAATCGCGTGTACAGGAACGACTCCTGGTGATGGGCCAGGCACCACTTGGCCATGATCGAGCCGCCCCGCGAGACGATCCCGGTGACCCGGTCGGCGGTCAGGTGGATGTACCGCAGGAGGACGCCGGCATGCACCGTGAAATAATCCACTCCCTGTTCCGCCTGCTCGATCAGGGTATCGCGGTAGATCTCCCAGGTCAGGTCCTCCGGCACGCCGCCAACCTTCTCGAGCGCCTGGTAGATCGGGACCGTCCCGATCGGCACGGCCGAGTTGCGCAGGATCCACTGGCGCGTCTCGTGGATGTTGCGGCCGGTCGAGAGGTCCATCACGGTGTCGGCGCCCCAGAGCGTCGCCCAGCGGAGCTTCTCCACCTCGTCGTCGATCACGCTCTTCACCGCGGAGTTGCCGATGTTGGCGTTGATTTTGACGTGGAATCCGCGGCCGATGATCATCGGCTCGAGCTCGGGGTGGTTGATATTGGCGGGTATGATGGCGCGTCCCCGCGCCACTTCGCTCCGCACGAACTCGGCGGGCATCCCTTCGCGGATCGCGACGAATTCCATCTCGGGAGTGATCTCGCCGCGCCGGGCAAAGTGAAGCTGGGTGACCGGGCCGGTGCCGCGGAGGGCAGGACGGTCCAGCGAGGATGGAATGAAGCGATTGTCTCCCTGGGGGAGCCGAGCGACCGAAGGGGCTACACTCCGCGCGCGAATCCAGTCCGCCCGAAGCGGCGGCAACCCCTCGCGCACGTCGAATCCCTCGGGCCCGCTGGTGTCGTAGACCCGAAGCGGCGGTTCGCCTCCGGAGAGCGCGATCTCCCGCATCGGCACCCGTACGCCATGCGGGCCCTCGACATGCACCTTGGTGGAATTGGGAAAGACGCCGCGGTACTGGGGCGGCAGGGCGGGAGGCCGGGAGGACGGTTGGGTGTCATCGCGAGGGTGCGCAGCACCCGTGGCGATCCCGTGGGAAATGCTGGTGGTCATGTGCTCCGCCTCCCTCCGCCGGTATGAACCGGATCAGGTTCCAAGGGTGCAGTCTCAACCGGTCCGGCGGTGAGCAGTAAGCAGTGAGCGGTAAGAGGGTTTGTCCCGCTCACGACTCACCGCTCACCGCTCACCGCGGTCCGGTGCCCCTGGCGGTTGCCTGGAAAATAGCAGGATTCCCTACCGCCGCCTTCCGAAGAGGCGGAGCAGGAACAGGAAGAGATTGATGAAGTCGAGATACAGGCTGAGCGCGCCCACGATGGCGTACGAGCCGGTTTCCCCTTCGGGCAGGGCCAGTGCCATAGCGCGGAGGCGGTTGGCGTCATAGGCGGTCAGCGCGGTGAAGACGACGACACCGCACACCGACAGCACGAACTGCAGCATGTCGTTCTGCCAGAAGATGCCGACGATGCTGGCGATGATCACGCCGATCAGTCCCATCATGGCGAACTGTCCCACCCCGCTCAGGTCTCGCTTGGTGACGGTCCCGAACAGCGCCAGTCCGCCGAACATCCCCGCCGTGACGAAAAACACATTGGCGACCGATTGCCCGGTGTACGCCAGCAGCACGAAGGCGAACATGATCCCGGTCAGTCCCGAGTAGACCAGGAAAAGCATCGCCGCGGTCGTGGGGGCGAGCGTGGCGACCCGGGCGGAGAGCCAGAACACGAGGCCCAGCGGGGCGAGGATGACCGCCCAGAACAGCAGCCTGTTGCCGGCGATCGCGCTCAGGATCGCCGGGGAGGACGCGACGTACCAGGCAACCGCTGCGGTGACCGCAAGACCGACGAACATCCACCCGTAGACCGCTCGGAGGAAGACGGCGATGCGCGCGCTCGCCCCGGCCTGGGTCGACGCGGCCGCAAGGGCTTCCGGGGTCATGTCGTTGATGGCCATGTGGGCTCCTGGGTACTGGGTACTGGTCCTGTTGACCGTTGACCGTTGCCGCTCACCAACCTACCGGTTTCCCCCGGTTCTGCTCGTCGAGCCACGCTTTCAGGGGCGCGAAGTACTCCAGGATGGCGTTGCCGTCCATCCGCCGCTCGCCGGTCATGTCGAAGAGAATCTCCTGCCATGGCTTGCTGGCACCCGCCTCGAGCATCCGGGCGAGCGTGGCCCCCGCCGCCTGGTTGCCGAAGAAAGTGCAGCGATGGAGCGGGCCCGTCTGTCCCGCGCGCTGGCACAGCGCCCGGTAGAACTGGAATTGCAGCACCCGCGCGAGGAAGTATCGCATGTAGGGTACGTTGGCGGCGACATGGTATTTCGCGCCCGGATCGAAGTCCCGCTCGCTCCTGGGCAGCGGTGCCGACACCCCCTGGTATCGCTCGCGAAGGGCCCACCAGCCGGCGTTGTACTCCGCCGGCTTGATCGCTCCCGAAAACACCTTCCACCGCCACTGGTCGACCAACAACCCGAAGGGGAGGAAGGCAACCTTGTCCATCGCCTGGCGGAGCAGCAGCGGAATATCACCGTCGGCACCCGCTACGTCGGTGAGCAGCCCCACCTGCTTCAGGTATTCCGGCGTGATCGCGAGTGCGACCGCGTCGCCCACGGCCTCATGGAAACCATCGTTGGCGCCATTCTGGTGCAGAAAGGAGTGCTTCTGGTAGGCGCGCTGGTAGAAGTTGTGCCCGAGCTCGTGGTGCAGGGTGACGAAATCCTCCGCGGTCACCTCGATGCACATCTTGATCCGGACATCGTCCTTGTTGTCCACGTCCCACGCGCTGGCGTGGCATACCACTTCCCGGTCCCTCGGCTTGACGAAGAGCGAGCGGGCCCAGAAGGTCTCCGGCAACGGAGCGAACCCGAGCGACAGGTAGAAGTTCTCGGCCGCCTTGGTCATGCCCTTCGCGTCGAGCCCCTTGGCCTCGAGCAGCCGGGTGAGGTCGTACGCCGGCGCTCCGCTCCGGAGTGCGACCAGCGGATAGATGTTGCCCCACTCCTGCGCCCACATGTTGCCGAGCAGGTGTGCCGGAATCTTCCCGGCCGGCGGGACGAGCGCGCCGCCGTAGTGCTCCGAGAGCCGGCTCCGGACATAGGCATGCAGGGCGACATAGAGCGGTTTGACCTGTTCCCAGATCCGGTCCGCTTCCTTCGCGAAATCGTCGGCCGGCATATCATATCCCGCCCGCCACATCGCTCCCGCGTCCCGGAAACCCATGCCGCGCGCGCCCTTGTTGGCCAGCTCGACGAATCGCTGATAGCGCGCCCGCATCGGGGCGCCGACCTTGTGCCATCCCTGCCAGGCGTCGAGCAGCAGGGCGGGGTCCCGGCTTTCCGCCAGCACCTTGCTCAACTCGCCAATCTGCCGGCATTCCTGACCGGCTCCGGTCGGGCCGGGCCGGCAGTAGGTACCCCGGCCGTAATCCGCATCCATGCTCACCGTGAGGCGGGCGAGCTCGGCGGCCTCCGCGGGATCAGCCGGCGGCGGCGCCGCCAGGGACAGTTTGAGGAGCAGAAACTTCCGCCGGAGGGCGGCCGGAAGGCGGATGGCATCGTAGCGGCGAGCCGCCATCGCCAGTCGCTGGACCATCGTGCCGAAATTGCTCTGCGCCTCGGCGGACAGCGCCTCGCTGTCCTCGGTGATGAAATTCTGCTGCACCCACTGCGCCCGATTCACGTTCACGCTCAGCGCGGCGAGGGTGGATTCGGCGGTGGCCATGAAGCGAGCGGCGGTAGGGCGGTTGGGCGGGAGAGCGGTTGGGCTGCTGGTTTGCGCGGAGAGCGATCCGTGGAGCCCCACGAGGGAAATGCACACGACAGCACGATTCAGCACGCGGGTTCTCCTTGCGTTCCCTGTTGCCTGCTGCCTACTGCCTACTCCCCGCACTATCAAACCTCCACTGGGGACGATAGTCTCGACCGAGCGGCGCACTCGTCAGCAGCGCACGGACCATCTCCACCGGCATGCTGCCCGAACGCAGTACCGCATCATGGAAGGCACGGTCGGTCATCCGGCCGCGACCCACGAGCTCTTCCCGGAGCGCGCGGAACTGCAGCCCGCCCATCATGTAGGCGATCTGGTACAGCGGCGGGTAGCTTCCGATGAACGAGCGCCGCACTTCGGCGGTCGCGTTGGCGCGCTCGTGCCCTACCCGGTTCACCAGCAGATCGATCGCCTCCTGCGGCGTCATTTCGCCGAGGTGGAACCGGAGGGAAAAGAGAATCCGCGCGGCCCGATGCATCCGCCAGAACAGCATGCCCACCCGGTCCTCCGGGCTTCGGGGGAATCCCGCGTCGTAGAGGACCATCTCCCAGTAGAGTGCCCAGCCCTCGGTCCAGAACGGCGTGCCGAATAGGTCCCGGTGGCTGTTGTACCGGTCGGTCATGAACCACTGAAGATGATGCCCGGGGATGAGCTCGTGCTGCACCGTGGCGCGGGAAAAATGAATATTGTTGCCCCGCATCGTCATCATCTTGTCTTCCTGCGCCATCGCATCCGTCGGATAGGACACCTGGATGAGCGATCCGCCCAGGAAGAAGGGACTCACCTTCTGTTGCGCGGGTGAGAGCATCTCCATCCACCAGTCATCCTTGGCCAGGGGCGGAACGGTGACCAGGCCACGGGCCTCGATGAAGGCCACCGCTTCGCGGGCCAGGTCCCGGACCAGGTCGGTCTGCTTGCCCGGCTCGACGTGCAGCGTCTTCACTTTCTCCATCGCCGCCCGCCAGTCGTCCCCGAACCCCATGGCGCGCGACGCCTTCAGCATCTCGGCTTCGCACCACGCGAACTCGCGCTCGGCGATCCGGATCAGCTCCTCCGGAGTGTACGGAATCATCTCATAGGCGAGATCGTCGATGAGCGCGGCGCGCCCGATCGGGTCGCCGATGATCGGGTCGTCCTCGCCCGGCCGCACCCCCACGACCTTTTCCCGGAGCGTGGCGGCGTATTTCTGCAGCGCCTCGGACGTCTTTTCGTAGGGCGCCTTGCTCCACCAGGTGAAAAGGGGATCATACCCGGCGTAGAACTCGTACCAGCGGCGAAGCGTCTCCCGAAGCGAGAGGATTTCCGCCGCGGCGCGGTGGGCGACGATCCTGGTGGGCCGGGCGGCAACCGAGTCGAGCTGCCGGCTTGCCGCGGCGGCTTGCTCCGCGGCCCGGGCCAGGGTGCGCGCCGTGCTCTCCGGCACGACCGTCTCCATCCGGCGCTGCCGCTCCTGCAGATCCATGATCGCCGCCGCAAACGGGAGCAACGCGCTCATTTCCCCGAAGCGCATCTCGTCGCGGGCGAGCAGCGACAGTTCGTGGCCCAGACGATTCCTGAGCAGGAGGTAGTCCACTTTCCCCTCCTGGCTCAGCTTGTCGAAATTCACCTCTCCCAGGCGGGCCTGCCACGCGGCGTGAAATCCGCGAAACGCGGCGGTTTGCGCCGGAGAGTAATCCACCGGCCAGCGCCGGTTCAGGTCATTGCCGTCGATGGAATAGCGCTCCACCAGATCGCGCAGCTCGCTGGTGCGGCGCCCGAGCAGATCGGAGAGCGGCGGCACGTAGGTGGCGACGGGAGCCGGATCCTGCGCCGCAAGAGGGCGTGCCATCGCAAGGCTGAAAACCAGGATGCGCAGTTTGCCCACGGGTCCTCCGAAGGTGGTCAGCACTTTGCGTCGTTGCGCCCTTGCGTCATTGCGGCCTACCCGATCGTCAGATTCGCTGTCGGCGACTCCAGCCCCTCCGGCCGGTCGGTGAGCAGCACAGCCCGTACAAGATAGTTACCGGCTGGGACCGGCTTGCGGGTGTTCGAACGTTGATTCCAGACGTGACGGAACGAAAGACTTTTCCCGGCACCAAGAGGAAACACCTGCAGGGAGGCCATCATCGTCCGGCCATGAAGGAAGCTCCAGACGGCTTTGCCTCCCGGGTCAGTGACCTGGAAGTCGGCCGTGGGCGTCCTGCCCATGAGATAGAGTGTCGCGGGAGTCTTGCCGGGATTCGTGACGGTAAAAACAAGAGGCACCGGCTCGCCGATCCTGACGCGAGCCGGTGCCTCGAGAGTAAGACGGAGCGCCAGGAGCCGCTCAGTGGGTAATCAGAGTCCCGAGCTCCCTGGTAATGTTACCGAACGGGCTGAACACGAACATGTCCCCGTTCGAGCTGCCGCCCCAGAGAGTCCCCGCGAGCTTCACGCTACTCGTGCCCTGGAAGACATCCGATCCGCTGTCCCCACCGGCAACACCAGCCGACACAAAGGTCTGGCAGAGCTGCACGATGTTGGTGCCGGAGACGCCGGTATTGACGCAGGTGTTGGTGATACCGCCGGAGGTCCATCCAGTGGTACGGCCCACCTTGTTCACCGTGTTGCCGACCACAAGGCATCCGCCCGTCGTGCCGCAGTCATCGGAGGCGATGGAGAAGCTGCCGGTAATCTCGAGGGAGCCGCTGTTGGCTGCATTGGTCTTGGCAATCGATCCGAGTGCCTGATTGGCAGGATTCGCGTACTCGGCCCGGGATGCATCGCTGTAGCGGCACTTGCGGCCCCTGGGACAGCCGGCGGAGTTCCGCAAATACACCGGATCCTCGACTTCCGTCGCGATCTGAGTTCCGTCGACCGACGAAAGCGGCTGGTAGTAGGCCGTGTTCTCTACCCCGCCCTGCTGGTTGGTGCAGTGGGAGGCGGTGACGAATCCCTTCGAAGTGCCATCCGTCGCGTTGAACCCGACGCTGCAGACGAATTGACCGAAATGAATCTGCACGCCGGCGCGAACCGGACGATCCACCACATTCTGCAACGTGGCCACCTGCACGATCGGCTGGGCCTGCTCGAGGATCACGGCATCATCCGGAAGCCCGCTTTGCGCGAGCGCGGCCCGGACTTGGCCCATCGAACTCAAATCCGCCACGCCGATCCGGACCCGGTTCGCGGTCTCGTCGTTGTCCACGAAGACGGTGCCCTGCGACGATTCGAACGCTGCCGCCGTCGCCGCCGCCTGCCAGCGCTCCAGCTGCTGCCATCCGTACCGGGCTTCCTGCACCTTGAGCGCGGCCACCCCGAGCCCCTGCGCGCTCAGATAGCCCGCCAGCGCACGCTCGGCATTGGCCCGCTCCGAACCGCGGGTCAGGTAGATCGTGGGCGACCCGCTGGCGTCGAGGAAAAAGCCTCCGAAGCCGGGGATCTGGCGATCGAGCTCGTTGGCTGACGGGAGATCCGCCGGCGGCCCTGCCTGTCCTCCGCGCGAGGCGAGCAACCCCGTCTCGGGCTCGGCCGGATTCGATGAATCCCGGCAGGAAACGACAAGAACAGCCAGGCCCGCTGCGAGCAGGGGCCGGAAGAGACCTGAGCGTACCATTCGCACACCTCCAGAAGATCGGAACAGAAACCAGCGCGGGTTAATCGGGGAGCCAGCAGGCTATATATACGAGTTCTAATGTTGGCCCGCCACGGTGCACGAGAATGCATCCCGGTGCAAGGCTAGATTACCCCGGACTATGACCGGAATTCCTGCCAAATCGGCCGCTACCGCCTCGATCTTCGTGGCGTGGAACCGCCTCCGGGGCGTACCGGGCGGCACCTGGATCTTCAGCCGTTTCCTCGGCTGGAAGGTGCCATACACCGGTTCCATCGGCGCCCATGTGAGAGAGCTCGGACCCGGCTATGCGCGGATCACGCTTCGCGACCGGCGCGCGGTGCGCCAACACCTCGGCTCGGTTCACGCCGTCGCGCTGATCAATCTGGGCGAGGTGGCCAGCGGCCTCGCGATGCTCGCAGCCCTCGACCCCGGCGTTCGCGGGATTGTCACCCGCCTCTCCGCGGAATACTTCAAGAAGGCCCGCGGCACCCTGACCGCGGTCGCGCGGGCGACCGTACCGGACGTGATGGAGGCGGTCGAGCACGTCGTGACGGCCGACATCACGGATCGGGCGAATGAGTTGGTTTGTCGTGTGACGGCGGTGTGGAGACTCGACAGGAAAGGAGGCAGTAGGGAGTAGGCAGTAGGCAGTAGGAATAGGCAGTAGGAATTGCCTCCTGCCTACTGCCCACTGCCTGCTGACTGAGCGATGACTCTCCTCGATCCCCGACTCAGCAAGGACGCCGGCGTCTCGGTGCCATTGATCTGCGGCGCCATGTATCCCTGCAGCAATCCGGAGCTGGTCGCCGCGGTCTCCGACGCCGGCGGCATCGGAATCGTCCAGCCGATTTCGCTCACCTACGTCCATGGCCATGAGTTTCGCGAAGGCCTCCGGTACATCACACGGCTCACCTCGAAGCCGGTCGGCATGAACGCGCTGATCGAGGCCTCTTCGCGGCGCTATCACGAGCGGATGGTGGAGTGGGTCACCATCGCCCTGGAGGAGGGCATCCGCTTTTTCATCACGTCGCTGGGGAATCCGCGCTGGGTCTGCGACCGGGTCCATGCCGCCGGCGGTCATGTCTATCACGATGTCACCGAGCGGAAATGGGGTCAGAAGGGAAAGGATGCCGGCGTCGACGGCCTCATCGCCGTCAACCGGCGTGCCGGTGGTCATGCCGGTCCGAAGAGCGCCGAGGCGCTGCTGGAAGAACTCGGGCCGCTCGGGCTTCCCCTCATTTGCGCCGGCGGGATCGGTGATGCCCCGGATTTCGTGGCCGCGGTCAGGATGGGATACGCCGGGGTGCAGATGGGCACTCGCTTCATCGCAACTCCGGAATGCCGCGCCAGTGCGGTTTACAAGCAGGCCATCGTCGCGGCGGATGAAGACGACATCGTGCTGAGCGAGCGGATCACCGGCGTGCCGGTGGCGGTGATCAACACCCCATACATCCAGCGCATGGGACTCAAGGCCGGTCCGCTCGCGCGCTGGATGCTCCGCGGCCACCGCACCAAGCACTGGATGCGGACGTTGTACGCGCTCAAGTCGATCTGGCAGCTGAAGCGTTCCTCCCTCGATGAAACGGGGGCCAAGGATTACTGGCAGGCCGGCAAGAGCGTCTCGGGAATCCATGACCTCGAGCCCGCGGGCGCGATCGTGAAGAGATTTCAACGAGCGCTGATGGCTGATGGCTGAGGGCTCTCCACTGTATACTTCCCCCATGCGATTTTTCCTCGCTGCATTCCTTCTCGCCGCCACGTCCAGCGCCCTCCCCACATCTCCCGCGACGCCCGATCTGGAATTCTCCGGTCCGGTGGGAAGCGCGGAACCGTTTCTGACGGCGACACCGGACGGCGGGCTGCTCGCGACCTGGTTCGAGCCGCGAGAGGGAGACCGGCGGGCGCTGCGGATCGCCGAGCGGACGAACGGCCGCTGGAGCGCACCGGTGACGGTGGCCGAGCGGGAGGGATTTTTCGTCAACTGGGCCGACTTTCCCTCGGCGACGCGCACCAGCGACGGCCGCTGGGTCGTGCATTGGCTGGAAAAGATGGCGGCGAAGAGCTACGCCTATCACATCAAGATGAGCAGCTCGGCCGATCGGGGGCGGACCTGGACGGCGCCGGTCTCGCCGCACGGCGATCGCTCCGCGACCGAGCACGGATTCGTCGCGATGCTGCCCGGTCCCGATGGAAGGGTCGATCTCGTCTGGCTCGATGGGCGACAGACCGCGGATACGATCAAGCACGGTGCGCACGGGCCGATGGCGCTGGCCGCCGGGTCGCTCGAGGCGGGAGGACGTGTGGCGCCCGACGCGATTCTCGATGCGCGCGTCTGTGATTGCTGCCAGACCGCGCTGGCCCGGACCGCCGAAGGCTTGATCGCGGTCTACCGTGACCGAAGCGAGGACGAGGTCCGTGATATCGCCGCGGTACGGCAGGTGAACGGCCGGTGGACGAGTCCGGTGAAGGTGTCGTCCGATGGCTGGGTCTACCGGGCGTGCCCGGTCAACGGTCCCTCGGTCGCGGCGGATGGGCGTGCGGTGGTCGTCGCCTGGTTCACGGGCGCCGATGGGAAACCCCGGGTCAAGTTGGTGCGATCTCGTGACGCGGGGGCGACATTCGGCGCCCCGGTCCAGGTGGATGACGGGAACCCGCTCGGGCGAACCGACGTCGAGCTTCTCCCCGATGGATCCGCTCTCGCGGTCTGGCTCGAGATCGTGGGCGACGAGGCGGAATGGCGCGTCAAGCGAATGCGCCCCGACGGGAGCGTCGTGTCGCGTTGGACCATCGGTTCGGCGCCCCGGACCCGTCAGGCCGGGTTCGCGCGCACCGGAATGTCCGGCGGAGACCTCTTCGTGGCGTGGACCGCCCCGGGGCCCGCCGGCGGCGTTCGGATCGAGCGCCTTGCATCCCCCGGCAGGTGAGAGGCGGGGACTTCCGCTCCGCCCCGGAAAGATGCACTTTAAGCTGCCACCGGACTTATAGATGCGGGCCGCTGCAATGCGCCCGGTCAATGGTTGGGCGGCCCGCCCGCGATTTTATCGATTGAAACAGACTCTCGTCACCCACGCCAAGGCTAGACCAATGCGTCTTCCGACCTCGCTGCTGTCCCGCACCCGCGCCGGAATCACTCTCCTGTTCGGGCTCCTGATGGCTTCCGTTCCTCTGGCGGCGCAACAGGGGAGCGGCACTGTCCGGGGCACCGTGACCCAGTCGGGCTCCGACCAGCCGCTCGCGGGAGTGATCGTGACCGTCAGAGGAACGACGATCAAAGCGGTCACCAATACGCGGGGCGTCTATACCATCGACCGGGCGCCGACCGGCCCCCAGACGCTGGTGTTCCGCTGGCTGGGCTACCGGCCGGTCGAGGTCCCGGCCACGGTCAACGCGAGCGGCGTCACCACCGTGGATGGCAAGATGGAGCAGCTGCCGATCCAGCTCTCCGAGCTCAGCGTGACCGGCGTCTCCAAGGTGCCGGAGCGCGCGGTGGAGGCGCCGGCGGCGGTCTCGGTCGTCGAGCCGCGCGTACTGCAGACCGTCGGAATCACCGGGCAGGCGCCGATGGCGCTGCGCGAGGTGCCGGGCGTGGACATCGCGCAGAGCGGCATGAACGATTACAACGTCAACGCGCGCGGCTTCAATTCGTCGCTCAACCGCCGGGTCCTCGTCCTCCAGGACGGCCGCGATCTCGCCATCGCCTTCCTCGGCTCGCAGGAGTGGAACGCCCTCGCCGTGCCGACCGACGAATACTCGAAGATGGAGCTGGTTCGCGGGCCGGGGTCGGCCCTGTACGGTGCCAACGCCTTCTTCGGCGTCCTCAACATCACCACGCCCACGGCGCGTGAGGTCGCCGGGACCAAGCTTTCGTTCGGGGGCGGCGAGCTCAGCACGCTCCGCGCCGACGCCCGGCACGCCGGGGTGCTCGGCGGAGGCCGCTGGGGCTACCGGCTCAACGGCGGCTACAACCGGAGTGAGAGCTTTTCCATCTCCCGCACCAACGCCGACCGGCAGGACCTCAAGCGGGAGTACGGTCCGGTGGTCGAGGACAGCGTGGCCCATCCGATTCCGCTGGCCCGGGAGCTCCGGGCGCTCAACGGCCAGACGGCCGATCCCGCGACCGGCTCGATCACCGGCGAAGCCGACCCGGTTTCGAATGCGTACGGCTCCGCACGGATCGACTACTACGCCAACAGCGGCTCCGTGCTCACCGCCGAGTCCGGCGTGGCGCAGGTGCAGAACGAGATCTTCGTGACCGGCATCGGCCGGGTGCAGGTGAGCAAGGCGTTGCGGCCCTATGCCCGGCTCGGCTGGGCGAGCGGGACGTTCAATGTCATGGCGTACTGGAACGGCCGCCGGACCCAGGAGCCGCAGTACTCGCTGGCCTCGGGCGCCCCGCTGGAGGAGAAATCCAACATCCTTCACCTCGAGGCGCAGGACATCCGGCGCTTCAACGGCGACAAGGGCCGCACCGTATTCGGCGCCTCGGTCCGGAACTATCGCGTCAATACCGACACGACGCTCATGCGTCCCGAGGATGACGACCGCAGCGATTACTACTACTCGGCGTTCGGCCAGATCGAATACCAGCTCGCCGACCAGGTGCGCGGCGTCGTGGCCTCACGCTTCGACATCGGCTCGCTGATCAACCCGCAGTTCTCGCCCAAGGCGGCGATCGTGTACTCGCCGAGCGACAAGCATTCCTTCCGGTTCACGGTCAACCGCGCCTTCCAGACGCCGAACTACTCGGAGTTCTATCTCCGGGTGGCGGCGGGTGCGCCGGCCAACTTCACCGCGCTCGAAACCGCCCTGCGCGCCTCGGCGCTCGGTCCGGTGCTCGCCGGTGTGCCGGTCGGCAAGCTGTTCAGCAGCACCACACCGACCGCGACGACCGCGTCGGGAAGCGCCGCGGTCCCGGTCTTTGCCCGGGGCAACAGCAAGCTCGATGTCGAGAGCACGCTGGGTTTCGAGGCCGGCTACCGGGGCGACCTGAGCTCCTCGGTGTACTTCACCCTCGATGCGTACGTCAACCGGATCCGCAACTTCGTCACCGACCTCCTCCCCGGCGTGAACCCCGGATTCCTCTACTGGACCGCGCCGACGCAGGTGCCCGCGGCAAACCGGCAGGCCCTGGTGGACGCGGTGCGCAACGCGCTGCTGGCCAGCCCGGCGACCGCCCTGGCCGGACGGGGCCTGACCCGGCTCGAGACCGGGGCGTCCTCGATCGTGCTGAGCTATACCAACGCCGGCCGGGTGACCCAGTGGGGCGTCGAAGCCGGCGCCGGGTGGCAGATGAGCCGCACCCTCCGCACCGACGGCACCCTCACGCTGTTCGACTACTCCGTGGACAAGGACCGGGTCGCGCGGGGCGACAGCCTCCTCGCCAACACGCCGAGTGCCAAGGCGACGCTCGGTGTCTCCTTCGCGGACGGCCGCTTCTCCGCCGGCACGAGCCTCCGCGCCGTCAAGGGCTATTCCTGGGCCGCCGGCGTATTCGTGGGGTATATCGAGCCGAACGTGACCTTCAATGCCAACGCGGCGTACGACATCAACAACAATTTCAAGTTGTTCGTGACCGGAACGAACGTCTTCGACAACAAGAAATTCGAGATCTACGGCGGCTCGGTGAATGGCCGGCGGATCCTGGGCGGCGTGACGACTCGCTTCTAACGATCCTTCCTTGAACGGAGCAGGCACTATGGCAGTTCGATTCACGGCGCGTCGCGGGGGTGCGGTTCTGGTCCGGGCCTGGCTCGCCATGCTGACGCTCCCGGGCATGCTGGCCGCGCAGGGCGGCACGGTTACCGGCAAGGTCACCGATGAGCAGAGCGGCGACCCGGTGGCGAGTGCGCGCGTGTATGTCGTCGGCGGTCTCACCGTCGCCGTCACGCGCGGCGACGGGACCTACCGTCTCGCGGCGTCGGCAGGCTCCCACGACCTCCGGGTGAGCGCCATCGGCTACACCACGGGACGCGCCACCCTGCAGATCCCCGCCGGCGGCACGGTCAGCCACGACTTCACGCTCGACCGCGCCGCGGTTGCGCTCGAAGAGATCGCGGTCACCGGCTCGCGGCGAACCGAGCGATCGGCCGTGGATCAGCCGGTGCCGGTGGACATTCTGACCCAGGAAGACATCCGCCAGACCGGGCGCACCGAGACGGCGCAGATCCTCCAGCAGCTCGCCCCGTCGTTCAATTTTCCGCGCACCACCATCGGCGACGGGACCGACCACACCCGCCCCGCCACGCTGCGCGGTCTCGGCGCCGACCAGGTCCTGGTGCTGGTGAACGGCAAGCGGCGCCACACCTCGGCCCTGATCAACGTGAACGGCACGATCGGCCGCGGCCAGGGAATGGTGGATCTGAACGCGATCCCCTCCAGCGCGATCGAGCGGATTGAAATCCTCCGCGACGGCGCGGCCGCCCAGTACGGCTCCGACGCGATCGCGGGCGTGATCAACATCATTCTCAAGGCCAACGCCGCCGACGAGCTCTCCTTCGAGCTCGGTCAGACGGCCGCGGGCGACGGCAACCTGATCAACCTGAACGGAACCCATAACTTCGGCTGGGGAGACAACGGCTTCCTGCAGCTGGCCGCCGAGTTTCGGGATCGCGGATACACCAACCGCTCGCTGCGTGATCCGCGCGTCCAGTACTTCACCGGCGATCCGAAGAATTCCGACCCCCGGTTCGTGAATCAGATCAATCACCGCCAGGGCGACGCCGATACCCGCGACATCGGGGCCTTCCTGAACCTCGGCAAGCAGATCGGCACCACGACCGAGTTCTACACCTTCGCGGGGTTCGGCCGCCGCACCGGCAACGCGGCGGGGTTCTGGCGCCGCCCGCTGGACGACCGCACCGTCCGGGCGATTTATCCCGACGGATTCCTCCCCTTCATCTATTCGACCATTTACGACGGGTCGGCGGTGGCGGGGCTCAAGGGTGACATGAGCGGCTGGAACTGGGACCTGAGCGCCGGGTACGGCCGCAATTCGTTCCGGTTCGATATCAAGAACACCGCGAACGTCTCGCTCGGCGCGCAGAGCCCCACCGAGTTCTACGCCGGCACCCTGGCCTTCGGGCAATTCACCGGCAACCTCGACGTGGTGAAGGGATTCAACGTCGGCTTCGCGTCGCCGCTCAACGTGGCGGTCGGGGGAGAGTTCCGCTCGGACAATTATCAGATCAAGGAAGGCGAGCCCGACAGCTATCGCGACGGCGGCGTACGCATCCAGGGTGGGCCGAACAACGGCGGGATCGCGCCCATCGGCTCGCAGGTGTTCCCCGGTTTCCGCCCCGCCGATGCGGTGAGCAAGAGCCGCAACAACGTCGCCGGGTACATCGACCTCGAGTCCAATGTCACCAGCACGCTGGTCCTGGGCGCGGCGGGGCGGGCGGAGCACTACAGCGATTTCGGAAGCACCGGAGACTACAAGTTCAGCGGACGGCTGGAACCTGCCAAAGGACTGGCGCTCCGCGCCGCCTTCAGCAGCGGCTTCCGGGCGCCGTCACTGGGTCAGTCGTGGTTCAGCTCCACCGCGACCAACTTCGTCGCCGGCGTGCCGACGGATAACCGGACCTTCCCGGTCAGCGACCCGGTGGCGATCGCGCTGGGGGCGAGTCCGCTCAAGTCGGAAACCTCGCACAATACGAGCGCCGGCATCGCCTTCTATCCGCTGCGCGGCCTCTCGATCACCGCCGATTACTACAAGATCGTGATCAAGGACCGGATCGTCCTTTCCGGCACCTTCAATCAGCCGGGCGTGGTCACGTTCCTCCAGCAACAGGGCTTTACCGGTGTCGGCGGCGCGCGCTACTTCACCAATGCCGTCGACACCAGGACCTCCGGCATCGATGTCGTGGCGGGCTATGGCTTCGCGATCGGCGCGGCCACGAATCTCCGGCTCACCGCCGGCTTCAACAAGAGCAAGAACCGGGTCACCGCCGTGGACTCGATTCCGGACGCGCTCAAGGCCTTCCAGGAGACGCTGTTCGACCGGGTGGAGCGGGCCCGCATCGAGCTGGGTCAGCCGAACACCAATTTCAACCTGGGCGCGATCGTGACCCGGAAGGAATGGGCGTTCAACTTCCGCACCCAGCGCTTCGGCAAGGTCACCAGCTTCGGCACGCCGGCCGACGGGTCGCTCGATCAGACCTTCGCCGGAAAATGGATCACCGATCTCAGCGCGTCGTACCTTCACAACCGCAAGGTGACGCTGATGATCGGCGCAGATAATATCTTCGACGTGTATCCGGACAAGAACAGCGTCGGCAGCGCCACCGTGGGCGGCAATGCGAATTTCGGCATCTTCCCCTACAACGGCATCTCGCCATTCGGCTTCAACGGACGGTTCGCGTACGTGCGGGCGATCTGGGCGTACTGAGGCGGTACGGCGCAAAGGCGCAATGGCGCAATGGCGCAAAGGGAAGGCCCCCGGCGGACTGCCGGGGGCCTTCCGCTTTTCACCTTGCGGCTTTGCGTCGTTGCGTCGTATCAGAACCCCAAAAACGGCACCCGCACCCCACCCGTGATCCGGATATCGTGCTGCTTCTTCTCCGCGGTCTTGGTGCCGTTGACGTCGAAGGATGCGTTGTAGAGATAGTCTTCGGCGCCAATGTTGAGAGCGATCACCCTCCCGATCCTGATACCGGCCGAGGCACCCAGCACACCGCCCACGATGGTGCCGGGCTCGACCGTAGCCGACCCCGCCGTTCCCACCTTGAACGTGTGCCGCACTGCACCGACGCCTCCGCTCACCCCGATCCAGAAGGGGCTGGTGCGGGGAATGAGATAGAAGGTCGCCCGGCCGCTTCCGGAGAGAATGCGAACATCCTGGTTGAAGGTGGTACCGGTCCCCTCTTCGTAATCCACCGACCCGGGAGAATACCCCACGTCTCCCTCGATGCCGAAGCGCGAACCCAGCCCGATGCCCAGCCGGCCGCCGAAGGTGAGGGCGGCGGAGATTCTGGTGGTCTGAGTCGTTCCCCCACTCTGGTAACTGAACAGGTCCGCGGTCGGGATCAGCACACCGATGTATGGAGTCAGCGAGATCCCCGCTTTGGTTGCCGGCGCTCCGACCTGACCCCCGAGCGGCGCTGACGTCACCAGCGAGACGAGGACGACCCCGGCACTAACAACAATCGAGCGCATGGCGATACTCCTCGGAGAGGGTAGGGATCCGCACTAAGTTACACCGATTTCATTTGGATCCATGAACACCGGGAGATCGATGATCGAGTGGGGCGAATATCCCCTGGCCGGAACCGGTGAGCCCGGGGAAGTGGCCATTCGCGTCATGCGCGATGTCCTGAGCCCCCAGCTCCGGAACTATCGCGATCTTCTCGTGGCACTGCCCCCGGGTTACTCGGAGACCGGGGCGGCGCACCCGGTCATCTACATGCAGGACGGGCAGAATCTTTTCGATGCCGCCACGAGTTACGCGGGAGACTGGGGCCTCGTCTCCGCGTTCCAGGAATCGGACGCCGGCGGGACCGCGCCGATCCTCGTCGGGATCCCGAATATGGGCCGGCGCCGGCGCTATGAGTACGGCCCATTTCGCGATATTATCCACGGGGGAGGGGGTGGCGACCGCTATCTCGCCTTTGTGGCCGAGACGGTCAAACCGCTGGTGGATGCGTCCTTCCGGACCCGCCCCGAGCGCTCTCATACCGTCATCGCCGGCTCGTCTCTCGGCGGCCTCATCAGCCTGTACGGCCTGTATCGATACGCGGACGTCTTCGGCGCGGCGGGGGTGCTGAGCCCCGCGCTCTGGTTTGCCGACGGCGCGATTCTTCGCTTTGTGGAGGAGCTGGCCGACCTATCGGTCGGACGGATGTACCTCGACGTCGGCACCGAAGAGGGCGAAGACGCGCTGCACGATGTCCGGCGGCTCCGCACCATCCTCATCGCGGCCGGGCACGCCGAGGGGCGCGACCTCTCGTATGTGGAAGACCTCGGCGGGGAGCATGACGAAGCGGCGTGGGGGAGGCGATTCCGGGCGGCACTTCCTTTCTTGCTGGGCTCCGAGTCGAACGGCGTCAACGGTCAGCGGTCAACGGTCAACGGTAAGGGCTGACGGGTGACGGGTGAAGGCTGAAGGCTGAAGGCACCCGAAGAGGAACCATGCACCACTCACACCATAGCTGGATCAGTTCCTCGCTGGGCCGCGAGATGCCCATCGAGGTCTTCGGGCATGCGGGCGCGCGGGTGCTGGTGTTCCCCACCACGCTGGGCAGTTGTTACGAATGGCGCGACCGGCACATGCCTGAAGTGCTGTCCGACCACCTCGAGGCCGGATGGATTCAGCTCTTCTGTCTCGACCACGTCCATGACGAGAGCTGGTACAACAAGACGCTGCATCCGGGGGCCCGGGCGTGGCGGCATCTTCAGTACGACCATTACCTCCTGCACGAGGTGCTGCCGTTCACCCAGCACCTGAATCGGGACCCTTTCGTGATCGCGGTGGGTGCCAGTTTCGGCGCGTATCATGCCGCCTGCTTCGGCCTCCGGCACCCCGACCGGGTCCACCGCATCATCGGCATGAGCGGACTCTACGACGTGAAGTCGATGACCGAAGGGTATTCCGACCTGAATGTGTACAGCTGCAATCCGTTCGACTTCATGCAGCACGAGCACGACCCGGACCGGCTCGCCAATTTCCGGGGGCAGGATATCATCCTGGCCATCGGCAAGGAGGATCCCTCCCACGCCAACAACGTCGCGTTCTCCGGAATTCTCTGGGACAAGGGGATCGGCAATGCGCTGCGTGAGTGGGACGGCTGGGCGCACGACTGGCCGTACTGGGAAAAGATGATCCGGCTGTATATCGGGGGACACGACTAGGCGGAAAGACGCAACGACGCAAAGAGAACTACGTTGCGTCCTTGCGCCTTGCGCCCTTGCGTCCATCACGGAGTTACAAATGGCAACAAAAATCGGTCTGATCGTCGGGAGGGAATGGAGTTTTCCGCCCGCGTTCATCGAAGAAGTGAACCGGAGGGACGAGGGCGTCACCGCCGAGTTGGTGAAGCTCGGGGCGCCACGGATGGACGACCCGGCGGAGTATCGCGTCCTCATCGACCGCATTTCCCATGAGGTCCCCTTTTACCGGACCTATCTCAAGCACGCCGTCCTGGCCGGCGCCACGGTGGTCAACAACCCCTTCATGTGGAGCGCCGACGACAAATTTTTCGGCGCGACGCTCGCCACCTCGCTCGGACTCGCCAGCCCGAAGACCGTGGTCCTTCCGAACAAGGAGTACGTGCCGGGCATCGTGCACAGCGAATCGCTCCGCAACCTGACCTACCCGCTCGACTGGCAGGGCATCGTCGACTACGTCGGGCTTCCCTGCATCCTCAAGGACGCGCACGGCGGCGGATGGAAAGAGGTCTACGTCTGCCAGACCCTCCAGGAGCTGCTCCACCACTACGATCACTCGGGGCTCCTCACGATGATCGTACAGGAGTTCATTCAGTGGGACGAATTCATCCGCTGTATCTGTCTCGGCCAGGAGGTCATCCGGCCGATCAAGTACGATCCCAAGGCGCGGAAGTATCATCCCGAGCTCGAGTTCCTCCCCCCCGCGCTGATGCAGCGGGTGGTCGAGGACTCCAAGACGCTGGTCCGGGCCCTCGGTTACGACATGAACTCCATCGAGTGGGCGGTGCGCGACGGCGTGCCGTATGCGATCGATTTCATGAACCCCGCTCCCGACATGGACATCTACTCGCTCACGCCGACCCACTTCGAGTGGGTCGTGAGCAGCATGGCCGACATGGCCATCCGGTTTGCGAAACAGCCCCGCACGGCGCCCAAGCCGTCGTGGGAGCGGCTCCTCAAGGGCAGGCAAAAGCCCAAAGCCGCGAAGGGTGGCTGACACCGGATGACGGTGGCGGCCGATCTCGGGGGAGCGATCGATGCCTGGCACGAGGCACTGACGCCGGAACGGGCGGGGGAGTCCTCCGCCTGGCTCACCGAACAGCTCCGGCGCCGCGGCCTCTTTTTCGGTGACCGGCCCCTCTGCACCGTGCTGCGTCCCCGCTTTCTGTCGCCGGCGCAGTACCAGCTCCTCCAGCGCCGCATCGCGCTGCTCCTCCGGGCGTTCGACAAGGCGCTCCAGGCCGCACTTGAGCGGCCAGTGCTCCTCGACCGGTTCGGACTGCTCGACTGGGAGCGAAGTCTGGCGCTCCTGGATCCCGGCATTCCCGCCTCCCCGGTGTCCCGGCTCGATGCCTTTTTCGATCCGGAGGACGGGCGGCTCCGGTTTACCGAATACAATGCCGAGACGCCGGCCGGTTCTGCGTACAACGACGCGCTGACCGAGCTGTTCCTCGCCATGCCGGTCGCGCGGGAGTTTCTGCGGACCCACGCGCTTCGACCGCTGCCCGCGGTGCCGAACGTTCTGCACGCGCTGCTCGCCGCCTGGGAGCAGTGGTCCGGACGCCGGGAGCTGCCGGTGATCGGCATCCTCGACTGGACCGAGGTCCCGACCCGGAGCGAGTTCCTGCTGTACCAGGAGTATTTCGAATCGATGGGAATTCGCTGCATCGTCGCCGACGTCCGGGAATGCGAGCTGGTGAGTGGCCGGCTCGTGGCGGCGGGGACTCCGATCGATCTGATCTACAAGCGGGTCCTGATCCACGAGCTGGTCGGGCGAATGGGGATGGAGCACCCGATCGTGAGCGCCGTCATCAGCGGCGCGGTGTGCATGGCCAACCCATTCCGGTGCAAGATCCTCCACAAGAAGGCGTCGCTCGCGGTCCTCTCCGACGAACGCAATGCCGGCCTCTTCGGGAAGAGGGAGCAGAAGGTCATCGCCGACCACATCCCGTGGACGAGAGTGGTCGAAGAGCGCAGCACCACCTTCCATGGCGAGACCATCGATCTCCTGCCCTGGATGGCCGAGCACAAGGATCGCCTGGTGCTCAAGCCCAACGACGACTACGGCGGCGCCGGAATCGTGCTGGGGTGGGAAGTGGATGGTACCACGTGGGACGACGCGATCGACAAGGCCGTGGCCGAGCCGTTCATCGTCCAGGAGCGGATCGGACTTCCGAGCGAGACATTCCCGAGCTGGGCCGACGGCTCCCTGATCTTTGCCGATCGGATCGTGGATACTGCGCCGTTCGTATTCCGCGGCGCCTTTGCCGATGGCTGCCTGACCCGCGTGTCGACGGCGACGCTGGTCAACGTGACGGCGGGGGGCGGTTCCACCGTGCCCACGTTCGTGGTGGAGAAGCGATGAGGGTCAACGGTCAACGGTCACCGGTCACCGGTCACGCAGTTCAATCAGGGAGTGCCGTTCCCGTATGAAAGCCCCAAGCCTCACCCTCGGCATCGAGGAGGAGTACCAAATCATCGACCCCGTCACCCGGGAGCTCCGGTCGTATATCACGGAGATCCTGGGGGACGAGTCGCTCGTGATGGGTGAAATCAAGCCGGAGCTCCACCAGTCGATGGTGGAAGTCGGCACGAAGGTCTGCCACACCCCCATCGAGGTCCGAGCCGAGCTGGTGCGGCTCCGCAGGCTGGTGATGGAGCTCGCGGCCAAGAAGGGCCTCAAGGTCGCGGCGGCGGGGAGTCATCCCTTTTCCTCCTGGATGGACCAGGAGATCACCCCGCTCGAGCGCTATATGGGCGTGCGCGAAGATCTCCAGGACCTGGCGCAGGCGCTGCTCATCTTCGGCACCCATGTGCACATCGGCATCGAGGACCGTGAGTTCCTGATCGACGCGATGAACGTCTCCCGGTACTTCCTTCCCCACGTGCTCGCGCTGTCAACCAGCTCGCCGTTCTGGATGGGTCGGCGCACCGGACTCAAGTCGTATCGCAGCGTCGTCTTCCGCTCCTTTCCGCGCACCGGGATTCCCCGCTCGCTCGCGTCCTGGGACGAGTTCGAGAACGTCGTCAACGTGATGGTGGAGACGAACTCGATCCCCAACGCCTCCAAGATCTGGTGGGATCTCCGTCCCAGCTGGAGCTACCCGACGCTCGAGTTCCGGGTCTGCGACGTCTGCACCCGGGTGGATGAGGCGGTCTGCATCGGCGCGATTTTTCAGGCGATCATCGCCAAGCTCTGGAAGCTGCGCTGCGACAACATGTCGTTCCGGCTCTATCCCGTGGCGTTCATCGAGGAAAACAAGTGGCGCGCGCTGCGCTACGGCCTCGACGGAAAGATGATCGACTTCGGCAAACAAAAGGAGTTTCCGGCGCGAAGCCTGATCCAGGAGATGCTCGCCTGGTTCGTCGACGACGTCCTCGACGATCTGGGGAGCCGCAAGGAGGTCGAGTACGCGTTCAAGATCCTCGCCGAGGGGACCAGCGCGGACCGCCAGCTTGCCGTGTTCGAGCGCACCGGTGATCTCAAGGCGGTGGTGGACCAGCTGATTCGCGAGACGGAAGAAGGAGTCCTGCCGTGACCCGTCCGCTGATCGGGATTCCGACCCAGACCCTGCAATCCATCGACGACATTCCGGAAGTGCTGCCGCACTCGTGGGTCATGAATTCCCGGTACTATCTGGCCGCGGCCGCGATGGGAGCGGTGCCGGTGATGATTCCGCTCTTCGACAGCGATGAGGCGACGCTCCGCGCCGTGTACGACCGCCTCGACGGCGTGCTCCTGGCCGGCGGAGTGGACATGGAACCGCACACCTTCGGCGAGCCGCCCCACCCCCGGCTGGGCCGGACCGACCACGCCCGCGATGACGTGGAGCTTGCGCTGGCCCGCTGGGCCATCGCCGAAGGAAAGCCGATTCTCGGCCTGTGCCGCGGGCATCAGGTGCTCAATGTGGCACTGGGCGGCACGCTCTATCAGGACATCGAGTCGCAGCTCCCCGAAGCGATGCGGCACGATTTTTTCCCTGGATTCCCCCGGGACTACCTGGCCCATGAAATCACCCTGACTCCCGGAACCCGGCTTCACGCCGCGATCGGAGACGACACCATGCCCGTCAACAGCATGCACCACCAGGCGGTCAAGGCGCTCGGACCGGGTCTCCTCGTTTCCGCCCGCGCCGGCGACGGCGTCATCGAAGCGATCGAGTCGGAGGGGTCCGGCTATCTCCTCGGAGTCCAGTGGCATCCCGAAGTCTTCGAGCAGCGCGACGCGCGGACCCAGCGGCTTTTTCAGAGCTTCGTGGATGCCGCCAGACATGGCGGAGGCTGACGCATGCGCGCACCCGCGCTCGCCCTTGCCGTGTTGATGCTCCCGTCCCCCCAGTCCCTGATCGCGCAGCAGATCCACACCGATTCCACCATCACCCGCCGGCCCCGGCGGGCCATCGTCGGCTGGGCGGAAGCCGCGAGCGTCATGGTAATCGCGGGAGTGGCCTTCAGCGCCGATCAGACCCTCCGAAACCGGCTGCACGATCCGCACGACCGGCTGGGCCGCACGCTCTCCGACCTCGGAAACGGTCTGGGCGACGGAGCCGTGGTGTACCCTACGCTGTTCGCCATCACGATGGGCGGGAAAGTCCTGCGGAAACCCGGCATGCAGCGGGCCGGCTTCCGGGCGCTCGAGTCGACCCTGCTTGCCGGAGCCGCGGCCCTGGCGATGAAGTCGGTCATCGGGCGACAACGTCCCGACCTGTCGGGGAGCAACGCATACGTCTTTCAGCCGTTCCGGATCCACGATATCTCGTTTCCCTCCGGGCACACCGCTGTCGCCTTCGCGCTCGCCACGTCGCTGGCACGGGAGACGGAGGACAAATGGTCCGATGCCGCCTTTTTCGCCGCGGCCTCGCTGACCGCGTATTCGCGGATGCACGACGACAAGCACTGGGCATCCGATGTGATTCTCGGGGCGGGCATCGGTATCCTCTCCGCGCGCTTCGTGCATCGCTTCGGCGCCAAGGTGGCAGTCGCGCCGAATGGCCTGGGCATGAGCCTGACGTTTTGAAAACCCCCAACCGGGAGTGCTGATGCGCGCCGGACCTGCGCTGTTTGCGGCAATGACCGTGCTCTCCGTTCAGCCTCTTCACGCACAACAACCCGGGCAGGATTCCGCGACGATTCGCCGGGCCCACCGGCCGCTCGTCCGCTGGGGAGAAGTCCTCGGGATTGCCGCGGCAACCGGCCTGGCGCTCGCGATCGACCAGCGCGTCCGGGATCGCCTCAACGACCCTCACGATGCCTTCGGAAGAACGATCTCCGATATCGGCAACGGATTCGGCGATCCGGTCATTGTCTATGGCAGTCTCTTCGCGCTGTCGGCCGGCAGCAAGGCGCTCGGCAAGAAGGGACCGTACGGGGTGACCTCGCGCGCACTCAAATCCGCCCTGCTGGGGGGAGCGGCAACGATGGTGCTCAAGACGATTGTCGGAAGAGAGCGTCCCCTGCACTCGATCGATGATTCCTTCAGTTTTCATCCATTCAGTTTCAACGACAATTCGATGCCCTCCGGCCATGCGGCGGTCGCCTTTGCCCTGGCAACCTCGTTCGCGAGAGAAACTCCGGACCAGTGGACCGACCTCGGCTTCTTCACCCTGGCGACGGTGACGGCCTATGCCCGCATGCACGACGACAAGCACTGGTTGTCCGATGTGGTGCTCGGTGCGGGAGTCGGCATCCTCTCCGCGCGCTTCGTGCATCGGTTTCAGGCCAAGCTGGCGGTCGCGCCTGGGGGGATTGGGATGAGTATGGCGTTTTGATGGCTGGTGGCTGACGACCGTCAGCTCTCAGCGTTTCCGCAGGGCTCCCAGCACCTCGAGCCCCACCGGCAGCAGCAGCAGCGTGACGAAGGTCGAGAGGGTGAGTCCGCCGATCACCGCGACGGCCAGCGGTCTTTGCAGCTCGGCGCCGGAGCCGAGTCCCAGCACCAGCGGAAGCAGACCGGCCAGGGTGCACAACGTCGTCATGAGAATCGGGCGCAACCGGAGGCTGCCCGCCTTGCGTAACGCGTCGGGAACCGTCTCGCCCTGGTCACGGAAATGCTGGGCCGCGTCGAGCAGAATGATCCCGTTCTTCACGATCAGACCCACCAGCAGGATCAGCCCCATGAAGCTCGAGACGTTGAATGGCACTCCGGTCGCCGCCAGCGCGAGGAGCGCGCCGGTCAGCCCGAGCGGCGCGGCCAGCATGATGGCCAGCGGGCCGCGAAAGCTCCGGAACTGCACCACCATCACCAGCAGGACGGCGCCGGCGCCCAGCCCGAACACCAGCAGGAGCTGAAGAAAGGCCTCTCGCTGGCTGGCGTCCTGGCCGCCGATCTCGAGCACCACACCCGGCGGCAGCGGAAGCGTGGCGACCCGAAGCCGGATGGCCTTCATGACCGCGCCGAGGGACGATTGGGTCGGATCCACCTCGCCGGTGACCATGGTATAGGGACGCAGATTCTCGCGGGTGAGCTCGAGCGCGTCCACCGTATCGTGCACCCGTCCAAGGGAGGCGAGCGTGGCCCACCCCGCGGGCCCCACGATCGGGAGCCGCCCGGCGATGCCGGGATCGAGCCGCACCGAATCGGGGAGCCGCACCCGGATCGGCACCTGCCGGTCGGGCTCACGGACCATGCCCGCATTCCCGCCCAGCAGCGCATCGTGGGCTTGCTCGCTGGCTTCCCGGATGGTGAGGCCGAGCCGCGAAACCCGCACCGGGTCGAGATCGACGCGGACCTCGGGGACGTTGCCCTGCACCCCATCGAAGAGATCCACGAGTCCCGGCACCGATTCGATCGCCCCGGCCACCGTTTTGGAAGCCTCTTCGGCAATCTTGAGCTCGGGGTGGAAGAGCTTGATCTCGACCGGATTCGGATTCCCGGCCAGGTCACCGATCAGGTCCTGGAGGATCTGGAGCAGCTCGATGCGCACCGCGGGCACCTCGACTTCGACCTGCTCCCGAATCCGGTTCATCACCCCGTAGACCGACGAGCCGCGCTGCCCGCGCGGCTTGAGCAACACCGACATGTCGCCGGTGTTGGGCGAGGTGGCAAAGAATCCGAGCTCACTTCCGGTCCGGCGGGTGAACGACTGCACGTCGGGATCCGCCCGTAGAATCCGCTCGATGCGGCCCACCAGGGCGTCGGTTTCGGAAAGCGAGCTGCCGGTCGGCGCCCAGTAGTCGAGGATGAAGCCGCCCTCGTCCATGTCGGGCATGAAGCCGGTGCCGATGCTCCGGCCGAGGAGGAAGAGGGACACCGCGAGCAGGAGCGCGATCACGCCGGCCAGAGGTGGACGCCGGAGCAGCGTTCCGAGCAGGCGGCCGTGCGCGCGCTCCACCGGGGCCAGGGAGAGCCGGAACTTCGGCGGCTTCTCCTCGCTCCGTGGTTTCCTGGTCAGCCAGTCTCCGGTGAGCAGCGGGATAAGCGCCATCGCCACGACCAGAGAGAGCAGCACCGCGATGGCGAGCGCCATCGAGAACGAGCGGAAAAACGCTCCCACCACTCCCTGCAACAGTCCCAGGGGAGTGAACACGACGACGGTCGTGAGCGTGGAGCCCGCGACCGGGGCGAAAATCTCATCGGTGCCGCGACGAATCACGTCGAGCGGCGGGTCGCCGGGATGCAGCGCGAGATTGCGCTCGACGTTCTCCATCACCACGACGGCATCGTCGATAATGAGGCCGATCGCGACGGCGAGCCCGCCCAGGGACATCAGGTTGATCGAGTCGCCCAGCAGGGACAGGCCGACGAAGGTGCCAGCGATGGTGATGGGGATGGAGAGCGCCGCCACCAGTGCCTGGCCGGGCCGCCCCAGGAAGAGGAAGAGCACCAGCGTCGCGAGCACGCCCCCGATCAGCATGGCGTCCCGGACGCTCGCGACCGAATCGCGCACCAGCGCGCCCTGATTGTACACCAGCTCGAGTTTGACCCCACCCGGCAGCAGCGGCCGCACCGCGACGACGGCTTCCTCGACCGCCCGCTCCACGATCAGGGTGTTCCCGGCCGGCTGCCGGGAGACATTGATCAGCGCGGCCGGTTCGCCATTGCCGCGCGCGAGCTCGAACAGGTCTTCGGCGCCGTAGACTACGGTGCCGAGGTCGCCCACCGTCACCGAGCGTTCGCCGGCGCGCTCGACCACGATGCGTTGGACCGCATCCGGGGTCTCCGCGAGCCCCGACACGAGCATCCCGAACTGGCGGTGTTCCCGGTCGACCCGGCCCACCGCGGTGAGCAGATTCGCGTTGGCGATCGCCTCGGTCACCTGGCGGATGCCCAGCCGGTAGGACACGAGCCGGGCGGGATCGAGCCGGACCGAGACTTCGCGCACCAGGCCCCCGGAGACATCCACCTCGCCCACATCGGGCAGCCGGGCGAGCCGGGGCCGGATCACGTATTGCGCCAGATCGCGAAGCACCACCGGGTCGCCGCCGGTGAGCTCGTATTGCATCATCGGAAAGACCGATGGCGTGAGCCGCTCCACCGCGACCTCCAGGTTCGGCGGCAGTGCGTCACCCGCACTGGCAACCCGGGACTGCACCTGCTGCAGCGCGTACTGCATGTCGGCGCCGGAACGGAACTCGAGGCTCAGATCGGTGCCACCCCGCACGGTGCGGCTGCGGATCTTCCGCAAGTCGATCACCCCGCTGACCGCCTCTTCCAGCGGGCGGGTGACCGCCACCACCATGTCGCGCGGCTCGAAGCTCGGGCCTCGCGCCAGGACCACGATCCGGGGAAAGACCGCTTCGGGATAGGCACCCGCCGGGAGCGCCCGGGCGGCATAGAGTCCGGCCGCCGTGAGCAGGGCAAGCGCGAGATACACCGCGGGGCGGTGACGCTGGAACGTGCCGGTCACCTTCATGGCTTGGCGGAATCCGCGGGCACGACCAGCATCCCGTCCACCAGGCCAAAAGCGCCGGAGACGACGATCCGCTCGCCGGGACTGAGCCCTGCGAGGATTTCGGCCAGCCCGGCGCGCCGGGTTCCCACGGTGACGCTTCGGGCTTTCGCGATGGTGTCGCCTTCCACCACGAAGACGGTCATCGAATCGCCGACCACCACGAGGGCCGAATCCGGAATCACGAGCGCATGCTTGCGCATGCCGGATTCCACCATCGCAGTGGCGCCGGTTCCCGCCCGGAGCGTTCCGTTCCGGTTGGCCAGGCGGATGATCACCTGCGCGGCGTTGGTCAGGGAATCCACCGCCGGGGTGATCGCGACCAGGCGTCCGTCACGCGATTCGGTCGAGCCGTCCATCGTAACCCGCGCCGTCTGGCCGATGCGGAGTCGGGCCAGATCGTTCGCGGGCACCGAGGCGACCAGGTCGAGGGTGCTGCCGTTGATGATCTCGATCAGCTCCCTCCCCGCGTCGACCTGCTCGCCCTGGTGCACCATCACGCGCTGCACCCCTCCGGCGATCGGGCTCCGGACGTGGGCCCGGGCGAGGAGCGCCGCCGCCGCGGAGGCCTGCGCCCGGGCGGCTACCGCTTCCGCCGTCCGCTGCTCGGCCTGGCGCTGGGAGGTGAGTCCCTGCGCGAGGAGATCCTTCTGGCGTTGCGCGTCCTTCTCGGCGGCATCGGCCGCGGCAGCGAGCGCGCGCGCATTCTGGGTGAGCTCGGGCGCACTGAGCTCGATCAGTGACGCACCGGCCGCGACCGGCGCGCCCACCTGCACCAGCACCCTGCTCACCACGCCGGGTGCCGGTGCGGTGAGGAGGGCCGATCCACCCGGCGTCGGCGCCAGGCGGCCCACCACCGCCACGGCATCGGTCAGCGTATCCGTGGTGACCGTGAGAATGCCGACCGGCACTCTCGGTACGATCTCGGTTTCCTGCTCGCTCCTCCGGCAACTGGAAGCCACGATGAGGCCCGCGACCAGCAGGAAACGGATCATTCCATTCTCCCGAAGAGAGCGCGCCACGCCGCCAGCGCCGATTGAAACGCGGTGAGATCCTCGACTTCGGCCTGCACCACTTCGCGTTCGCTGCGAAACGCATCGAGCACCGCGAGTATCGGGGTCTCGCCGGCCCGATAGGCCGCGAGGGCGCGCTCGCGCAGCAGGCGCGCGGCGGGAACCAGCGAATCCCTCGCGAAGCGGGCCCGCAGCGCCGTTTCCGCGAGCCGGACCCGCGCCTCCGCGACCGCGCGGGTCGCTTCGCTGCGGGTCTCCCGCGCCAGCGCGGCGCCCCGCTCGGCGCGGGCGCGCGCCGCGGCGACCGCCGCCCCCCCGGAGTTCCAGAGAGGGAGCGGCACCGCGAAGCCGATGACACTGAGCGCGCGGTTGGGGAGATCGGGGTCGCCCCATTCCGCGCCGCCCATGATCGAGGGAACCGGAATCCTCCCACGGCGGGCGCTGTGGAACTCGAGCGCAAGCGCGGCCGAATCGGCGACGGCGCTCTGGAGAAGCGGGATGCTGTCGGGCGGGAGCTCCGGCGCGGCGGACAGATCGAGTCCCTGATCGAGCAGACCGTCCGCGACCGGCAGCCCCGGGGCGTTCCATCCGACGGCGTGCGCAAGAGCTGCCCGGGCGGCACCGGCCTCCTCCCGCGCCCGTGAGAGGAGCTGGTGACTGCGCCGGGCCTCCTGCGCCGCCTGCTCCCACTCGAAGCGCGAGATGTCTCCCGCTTCGAACCGGCGCTGCGCGAGGAGCGCGAGCGAGTCGGCCAGCGACACCTGCTCACCCACCAGGCGAAGCGCTTCCTGTGCCCCGACCGCACCGAAGAAGGCGATCCGCACTTCCTGGACGATGCCCGCCATCACCTGCGTCGAATCGGAGCGGGCCCGTCGCACCGCCGCGTCCTTCGCGGCGCGATCGGCGCCCCGGGTGGCGAGCCAGGAAAGCGGCTGGTCGAAGAGGAGATGCTGATGAGGGAGGTCCGCGGTGCGCTCGAAAGACAGGCTCGGATTGGGGATTTGTCCCGCGATGCGGCGTTCGGCGCGTGCCTCGGCGACGCCGGCCGCGGCTTCCGCGGCTCGCCCGCGCGTCTCCCTGGCACGGCGGATCGCCGCATCGAGCGTGAGGGCGGGTGGTGTGCCCTGCAAAAGGCCCAGCGCCATCAGCGATACGATCATGTCCCTCCCAGGGAGATGGACAATGGGCCCCTAATATGCACTTATTAGTGGCGCCCGCTAACAGCTGATAGCCGATGGCTGATGGCTCTCCGCCTTCACAAGGAACCTCACCTGAAGCACCTCTGGCACGACCTGACTCCGGGCCGCAATCCTCCCGAGGATATCCGCGCGATCGTGGAGATTCCCGGAGGGAGCCGCAACAAGTACGAACTCGACAAGGCCTCGGGGATTCTCCGGCTCGACCGGGTGTTGTACTCCGCGGTCCACTACCCCGCCGACTATGGCTTCATTCCCCAGACGCTCGCCGAAGATGACGATCCGATGGATGTCCTCGTGCTGCTGAAGGAGCCGACCTTTCCGGGGTGCGAGGTGGACCTCCGCCCGCTGGGCGTGCTCCACATGCTCGACCGCGGAGTGCCGGACGAGAAGATCCTCGCCGTCCCGACCGAGGACCCGTTGCAGGAAGAGTTTCGCGAGCTGACCGACGTGCCGAAGCATCTCCTGGCGGAGATCCAGCATTTTTTCCAGACCTATAAGGATCTCGAGGGAAAGCGGGTCGAGATTCTCGGCTGGGAAGCCAGGCCCGCCGCGTATCGGACGATCAGCGACTCGATCGCGCGATACACCGCGAAGTACCGCTAGGCGGCCCGCCCTGCGGCGCCACCTCCTTATGCCGCAATGGCTTAAGGAGAACGGACACCCGGCCTCTAAATTGCATTAATAGACACTCATGTCGCCATCCATAAGGCCGAAGCATCGCGTCGCCGTCGTGCTCGGTACCCGCCCCGAGGCGATCAAGATGGCTCCTGTCATCCAGGAGCTTCGCCGTCGTGCCGACCTCTTCGAGACCCTCGTCATTACCACGTCGCAACAGCGGGAAATGCTCGCCCAGGCGATGCACGCCTTCTCGCTCTCGTCCGACATCGATCTCGGCCTCACCCATGCGAACCAGACCCTCGCCGATTTCACGGCGCGCGCGCTGATCGCGCTGACGGGAACCTTTCGCGAGGTGAAGCCCGACCTGCTCCTCGTTCAGGGCGACACCAGCACCGTGATCGCGGCAGCCCTCGCCGCATTCTACAACGGCATCCCTATCGGCCACGTCGAAGCCGGGCTCCGCTCCGGTGACTCCCGCCGTCCCTTTCCCGAGGAAGTCAACCGGCGCATGGCGAGCTGCGTCACCGACATTCATTTCGCTCCCACCGAACGTGCCCGGTGCAACCTCGAGGCGGAACGGGTCGCCGCCGAGCACATCTACGTCACCGGCAACACGATCGTGGACGCGCTCGCGTCGATCCGGCACGACGGGGTGTTCGACGATCCCGCGCTCAACGCGCTGGGGTGGGATTCGCAACAGATCATTCTGGCGACGGTACACCGCCGGGAGAACCTCGGCCAGAACCTGCGCAACGTCTGCGCCGCCTTCCGGCGCCTGGTCGAGACCCACGCGAATACCGAGATCGTGATCCCGGTTCACCTCAATCCGTACGTGCGGGAGATCATCTTCGAAGAGCTTCGCGACGTGGCCGGCATCACCCTGCTGGAGCCGCTCGAGTATCCCGACCTGATCGAGGTCATGCGGCGGAGCGTCCTGGTGCTCACCGACTCCGGCGGCATTCAGGAGGAAGCGCCGGCGATGCACAAACCGGTGCTCATCCTGCGTACCGTCACCGAGCGGCCCGAAGTCGTGGACTCGGGATACGGCAAGCTGGTCGGCACCGATCGTGACCTGATCGTCGAGGAAGCGTCCCACATCCTCTCGGATCCCGTCGCGTACCGTGCCATGATCAGCGGCGGGAATCCCTTCGGCGACGGCCATGCCGCGACCCGGATCGTCGATATTCTCGCCGAGCGATTCCGGACCGGCAGGCTCTTCGCAGCCCCGGTCGTGGATGCGCCGGTGCCGCAGCATTGAGCGCGACATGATCGCGTCTTCGCGCCCCCGCGTCCTCGCGTCCTTCCGCCTTTGCGTCGTTGCGTCTTTGTGCTCTTGCGCCATTGCGCCATTGCGCCTTTCCGCCCAGCGGCCATCTCCGTCAAGCTGGATTGAGGCCGGCGCCTTCTACCAGCACGTGACCGGTGATTTCGGCGACTGGAAAGGCGGCTACGCGCGCGCGGTCCTGGCCGGTTCCCGAAACGTCTGGTACCTGGACGCCAAAGCGCAGGAGGCCTTTCGCGACCGGGGCGTCTACGGCTCGATTGCCAACGTCCACACCTTTTCCAGTCGTGTCTATACCCAGCTGGGGATCGGCGGCGGGACGGGAGAGTTCGTGCTCCCCGACTTCCGTGTCGACGCCTCGCTCAACGTCAAGCTCGGCTCGGCGCGGTCGCTGATTCTCACGGGCGGCGGAACCGTAGTGGATGCGAAAGCCGGATTCAGGGACCGGGCGCTCTTCGGCTCGCTTACCTGGTACGCGAGCGGAAGCGTGCTGGTCGAAGGCGGCGCCCGCGTCAACTGGAGCGACCCCGGCTCGGTTCGATCGGCGCGCGGCACCGGCGCGCTGTCGCTCGGGCGAAGCGGAGGAACCCTGTTCACCATTCGCGGAAGTGCCGGCTCCGAGGGATATCAGCTGACCGGCGTCTCGCAAACCCTCCGCGAATTCAGGAGCCAGGAGGCCGGCGCGGTCTGGCGCCAGTGGTTCTCCCGGGGCGGCGGCTTTGTCCTCGGCGCCGACTGGTATCACAACCCGTTCTACACCCGCGCGGGCGTTTCACTCGGTCTCTTCCATGCGTGGTAAGACGGCGCGCCGCGAGCTGGAGCGCGCGCGCTTCATCGACGCCATGCGGACTCGCGGGTTCCGCGGCGGCCTGATCACCCCGCATCGCTCCATGGTGGGACTCCCCTGGACCACGGTCCGGTTTCTCACCACCCTGGCGCTCTCCCTTGCCGGTTTCGCGCTCTTTTACATCGCCGTCCCCGAGCTCGGCCGGGTCTGGCAGGAGATCTTCGCGCGCGCCCGGGATTTTCTCCGGCTCGACGCCCCACTGGGCGACCAGGTGTGGACGCTGCCCGGCGGCCTCGAGTTCACCCTGCCGGTTCTCGCGGTGATGACACCGCTCCCCGGCGACGCGGCGCTTCGCATCGCCACGATCGTCTCGGTGCTGGTGTTCGGGGCGAGCTTCCTCCTTCCGGTCCGGTTCATACCACTCCGGTATTTTCTCCGCCTCCTGGCGGTCATCCAGGGCACCGCGATCCTCTTCTTCGCGATCTCCGCCGATCCATTCCCCTATCGCGTCCAGGACCACGTCTTTGTCCTGCTGTCGGCCGGACTCGTGGTCATGGGCCTGGTGCCGCTGGTGCTGGGGCTCACCCTGCACGTCTTCGATCTGGCGCTCTGGAGGAAGGTCCTGCTGACCCTGGCGATCCTGGCGCACCTTGCGGTGTTCGTTCCGTTGCAGGTGCTGGTGCACCTCTGGCTCGTGCTGCACGGCACCGCCCTGGTCATGCCGGTCCTTTTCCTCGTCTTCGGCCTGCTGCTGGATGTGCTGGTCTTCGTCGCATTCTACGGTTGGGCGCTGTCATGGCGGGGGGAGCTGGAGCGGAAGGAGCAGTCGCCGCCGGCCCATCTCGTCGCCCCCGCACGGAGGCGGCGGCCATGAGACTCGCCCTGCTGATTCCGCTGTACCTCATCGTCGCAATCCTGGTGACGTACACGGTCCGTCACTATCTCTTCACCCTGAACCGCCTCTTCGGCCGGCACCGGCAGCCCTATGTCGATATCGGAACCGCCGTGTGGCCCCGGGTGGCGGTCTTCGTGCCCTGCCACAACGAGGAGCGGGTGGTGGCACACATGCTCGACGCGCTCCTGGCGTGCGATTACCCGGAGCGGCAGCTCGTCATCATTCCGATCAATGACCGTTCGACCGACGGCACCGGGCGGATCCTCGCCGAGTATGCCTCGAAGTTTCCGGTACGCGTGGCACCGTTCGTCCGGAAGGACGGCAAGCCCGGCAAGGCCGCCGCGCTCAAGGATGCCACGGCGGCCTCGGACGCTCCGATTCATCTCGTGTTCGACGCCGACTACCTCCCCGGGCGCGGACTGATCAAGCAGCTGGTGGCGCCGTTCTTCGACCCCGAGACCGGGGCGGTGATGGGCCGGGTGGTCCCGATGAACGTCAACAAGACGCTGCTCACCCGGCTGCTCGATCTGGAGCGAACCGGCGGCTACCAGGTCGATCAGCAGGCCCGGATGAACCTCGGCCTGATTCCGCAATACGGCGGCACGGTGGGCGGCGTGCGGCGCGCGGCCCTGATCGACGTCGGCGGATGGCGAGACGATACGCTGGCGGAAGACACCGATCTCACCTTCCGCCTCATCCTGGCGGGATGGGAAGTGGTGTACCAGAACCGATCCGAGTGCTACGAGGAAGTCCCGGAGAGCTGGCCCAGCCGGATCCGGCAAATCAAGCGATGGGCACGAGGTCACAATCAATCGCTGGCACGGTACTGGTGGCCCCTGCTCAAGCGGCCGCCGCACCTGCGCAGGAGGGCGGTGCTCGACGGCCTGCTCCTCCTCGGCGTCTTTGCCGTGGGGCCCCTCCTTCTCCTCGGGTGGGCGCTCGCGATCACCTTGTACTACCTCGGTGTGCAGCTCTCCTCCGGAGTCTTTGTCATTCTCGCCGTCGCGATGTACAGCACGCTCGGCAATTTCGCCGCATTCTTCGAGGTGGCCGCGGGTGCCCGGCTCGACGGATCACGGGGACGGATCAAGCTGCTCCCGTTTCTGATCGTCGGATTCCTCGTGAGCCTGGTCTCGGTGTCGTGGGCGACCGTGACCCAGATGGCGACATTCTGGCGGGGTGACACCCAGCGCTGGGAAAAGACCGCTCGCCATCGCCAGCCCGGGACGACGATCCCGACCGCGAACGGGAACGGATAGCCATGCTACCCTTTCTCGCCCTCCTCGCGCTCACCCTGGTCTGGCTGCTGCTGCCGCTGCTCCCGGCGCTCCGGGAGATCGCCCGCCCCACCGACGTCGCCCCCCTCAAGGTGGTCGACCGGTCCTCGGGATACGTCGCGTACTTCGCGAGGAATTTCCGGCAGTACCTCGATCGCCAGATGGCGGCGCTTCCCGCGGAAGCGCAGGCCGGCGATTACGTCGGCAAGCTGCCCGACGGGACCCAGTTCCTCCGGGTGCACAAATCTCCGGCGGGGCTGGCCCACGAAGTCGACGCCGGAACACAGAACCGGCTGGTCGTCGTGGACAGCTCGATGCAGCTCGCGGACGACAGGACCTTTCTGATGGAGGTCTACGCCCGAGCGCCGACGATCGGCGGGGCCGGCTCGGTATACCGGGCGATCTACGCCGACCGCGAGCTCGGCCTCGGCGAGCGGAGCACCGTGCTGCGCTGGGCCCATGCCTGCGGCACCCTGGGCGTCGGATCACACTCCGTCCTGCGCGGCAGGATCACCTCCGATACCGCGGTGGTCCTGGGCGGAAACGTGTCCTTCGAGCGAATCGGCGCGCCGGTGATCTCGGTGGGGACGGTCCGGATGCCGCCGAACGTTTCGCGCGAGCTCAAGAACTGGCAGCTGCCCGCCGAGGCGCGCAAAGTGGGAGATCATTACCGGATCGACGGCGATCTGCTGATTCCCGGCGGAGTCCGGATCACCACGAATCTGGTGGTCGCGGGCGCGCTCACCATCGGGCCGGGCAGCCTCGTCGAAGGGAGCGTCAAAGCCCATCGCGACGTCGAGCTGGGAGACGGTGCGCAGGTGCGGGGAGCTGTCATTGCGAAGCGGCGGATCATGATCGGCTCGGAGGCCCGGCTGGACGGTCCGGTGATCGCGGAAGAGAGAATCCGGATCGGGCAGGGCTCGGTGGTCGGCGCATCCGACCTCCCAGCCACCGTAAGTGCCCCCGAGGTCGAGCTGATGGCGGGCGCCACGGTCTACGGGCAGATCAGCACGCCGCTGGGGGGGAGGACGTTTTAGGGGAGCCGTCAGCCATCAACCATCGCAAAAGACGATATCTATTGTCGATGAATATCTTGTACACACTGGACTAAATATAGATATGCGTGTAATAATCGGTGAAATCACTCTTGAATCTGTATAACCTGTGGTTCAATGTCCAGCCAGCCGGAACCGGCCTAGAAGGTCTCGATCCGCACTTGGTGTCCGGGCCGGAGCGCCTCGTGGAACACCAGTTTGAGCTCCCGGACTACGGTCGGCGCAATCCGGTCGAGTTTCCGATACCCGATCGTCGTCCCCCGGCTGAGTGAAACCCACGCTCCCCCATTCGATCCCATCACTTCATATCGCGCTATCGACTGGCCCCGGGTGATGTCCTCCCGCAGGCTGATGACCGAGATCGGCAGGTTCCGGCCCACACCCCCTGCGCGCGTCAGATCGACGGCGAACAAGCGGTCGAGATGCTCGCGCATGCCGCGGAGCCGCGCCACATCGGTTTCGTGCAGCAATCCATCCCGGGTCGGCGGCACATTCAGCAGGAGCTTCGAGTTCCTGCCGACCGAGGTGAAGTAGAGCTCCGCCAGATTCTCTACGCTCCGCACCTTGTCATCCTCCGCCGGGTGGTAGAACCACCCTGGCCGGATCGACACGTCGGTTTCACCGGGACGCCAGACGCTTCCATCCCGATTCCCGTGCTGCAGCGCCTCGATGATCCCCGGGCCGCTGGCACCGGGAAATGGCACCAGCTCCGGATTCACGGTGGACCAGTTCGGGTCGCCGGCGATTCCCCTCTCGTTCCCGATCCATCGCACATCGGGACCCGCGTCGGAAAACATCACCGCCTCCGGCTGCAGTCGCCGCACCAGCCCGAAGGTCCTCGGCCAGTCGTATACCTGTCGCCGTCCGTTAGGGCCCTCGCCGTTGGCACCATCGAACCAGACTTCGTGAATCACCCCGTAGTTGCCGAGCAGCTCCGTGAGCTGCTCCAGGTACATGTCGTTGTACCGGCTGGAATCGCCGTAGACAGGGGCGTTCCGGTCCCAGGGCGAACAATAGAGTCCCGGCTTGAGTCCCTCGGCCCGGCAGGCATCCACGAACTCGCGCACCAGGTCGCCGGTGCCGCCGCGCCAGGGGCTCCCCGCCACCGAATGCGTGGTCGTTCGGGTCGGCCAGAGGCAGAAGCCGTCGTGATGCTTGGCGGTCAGGATCATCGCCTTGAACCCGGCGGCCCTCGCGGAGCGGGCCCATTGCCGGGCATCGAGCGCAGCCGGCGCAAAGATCGCCGGATCCTCGGTCCCGTCTCCCCACTCGCGATCGGTGAAGGTGTTCACGCCGAAATGCAGAAAGAGCGCGAGCTCGTCCTCTTGCCAGGCAAGCTGGGCGGGAGACGGCAGCGGATGACGGGATTGCGGCAGCCGCCAAGGCAGCATCGCCGCGGCGGCACCCGCGAGAAAATCGCGTCGCGGAATCATCGGACCATGAGCTCCCCTCGAAGCCGGATGTCCTTCGACGACGCGCCGACCGAAACCCGGAACACCCCCGGCTCGACGACCCACCGCATGTCACGGTCGAGCAGCCGCAAGTGCTCCGGACCGAGCGGAAACGAAATCTCCCGCTCTTCCCCGGGCTCGAGACGGAGCCGCTGGAATCCGGCGAGCATCAGCACCGGGCGGGCGACAGTGGCGAGCACGTCACGAAGATAGAGCTGGACCACCTCGTCGCCGGCACGCGACCCCGTGTTCCGAACCCGAAGCGTGACGGCCGCGCGTCCGTCGGGCGGGATTTCCGCCGGAAGGATCCGGAGATCCGAATACGAGAACGTCGTGTAGCTCAGGCCGAATCCGAACGGAAAGAGCGGCTGCCCGGTGAGATCGACGTAATCGTCTCCCCGGCCGGTCGGCTTGTGGTTGTAGGCGAGGGGAAGCTGTCCCTCCGCAATCGGGAAGGTGACTGGGAGCCGGCCGCCGGGATTCTCGTCGCCGAACAGAATGTCGGCCACCGCATCGCCTCCCTCCTCGCCGGGATACCATGCGAGCAGCACCCCATCGACATGGTCCAGCCATCCCGACATGGTAATGGCGCTGCCGCCCACCAGAATCACGATGACCGGCTTTCCAGTCGCCGCCACCGCACGAAGCAGCTCCTCCTGGCGTCCCGGCAGTCCGAGCCGGGCGCGATCGCGGAATTCTCCCTCTTCGATGCCGGCGACGACCACCGCGACGTCGCTCCTCCGCGCAATCGCGACGGCGCTGTCGATTTCCGCCCTGCTTCGGTCGGGGCGGTCCGCGTCCCACACCAGCCTGACTCGTGCGTTGCCGGTGGTTTCGAAGTACTCGAGGCGAAGCTGGTGGCGCGATCCAGGACGGAGCGGAGTCGATACCAGTGTCGTCCGGTACGATTGCTTCTTCCAATTGTCGATCATGAGGTTGCCGTCCAGGTACAGCCGGTACCCGTCGGTTCCTTCGACCCCGATTCTCCGGACCCGGCCAAACGGCACGACGACCGTGCCGCTCCACCGCACCGAGTACCAATCGGTGGAAAGTCCGCGGGCCGGCGGATTGAAGGTCCACCGGACGTCGACCGTCGAATCGGCGCGGGTGACTCTGGGTGTGCCCGAGAGAGAGGTGTTGTCGAAGAATTCGGTGTTGAGCGAGAGATACGTCCCGGGAACGACGACCGGTTCGGCTGTGAACCGTCCCGGACCAGGCGCATAACGCACCGCCCCTGTCCTGCCGAGGCGGGTGCGTATTCCCTCGAGGATCGATACCGCCCCTTTGCCCGGTCCGCTGTAGCCGCCCAGGCGTGCCTCCGCCGCGTCGGTACCAATGACGGCCACCGACCGGATCCCGGAAGAGAGCGGCAGCACGCCGCCCTCGTTCCTCAGCAGCACCATGGCTTTTCCCGCGGCGACGCGCGCGAGGGTCCGGTGCGGGAGGCGGTGGTTCCAGTAGGTCGCGTTCTCGCCGGAGACCCACGGGCTCTCGAAGAGACGGAGCGCGAATTTGAGCCGAAGCACCCGCGCCACCGCGGTGTCGATGACCGAGTCCGGAATCGCTCCGCTCCGGAAGGCGGCGAGCCAGCTCCGGTGCTGCTCGTAACTCGATTGAAAGATCACGTCGAGTCCCGATGCGAGGGCGTGACCGGCGGCGGTGGTGGTATTCGATTCGGTATGGTGCAGCACCGTGGACCCGCCGGTCGCCGCGGCGTCGGAGATCACCACCCCGCCGAAGCCCCATTGCTCCCGTAGTGTCGTGGTGAGGAGCCACCGGTTCTGCGTGGCCGGAGACCCATCCACCGAGTTGTACGCGGTCATCACCGAGCGGGCGCCGGCATCGAGCGCCGCACGGAACGGGGGAAAGTGAAGCTCTTCCAGAAGCCGCGGACTCACATCGATCGGATAGCTGTCGCGGCCGCCTTCCCCGACGTTGGCGACGAAATGCTTCGGTGTGGCGATGATCCCCCCTGACTCGAACGGACCGACGAACGCGCGTGCCATCTGCGAGGCGAGCAGGGGATCTTCCCCATACGTCTCCTCCACCCGTCCCCAGCGCACATCGGTGGCGAGATTCACCACCGGACTCAGCACTTGACGAATGCCCCGGCTTCTCGCCTCGCGCGAGATGACGGTCGCCACCCGTCGCATGAGCGCCGTGTCCCAGGTCGCCGCGAGGGCGATCGCCTGGGGAAAGACCGTCGCGCCTTCCAGCGGCAGTCCGTGTAATGCTTCTTCGAACGGAATGACCGGAATGCCGAGCCGGCTTCGCTCGAGAAAGAATCGCTGAACGGCGTTGATTCGCTCGGCGTGCGCGCCGGCGCCGCCGGGGCCGGCGGAGATCTGGAGTCCGAACGCGCCGCTGGAGTAATCGTGAGAGGGATCGTCGAGACTGCCGGGAATCATGAACAGCTGCCAGAACTTTTCGTCGAGGGTCATGCGGCCGAGGAGGTCGCGGACTCGTTCCTCGACGGGAAGGGCCTCGTTGTGGTAGGGGGCGGGAAGGGCGGCACGGGCGGTAGGCGCCTGCGCGAGAAGCGGCGCTGCGACGACCGAGACACCGAAGAATACCGCGTGCACTCTGGGCATGACTCGCGCAAAGATACGAGTCTGCCGTCCTCATCGCGAGGAGAGATCAATGCTTCAGGGCATGTTGGCGGCAGATTTCACAAATTGCGCAGACAAAACAACAATCGGCGTCAGACCCGGCGCATCACGCCTTTGATGGCCAGGAGCACCCGCTTGAAGCTCGCGATCTCCTCGCCGAGCTTCCGCCGCCCCGAGGCAGTGATGGTGTAGTAGCGGGCCCGGCGCCCGGTGGGCGATTGGCCCCACCGCGAGGTGACCAGGCCGCGCTTCTGCAACCGCTCGAGCGCGGGGTAGAGCGACCCCTGCTCCACCGCGAGCACATCCTTGGAGCGCCGCTCGATGTGCTGGGCAATCGCATAGCCGTGCACCGGCCGCACCGTGAGGGTCTTGAGGATCAGCATGTCGAGCGTCCCCTTCAGGAGCTCGCTCTTCTTGGGCGGCAGACGGGGCATCAGACTCCTCGATGGTCACGCTGGGCGCAGCGAAGCGCCGGGGACTGCCTGTAGAATATCTACCTATAATGGATGGATAATCTAGATGATGTTGGTGAACGGGGAAGAGGGAAGGTTAGCTTCCACCCCATGCCCCAGCTCCCGGATCCCAACCCCCGTTTCGAACGCTACGTCGCCATCGGGGACAGCTCGACCGAGGGGCTCGACGATCCCGATGGGCGGGGAGGCTATCGCGGCTGGGCCAACCGGCTGGCGGAACGGATCGCACGGTCCCAGGGTGGGGTGCTGTACGCCAACCTCGCCGTGCGGGGGCTCTCCACCCGGCAGATCAAGGAGCGCCAGCTGGCACCGGCGCTCGCCATGCGGCCGGATCTGGTCACCCTCTTCTCGGGAACCAACGACGTCGTGCGGCGGCGGTTCGATGCGGCAGCGGTCGCGGCCGACGTCCTCGAGATGCACCGGGCGCTGATCGGCCAGGGGGCGACGCTCATCACCTTCACTCTTCCCGATCTCACCCCCGTGATGCCGGCGGCACGCTGGATCGCCCCGCGAGTCGAGCTGCTCAACCGGTCGCTCCGCGAGGTCGCCGCCCGGACCGGCGCGATGCTCGTCGACGTCGCCCGTCACCCCGTCGCGACCGACCCGAGGCTCTGGAGCGATGACCGGCTTCACGCCAATGCCCTCGGTCATGAGCGCATCGCTGCCGCGCTCGCCGAGGCGCTCGGCCTCCCGGGAACCGACTCCTCCTGGTCCGATCCACTGCCTCCCGACCCCCCGGCATCCAGCATCCAGCATCTGGCAGCCGAATTCCGCTGGATCCGGCGTCACCTCGCCCCCTGGATCTGGCGCCATCTTCACGGACGGAGCTCTGGGGACGGCCGTCAGCCCAAATGCCCGGAATTGCAGCGACTGAGGGCCGATAGCTGATGGCTGAAGGCTCTGGTCCGTTGTACCTTCTCTCCCATGCGCGACCAGCGCTTCACGCCTCCCCATCAGGACCCCGTGGATGACGGCGCCGAGAGCCTCGATGCCTGGGGGTTCCGCGACTCGGCGTTCACGGCGCTGCCCAGCGGAAACGTCCTGCTGACGGGGGCGCGCTACCCCCTCTCGGGGGTCGAGCTCCCGTATCTCCTCCCGTGGATTCGCAAGGTGATGGAGATCGAGCTGCCGGTCTCCGATCTCCACCCCTCGAGCTACCCTCCCGAAGTCCCCGCAGCCCGTGAAAACCTCCCCTTCCAGAACGAAATCCGCGAGCTGCTCTCCGAGGACGCCGTGTCGGACGATCCGCTGATCCGGCTCCGCCATGGCCACGGCCATACCCTCGAAGAGATGTACGCCATCCGGCACGGCCGGCTGGATCGGGTGCCCGACTTGGTGGTCTATCCCTCCACCGAGGAGCAGGCGAGCGCGATCGTCGAGGCCGCCCTCCGTCACGACGTCTGCCTCGTCCCTTACGGCGGCGGCACCAACGTGACCGATGCCCTGCGCTGCCCGGTGGACGAAGAGCGGTCCATCGTCTCGGTCGATCTCTCCCGGCTCAATCGGATCCGCTGGATCGATCCCGTCAATCTGATGGCCTGCATCGAAGCGGGAGCGGTGGGGCGTCACCTCCAGGCGGAGCTGGCGCGTCACGGATTCACGCTGGGACACGAGCCCGACAGCGTCGAGTTCTCGACGCTGGGGGGATGGATCGCGACCCACGCCAGCGGGATGAAGAAGAACCGCTACGGCAACATCGAGGATCTGGTGCTCGACGTGCACGCCGTCACCCCGCTCGGCAGCCTGTCACGCCCAGCAGTGGCGCCCCGTGAGTCTGCCGGCATCGATCCCCGCCGCTGGCTCTTCGGCTCCGAGGGCACCCTCGGCATCATCACCAGCGCGGTGGTCAAGATCTTTCCCCTGCCGGAGATTCAGAAATACGACTCGGTCCTCTTCCCCACGTTCGAGGACGGCGTCGGCTTCCTCTATGACTTGACCCGCGAGGCCCGTCCCCCGGCCAGCGTCCGCCTGGTGGACAATCTGCAATTCCAGCTCGGCCAGACCTTGAAGCCCGCCTCGCGTGGTGCCAAGGCGCTCCTCAGCAAGGCACAGAAGTTTTTCGTCACCCGCGTCAAGGGCTTCGACCCCGACCGGATGGTGGCCTGCACCTTTCTCTACGAAGGCAGCCGCGCCGAAGTCGCGATGCAGGAGTCGTCGGTCCTGAGCCTGGCCGGGCGGCACCATGGCATGCGCGCCGGTGCGGAGAACGGCCGCCGGGGCTATCAGCTCACCTTCGGCATCGCCTACATCCGCGACTTCGTGATGAAGCACTGGATCCTGGGCGAGTCGTTCGAGACCTCGGTGCCGTGGAGTCAGGCGCTCCGGCTCGCCGACAACGTCAAGAAACGGATCCACGACGAGTACGCCGCGCGCGGGCTCCCGGGCAAGCCGTTCGCCACCTGTCGGGTCACCCAGGTGTACCAGACCGGGGTCTGTATTTATTTCTATTTCGGCTTCCACCATAAGGGCATGGAGGATCCAGCCCGGGTGTACGCCGAGCTGGAGCACGCGGCGCGGGACGAGATCCTCAAGTCGGGGGGCTCGCTCTCCCACCATCATGGGGTGGGCAAGATCAGACAGCGCTTCCTTCCACGAGTCTTTTCGAAGGCGGCGCTCGACTGGGCGGCCGAGTTCAAGCGGGCGGTTGATCCGGGCAACCTGTTCGGGATATCCAACCAGGCCATGACTATGCATGGTGTTTTGTCATTGCGAGGGGCCGAAGGCCCCGAAGCAATCTCGCGGCCTCGCGATGACTGAGCGTCGCACCTTCCTCCTCACCGGCGCCACCGGGTTCCTCGGCAAAGTCCTGCTCGAGGAGCTGATCCGCCGCAGGGAAGAGCTCGCGGTCGGGAAGATCCACGTGCTGATCCGCTCCCGCGGCTCCCACAAGGCGGCCGACCGGTTCCAGCGCGAAGTCGCCCGCTCGGCCTGCTTCTCCCGGCTCCCCGCCGACTGGACCAGGGACGTGGAGGTGATCGAAGGAACGCTGGAGCAGCCGTGCCTCGGCCTCGACCCTGTGCGCGACGCGTTGAGCGCCGAGATCACCCACATCATCCATGCCGCGGCCTCGGTCTCCTTCGAGCTTCCGATCGCCGATGCCGCGCGCTCCAACATCGTCACCGCGCTCAACGTCCTCGAATTCGCCCGGGGATGCACCAGGCTGCAGCGCATGGTCTGGGTCTCGACCGCGTACGTCACCCCGCATCCGGGCCACGACACCGCGGTGCGCGAGGCCCTCGCTCCTCTTCCCGCCCCGGCGGCCGATCTGTTCGAGGCGATTCAGAGCGGCACGGTGTCCGAGCGGGAGCTCCTCTCGGTTTCGGGACATCCGAATACGTACACGCTCACCAAGTCGATGGCGGAGCACCTCCTCCTGGCCCGGCGAGGCGATGTCCCCCTGACCATCGTCCGGCCCAGCATCATCTCGGCGAGTCTTCAGCATCCCTTCCCCGGATGGATCGACAGCACCGCCGGGTTCGGTGCCTTCGTGCTGATGCTGGGGCTGGGCCACCTCCGCGCGGTGGTGGGCGACGGAAACTCGAAGCTCGATCTCATCCCGGTGGACGAGGTGGCGCACCGGGTGCTCCTGGCCTGCACCTCCAGCCCCGACACCCCGCCGATGGTGATCCGGCACGCTGTCGCCGGCGCGGCCCTGAGTCCCACGGTCTTGGATGCCTGGGACGGGATCAGCGAGTTTTACCGGGTGAATCTCATCCAGCGCTGGCCCACGGTGCATTACCTCGGGCCCAAGGATCTCCGGTTCCGTCTGGCCGATGCGCTGCATCACCGGCTGCCGATTGCGCTCGCCTCGCTCCGCTCCCGCGAAATGCGCCGCAAGGCCAAGTCGCTCCGCACCCGGCTGGCCCATATCAACCGGGCGTTCCCGTATTTCACCTCGCATTCGTTCGATTTTCATTCGACCGAGCCGCTCGATCACGGTTACGAGCCGAAGAGCTACATCCGGATGGTCTGCCGCGGAGTGCACCGCCATGTGCTGCGGGGAGACCAGAGCCAGTGGATCATGGCGGGACGCAAGCACCCCGGCCACGACGGCGATCTGAAATGGGCGATGCGCCAGCCGCAGGGAAATCTCTGGATCCGTTGTGCGTCCTGGCTGGTGACCAAGGTCCTGCGCAAGAGCGTCGAGCGGGTTTCGGTGGACATCCCATCGTTCGAGGCGGCCCGGCGCGCGCGCGAGGAGGGCTCGGCGTTGGTGCTGGTGCCGAATCACCGGAGCTATCTCGATTTCGTGCTCTGCTCCTATCTCTCCTTCGCGCGCCCCGACCTCGGCATTCCGATTCCCTACATCGCGGCGACGATGGAGTTCGGGAGGATCCCGATCCTCGGCAGAATTCTCACCGCGCTCCACGCCTTTTACCTGCGGCGCGGGACCGGCAAGGAAGATCCCGAATTGACGCGGCGGGTCCATCAGCTCCTCGGCGAGGGCCGGACCCTCGAGTTCTTCATCGAGGGAGAACGGAGCCGCTCCCGTGAGTTCAAGGAGCCCAAGCGCGGATTGTTGCGCTGTCTGCAGGCGACGGGCAGGAGCTGCACGATTCTCCCGGTGGCCCTCACCTACGACCGGATTCCTGAAGAGCGCGCGTTCGCGGCCGAGCTCTCGGGGGCGCCCAAGCCGAAGATGAAGCTGACGGCCCTGGTCAAGTGGGTGTTCAAGGTGTGGCGCGGAAAGATCGATCTCGGCCGGGTGCACATCGCCTGCGGAGAGCCGGTGCGGCTCACCTCGAGCTGCGACGTGCCCGAGGTGAGCCACGAAATCATCCGGCAGCTCAGAAACGCGACTGTCGCCACGACGTATCACCTGGAGGCGTATCTGCTGCACCATCCGAGCGAGGGACTCGACCCCAAGACACTTCGCCGCCGCATCGAGGAGCGGGGGGGACGGGTGCTGGAGAGCGGGCTCGCCCCGCCGTCCGATCTGGATATCCGGATCGCGGGTACGCTGCGGCATCAGTTTGCCCATCACCTCGCCGAGGCCGCGCCGCAGAACGGCAACGGCGCGCTGCATCACGATCCTCTCATCGCCCAGGATCAATCCGCCGAGCGGGAGCCGGAGCCGGTCGCCTGATGACGGGTGGGCCCTGGCTCGTCACCGGAGCCAGCGGGTTCCTGGGACGGCATGTGCTCCGGACGGTCACCGCAGAGCTCCCCGATCAGCCGGTCATCGCCCTGGTTCGCTCTCTCGACGAGTGGCAGCGAATGAGCTGGACCAGGAGCCTCCCCGGTGTGGAGCTCCTGGTCGGCGGAGTCACTGCGCCGGAGCGATGGGCCGCGGACGAGCGGCTCACCGGGCTCGGGGGAGTCCTCCACATGGCGGCGCTGGTCCGCCACCGGCCGGAAGATTCCAAGGAGGTCCACTTCGTCAACGTCGAAGGGACCCGGGCGATGGTGCGGATCGCGGGGCGATATCGCTGCCGGATGGTGCTCATCTCGACCTCGGGAACGGTCGGATGCTTCAGGAAGCCGGGAGAGACGGCGGATGAGGACTCCCCGTACTGCGAGCGCGAGGTGGCGCGCTGGCCGTACTACGACTCCAAGGTGCAGGCGGAAAAGGAAGCGAAGCGGCTTGCGAAGGAGCTCGGCGTCGAGCTGGTGATTGTGCGGCCGCCGGTGCTGCTCGGTCCCCTGGACCACAAGTTCCGGTCGAGCAATCACGTCGCCCGGTTGCTGAATGGAAAGCTGCCCTTTCTGATTCGGGGCGGGATGCACTTCGCCGATGTACGCGACGCGGCGGCGGCGCTGGTGCGGCTGATGGAGCGGGGCGCGGTGCGGCCGGTGTACCACCTGCCCGGCACGGTGACCAGCATCGAGGCCTTTTATGGGATGGTGGCGGAGGCGGCGGAGCTGCCGGCACCCCGCCGGATCCTTCCCGCTCTGCCGGCGCTCTGGGCCTCCCGGCTGCTCCAGGCGATGGGACTCACGCTGTTGCCGGAGCCTGTGCTGATCGACATGGCGTCCCATTACTGGGCGATGCGGTCGAAGTATTCCGCCGAGGAGCTGGGCTACCGGAGCCGTCCGGGCATGGACACGATTCGGGACACGGTGGCGTGGCTCCGCGCGGGCTCCCAGAATATGTAGATGTCCTACCTATAAGATCTCATAAGTCGTTTTTCGGTCCCCCCTGCTGCTTTCCCCCGGATACGCCAATATTCAGTCATTCTCCCGGACCCCCTCCTCCCGGGTCACCCAAGGCGGCCGGTTTGTCGGAATCCGCGCTCCCCACCAGCATGCTCGACAGCCTGCCCGAAGGGTGTCAGGTCATCGGCCGCGATTATACCTACCACTATCTCAACGACGCGGCGGTGTGGCAGAGCCGCCGCACCCGGGACGAGCTGCTCGGCAAGCGGATGGGCGAGGTGTACCCGGGCATCGAGCAATCCGCGATGTTCGCGATGCTCAAGCGCTGCATGCTGGAGCGGGTCACCCTCAGCATGGAGAACGAGTTCCGCTATCCCGATGGCACGCTCCGGAATTTCGAGCTCCGCTTCGAGCCGGTGCCGGACGGGGTATTCATCCTTTCGCTCGACGTCACCGACCGGAAGCAGGCGGTGTCCGAGTGGCTCCGGCTGTCCACCGCCATCGAGCAGGCGGCGGAGGCGATGGTCCTCACATCCGAGACCGGCGAGATCCAGTACGTCAATCCGGCGTTCGAGCTCATGACGGGATATCGCCGGGAGGAAGTGCTGGGCAAGAACCCGCGAATTCTCTCGAGTGGCAAGCAGGGTCCCGAGTTCTACGCCGATCTCTGGAAGACGCTCAAGGCGGGTCGGACCTGGCACGGCCAGCTGCAGAATCGCAGGAAGGACGGCGCCATCTACACCCAGGACACTACGATCTCCCCGGTGTACGACGACGACGGGGCGGTGGTGAGCTATGTGGGGCTGGGCCGGGACGTCACGGTCGAAATCAAGCTCGAAGCCGATCTCCGGCAATCGCAGAAGATGGAAACGATCGGCCGGCTGGCCGGGGGCATTGCGCACGACTTCAACAATCTCCTGTCCGTGATCATCGCCTATGCCGACGTGGCGATGAGCGAGATCGCGGAGACCGATCCCCTGTTCGAGGACATCAGGAACATCCGCGACGCGGGCGATCGCGCGGCGCAGCTCACCAAGCAGCTCCTGGCCTTCAGCCGGAAACAGGTCTTGCAGCCGGTGGTGCTGGATCTCAATGCCATCGTGCAGGGCGTGGCTCCGCTGCTGAAGCGGTTGATCGGCGAAGACATCGCGCTCAAGACGGTGCTCTCGCCCGGTCTCGGCCGGGTCAAGGCGGATCCGGCGCAGATCGAGCAGGTGCTGATGAACCTGGCGGCCAACGCGCGCGACGCGATGCCGACGGGGGGCAAGCTCACGATCGGGACGGCAAACACCGAGCTGGACGAGACCTATACCAGTCATCACGTGGCGGTGAAGCCGGGACGCTACGTGATGTTGTCGGTGACCGATACCGGCGTCGGGATGGACGAGGAGACCCGGAACCGGATTTTCGAGCCGTTCTTCACGACCAAGGGGGCCGGCCAGGGCACCGGGCTCGGCATGGCAACGGTGTACGGGATCGTGAAGCAGAGTGGCGGGAGCATCTGGGTCTACAGTGAGCCGGGCAAAGGTGCGGCACTCAAGATCTACCTCCCCGAGGAGGGGGCGGCGACGCCGCAGGCGCAGCCATCGCGGCTTCAGGTCGATATGTCGGGGAAGGCGGGCGCGGGGGAGACGGTGCTGCTGGTGGAAGACGAGGAGCCGGTCCGGCGGATTGCGGAGCGGATTCTCATCGGCGATGGCTACCGGGTACTGGCGGCGGCGGATGGGGAAGAGGCGATGCACATCGCCAACCAGGCGTCGGGCAAGATCCAGCTGCTGCTGACCGACGTCGTGATGCCGAACATGAACGGGAGCGAGCTGGCAGGAAAGGTGTCGGAGCGGAACCCCGGGCTTCGAGTCCTATATATGTCGGGTTATACGGACGACGTGATCGTCCGGCACGGCATGCTCAAGCCGGACACGCAATTCATCGGGAAGCCGTTCAACTCGATGGCGCTCCGGCGGAAGGTGCGAGAAGTGCTGGACACGTGACCGCAGGACATTGCGAGGCGCTGAGCGTCGACGCAGTCCGGCCGGTTTTTGCAGGGTTGTCACCCTGAGCGAAGCCAAGCCGGGCCGGCGACCGAGACCGCGCACGACGCCGTGAGGGGGCGAATCGCTGGAACAGCCCCTATGTTCTACGGTGACGATGGAACCGGAGATCCTCATCCTCGGCGCCGGTCTCGCCGGTCTCGCCGCCGCGGAGCGGCTCGGCCGCGCGGGGAGGCCGGTCGCGATGCTCGAAGCGCGCGATCGCATCGGCGGCCGGGTCTGGACCCGCTACCGCGCCGCCACGTCCCATCCCATCGAGCTGGGCGCCGAATGGATCGAGTCCGACGGCCACGTCCGCCGGCTCCTCGAGACGCGCGGTTTCCAGGTGGAGAAGGCGCGAGGCCATCACTACCTTCGCGGCCCCGACGGAGTCCGGAAGCATGACGAGCTCTACCCCAGAGCCATCCTGCGCGAACTCGAGAAGCTCGGAGGCAAAGACCGTTCGGTGCGCCAGGCGCTCGCCGCATGCTCCGTCGACCCGCTCTCGATGGTCCGATACATCGAAGGCTTCCATGCGGCGAACCCCGACACCCTGAGCCTGCGCTGGCTGCTCGAGGTGGAGAAGAATCAATCCGCTGCCGCCTCGCCGTACCGCACCCCCGATGGCACCGGCCGCGCCGCCGATGCGCTCATCGCCCGCTGCTCCGGCAATTGCACGCTCCATCTCGAGACGGCGATCCGCGCGGTGCGATGGAAACGCGGCGGCGTGATCGTCGAAGCCGACACACCCACCGGCCCGGCCATCTTCGAAGCGCGTGCCGCGATCGTCACCCTCCCGCTTCCCGTCCTCGCCGCGATGCGCTTCATGCCCGCCCTCACCTCGAAACGAGGCGCCATCGAGAGGATCGCGATGGGACATGTGCTCAAGGTGGTGCTGGTGTTCCGCGAGGAATTCTGGCGCGACATCGCCCCGCTCGGCGACATGCTCTTTCTGCACGACTCCACCCAGCCGTTTCCGACCTGGTGGTCGATGCGTCCCGCCCAGGTTCCGATGCTCACCGGATGGGCCGCGGGGCCGGCGACGGAGCGGCTCGCGGGAACCACCCTCTCCGGGCTCCTCGACCTGGCGGTGGACTCCCTCGCCGGGGCGCTTGGAGTTCCCCGGTCCCGGGTGGAGGAGGAGCTCGTTTCCGGACATCTCCACGACTGGCGCCAGGATCCCTGGGCGATGGGCTCCTATACGAATGTCCTGGTCGGGGGAATCGACGCCTGGAAATCGCTGGCGCGGCCCATGGCGGGAACCCTCTTCTTCGCGGGAGAGGCGACCTGCGGCAAAGGCATGAACGCCACGATGGAAGGGGCGGTCGAATCGGGATGGCGGGCGGCGGAGGAGGCGCTCGGTGCGATTTTGCCGAATGCGGTCGTCACAGATTGAGCAGGGCGGCAATGTCAGCACCGAAGGGAGAAACAACCGATGGCCAGATATGGCAAGTTGGCTCAGAAGAAGGTTGCAAAAGTGATGCGCGAACGGAAACGCGGCACGCTCCGGAGCGGCGGATCGGGCAAGAAGGTGACCAGCCGGAAGCAGGCGATCGCGATCGGGCTCTCCGAGGCCCGGCGCGCCGGCGGCAAGGTTCCCCGCAAACGGGCCTCGTCCCGCAGCAGGTAGTCGCAAGGCGAAGCTGTGTAATCCACAGATTTCACAGGTTGCACCGATTGGATTGAAGGCCGAACGATCGGGTCAATCTGTGGGATCTGTGGCGCGCACTACCATCCTACCTCTCACCACTAACCACTAACCACTAACCACCAACCACCAACCACCAACCACGACATCACGGCTGAGCCAGCCCGTAGATGACGAATGCCAGAGGCTTCGGCACCGGTTTCCAGACCTTCAACGAATCCGCCGGCAGCCATTGCCTCGCGTCGTCCTGGATGGTCTGGGCGATCGTGAAGTAATCGTAGGTGAAGAGCCCGTGCACGCTGAGACGCAGCTCCGCCAGATCATCGGGGTTGGCGAGAAGGGCCGCGATGGAATCGCCGACGGCGGTGCCCTTGTAGGCGTACACCTTGAGCGGAAAGGGGCCGCTGTCCCCGATCCACGCCTGTGCCAGCGCGGCGTAGTCGCCCCCGTTCGTCATCTCGCGCAGATAGTCCTTCCCGATGTGGGCGTCGAGGACGGCGAAGTTCCCGCAGCTTCCGCCCGAGCCCTTGGCCCCGGCCTCGGCGAACTCGTACCGGATTTGATCGCCGCTGCCGCGCTGCCGCACCTCGAGTGTGCGATCCTCGAGACAAGTCCGGGCGGAGTTCGCCTGGATCTTCCGCATGCCGGCAAAGATCCGGATCAGCGGAACGAAGTTTATGGTGTCGGCGCCGCACCTGAGCTCGCTCACCGGATGCACCTCGACGACATGGTCGGGGTTCGATCCACTGCCGCCTCCGCCGGCCGAGTGCTCGGTAAAGATCCTCGGGAATCCGGTGACGGTGCAGGTCTCGTCCTTGACGTTCGCGTCGAAGTATGCGGTCCAGGCATCGCCGATGGCGCCGGTCTGACTGATCTGGGGAACCCGGCGGCGGCAGACGTTGGGCGGCTCGACGACGAGGCCACGCGGAGCGGCGATCAGGCGATTGTTGGGAAGCCGGGCAGCGACGTGCAACTCGCAGTCGGCACTCAGCCCGTGAACATTCGAGCGTTCACCCATCTTCATCTCGGCCGCCCATCGGAGTCCGACCGTTCGTCCGCCGGGGCCGCCGGTCAGCAGATCCTCCAGCCAGGCACGCCGGATGGCAAAGCTCACGTCGGAGGGCAGCGGATCCTGCGCCTGAAGGATGGGCGCCCGCGTCACGACCGCGAGCGCCGCAACGAGGGCCAGCCGGGAGAGGGCGGATGAGACAACAGGAGGGGGCTTTGCCATGATGCGCCTCGACGCGGGGGTAGCGACGAGAATACTGCCTGGCCGCCCATGGTGACAGACTGCAAGATCTTGTAGTCGCCACGCACCCCACGCCGCGGTAACGTCGCGACGACGAATCCCCCCTTCCCCCTTCCCCGCTTGCCGCCTATCCTAGCCCATCCGTCCTGACCCCCTCGAAGGAGCGCCCACGCCAGTGGACCGGGAGCCGCGTCGATGCTGATCGTCGCCGCGCTCATCATCGCGGCCGCCATCTACCTGATGGTGCGCCGGGTGGACGTGCGGCTGGTGCTGCTCGGCGCCGGCCTCGCCATGGCGCTCCTGGCCGGACGCCCGCTCGCCATCGCCGACACCTTCACCCGCGCGATGGTGACGGCGATGGTGGCGCCGATCTGCGCGTCGATGGGATTCGCCGCGCTGATGCATGCCACCGGATGCGACCGTCACCTGGTGCACGCCCTCCTCGCGCCGATGCGCCGGCTCGAGTGGCTCGTCCTCCCCGGTGGAATACTCTCCGCGTACCTGGTGAACGTGGCGGTGCCGAGCCAGGGCGCCACCGCCGCGGCACTGGGACCGATCCTCGTACCGCTCCTCCTCGCCAGCGGCCGCACTCCCGCGATCGCCGGAGCGGCCCTCGTCCTCGGTGCATCGTTCGGCGGCGACCTCCTGAATCCCGGCGCGCAGGACATCCAGGCGGTGTCGGGAACGGCCGGACTCGACGCCGCACTGCTCAGCGCGAGAGTCATCCCCGCGAGCCTCGCCGGCGTCCTCGTCGCGACGGTGGTATTCACGCTGATCAACTGGCGCCGGGCCGCGGTACCGGCGGAAACGACGGCCGAGCCGGTCATCGCCGCTCCCCTGGACGAGCCCTGGCTCCGGGTGAATCCGGTCAAGGCGGTGATTCCGCTGACACCGATCGCGCTCCTGCTCACCGCGTACGCGGGATGGGAGCCGCTCGCCTGGCTGGTCACGATTCCTCCGGGCGACGAATGGCTCCCCCTGGCCGGCGCGCTTCCGGTGGTGCGCGCGATGCTGATCGGCGCCCTGCTCGGCGTCGTGGTGGCCTGGCGCGAGGTGCTCGCGCTCAGCAAGGCGTTCTTCGACGGAATGGGATCGGCGTACACCAGCATCATTTCGCTCACCATCACGGCCCAGTGTTTCGGGGCCGGAGTGGCGCTGATCGGGCTGGCCGACGCGCTGCTCCGGCTCGCCAGCGCCAGCAATGCCCTGGTCCCGCTCGCGGCGGGGTTTCCGTGGGCGCTCTCGATTCTCTCGGGATCGGGGTCGGGACCGATCCTCGCCTTTGCCCAGACCTTCCTCACCCAGGTGAATCCGGCGGACAATCCGGTGACCCTCGCCGCGGTGGCCTGCCTCGGCGGCGCCTTCGGCCGGACGATGTCGCCGGTTTCGGCCGTCGTCGTGTACGGCTCCGGGCTGGTGAGCACTCCCCCACTCACCGTCATCCGTCATTTGCTCCCCGCGCTGCTGGCAGGCGGCGGGGTCGCGATGACGGTGGCACTCCGCTGATGGCCGATCCTCCGCTCCTCAAGCTCGAACCCGACCGCATCGCGACCGAAGAACGTCGCGCCCGTGAAAGAGAGGTAGCGGAGCAGGCCTTCGAGCGGGCCCGGCACCGGATGCTTTGGCAGTGCGTGGCGCTTAGCTTTGCCGGGGTGCCGTGCTACGCCTGGAGCTGGCACCTCACCGAGCCGCGCGAGGTGAATCTCTTCGTCGCCACCGGATTCGTCGTCAGTTACGCGCTGCCGTTTTTCCGGTGGCTGGGCTATCACGTCAGGACGTCAGAGGAGTTCGGTCGCTAGCATGGAACGCGTCATCTCTCCCGATCCGATTTCACCCGCCGTCACCGGCGAGCCCCGCTCGGCTCCCAGGGCGCTTCCCGACGATCTGCTGCGCGAGGCCTCGCACCGGCTCGGCATCATGTCGCTGATGGGGGCCATCCTCTGGATCACGGGGTGGACGCTGAACGAAGTCGCGATGAAGGTGATGACCGGACAGCATCCGCTGGCCGCCGGACTGCAGGAATCCGATTACATCGCTTTCGGGAGCGCGATCTTTTCCATCCTGCTGTACGGCTATACCAGGAAGAGCACGCGGTCACCCGCCTTCATGCTCGACCTCGGGCTCTGGTATCTCGTGCTGACCGCCTTCGCGATCGGATTCATGTGGCACGGCGAGCCGCCGCCCGCCGAGCACGGCCCCATGCCGATCTTCCCGATGTTCACCTGGATCGGCCCGCTGGTGCTCATGTTCGCGGCGATCATCCCGACTCCGCCGAAGAAAATGCTCGGCGTGGCGCTGGTCTCCGTATCGATGGGGGCCCTCGGGATGCTGTATGCGCGCTGGACCGGCGTCTGGGCATTCGAAGGTCTCGGGCCGGTGCTCCTGATGCACTATCCCGATTACATGCTCGCGCTGGTCACTCCGGTGATTTCCGCCGTGGTGACCCGGCTGGGGCAGCAGGTGTCGAAGGCGCGGGAGATGGGGAGCTACCACGTCGGCGGCCTGATCGGCAGAGGTGGTATGGGCGAGGTGTACCACGCGACCCACCGGATGCTGGCGCGCCCGGCCGCGATCAAGCTGATCCGCCCGGAGATGATCGCGCAAGGCGACAGCGATGCCGCCCAGCTTGCCATCAAGCGCTTCCGGCGCGAGGCCGAAGTGGCCGCCAATCTCCGCTCGCCGCATACCGTGGCGCTCTACGACTTCGGTATTACCGACGACAAGGCGCTCTATTTCGTGATGGAGCTGCTCGAGGGAATGGATCTCGAGAATCTCGTGAAGACTCACGGCCCCCTCCCGGCGGCACGGGTGATCTACGTCCTGTCCCAGATCTGCGATTCGCTGGCGGAGGCCCATTCGCTCGGGCTGGTGCACCGCGACATCAAGCCGGCCAACATTCACGTGGGTCGGCTCGGCCTCCGCCACGATTTCGTCAAGGTGCTCGACTTCGGCCTGGTCAAATCGGTGGATACCAAGGAAAAGGGTCGCGATCTCACCGCGCAGACCGCCGAGGGGTTCACCCCCGGCACTCCCGATTACATGGCGCCGGAAATGACGCTGGGCAGCACCGTGGACGCGCGCGCCGATATCTATGCCGTGGGGTGCGTCGGATATTTCATGCTCACCGGAAAGCCGGTGTTCCAGGCGGCCAATGTATTCCACATGATCGCGCGGCATCTCAACGACGTGCCGGTGCCGCCGTCGGAAGTCAGCAAGCAGCCGGTTCCCCGGCTGCTCGAAGACCTCGTTCTCTCCTGCCTCAAGAAGGATCCCGGAGAGCGCCCGCAAAGCGCCTCCGACCTGGCCCGCGGGCTCGCGGCCGTGCCGGTCGAGCCGTGGGGCGAGGATCAGGCGGAGGCGTGGTGGCGGGCGCGAGAGGACGCGGAGGCGCGAGGACGCGAGGACGCGATGTGAATCATCCCGTGTCTCCGCGACGTCGCACCACCGCGCCCTCGCCTCCAACATCTCACCGCTCACCACTCACGGCCCGCCGCTCCCCCCCGCCACCGGCGCGAAATCACCGATCTCGTCCGCGAGAATCCTCTGTGTATACCCCTGCGCAATGACGAACGGATTGTAGGTCGCGAAGCCCGCGAGCGTCGCGGGGAGCGCGGTGCAGACCGCGGAAGCGGGAATCGGCTCGAAGGTGGCAAAGGTGCCGGTGCCGTTGTCACCGACGGCAAAGAGCGGAGGAATCTCGAGAACCTCCGGGGTCACCGACCGGATCGGGTCGTCGGCGCAGGCCACGAGTGTGACCGCAAGGCTCGCGAGGACGGTGAGTCTCAGATGCATCATGGAACCTCCGTGTAGGTAGGGTTTCGACGAGCACGGAAGTTCCAGAGGGGGAGTAACGCGGAGCGGGCTCAGATTGTCGCGTAGCGGTAACGTGTCGCCGACAAAACGGCGGGGAGGCGCGTCTTCGCCTCTAGTCTACGGGCGGCTCCGCGGGATGAAAGAGAAGGTCGAATCCGAGGAAGAGCGTCTTGGAAAACGGATAGAAGAGGAGTGGCAACACCAGCGCAACGGCGCCACTCACCCAGGCGATGACCTTCCACGGCGGATCGGGCCAGGTCGCCAGCAGCATCCCGATGAAGAGGGCGACGAAGACCAGCTCGGCGGCCGCGATGTTGAACATGTACGCGCCCACGACATAGCCCTGCTCCCCGCGCTCGAGCAGCAGGCCGCACTGTGGACAGCGGGACACCATGCGGAACCAGGAGGTGAAAATGCCGCCGGCGCCGCAATTGGGGCAGCGCCGGCGGAGGGCACGACGAAGGATCAGGAAAAAGCCGGGGCGCTTCATTGAAATGCTCATGGCATCAGGCGTGAGGGGGTTGGGAGTTGGGAGGGTTGGGGTTGGGGTGGTGTCCCCCGTCCCCAACTCCGAACTCCCAGGTCCCAGCCTCAATGTAAGAACTTCCCGAAAGCGGGAGGG